>Ga0073928_10004760_pt1 | contig 19670 bp, 17 predicted proteins | sample PaiPotPPA55metaG_FD_76969 | JGI IMG/M metagenome (GOLD analysis project Ga0073928, IMG submission 76969) | Iron sulfur acid spring bacterial and archeal communities from Banff, Canada, to study Microbial Dark Matter (Phase II) - Paint Pots PPA... ...
AGCGAGGGCGTGGAGGCGGCGATCAAGTTTGCGCGAGCGACCACGGGCCGCACAGGGATTGTGTATGCGAAGAGCAGTTTTCACGGGCTGACGGCGGGGGCGCTGTCGCTGATGAGCGATGCGTTCTGGCGGGAGGGATTTGGTCCGCTGCTGGCGGATACGGAGGGAGTGGCGTACGGCGACCTGGCGGCGCTCGAGAGCGCGCTTGGGAGCAAGCGGCACGCGGCGTTTGTGGTGGAACCGCTGCAGGCGGAAGGCGGGATTCACGTGCCGTCGCGCGCGTATCTGCAGGGAGCGCAAGAGGCGTGCCGGCGGACGGGCACGCTCTTTGTGCTGGATGAAGTGCAGACGGGAATGTACCGCACGGGAACATTTCTGGCGGCGCACCAGTTCGACGTGCGGCCGGATATGGTGGTGCTGGCGAAGGCGCTGAGCGGCGGGCTGATGCCGGTGAGCGCGGTGCTGATGACGGATAAGATTTACGAAGCGGTGTATTCGTCGCTGAAGCGGGCGATCGTGCATACGTCGACGTTCAGCGAAAACAGCTTGTCGATGAGGGCTGGCCTCGCGACGCTGGACGTGCTGGAGCGCGAGGAGCTGGGCGCGCGGGCGCTGGAACTGGGCGAAATGTTTCGAGCGAAGCTGCGGCGGGAGCTGGCGGGCTTTGACATGGTGAAGGAAGTGCGGGGGATGGGGCTGCTGAACGGGATCGAGTTTGTGCCGCCGAAGAAGCTGGCGTTGCGGGCGTTGTACGAGGCGTTTTACAAGGTGCATCCGGCGATGTTCGGGCAGATCGTGGTGATGCGGATGTTCCGCGAGAAGGGAATTCTGACGCAAATCTGCGGAAACAACTTCATGGTGTTGAAAGCGGCGCCACCGCTGACGGTGACCACGGAACAACTGGATGAATTCGTAGAAGGGATTTGCGAGGTGGTTGAACTGGCCGAGACGTCGCCCACATTCTGGACGGAAGCGCTGGGAATGGTGCGCCGCGCGGTGAATATTTAAGCAGGTTCCGCGGTAAATCATCGAGACAAAACGGACCAGGGGAGCAACGGTGGACGGACATTTGTTTGAGAAGAGGACCGGGCAAGCAGCCGGCGCGCGAAACAGGACGGAAGTGTTCGTAGTGGGCGGAGGGCCGGCGGGGCTGGCGGCGGCGATTGCGGCGCGGCAGAAGGGTTTCGATGTGACGGTGGCGGACGGAGCGGCGCCTCCGATTGAAAAAGCATGCGGCGAAGGAATGATGCCCGAGACGCTCGAGGCGCTGCGAGACCTGGGAGTGGAAATCGGCGCGGGGGAAGGACAGAAATTCCGCGGGATCAGTTTTGTGCAGGAAGGCGCGCGGGTGAGCGCGGATTTTCCGCAGGGGCCGGGAACCGGTCTGCGGCGACCGGTGCTGCACGAACGGCTGGTTGCGAGAGCGGAAGATTGCGGTGTGCGGCTGCTGTGGAAGACGCCGGTTCGGGGGATCGATGCGGAGGGCGTGCAATTCGCGCACGGGAGAATTGACGCGCGGTGGATCGTGGGAACGGACGGGCAGGGTTCGCGGGTGCGGCGCTGGAGCGGATTGGAAACGGCGAAGGGCGGAAAACAGCGGCATGCGGTGCGACGACATTATCGAGTGAAGCCGTGGTCGAGTTACGTGGAGATTCATTGGGGAAGGAAGGCGCAGGCGTACGTGACGCCGATCGGGAGCGAAGAAGTGTGCATCGTGATGATGGCGGAGCGGGCCGAGGACGCAGCGTTTGAGAGCGCGCTGCAGGGAATGCAGGATTTGAGGGAGCGGCTCTGCGGGGCGGAACTGAGCCGGCGGGAGCGCGGGGCGATCACGGCGATGCGGTCGCTGCCAAAGGTGCAGCGAGGGAATGTGGCGCTGGTGGGAGACGCTTCGGGAGGCGTGGACGCCATCACGGGCGAGGGACTGCGGCTGGCGTTTCTGCAGGCGTTTGCGCTGGCGGACGCAATGGTGGCGGGCGACCTGGGGCAATACGAGCAGGCGCACCGGGAACTGGCGAGACGTCCCAGGCTGATGGGAGAGCTGCTGCTATTGCTGGGGCGCAACCCGCGGATTCGGAGCCGCGTGATTCGCGCGCTCGAGAGCACACCGGATCTTTTTGCGCGATTGCTGGCGACGCATGTGGGGCAAGGAAGTTCGCGAGAGATGCTGTCAACGGGAGCGCTGCTTGGCTGGCGGCTGCTGGCTATATGAGGGAGAGGCGTAAGCGATGAGGGTTTTTGTTGCGGGGAGAATATTGCGCGCGGGAGCGGTGGCGGCTCTTGGCGCGGCGCTGTTTCTCCCGGGTGCGGCGATTCGGCCGCGGCAGGAAGCCGCGCGGACGACTCCTTCCGAAATTGTACTGACGATCGACCCGGCACAATCGAAAGTACATTGGAACGTGGACAGCACGCTGCACAAAGTGCACGGGACGTTCGCGCTGAAGGGTGGAAGCGTGCACGTCGATCCGGAAACGGGGAAGGCGAGCGGGGAGATTGTGGTGCTCGCGACGAGCGGCGAAAGCGGGAGCGATGCGCGCGACGCGCGAATGCACAAGGAGATTCTGGAGACGGGGAAATATCCCGAGGTGGTGTTCCGGCCGACGCGGATGGAGGGGAAAGTGGCGGCGTCGGGGACGTCGGACGGGAAGCTGCACGGCGTTCTGGCGATTCATGGGGCGGAGCACGAGCTGACCGCGGAGGTTCACGCGGAGCTGACGGGAGACCGCTGGAAGGGAAGCGGGAAATTCGAAGTGCCGTATGTGAAATGGGGGATCAAGGACCCGAGCAATTTTCTGCTGAAAGTGAAGCCGGTGGTGAATGTGGAATTGGAGATGGCGGGAGAAGAAGTTTCTCAGCCGCCACTGACGGCGGGGACGATTGAAATCTCGGATCCAGCGGGGATAGGAGTGGCGAGCCCGCCCGTATACCGGACGTTTTCGTTCCCAACGAAAATATTGATATGTTCGCGGACCTGCCCTTGCTCAGTTGCGATGCGGTCGCGAACGCCCGGGTAAAGCGTCCAAAGAGCCGACAAGGCGTCGGCCAACGTTGCGGGCGAATGCTCAATCCGGACGCTGCTGTGCCCGGCAGCAAATTCGCGCAAAGAGCCAGGGATGTGAAAAGTGACCGGCATAAATCACCTGTTAGGCCGACGATTCTTCCTCGAGAGAGATTTCGTTTGATGGGAAGTGGCGGGCGGAGACTTGGGGGAGGCCGGCCTCAAACCACCGGAAGCGCCCTCGACAACGGCGTGGCGCACGCATACTACCGACGGCAACCCCTCGAGGATCCTTTGCCACGTCTTGCCTTCGTCGTACGAGCCAAATAGCTGCCCGCTGCGTGTTCCGAAGTAAATCCCGAAAGGGTCCAAGGAATCCGCAGTCATGGCATCACGCAAAACAGTTTCGTAAGCACGTTTTTGAGGGAGGCCGCGCATCAGGGGTTCCCAGGAGTCTCCGGAGTTGCGGGTGCGATAAACACGCAGCCGGCCGTCGCAGGCGCAGCGAAACTCGTCGGACTCAACGGGAATGATGAATACGCCGTCGGGGTTGTTGGGGTGCATGGTCATGGCAAAACCAAAGTCGGACGGCACGCCATTGGCGATGTCCTTCCAGTCCTCGGCATAGTTGTCCGAGCGATACAATCCCCAATGATTCTGGAGGAACAGGCGGTCGGGGCGGCCGGGATGCATCGCGATCTTGTGAACGCATTGCCCGAACTCAGGATATTTGTCTGGCAGAAAGATGACGCGAATGCCGCGGTTTTGCGCGGTCCAGGTGCGGCCGCCGTCTGAGGTGCGATAAACGCCGCCGGCGGAAATAGCCACATACATGCGCTGGTTGTCGGCGGGGTCGAGCAGAATGGTGTGCAAAGCCAGGCCGCCGTTGCCGGGCACCCAGCGAGGACGATGCGGATGGTCGAACAGACCCCGCACCAGCGTCCATGTTTGGCCTGAATCGCGGGATTCGAAGAGCGCCGCAGGCTCCACGCCACAATAGAGAACGTTGGGCTCCTCCGGCCGGCCGAGCGCGATCTGCCAAATATTTTTCAAGGAGACGCCCGTATCGGAAGGAAAACGAATCGGGGCCTGTTGCGGATTGGTCCAGCTCTTGCCGAAATCCTCGCTGGAGCGCAGAAGCGTTCCCCAATAACTCGCGGTGGAAGCCCATATGCGGTGTTGTCCCCCACGGTCGTCATAAGCCATGGCGTAAACACTGTGGCCGTGGAAATAAGGGCCTCCGACCTCCCAGCGTTTGCGTCGCGCACTGGAACGAAGGATGAATGCTCCTTTGGTGGTTCCCACCAGCAAAAGACAATCTCCCTTTTTGACACGGGCGTGCCGCACACTGTGCAGGACGGTAGTCCGAGGAGGGCCTGGATCAGCGCTGGGGTCCGTCGAAACGATTGCCGCAGACTGAACGGCTTCCAGAGCGGCCTGCACTTCACCCGCGCGTTGATAACGCAAGGGCGGTTCCTTGGTGAGGCAGCGTTGAATAATGGCCCATAGGCCAGGCGGCACAGGCGGGCCAAGCGGATTCGGGATTTCGCGCATGATGGCCGAGCTGATCTCGAAGCCGGTACGCCCTTCGAACGGCAGGCGTCCCGAAGCGGCCTCATAGAGGACAACTCCAAGGGCCCATAAATCGCCGCGATGGTCGGCCGCGTCGCCCCGGAGGATTTCGGGCGCCATGTAGGGCAAAGTGCCGCTTATGCCGGATGCGTCCTGCAGGGTGGCAAAGGAGCGCGTTGGGTCCCCGAGCATCCCGCTTCCTACCTGTCTGGCCAAACCGAAATCGAGAACTTTAACCAGGCCGTCAGAAGTAACGACGATATTGGCCGTCTTCAGATCTCGATGAACGATGCCCCGGTCGTGAGCCCGGCCGAGTGCGCTGGCAATCTGAATGCCGTATCGGAGGACAGACTCCGGCGGGAGACCGGCATCTGCGCTCATGTCGTGCAGAGACTTGCCCTCGACCAATTCCATCACGATGTAAAGTTCGCCGTCCGTCTCGCCCACTTCGTAAATTGTGCAGATGTTGGGATGAGCCAGAGCGGAAGAAGCGCGCGCTTCGTGGAGCAGGCGCTCGCTTGCGGAGGAATCGAGACGCGCATCCTTGTTGACGACTTTCACGGCCACGTCGCGGCGCAACATCTCGTCATAGGCGCGATAGACAACGCCCATTCCTCCTTCCCCGATCCTCGCGGTGATACGGTAATGACCGAGAACCTGACCGATCACGGGACACTCCTTTGCCGCCCCATGCTAGGCTGCCCTTTGCCATTCCGTCAATGAAGCTGAGCAAGGGGCAAGGAGGCAAGCTGGAGAGCCTGCGCCGATTCGCGGGATTTGGGCGGGATAGGGGATGGAATGGTGCCGGGGGGCAGAATCGAACTGCCTACGCCGGCCTTTTCAGGGCCGCGCTCTACCGGTGAGCTACCCCGGCACCGGGAGAAAGAAAAATGATACAGGGCGGAGTGGCGAGTGGCAAGAGATAGTGGCTAGTGACAAGTGGCTAGTGGCTAGGGAGGAAAAAGCAAAAGCAGATTCCTCGGGCCGGAGGAAAAGAAGCCGGCCCTCGGAATGACAAGCGGGCGGTTAGTGGCTGGCGAGAGAGTCCTGATTGGTAGTTAGGAGGGACTGATCCCCCGAGCGCCACTCACCGTGGCCTCGGGGCCCCGCCTGGACCCTGGGGGCCCCGTTTTGGGCTCGCTGCGCTCGCTCAGGATGACAGAGAAACCGTAAAGACAAAAGCAGATCCCTCGCTGCGCTCGGGATGACAACGGGGCGGAGGAGGACGGTGCGAGGCGCATCGTCGAAGGAGAGATCCTTCGGCCGGGCAAAATCGCCGGCCTCAGGCTGACCATGCTCGTCGCATGGTCACTTAACGGATTCGTCGAATTCTTTCATCCAATCGCGTTTCTTGAGGACTTCGCGGGCCTTGGAGCCGTCGGGCGGGCCGACGATGCCGTCCTTTTCCATGAGATCGATGAGGCGAGCGGCGCGGCCATAGCCGATGCGGAGGCGGCGCTGGAGAGTGGAGGTGGAAGCGCGGCCCATCTCGCAGACGACGCGAACGGCTTCCTGGTAGAGGTCGTCGTCGACTTCTTCGCCGGCGGAGTCGGCGGTGGAGGCGCCGCCGGTGGCGGCGTCGTCCTTGGGAGGTTTGAGAAGTTCCTCGTTGTAAATGGCCTTGGCCTGGGTGCGCCAGAAATCGCAGACGGCGGCGATTTCCTCTTCGGAGACGAGCGGGCCGTGGATGCGATGGAGGCGCGAAGAGCCGGCGGGGAGATAGAGCATGTCGCCGCGGCCGAGGAGGGATTCGGCGCCGTTGGCGTCGAGAATGGTGCGGGAGTCGACTTTGCTGGCGACGCGGAAAGAGATGCGCGCGGGGAAGTTGGCCTTGATGAGGCCGGTGATGACGTCGACGGATGGACGCTGGGTGGCGAGGATGAGATGGATACCGACGGCGCGAGCCATCTGGGCGAGGCGTGTGATGGATTCCTCGACGTTCGTGGTGTCCACCATCATGAGGTCGGCAAGCTCGTCGATGACGATGACGATGTAGGGCAGCGGCTTGTGCTCTTCCTCCTCGACGTTGTCGAAGAGGGAGAGGGAATGGCCTTTCTCGAAGGTGCGGTTGTACTGCTCGATATTGCGGACGCCGCGCTGGGCGAGGAGTTTCAGGCGGCGCTCCATTTCGCGCGTGGCGTTGCGCAGGACGTTCGAGGCGATCTTGGGATCGGTGACGACGGGCGTGAAGAGATGAGGGATATCCTCATAGAGGCCGAGCTCGAGGCGCTTGGGGTCTACGAGGACGAGCTTCAACTCGTCGGGAGTGGACTTGAAGAGCATGGCCATGATCATGGAGTTGATGAAGACGGACTTGCCGGTGCCGGTGGCGCCGGCGATGAGGACGTGAGGCATCTGGGCGAGGTCGGCGGCGCGGATGCGGCCGATGAGGTCTTTGCCGAGGGGAATGGTGAGCTTCGAGGGCGAGTGGATGAACTCGGAGGACTCGATGACCTCACGAAGAGCAATCGTTTCGCGATGCGGGTTGGGAACCTCGATGCCGACGGTGGACTTGCCCGGGATGCGCTCGATGAGAATGGATTCGGCGCGGAGGGCGAGGCAGAGGTCTTCGGCGAGACCGGTGATGCGCGTGTACTTGATGCCGGCCTCGGGCTTGAACTCGAAAGTGGTGACGACGGGGCCGGGATTGATCTGGGTGATGTGGCCCTTGACGTCGAATTCCTCGGATTTGAGCTCGATGGCGCGGGCGCATTCCTTGAGGTCGCTTTCGTCCATTTTTTCGCCGCGCTCGGCGAGGCGCAGGAGGCCGGGCGAGGGCAGGCGATAGGGCGTCTTGCCGCGGGCAATTTTTGGACCGGAAGCGGCGCGGGATGAGGAGGGGGCTTCCGAAGGCTCGGACATGGTGATGACGGAGGGGCCGCGGCGGTCGTCTTAGTCGCCGGAGACGGCTTTTTCCACGTCCGATTCATCGGCGGTGATGGACTGGCGCGGAACCGGGGGACGTCCGGCGATCTTCATGGTTTCGACGCGGCGGCGCATGCGCGCGGATTCGCGCTGCTCGCGCCAGGAATTCCAGCGGGCGAGGACGACGGAGAAGATGCCGCCGCCGGCGCCCATCGGGGCGCGCAGCCACTTACCGGCGAGCGTGAAGGAAAAGCGCGTGGTGAGGAACAGGCCGGTGAGGACGCAGGCGAGCGCGACGAGATGCGCGCCGACGGGATTGAGCGCGGCGACGAGGCCGCGTGCGAGCACGCTGCCGAGCAGGCCGCCGGGAGGAAGCGCACCGCGGACGTCGGGGAGGTGGAGCAGGGCAAGCTCGGCCGGGACGGAAAAGAGGAGAAGGACGGAGCCGATGGTCTTGCCGGTGGGAGATTCGACGGCCTGGCTCTTGAACCAGCGCAGGGAGAGCAGAAGGATGCCGATGGGAAGCAGGAAAGCGGCATAGCCGGCAAGCTGGAAGAGCAGGTCGGCCATGTGAGCGCCGACGGGGCCGATCCAGTTGCGAGCGGGGCCGGAGGACGGCGGGGGCGCGGCGACGTTGAGAGAAGCGTCGTGCGGGGAAAAGGAAAGCATGCTCAGCGCGAGCAGAACGGCGATGGTGATGCCGACAAAACCGGCCAGCTCGTTCAGACGGCGGTTCTCCGTCGGGGTCAGGATGCGCACACGGGTCTCCTTGTTTAGGCGGGGAAGGCCTAGCCTTCGGGATGGGACGCGCGGGCGCTAGCGCGCGTGAGCCATCTGGAGGAACACAAGCAACAAAATGACTATACCAAGGGCGATGCGGTAGTAAACGAAAATCTTGAGAGTGCTTGTTTGCAAATAGCGCAAGAAGAAGGCGATGACGAAATAGCCGACGATGGCGGAGACGGCGATGCTGATGGCGACGGTCGAGAGGGGCATGCCGAGAAGGCCGGCGCGATGGAGCTTGATGAGCCTGGGCATTTCCTTGGCGGCGGCGCCGGCGATGATGGGAGTGGAGAGAAGGAAGGAAAAGCGCGCGGCGGTCTGGCGGTTCATGCCCTGCCAGAGGCCGGCAATGATGGTGATGCCGGAGCGGGAGACGCCGGGAAAGAGGGCGAAGGCCTGGGCGGTGCCGACAACGATGGCGTCGCTGAAGCGGAGCTGGTCCATGCGGCGCTCGAGGCGCGCGGCGTAGTCGGCCAAGCCCATGAGCAGGCCGACGACGATGAGGGCGACGGCAATGGGGACGGGATGACGGAGCTTGTCCTCGATGATGTGCTCGAAGAAAAAGCCGGCGAGGGCGGCGGGAACGGTGCCGGCGACGAGATACCAGAACATGCGGGCGTTGTGGCGGATGGCTTCCTCGCCGGCACGGCGGGGATAGCGAAAGCCGAGGCCGGCGAGAGCGAGCTCGAGCCAGTCGCGCAAGAAATAGATTATCACGGCGGCGAGGGTGCCGATGTGGAGGGCGACGTCAAAGACGAGGCCGCCGTCGGGCCAGCCGAGCAGCCACGGGAAAAGGATGAGGTGAGCGGTGCTGCTGACGGGCAAAAACTCGGTGAGGCCCTGAATGACGGCGAGGATGATGGCCTGATAAAGAAGCAACGCCGAGTCTCCTTTCAGCGGGAATGCGTTTTCGTCAGTCTCTTGGTCATGGCAAAAGCGTCGTCGCGGCCGAGATAGTAGCGCTTGAGCAAGCCGCGCGTACGATACCCGTGCTTTTGCCAGAAGGCAACGGCGGTTTTGTTGCCGGTTGCGGTCTCGAGTTCGATGGTACGGACGCCGCGGGAAAAGAGGGATTGCTCGGCGCGGCGGAGAAGGGCGGAGCCGAGGCCGCGGCGGCGATGCGCGTCGAGGACGTCGATGGTGAGGATGTGGCCGCGGAGGGCGTCGGATTCGGTGATGATGAAGGCGGCGATGGCGGGGGCGGGCTCTGCTGCAGGGCTGGCTGCGGCTTCGGCGGATTCGACATCTGTTGATTCGACTTCGGCGACGATGCATTCGGCGCCGGGCCATTCAAGGAAGGAGCGGAGCATGCGGCGGGAATAGGCGATGCCGGGAGGGTAGCAGGCGCGGTCGATTTCGAAGAGGCGGTCGAAGTCGTCGGGGCGATAGGGGCGGAGAGTGGCGTGCACGGGTGGACTATATGAGAAGCGGCGAGAGGGGGCTAGAGGTTATCTAACTTACCTGTCTCACATTGACGCGAAGATGGATTGAGCGGAAAATGGCAGCCGTTTTGGGGCCGAAAATGAGATTCCGGGCTAGATAGACGAACGCAAGCACGAGGCAGGGAAGAGGAGAGCCACCATGATTTCCAAAACGTTTCGCATCGCTTCAATAATTGCTCTTGCCACCTTTGTGTTCAGTTCCGCTGCCTGGGCGACGACTTGTTCAAACGGCTCGCTGAGTGGCACCTACGGGTTTCTGCACGACGGCACAGCTAGCAACGGCGCCCCTGCCACCGCCGCCGTGACCCAGGTCACGTTTGACTCAGCCACAGGCACGTTTGCCGGAGAGACCATAGCATCCCATGACGGCGTGATTGTCACCGAGCCTCTCACCGGAACATACGCAGTCGCCTCGAACTGCACCGGCACGGGTAAGCCCACGGGAGGCAGCCCCTTCTCCATTGCGGTTACATCAACAGGGTTTCTGGCCCTGCACCTTCTTTCGGAGGGATTCGCCGTGAAGCAGGGCTCCGCGACCTGCACCAATGCCGGAGTTAAGGGTAGTTTTGGGTTTGAAACAACCGGCGCCTTCCTCGCAGACGTGCCTGCCACAGCGGTGGCTTTCATCGGTGAGTTGAAGTTAACGGTCAACCCTTCTGGAGAAGGAGTGATAAGCGGACGCATAGCGGCTAGCGAGGATGGCACGTTTCTGACGTTCGCACAGGAGCCCGTCACGGGTTCTTACAAGATCGGCACGGACTGCAGGGGCACGGCTACCATAACGCCGAAGGGGCTCTCCGAAATGCACTTCAGTCTCGTGGTTGTGGACAGCGGGAAGGAAATGCTAGCCATTGAGACGGACGCGGACACGATTGTCAGCGGTACTCTGACGAAGGGCAATTGAGTAACAAAGACGGGAGCATCGGCTCGGCGCGCAAGTATGGCGAATGATTGAGAGCCCCGCGCCGTGAGCGCTGCGAACCAGCCTCTCCACATCAACTCTGCGCTGACAAACATCTCGCCTGCGTGACCCCTCATCTGTGATGGGGTTTTCATCTTCCTAGCGTCTCCGCAGCCCGACAGTCACAGTATTTATTGCGTCTTAAATGTCACGCTCGGGATGACAGCGCAAAAGCAGAGGCGAAAACGGCAGCGATCAGACTTCGAGGATGACGGGGAGGATGAGAGGGCGCTTCGAAGTCTGCTTATTGAGGAAGCGCTTGAGGTCGACGCGGATTTTTTCCTTGATGACGCCCCAGTCCATTTTTTCTTCGGGGTTGGACTGCTCGACGGTTTTGAGGATGACGTCGCGGGCGCGGGCGAGAAGGTCCTTGTTGTCCTCGGACGGAAGGAAGCCGCGGGTGACGATTTCGGGCGAGGCTTCGAGGCGGCCGGTGTGCTTGTCGATGGCGATGATGGGGACAACGATGCCGTCTTCGGAGAGATGGCGGCGGTCGCGGATGACGACGTCTTCGATTTCCTCGAGCGAGCCGGAATCGACCATGACGCGGCCGGCAGGAACAGGCTCGCGGCGAAAGGCGCCGGCGGCGGTGAATTCGACGGGATGTCCGCTCTCGAGCATGATGATTTCGCCGGAGACGGCGCCGACGGCTTCGGCGAGGGCGGCGTGGCGGAAGAGCTGGCGATATTCGCCATGAATGGGGATGAAATATTTGGGGCGGACGAGCGTGAGGAGGAGCTTCATCTCTTCCTGGCTGGCGTGGCCGGAGACGTGGATGGGCGCGGAGCGGCTGCCCTCATAATAGACGAGGACGCGGCGGCGGAAGAGATGGTCAATCATGCGGAAGATGGCCTTCTCGTTGCCGGGGATGATGCGGGCGGAGAGGATGACGGTATCGTTCTCGTGGATTTCGAGGAGGCGGTGGTTGCCGACGGCGATGCGGGACATGGAGGACATGGGCTCGGCCTGGCTGCCGCTGGCGAGGATGACGAGTTTCTTGGGGTCGAAGGTGCGCACGTCCTGCGGGCGGACGACGCTGCCGTCGGGGATGCGCAGGCGGTCGAGGCCGTGGGCGATTTCGACGTTGTCCACCATGCTGCGACCGATGAAGCCGACCTTGCGGCCGACGCTGCAGGCGATGTCGATGACCTGCTGGATGCGGTGGACGGAACTGGCGAAGCAGGAGACGACGACTTTTTGCGGGGCGGCGCGGAGAAGCTCTTCGAGGGCGGTCCAGACGGCGCGCTCGGAAAGAGTGGAGCCGGGGCGCTCGACGTTGGTGCTGTCGCTGAAAAGGGCGAGGACGCCTTCCTGGCCGTAGCGGGCGAAGGCGTGAAGGTCGAAGGGGCGGCCGTCGACGGGCGTGGTGTCAATTTTGAAGTCGCCGGTGTGGATGATGACGCCGAGAGGGGTGCGGACGGCGAGGGCGACGCAGTCAATGGTGCTGTGAGTGACGTGGAGATATTCGATCTTGAAGGGGCCGATCTCGCTGTGCTGGCCGGGCGCGATTTCGTGCAGCTTGGCGCTATCGAGCAGCGCGTGCTCTTCGAGCTTCTTGCGGACGATGGCGAGGGTGAAGCGCGTGCCGTAGACGGGAACGTTGAGGTCGCCGAGGATGTAAGGCAGCGCGCCGATGTGGTCCTCGTGGGCGTGGGTGAGGACGATGGCGCGAACGTGCTGGCGGTTCTGCTTGAGGTAGGTGATGTCCGGGATGACGATGTCCACGCCGAGAAGCTCGGCTTCGGGGAACATCAGACCGGCGTCAATGACGAGAATGTCGTCGCCATAGCGGAGGGCCATCATGTTCATGCCGAATTCGCCCAATCCGCCGAGGGGAATGGCCCAAAGAGAAGGTTTGCTCAAGAGAGTCAGTCAGCCTTTCAAGCAGCCGAGTATCGTATCACAGCAGGGGCGGGGAGAAGCGATTGGCGATTTGTTTGCCGGCTGCGAGCGGAGGATCGGAAACGCGGCTAGTGGAAGGATTGGCAGCGGGAGAGCATGGCGAGGATCAATTTCATGCGGCGATGCCTGGTTTCGGGCTTCTTGGCGGTTTGCAGGCGGTAGGAAATGGCGTAGAGGTTGGCTTTGTTGAGCGAGTCGAAGAATGTTTTCGCTTTTTTGTTTTTGCGCAGGGCGTCCAGGAAATCCGCGGGAAAGGTGGAGTTGCGCGGGGAGTCGTAGGCGGCTTTCCAGCGGCCGTCTTTTTTGGCGGCATTTATTTGGGCGTGGCCGGCGGCGCGCATGCGGCGTGCCTTAATGAGCCTTTCGGCGTGTTGGGTGTTGCGCCGGGACCAGTTGCTCTTGGGGCGTCTTGGCGTGAACCTTTGCATCCAGGAAGAGGCATCATAGCTTTGCGCTTTGCCGTCGATCCATCCAAAGCAGAGCGCCTCATCGAGGGCTTCCCGATAGGTAACGCTGGGCTTTCCCGAGTCCTTTTTGAAAAAGCGGAGCCAAATGCCGGCTGAGCGGCGATGATTCGCGGCCAGCCACTTGCGGAAGGCGGAGGGCGAGCGAAAGCGAAGGGGTTTGTTCACAAGCGGACGCGTATGGTATCACAGGGAAGGATGGCGACATGAATCGCGAAGTCAGGGTCCTTCTTATTCTTTCGAGTCCATTAGTGACCTGGGGTGTTCTTTTTCTCGCGTTTCGTTTCGGCGGGCTTACCCTCCCCAAGCTCCTGCCTTGGGTGAAGTTCTTGACTCTGGTTGGAATTGTTGTATGGGCGGTGCTCATAGTTCTGGGTAACCCGGAACGCTATTACGTGGACGCGTACATGGGTGTCGTGTATGCGCTGTGGCTCGCAGTGTGGTGGGTTGAGCGGCGCTCGAAGGCGCGAGGTTAGCCGTTGGGCCTCAGTCGCGGCCGGAGAAGAGGCTGGAGACGGAGACGACCGCAGCCCCGGCTCATCCAAGATCCGGCTAACTTTCCTACGGGACGTAAACTCTGTAATTGATGTTGTAAGAGCCGCTGTTTCCGGCATTGTCGGTATTGAGGAAAGATTGGACGGTGTGATTGCCTCGGGAGACGGTTCTCGCGGTCACCGTCCACGAAAACATAGCGTAGTTGGAAGTTAATGTGCCAACGTATGGTGACGACTCCTTGACGCCGTCCAGGGCGAAGGTCAATGCGATACGGCCGCCAGTGCTGCTCTGCGCCTGAAGGAAGATCTCGGCCTCGATCGTGCAGGTTTTGCCCACGAGCGCCGGGCAGGTGATGCTGGTGAGAGGGTCAATGGCCAAAGATCCGCCGGGAAAAGGGATTCCCGTCGTCGCTGCAAATTGGTTGAGATATGTCTCCATGAGCACATGGTCCGTAGCGAGCGCGGGCGGCGCTTCCTCGGATGGGAGATTCTCCTGGTCATTGACGGCGATGGGGGACGGTGACTGCGTCTCCTGCGCCGAGACAAAGCGGTAGCTCCCGAACAGCACCAGCAACAAAATCATCAGCAAAGCACTCTTGGCAAACCTGTTCATAGTTCCTCCGGGGCGACGAGCGCCCTTGCGATTGCGGGTGACGTCCGTCGCGGCCGGCGAAGCGGGACGATTACTTGATCTTCTTTATGTGGATGTCCTGGCCGTCGATGCGGTGAAAGATGTAGCCAGTCACATGGCCCTGCGCGTCACGGGAAAACGCGATGCTTGCCGGTTCACTCTCTTTGAAGAAGAAAGAATCGGCGCCCGCAGGCAAATACTCCTCCAGATCCGCATTCTCACCCTGACCCAGCTGCGACCAAAGGTTACCGTCTTTCACAAAGAAGGTGTCCGTTATTCCGGGATGCCACTCGTATTCGCCAACATAATCCTTGAAAAGGTTTGGATCGACGGCAACGGGCTTCCGGAAATTGACCGGCAAATTGATCACTTGCGCCGCAATGAGCAGCCAAGAGCCGTTTTGCTTGAGATAGGTCTCCGTGGCGCGCTGTTCGGTGACGATGTCCGTATCGCCGAACTGCTCGTGTTCAGTCCAGCGGAGGTTAAGGACCGCGGTGTTGCCGTATACGTGGACGAGGAAGTCACGGAGATTATCCGAGTGGTCGTACTCGGCGGGCTGCTTGAGGCCCTCCAACATCTGGGCCTTGGTATGAAGGACGCCATCGTCGTCGCTGTTTATACAATCATCCGCGACGTAGCGGGACCACGCGGCGGGATCGCGCCTGAGAGCAGCCTGATGGCGCGCCAAGCGGACATTGATGACTTCCTGCTCGGCGGGAGAGTGCTTGGGTTGGCCGGTGGGGCAAAGCATGCCTGCAAGGATGCAGAATCCGGGTAAAAAGAACGTGAAGCAACGCATAGTTGCCCTCCGTCAATGGGCCGCGGGGCGAGCCAGCTGAAATTCGGATTGGCGTCAGTCGCGGCCGGCGAAGAGGCGCGCGATGGAGACGAGCAGAACGGCGCCGACGACGGCGGCGGCGAGGCTGCCAAGGACGACATAGAATTGGATTCCAAGCTTGGTGAAGATCCAGCCGCCGATGACGGCGCCAATCAGGCCGATGACGATGTCCGCGAGGCAGCCAAAGCCGCGGCCGCGCGTGACGGTTCCGGTGAGCCATCCGGCGACGAGGCCGATGAGGATCCAGTAGGTCCAGCTGCTGTGAAGGTAAACGCTGTAGTCGTGTGATTGCATCGGAAAAGCTCCTTTCGATTTAACCGCGACAGAAAATGTAGCCGAGAATTTTGTAAACGAGCTTGGCCGCCAGGAAGTCGGAAGCGTGGTCGCCGGGCTGGGGGAGAAGCTCGACGACGTCCATGGCGACGATCTTTTTTTGCGCGGCGACAACGCGCGCGAGCGAGGTGACCTGGTGCCAGTCGAGGCCGCCGGGCTCGGGTGTGCCGGTGGCGGGGACGTAGGCGGGGTCGAAGCCGTCGAGGTCAATGGTGAGATAGACGTGGGCGCTCAAGTCGGCGACGACGCGCGGGATCCAGGAATCGAGCGGGGAACGGGTGATGTCCTTGGCCCAGTGGATTTTTGTGCGCAGGCGCGGGATGGCTTCGGCTTCCTCGACGGAGAGAGAGCGGATGCCGACCTGGACGATGGGGCAGATCTCGACGGAGCGGCGCATGGCGCAGGCATGGCTCGCGGGATTGTCCTGGTAGGAATCGCGGAGATCGGCGTGGGCGTCGATCTGCAGGACGGTGAGGTCGGGAAACTTTTTCGCGGCGGCGGCGACAAGCGGCGGGGTGAGCGAATGCTCGCCGCCAAGGACGACGGGGAATTTGCCGTCGGCGAGAAGGCCGAGCTCGGCGGTGTGCAGGTCGGAGAGAACGCGTTCGAGAGTGCCCTCGTGGGTGTCCATGGCCTGGAGCGTGGCGATGCCGATTTTCTTGTAGGGCTCGAGGCCGAGCTCTTCGTCGTAGAGCTCGAGGTTGCGGCTGGCGGCGAGAATGGCGGCGGGGCCGCGGCGCGTGCCGGTCTCATAGCTGGTGGTGCGTTCGAGGGGAACGGGAAAGATGACGGCTTTGGCGGAAGCGTAGGTGGAATGCTCGGGGCCGAGGCCGCCGAAATTTTCGGGCAGGGATGGAAGATACGTGTTCATGTACAATGAGGCGCGAAAACGCGCGAGCGACTGTTGGAACGAAGCGCCGCGCCGATAGTACCTGCGAGGATTCGGAATGGCAAAGAAAAAGGGAGCGACGGGCCGGGAGCTGCACGATCCGATCGAGGACAAGCTGACGCCGATTTTTCCGCTGGACCTGGCGCAGGCGCGGACGGTGGACGGGATGGTGCGGGCGATGGGGCGGACGGCGTTTACGGCGCGGCAGATCGGAGACGCGGCGGATACGCTGGAGGCGATGGCACGGGACAAGGATTGTTTTATCGTGATGACGCTATCGGGCGCGATGACGGTGGCGGAGATGGGGCTGGTGTTCTGCGATTTGATCGATTCGGGGATGGTGCGGGCGATCGTCTCGACGGGAGCGCTGATGGCGCATGGGCTGGTGGAAGCGACGGGAAGGTCGCACTTCCGGTACGACCCGAAGATGGACGACCGGGAGCTTTTTCATGCGGGGTACAACCGGGTGTACGACTCGCTCGAGCCGGAATTGAATCTGGACGCGGTGGAAGAAGTGGTGCAGCACATTCTGGAGAAGTGGGACGCGAGCGAGACGGTGTGCAGCTGGAAGCTGAACCGGAGAATCGGGGAATACCTGCTGAAGGGAGCGCAGGGGAGGGGAATCCTGAAATCGGCGACGGAGCGGAGCGTGCCGGTGTTCGTGCCGGCGTTTACGGATTCGGAGCTGGGAATCGATTTCGCGCTGCACCAACGGCTCCGAAAGAGGGACGGGAAGCCGCTGCTGCGGTTCGATCCGTATCTGGACTTCGAGCACTATGCGGCGACGATGATGGCGACGAAGAAGATGGGGCTGCTGACGATCGGCGGAGGAGTGCCGCGGAACTGGGCGCAGCAGTTTGGAGTTTATGCGGAGTTGCTGGCGCGGCGCGGGTACGAAAAGCTGCCGCTGAAGCGGTACGACTATGGGGTGCGGATTTGTCCCGAGCCGGTGCACTGGGGCGGGCTTTCGGGAAGCACGTACACGGAGGCGGTGAGCTGGGGGAAATTCGTGCCGCCGGAAGAGGGCGGGCGGCTGGCGGAAGTGTTTGAGGATGCGACGGTGGCGCTGCCGCTGGTGGCGGGGGCGGTGCTGGAGCGGATCGGATATTTCGACAGGAAGGCTAGCGGCGAGCCGGCGGAGAGAAGGGCTTCGACGAAAAAGATACGCGGGGCTGCGCGTGCTCCGAGACGATTACGATGAGGAAATAAGGAAGCGGAAGGGTCAGTCGTCTTCGGCGAGGAGGATGGCGGCGGCGAGGACGGTGGTCCAGAGGCCGCGCTTGTCACCGACGGCGGACTGGGTGATGTTCATGGTGCGGACAATTTTGTTGGAGATGCGGTAAACCTCTTTTTTTTCGTCCCAGGAAAGATCGGGATCGAATTCGACGTTGAGAGTGGTGGCGAGCATTTCGGCCGCCAGTTCCTCGGTGTATTCCCCCGCAACTTCTTCGCTTTCGCCGAACGAGTGATGCTCGGAAAGATAACCGAACATGGATTTGTCGCCGGGAAGAGCGAGGCCGACGCCGGCGGCGATGAGGCGGTGCGGCTCGCGCGTGGAATTTTCGCTGATGACGGTGAAGGCGACCTGGCCGGGCTTCAAGTGCTTCAGGCCCTCGCTGCGCGAGATGAGCTTGCAGTAGGGCGGAAAGATGGAGGAGACGCGGACGATGTTGCAGGCGGCGATGCCTGCATTGCGAAGCGCAAGCTCGAAGCTCGAGAGACGCTCGCGGTGCTTGCCAACCCCTTTGGTGAGAAAAATTTTCTTCGCGACGAACGCCATGGGGTGCCGGGTTGCGGTTCCTCCGAGAGGAGAGCGCTAGGAAAAATTCTTTGCGCGGAAAAAGTAACAAGAAGGGAAAGGAGTGTCAAGCGAAGAGTAACAAAAGCGGCGATGAACGACGCGTGATCAACAACAGCTTTCAACAACGGGCGGCGTCAGCGAGTGGAATCGACGGCGTCTTCGCGGGCGGCGGCGAGAATCGCGGCGAGAGCGTCGGGCGGAACGATTTTCCAGTTGTCCGCGGAGCGGGAGGGGATTGTTTTTGTGCGGGCGAGGTATTCGATAAGGAGGCCGCGAATTTCCTGCGGGGAGCGGTAGAGGACGGGGAGATTTTTGTAGACGGAGTAATTGCCGCCGCCGGTGTAGCGATAGTTGTTGATGGCGACACGGAGTTTTTGCGCGGGATCGAGCGGGGCACCGCGAAAGGCGAGGTCGCGGATGCGCGAGCCGGCGGGCTGCGAGAGGTCGATGGTGTAGGAGACGCCTTCGGCGGAGTCGGCGTTGTAGCCGGGAAGGCGCAAGCGGGTGCCGGCGGGAGCGGGCCAGGAGGTGAAAAAGGTTGCGGCGTGCTCGAGCGCGTCCTTGAGCTGCGCGCCGGTCATCTCGACGGTGTAGAGCGTGTTGTCGTAGATATAGAGGGCGGCGAGCTGGCGAACGGTGACGGGCCCGGCGGGAATGCGGACGCCGGGGAAAAAGAGAGTGGCCATGGAGACGTCCGCGTGGCCGTATTCGAGCTGGACTTTGTGGATGAGGTCGACGAGGGGATGGTCGACGTAACGAGCGGTGGAGCCGTCGAGCGCGACTTCGGAAGTGGCGATGGGCGTATCGAGATATTGCTGGGTGGCGCGGTCGTATGGTTCGGCAAGTTTAAGGATGACGGGATCGGCGACGGTGGATGCGGTGACGGGGATGACGTCCGAATGGCGCGAAACGATGCGCCAGCGGCCCTGTGGGCTGCGCTCGAGGTCGATATCGGCGCGTGCGAGCGAGCCGCCCCAGTTTTTGGCCTGGGCGAGGAGAACGCCGTTGATGAATTTTTCGGGCAGCTCGCGATGCGTGTGGCCGAAGAAGATGACGTCGATGCCGGGGACCTGCTCGGCCAATTCCCAGGCGGCGTTTTCTCCGGGGATGTCCGAGTCAAAGGCGACGCCGGTGCGCGGGTCGCGGTCGAGGCCGGAGTGCATGATGACGACGACGAGATCGGCGCGGCGGCGGACGAGCGGGATGACGCGGCGAGCAGAGTCCACGATTTGTTCGAAGCGATAGCCGCGGTAGTGCGCGGGAATCTCCCAGCGGGGAACGCCGGGAGTGACAAAGCCGACGATGGCGACGCGGACGCCGGCGACGGTCTTGAAGATGTAGGGAGCAATGTAGCCGGGGCTGCCGGCGGGATAGGCTTCATGGAGATTGGCGGCGAGCCAAGGGAAATGGGATTCGCGCTTGGCTTTCCAGAGCGGGGCCAGGCCGAAATTGAATTCGTGGTTGCCGACGGCCATGGCGTCGTAGCCCATGGCGTTCATGGCGGCGATGGTGGGGTTGGGGAGGGAAGTGTCTTTGACGGCGAAGTAGTAGGCCATGGGAGTGCCCTGAATCGTGTCGCCACAATCGAGGAGAAGAGAATGCGCCGCGGAGGCGCGGGCCTCGCGGACGAGTGTGGAGATCTTGGCGAGACCGCGGTCGGCGGGGCGGTTGGCGTAGTCGTCCCAGGGCTCGATGTG
>Ga0073928_10004762_pt1 | contig 19660 bp, 18 predicted proteins | sample PaiPotPPA55metaG_FD_76969 | JGI IMG/M metagenome (GOLD analysis project Ga0073928, IMG submission 76969) | Iron sulfur acid spring bacterial and archeal communities from Banff, Canada, to study Microbial Dark Matter (Phase II) - Paint Pots PPA... ...
CGAGCCTTTCTGGGGCATGCGATTGTCGGGATCGAGGCCGGCCACCAGCCGCACGACCAAACTGTCGGCGCCGCGGCCCGGGAGCGCCGCCGGCCCGCTGTCGCCCCCTTTGAGAAATGATTGCCGCGTTTCCAGACTGAGGCCCCCCTTGTTCTTGCCCCTGGCGTGGCATTGAATGCAGCTCGCCTCGAACAGCGGCTTAATCTCCTTGACGAAATCGACGCGATGCCCCGCCGCCGCCGGCAGCGCCGCAGGTGGCACATCGCTCTTCTCTGAGCCGACCAACGCCGCACAGAGCAGCACACACGCGAGTGGTCCGATCCCACGGGACATGCTGCCATCATATCGGCTATGGGAGCTAATTGAACGTCTCATAACCTAAATCCGGTCGGCATTTGACTCGCGGCCCGGCGTATTGGATGTCTCCCCTGTCTGCCCGCCGCCATGCGGGTGGACGGGAGGAGAGGGCAATGTCATCGGTGTGGAAGACGGCGAGAGCCGTCGTTGAGGCGCTCGAGCCGCGCGCGCTCTGTTCCGCCAGCGCGCTGTCGATTACTGAGGCGCACGTCTTCGGCGGGACGCAGTTGCGGATCGAAGGGACCCCGGGCAATGACAACATCGCCGTCGCGCAAACCGACGCCGGGCTGCTGGTAAGCAACGGCGGCTGGTCGCAGGCGGTGCCAGGCCGGTTCCAAAGCATTCTGATCGACGGCGGAGCGGGAAACGACGCCATCCGCGTCGATCCCTCCGTCCAGACCGACTGCATCCTGTATGGGGGCCCTGGCAATAACACGCTGGTCGGCGGGTCGGGCAACGACCGGCTCTACTCCGGCGCGGGCCGCAATCTCCTCGAGGCCGGCAGCGGCGACGAGATGCTGGTTTCGATCGGCAGCATTGCCGACACGTTGATCGGCGGCCCCGGCCGCGACTCCTTCTGGACCGACGCCAGCCCCAGGCAAAAGATCTTCAACCTCCGAGCTGACGAGATCGCCGCCGGCAACGTGCATCGGGCCGCATCGTTCTATGCTCCCGGCCTCCGTCGTCACGGCGCCAGCAATTCCCGCGCGATGCGCGTCCGCCGACTTCCGGAGCCGGCGACGACCGACGGATCGAGCTATCAGGACTTTTCCTCGCACCCGCTCTTCGGCCCCGGCGGCCCATCGCCCGACGACGTCTTCCAGGGCGACGTCGGCGACTGCTATTACCTCGCGACGCTATCCGCCGTGGCCAAGGCCGACCCCGCCAAGCTCCGCCAGAGCGTGCTGGACATGGGAGATGGCACCTACCTGGTGCAGTTTTCCCGCGGCAACGGCAAAGTGTTCGTCCGCGTGGACGGCAAACTTCCGGTCCTGCCCGGCGGCGCGCCCGCCTACGCGGGCCTCGGAGCCGGCTCGTCGCTGTGGGTCGCGATCATGGAAAAGGCCTACGCAATCCTCCACGGCCCGACGCCCAGTTACGGCTCAATCGACGGCGGCTGGATGGATGAAGCATTCTCCGCCCTTGGCGCCCGCGGCCAATCGCTGGCCGCTTCCAACCCCTCCGATCTGCTGGTCCAGATCGAGCGCGAATTGTCCGCCGGACGATCGGTGACCTACGCGGCCGGCACTCCCGCCGACGGCGCGCCGCTCCTGGAACAGCACGCTTACTCGGTGGACAGCATTCTGCTCGACCCCGACGGCAACGCCATCGGCTTGCGGCTCCGCAACCCCTGGGGCGTCGCCGGCACGGGCGATGCCGGGAGCAACAACGGCTACGTCACCCTCACCCCTCGGCAGGCGTACGATTCGATGCTGGGCGTCGTCAGCGCGTTGGTATAGCTCAGCGGGAAGGCACGAAGGTTGAGCGGGGCGGGCGGCGTACGGCCCTGAAAAAGCAAAAAAGAGCGTTGTGCTTGTCCGTCTCAGACGGTACAGCAGGGCATTGGGGGCCGCACTTTCCGCTCTGGCGAAGGGAGACCCACCATGACTGCAATTCTTGGTCGCCCAATGGTTTTGGCCGTCGTGGGGGCAATCGTGGCGCCGCTGTCTTCCGGGACATATTGCCTCGGCGCTCAAGCGGTGAAGGTGTTCAACCCGAGCTTTGAGATGCCGGTCGTGACGGACCCGAGCGGCATCGCCGCGGCGCCCAGTGCCGCGGCGCAAGCGGCGGGACCGGGCGACTCGCCTTGGGTGTTCAGCGCCGGCTCCGGAATTGCGGCCAAGGGCGCGGTTTTCAATTCCCAGTCATCAGTCCCGTCCACCGTCCCCGCGCCGCCGGACGGAAATCAGTGGGCGTACCTGGAGCCGGGGCAAGAGTCGGGGTCGCAGGTGCTGACGTTCCCCGCCGCCGGCCAGTACACGCTCACGTTTGATGCGGTCTTGTCCCCGAACATCGCCGTGTGGATGGACAACTCACTGATTGCTCTCACCCTGGGCGCCTCTTCCTCGTCTTCGTACTTTGCGGTTTCCGGTTCATTCGACGTTTCGGCAAGAGGGCACACGCTGACGTTCGACGGCCCCGTCGAGTTGCTTGGCCCCGAGCCGCAGCCACCCAGTCTCATTGATGCGGTAGCGGTTGTGCCGGAACCAACTTGGTGCGCTCTTCTATTGCCGCTGATGCTACTTCGTCCGAGACGGCCGACGCAATCGGCAATGAGAATAATTGAACCCAACAGGAGGAACGATGAGAAAGCACACGACGATTGCCGCGGCCGCGGCACTGGCGCTCTCGGGCGCGGTCGCCCGCGGGGATTTCCTTTACCAGACGAAGCGCATGCAGATCACTTCGGGAATGTTCGCCGGGGATGACGTGGAAGAGCTCGACATTATGAACGACGCAAGCCACGGGACCGGCACCGCGCTTTTGGGCGCCACCGTCACGATGGAGGCGACGCTCAACGGCCAGCCGGACCCGAACGGCGTCTTCTACATCCGCACTTATGACGCCGACGGGACGGGCATGCACGTCGGTGGAAACCCGTCGTCCGACCCGGCGGACAACGACTTTGACGTTTCCGGCGTCGGCGGCGAGTCGCCGCTCGGCACCTACGTGCGCTTCGGGCCGCCGAACCAGTGGACACTGGCCGGCTCCGACCCCGAGTTCCTTTCCAGTGACGATCCAGGATTCTCGCAGTACGACGGCCCTCAGGGGCCCGGATTGAGTTATCCACTCAGCGGCAAGTACACCGACGGCATGGCGCTCAAGGGCCCGATCACGGTCAACGCCGGCGCGAACCTCGCGGGGGGCGGGTTGCCGGACACGACGATGCAGCCGCTGGCTTTTGCTGTGGTTCCGCACGGCGAGTCGATTCAGTTTTCCGTTATTCCCATCCCCAGTCCCGAGCCGGCCGGGTTGTTGGCTGCCGTCGTCGGCATCACGGCACTGCTCGTGCGCCGGCGAGCTTGAAGCAACTAGGCGCGGCTCGATTCGGATATGCTTTCAGCCCCGCCGGCCAGACATCGCTGGCCGCTCGAGTGGAACAGGAGGCGCGGTGTGCTGATTGAAAGACTGGAATCGCGCGTGCTGCTGTCCGCGGTCCCGGTGCGGGCGGTGGCGGCGAGGCTGGGTGGGGTAATGCGCAGCGGCGCGTCAGGAATTGTCGCGTCCACGGCTCCGCAGAATTCGCAAGGCGGGGTCACCATCTATCCGACGGCGGGTCAGACGTTCACCGGCACGGTGGGGTCGTTCGTGCTGGCCTCACGGCCGGCTTCTGGCCTCGAGACCGACGCCTCGATCCAGTGGGGCGACGGCGGCAACTCCGCCGGCCAGATCGTGCAAAAACAGGACGGAAGCTACGACGTGGTCGGCGCCCATCTGTATCAGCTTCCCGGCGCCTATGCCATCCGGGTCGAGGTCTCGCAGCGACCTGTTTGCGACGGGACCGGGCCGTGCCCGAATTTCATTATTCTCGTCGCGACCCTCGACAGCACGGCCGTGGCCCGGGCCCTGCCGGGCGACGCCGACCTGAACGGCAAGGTCGATTTCGCGGACCTGGCGATCGTCGCCCGACACGATGGTCAGAACAACGCGACTTGGGCGGACGGCGACTTCAATGCCGACGGCGCCGTCGGGTTCGATGACCTGGTGCTGCTGGCCAGGGATTACGGACACCCGCGCGGATAAAGCAAGACCGGCTTCCTCGTTAGCTTTCCCCGGCGGGGAGCGGATCTGCGACTTCGCGTCTTCGCCACTTCGCGGTCGAACTGTTCTGGCGGAAGGTGATTCGGCTTGCCGCCCGTGCCAGTTCGCCGGGACCAAAGGTCAGCCCGATGCAGGTCGCCGGCCAGCTTCTGGAAGAGGCAATATCACGCCTTGCAGGAGACGAGTGAACTATTGAGTCCCGCCTCGTCGATTTGTCAGCGCGGCCCCCTCGCCCTTTTTCCGGGCCTTCCGCGGTCGCGGAGGGTGAAGCCGAGGCCCAGCTTTTCGGCGGTGCGGCGGACCCACGTGTCTGAGCCGAACGGCCGGCCCCGTCTTACACTCGTCCGCAATAGCTCCAGTTCGTCCTTCGCGATCGCGGCGTTCACGGTCCGCGTCCAGTCGCTCGGCCGCGGCAGCGGCCAGTCGTCGGGCCGCGGCTCGGCGGCGGCGTGCAGGCTCGCCCACAGGCTGCCCCACCGCCACCGCTCGGCCCGCTCGGTCAGGTTCGCCCGCACGGCGTTGGCCTCGACGTAGCGGCAGACGATCAGCAGGTGCTCGTCGCTCTGCACCGGAAAGCTCTTGAAGCGGCCCTGGTACAGGTGCCCTCCGCTGGTCGTGTGATAATGGGCGTAGTGCCGGCGGACATGGGCCGTGCACAGCCGGAGCAGGAACCGCGAGAGCTGCCCGTCCTGCGTGGGCCAGAGCACCAGGTGCCAGTGATTGGGCATCAGGCACCAGGCCAAAAGCCGCACCGGTGCCGCCTGACGCACCTGAGAAAGCAGGCGGACAAACGCGTCGTAGTCCGCCTCCTTGTGGAACAGTCGGCTGCGGCCGTTGCCGCGGTTGAGCACGTGGTAGATCACGCCGCCGGCAGCGGCCCGTCCGGTGCGGGGCATGGGGAGAGCCTAATCGAGGATCGGCTGCAAGTAAATGGGAATGTCCCCTTTTCTTTGGTCCAATAAGACATCCCGCCCCTATTTGCGCAGCAAGACGGCCCCGCCTGAGCGGGGCCGTTTTGATTGCAAAAAAGGTTCCTCGATCTGCAGCCGATCACGCATGACGCCGACGGGCCAGAAGGCCGAGCGCCCCGAGGCCCACCAGGCCGAGAGTAGCAGGCTCCGGAACATCGGTCGAACCGCTCACAGCCATGATCGAGATGTGGGAGTTGTTGGCTGCGGCCGTCGAGCCGGCATAGTTGAAATCGATACTGCTGATTGGATGCGTATTCAGGGGGCTCGTCCCCGTCGCACTCAAGAGAACCGGCCATTCCAAGATGCGCGGGTTTCCGATCGCTGTCGCGGTGTCGGGGTGGTTATCGAAGGCTCCAGTCACCGGGGCGACACGGCCCTGGGTATCAATCGCGATGGGGCTGTTGCCGAACCAGTCGCCCATCGTGACCGCGTTGTTCAACGTGAGGTCGGGCGTTCCATCGGAGAAGTGGACGGTTAGATTCGCCTGGTCATTGGCCAAGGCACCCCCGCCGTTTCCCGTGGATCCGTAGACGACCAGCCCCGTGTAGGCCGTCGGCGTGGCCAAGGTCAACGTTGCGGTCGTGTGTGTCGCGTCGAGCAGTATTGCGTTGTTGCCCGTGTAGGGCTGCAAGGTGAATGTCGGGGTCTGGCCACCCATGCCACCAGCGAAGGCCGTGGCCGTTCTCTTGGCGGCACCTGTGCCAACCGACAGGCTAAACACATAAGGGAGGGGATCGCGCGCCGTGATGGTTCCGGCAGCCGGCAACCCGAGGGCCTTATTCGTATTCAGTCCTTGCTCGTACCACGTGTCGGCACCTGAACCGGCGGCGAACACCGTGCCAGCATCGAGCGTGGCGGTGACGTTCGTCTTGTAGTGCGTGGTCGGATCGTTGGTCGCGCCGGCCTCGACTACCATATCCTGAGTCCAGCCAGTCGGATTAAGCGGTGTGATAGCCGCCGAGGAAACCCGCACACCCATGAGTCCCGCCAACGTTACGGCGGCAATTCCAATTCCCTTACGCATACGCCTCTCCTCTCCAGGCAGCCCTGGAAGACATGCCCCCTACCACTTCCCGATAAGTTTCGCCGATAGGCTGAGGGCTAAGTTACCCTGACCGGCAGCAACTGTCAATCGTATTTTTTGTAATCTGGGCGTTGGAGGAGCGTGGGGGTGAAATTGGGGGAATTAGAGGGAAATTGTGGGGAGAGTTTCCAGTTTCGAGTTTCCAGTTTCGAGCGACCTCTGCGGCTCGGCGGTGAATCGCGAATTATCCGCGCTAGAATCGGCTGACCTCGCATGGGCAAGACCCGCACGCAATTCCTGTGCAATCACTGCGGCAGCGTTCATCCCAAGTGGATGGGCAAGTGCCCGGACTGCGGGACGTGGGACGCGCTGGAGGAGTACAAGGCCCCCACGCCGGACGCGCGTGCGGAGGCCCGCATGCCTGGCAGGGGGCAGACGGCTGACATCACGCAGGGCGCGCAGCCGCTGGAGCTGGGGGAGATCGAAGACGAAGAGAATCCCCGAATGCCGACCGGCATCGGCGAGTTCGACCGCATCCTGGGCGGCGGGCTGGTGCCGGGGTCGGTGGTGCTCGTCGGCGGCGAGCCGGGCATCGGCAAGTCGACGTTGCTGCTGCAAGTTGCGCATGAGCTGTCGCGGGAAGAGGACGCCGCGACCGGTCGCGACGCGGAGACGCGGAGACGCGGGGACGCGGAGAAAGATGCGCCTACAGACGAGCTTGCCCCGATCTCCCTCCCCGCGTCTGGGCGTCCCCGCGTCCCCGCGTCCGTCTTGTATGTCACCAGCGAAGAATCCGCCCGGCAGACGAAACTGCGCGCGTCGCGGCTGGGGGTACAGTCGCGCGGGCTGTTGATCCTGGCGGAGACCAATGTCGAGCGGATCATCAACCAAATCCACAAGACGCGGCCGGCGGTGGTGGTGATCGATTCGATCCAGATGATTTACAAACCGAGCGTCCCCGCCGCTCCCGGGTCGGTGACGCAGCTCCGCGATTGCTGCATGGACCTGGTCTATCTGGCCAAGGCGAGCGGGATCGCGGTGCTGCTGGTCGGGCACATCACCAAGGCCGGCACACTGGCCGGGCCGAAGATCATCGAGCACATCGTCGATACCGTCGTCTACTTCGAGGGGGACCGATTCCACCTGCACCGGATCGTGCGCTGCGTGAAGAACCGCTTCGGCAGCACGCACGAGGTGGGGCTGTTCGAGATGACCGGCCAGGGGCTGCGCGAAGTGAGCGATCCGGGAAGTTTGTTTGTCGAACAGTACGGGGCCGGCGGGCCGCCCAGCGGGTCGGTCATCACGGCTGCCACGCAGGGCAGCCGGGTGTTGCTCCTGGAGGTGCAGGCGTTGACCGCGTCGAGCGTCATCGGCGCCGCCAAGCGCAAGACCAGCGGCGTGAGCGCCGACCGCGTGGCGATGATCATGGCCGTGCTGGAAAAGCGCGCGGAGCTGCGCCTGGCGGCGGACGACGTGTTCGTCAACATCGCCGGCGGCGTAAAAGTCGTGGAGCCGGCCATCGACCTGGCCATCGCCCTGGCGATCGCCTCGGCCCACCAGAACCGCCCGCTGCCCGCCGGCACGTTGGCGGTTGGGGAACTGGGCCTCGGCGGGGAAATCCGCGCCGTCCCGCAGCTTGAGCTGCGCCTGCGCGAGGCATCCCGCCTGGGCGTCGGCCACGCCATCGTACCCCATATGGGAGAACATGTTCCCAGGCTCGGCGGGATGGCCCTCCATCAGGTCCGCCGGCTGTCGCAGGCGATGGGGGAGCTGTAGGAGTCGAAGTGCAAGAGACAAAGGGGACAAGGGGACAAGGGGACAAAGGGACAAAGGGACAAGGGGACAAGGGGACAAGGGGACAAGGGGACAAGGGGACAAAGGGACAAGGGGACAAAGGGACAAAGGGACAAGGGGACAAGGGGACGACGGTCGGCCTTGATCCCGCCCCTTTTTGGTTTAGCTTCAATGCGATGAAGACATGCCGCGGTACGCTTCCAGCGCTGGGCTGGTGCGCATTCTTACTTCTCACCTGCGTGGGCACCAGCAGGGCGAGAGAGGTTCACCACTACGTCTTCTTCAACCGCGAGAGGGAGCGGATCGCCGAGTCGGCGTTCCTCGAAACAAAAGCCTTTGAGGGGGCGCAACTGAAATACTCCTGGCGCGAGCTGGAGCGGGGCAAGGACGGCTACGACTTTGGCGACATCGAGCACGATCTGGCGTTTCTCAATTCAAAGCGCAAAAAGCTGTTCATCCAGGTCCAGGACATCTCCTATGACATGTCGATCATTCCCGTTCCCCGGTACCTGTTGAACGATCCGCAATATCACGGCGGGGTGGACAAGCAATACAGCGTCGAGGGCGATGACGACGCGCACGCCACACCGGAGGGCTGGGTGGCGAGGCGATGGGACCCGGCGGTGCGGGACAGGTTTCAAAGGCTCATCGCGGCGCTCGGCAAGAACCTCGATGGCAGGATCGAGGGGATCAACTTAGCCGAAACGGCGATCGATTTCGGCAACACCGGCCGGCTGTATCCCAATGGATTCACCGGCGAGGTCTATTGCGACGCGGTCATCTCGAATATGGCGGCCCTGAAGCGCGCGTTTCCCAAGTCAGTTGCGATGGAATACGCCAACTTTATGGTCGGCAGCAAGCCGTCGGAAGACGCTCAGGGATATCTGCGCGCGGTCTATCAGCGAGCAAGAGAGCTGAAGGTGGGCATGGGTGGCCCGGACCTTTTGCCTTACAAGCCCGGACAGATGGCGAATTCCTATCCGTTGCTCCGGGAATGCGCCGGCCGCATTCCCACGGGGATTGCCGTGCAGGAGGGAAATCACGGATACAAGAACCCGAAGACGGGCAAGCAGGTGACGATTTCCGAGTTGATCGCGTTCGCGACGGAGTACCTTCAGGTTCAGTACATTTTCTGGTGCACGCAGCCGTTCTACTCCGGCGATTTGGTGCCCTTCCTCCAGGCCAAAAGATAGAGGATCGCTGGAGACGGCGGCGCACTACATCGCCTTCACATCCACTTCCGCTGGGGTCAGTGCGGCGATGGGACCTACGTTCTCCTCCTCCTCCGGCGTCAGCCCTTCCTTGAGTGCTTTGGACAAGCGTCGTTGGCGCTCGTCGAAATCAAGGCGGTTGAAGGCAGGGCTGATGACTGCTCCGAGCACACGCCCCGTCGCCTTCACGTCCTCCAGCGCGTCCCTGACTTCCCCGAAGCGTTGTCGCAGCACGCGCATCACTTTCCGGTGGAGCTTACCCATAGAGCGATTCCTCGCAGATGCACGGCGTACGCCGACTCGAGCAGCGCCTTGGCGTTCGTTCGGATGACCGACGCACGACCGCCGGATACACCGAAGGCAAAACCCCTGTCGCGCAGGTAGCCGAGCAAACCATCGGTCGACAAGTATCTTATCCCATTGTCCCAGAGCGCGACCACTCGATTCCAGTCATCAATAATTTCGCCCTTGATTGGATCTTGTAGACTGGTCGGGCACTTGGACAACCAATTGAGCAGATTGTGACGCGCGTCGTGCCTGGCGCCATTGCGCAGCGCGATTGCCTGCAACATGCACTCCACGGAGAGTCCCGACAGATACATCGACATCGGGTAATCCTTGGCCTCGAACTCCCGCCTGGCGGCGGCCATCCGCTCGACCGAAGCGACATAGAGGACTTGCGGCTTGTGCGATAATGCCATGTGACTTCACTCGTCCCGCCCCGATAAAATACCGCATGATGTACCGGCGGTTTGTGAATCGCGCTGTCGTGCTGCTGCTCATTGGGTTCAGCGGCTGGCTCCCATCGCGTCTGCTGGCGGCCGTCCCGACCACCGCGCCCGCGGCCGACTTTTCCCACACCTGGCTCCTGCACCTCCCCGGCATCGGGGGCGAGATGCCGGTCGATCGCGACTTGCGCGACGGTCTCAAGGAGGGGGGCTGGAAAGGGCCGCTCACCATTTACGACTGGACCGAGAACGATCCGGGCCTCGACGCATTGCGAAACCACAAGCGAAACATGTGCGAGGCGGCGAAGATTTCGCAGATGATCGAGAAGCGGGTCCGCAAGGACCCGCAGGTGCGGATCATGCTCACGAGCCACAGCGGCGGGACGGGGCTGGCGGTGTGGGCGCTGGAGAAGCTGCCGGACGAGGTGAAGGTGCAGGACCTGTTTCTGCTGGCGTCGGCGCTGTCGCCGAGCTACGACCTGGGCCCGGCGCTCAAGCACGTCCGCGGGCACGCATACGTGTTCTACAGCCAGGGGGACGCGGTCGTGCTCGGGACCGGGACGAAGCTGTTCGGCACCATCGACGGCGTGCGCTGCGAGGCGGCGGGGCTGATCGGGTTCGCCGCGCCAAAGGGAGCGGACAAGACCCAATATCAGAAGCTCGTGCAGAAGCCGTACGATGAGGGATGGCAGGTGTACGGTCATTTCGGCAATCACATCGGTTGCATGTCCGAAGCGTTTGCCGATCACGTGCTGGCGCCGATCTTGACCGAAGACTTGATCGAAGCGCCGGTGAGTGGCCGTCCGAGCGCGCGGGCGGCGCCGCGGCGGGAAGAGAATTGTGAGAAGTGATCCCGCGGATCGAAAGTCCTCTGTCGTCGGGACGCTTGGTCCCGCACCGGCGGACGCCAGGCCGCATCGGCCGTGGCCGATCTGGCAGCGCGTGTTGGCGTACCTGATGCTGGCCGGAGTCGCGCTGCTTTGCATCTGGTACGTCGATCGGAAGGTGCATCACGGCGGCCGCACCGCTTCGCTCGGCGTGATCTCGGTTGTGCCTCGGCGCCGCCGAAGGACCAGGGCCATCCCGGGCGCGCCGATGAGCAGGTGCAGCGACACGGCCCACAGGATGCCGCGCGGAAGGCGATAGGGAACGTCCTGGTTCAACACGGTGAGCGCGCGGTACGCCAGCGGCGCGCGGTCCCACGTCCCCAGGTGCTTCAACACGGAATTGATCGCCATCAGCGGATGGGCTGGGACGAGCCACGTGACCAGGCCCTGCGTGAGCCAGTGGCTGAGCCAGACCGGCCACGTGAGCCACAGCAGGCCAAGGATGGTCGGGACGCCGGATGCGAGCGGCGGCGGGAATCGAGCCAGCGCCAGCAGTGATGCGGTGCCGCCCAACGCCCAGACGTAGGCGGCGAGCACGACGCCGCAGCGGAGCCATTCCCACGCGGTCACGTCAGCGGACATGGCCGCAATGGCCCAGACGAGGGTCGCGCCGCTCGCGCTCGAAAGAACAGCGAGCCATCGCCCGCGACCCTCTTCGGCCAAGACCAGGGGAGGCAGGTAGAGCGTTGCCAGGAGAGGGGCGCCCAGGAAAAGCCCCAGTTCCGGGCCCGTGGCCCACCAGCACCATGCCGCCGCGGCGGCGCTGATCAGCAGCGAGGGAAGCGCGGAGCAGGCTTTGCACTTCACGTTCACTTCGATTCAGGCCGCGGCGTGGTCAGGTCCTGGTATTGCTTCTCGAGGTCGTCGATCGTCCGCTGGATGCGGTCCGCCTCGTCAATGAGCCGCTGCTGCTGGGCGCGCAGGTCCTGCACGACCTTGTAATGCGCCTCGGCGGCTTGCCGCAAGGCAGCACGATGGGGCGCGACTTTCTTCTCCCACTCATCCTGCAAAGCGTTGATGTTCTTCTGCGCATCGGCGATCTGAGCGTCGATGTCGCCCTGCGGCTGCGATGACGATGACGATTGGGCGCGCTCCACCGCGGAGGCCCTTGTCGCCGGGGCGGCGCGCGGTTTTGCGTGCTCGTTGCCGGCGGGCTCGATGACCATCCACACCTTCGTGCCCGCCTTGGGCGTGATGTCGGGATTCCGCTCCCACTCCAACAGGTCGTTGGAGCTGCTGGCCAGCTCGGGTACGTCGATCACCGTCAGATCGAAGTTCACGATGCTGACCAAGTACCCGGTCACGTCGGCGGCGTACTTCCCGTCGGGCATGACGCGAGACCCGGCGAACACCCACATGAACGGCGGCGCGGACTTCTTGCTGTGGACGTCGCGCATCCACTTCCACGCCGGCTCGCCGACCGTCTTGCCATCCTTCTCGTATTCCATAACGATCTGCAGCGGCGGGCCTTGCGGCGGAATCCACTTCCTGGCCGCCTCCGAATACTTCAGCGGCTGCCCCGGCTTCTGCCCGATCCCCAGAAGTGCAAAATGCAAATCCGACGGCTTCACCTCCGAACGGATCATCGCCTCATAGTCGTTGCTCCCCTTCACGCAGCAGAAAAACTCGAGCGGCGCCGCGACGGCGAGCATCTCGCATTCAACCCGCACCTGCTTCTTCTGCGCGTCGAACTCGACGTGGGGGAGCTTGCCGATTTTGTCGTTACCTGTCGGCGCGCCCTCCCCCGCGATGGCGCCGGTCCCCAACGACATGAGAATAAACGTCCACAGCACTGTCATGCGATGCATCCGGACCTCCCGCGCAAGCCGATGCGGATCAGTCAGTGTTTACCGCTCCTCAGTTTAGCGACCGCTGCTGTCTGCTTGCAAAGCGGACGGGGAGTGGTTGTCGACGAGCTTGACGAGGCGATAGAGCATTTCCAGGCAGGGCGTGGGGACGGCCGCTTTGGCGGCCTGACGGAGGGGTTCGCCCAGGATCGCCTCGACTTCCATCGGCCTTGCCGCCTGTCGGTCGATCTGCATGCTGCTGCGGTAGGCGCCCATCGTTTGGGTGTGGCGCATCATGCGATCGACCATGTCCGCCGGCATGTTCATGCCCAGTTGCTCGGCGGCGGCAATGACCTCGCGCATGATCGCGCTCAATAATTGCACACCGGCCGGGTCGTCGATCAGCCGGTCGGTCGTCAGGTTCAGCACGGCGCCCAGGCCGTTGAAGGGGACGTTCCACACCAGCTTGCTCCACCGCCCACAGCGAAGGTCGTCCAGCATTTCGCACGGCACATTGCTGGACTGGAAGATCCGCGCGATGCGGCTGGCGCGCTCGCTCGATCCGCCCCCGAACTCGCCGACGCGAATCATGCCGTGGTCGATGTGGTGGATGACGCCGGGCGCGAGTCGGTTGGCGCACACGAACGCCAGGCCCCCGAGGACGCGTTGCGGCCCGAACAGTTCGGCCAATCGATCTTCGTTCCCCAGGCCGTTCTGAAGTGTCAGGATCGCCGTGTCGTCCTTCAGGAGCGGGCCGACGATCCGCTCGAATTGATCGTTGGCCGTGGTTTTAAGCGTGACGATGACGAGATCACACCGAGGCATCTCGCGGACGTCTTTGTAGATTTGCGTCTGCCCCGGCGCGAGCCGGAAATCCCCGGCGATGCTTCGGATTGTCCACCCGTCGCGCCGGATCGCGTCGTAGTCGGAGCGCAGTAGAAAGTGGACGTCATGCCGATGCTGGGCCAGGCGCGCGCCGTAGTACCCGCCGACCGCGCCGGCGCCGACGATCGCGATTGTTGGGTGATCTGGGAGCACGCCGCGGAATTGTACCGATGCCCGCGAGGCGTGCTGCGCCTAACAAGCCCCTATCCAGCCAGCGAGTCGGTGGTGTCTCAATTCTGACATGATAGCATCATGGGTCGAATGGATTCGGAATCACTCCGCAGGAGATGAGCCACAGGTATAAGAACCACGCCGCGATTGCGGCCGCAGTCAGAAGAAAAACCCACCGCATGTCGTGATTATCTTATCACCCGCGCATGAAAAAGCCGCCCTGGCGGCTCACCGGATGGCAAGCGCGAACGCATGAGGTGCCCGATTACTATATAATGCAACGCCCGGAGATGCCGCGCATGAGTTTGAATCGCCTGCAAACGGGCGCTATCGCGCTGCTTCTGTCGGCGCCGCTGGCAGCCGGCGCCCGCGAAGACGCGGCGGCATTGTACCGCCAAGCCATTGAGAAGCTTCCGCGGCAGCAAGCCGACCTGGAACTGTATTCGCGTTGGTCCAGCGCGACGCCGATGCACCAGATTGCCGCCGAGACGCTGCGGCAATGCGAGGGGAGCTTCGAGCTCCTGCACAAGGCCGCGGCTGTCGAGTCGTACAACTGGGGGTGGGCCGCGGGCGACGCGCCGGGCGCGCGGTCGGCGGAGCTTGAGTCGATCGAGCGACTAGCGCAGGCATCGGCGTTGCAAATCCGGTCGCTGTTCGAGCAGAAGCGCCCGTCAGAGGCAGCCCAGCTGTTTGGCGACGTGCTCCTGCTGGGCCGGCGGGTGGCGGACTGTGAACTTCCCGACGCGCGACGCGCCGGCTGGCGGGTTCAGCACGTGGCCTACGTGGTGATCGCCCGGTACCTGCCGGGCCAGCCGCGCGACCTGCTCGATCGGCTCTCTCACAAGTCCGCCGCTGTGTCCGATCTCAGGCCGATCCCCAACGCCGACGACGCGACAATCGCCGCGCAAAATGTGAACCGTGCCGAGCGGGCATTGTTCGCGGCGGCGATCGCCGTCGCCCGCGATGGCCGCGCCGCCCTCCGCGGCACGAAAGATCCGTTCGCGGATGGCCCCTTCCAATACGACGTGCAAGTCGACGGCTTCCTGCTCCGCAGCAAGCTCAACGTCGCGGGCGCTCCGGTTACGCTCAGATGCGGACCGCAGGCATTTGAGTGATCGCGATCGTTCGCGTGAGGCTGTGGAAAACCACGCCCAGGATTCTCAGCCTTCGATAGTCTCGCTATACTCCGCGATGGTGATCGGAAGTGCCAAGGAGCAGGAGTGCTCATGGGAAGCAGCGGGGCAGTGGGCGAGCTGGTGCCGCAAGCGCAATTCGAGGAGGGGGACCGGTTCGAGGTTAGCTTCGCCTGGGAGCAGTCGGACGCGCTGCTGATCCGGCTTCCCGCGGAATTGGCCGACGAGGAGCATCCGGTGGACCGGTTGGAAGACGCATCCGGCCGGCGGCTCGACCTGACACGCACATCCGACCCATCGCTGCTGCGCGTTCGTGGCATGCCCCCGCACAAGGCGGACGTGGAATCTGCCTGGCTCGAGTACCGGGGGCCGGGATGGTACAGCCTGATACTCGACCCGTCTCGGCGCGCCAACGGCAATTTGGCCGCGGACTTGCCCGCAATTGAATTCGATCCCGCCGATATCAATCTGCTGCACGACCTGCGGCGCCGGGCTTCGCCTCCACAGTTCGAGCTCGGCCTGCGGGCGGCGCGGCTGGCGATCCAGCCGGGGTTCGACGAGCTGATCTGCCTGCCGATGGTCCGCGACATGGAGGTGCTCGAGCATCAGACCCGCGCCGCGCGCACAGTCCTGCGGCGGATGCGCGCAAGGGCCATGCTCTGCGACGAAGTCGGGCTGGGAAAGACCATCGAGGCGGGCTTGGTCCTCTCCGAACTGCTCATGCGCGGATTGGTCCGGTCGGTGCTCGTGCTGACGCCTCCCTCGCTGATCGAGCAGTGGCAGGGAGAGATGCGGCGGAAGTTCGCGATCGAGCTGACGGCCCACGACGATCCCGCCCTCCGCGACCGCGGCGGGCTGGCAGGATGCCAGCGCGTGATCGCTTCCATTCACACCGCCAAGCGCGAGCCGCACCGGTCCGCGTTGCTCTCGCGCACGTGGGACATGGTCATCATCGACGAGGCCCACCACCTGCGCAACCGCGCCACCCAGGCGTGGAAACTTACCAGCGAAATCCGCAAGCAGTTCATCCTGCTGCTGACCGCGACGCCCGTGCAGAACAACCTGGACGAGCTGTTCAACCTGGTCACGCTGCTGGAGCCGGGGCTTTTGAGCACTTCAAAGGACTTCCAGCGGCGGTTTGTCGATCGCTCCGACAAGCTCACACCGAAGAACGTGGACGAGTTGCACGGGCTGCTGGCCGAGGTGATGGTGCGGAACCGGCGCGACACGGTCGGATTGCAGTTCACCCGGCGGTGGGCACATACGCATCGCGTGCTTCCGTCCGCCAGCGAGCGCGAGCTGTACGACCGTGTCTCGGGATTCATTCGCGACCACCTGGCGGCGCCGCCGACGGCCCAGCCGCCCGAGAAAAAGGCGGGGCTGTCGCGGATGACGCTGGTGATGCTCCAGATGGCGCTGGGCAGCAGTTCTCCGGCGGCCGCCTCGATGCTGCGGAACCTGGCCGAGAGTCGCGCCACGCCGGCGCCTTTGCGGAGCACGGTCGCCGACCTCGCGACAGCCGCCGATGACCACCCACACGGCGCCAAAGTCGATCGTCTTCTGCGGCTGGTCGACGAGTTCGGCGACAAGCTCGTCGTCTTCACCCAGTTCCGCGCTACGCAGGAGATGCTGCTGCGGCAACTGAGTGACGCCGGGCACGAGACGGCCGTTTTCCATGGCGGGCTGCCGCGGCTGGAAAAGGAACGGGCGGTCGAACAGTTCCGCCGGACGGCCCGCGTGCTGCTCGCCACCGACTCCGGGAGCGAAGGCCGCAACCTCCAGTTCACCCACGGGGTCTGCAACTTCGACCTGCCGTGGAACCCGATGCGGATCGAGCAGCGGATCGGCCGGCTCAGCCGCATCGGACAGAGCCACGACGTGCACGTGTTCAACCTCGTCGCGGCCGGCACCGTCGAAGCCGCCGTGCTGCACCTCCTGGAAGCCAAGCTCGCCATGTTCGAGCTGGTGATCGGGGAGATCGACATGATCCTGGGCAATCTCGACGAGGAGCGGGAGTTCCCCGACATGCTCGCCGACGAATGGGCCCAGTCGGCCAGCGCCGACGAGTTCGCCGCCCGGATGGAAGTCCTTGGCACGCGGCTGCTGGCCGCCAAGGCCGCCTACTTCCGCCAGCGCACGCAAGACGACAAACTCTTCGGCAATCGCTTCGCGCCGGAAGGATGACGCGCGGCCCCGCCTGTTTGCGTCCCGCGTCGCGCCTTTCGCTAGCCAGTCGCGATGCAGACGTCTGAGAAGTTTGCCGTAACCTGCGCAAAGGTCAGATAGGCATAGCCGGAGGGGTCCTCCATCGAATCCCCCGACACGCCCCACGGATTGCGGACGAGGTAGGTGGTGGGACCTGCCCCTACTACGCCGGGCACGATGCCCATCAGTGTGTAAGAGTGATGGCCGACAAGGTCCGGCGGCGCATTGAATGTCCCGAACGTGACCGGCTCGCCGCTAGCTAACGCATTGGCAACCATGCTGTAGAAGGAGCTTTCGTCGAGCGAACCGGGATTGTAGTCGGTCGAGCCGAGTCCCAGGTCGCTGTAGACCTCGCTCATCCAACCATTCGTCAGCGACATGTAAGTATTACTGCCATCGCGGAAGTAAGCGAAGGCCTTCTCGATCACGGCGGCCCAAATGGTGCCATTGGGGCCAGGATGGGCGAACTCGTAGCCGCCAAACCCGCCTGTCGGCAGATTATTTGAGACGCGAACAAAGACCGGCGTACCTCCCTGGTAGAACTGCACCGCAAAAGTGCCGTCGCCCAGGTCAACCGCCGACTCCTGGAGAGTCGAAGGCCGCGTCCGGGCGAACGCCGCCAGGCTGGATACAAAATAGCAGTCGCCGACCGCGCCCTGGTTCACATCGTCAGCTACGGGCCCGGTACCCCAGAGAGACAGGTCGACGGACATGGCATTCCCTGAGTCGCTTGGGTTGGGGAGGCTGTCGGCAAGCGCCTTGCTTATCCCGCCGAGGAAGCTGCCGATCAGGTGAACGGTGCCGCGGCCGTCGAAGCTGTCAGCCGCGTTAATCCAGGCACTCACATCCGTTGCATAGCTGATGATCCGATCGCGGTCGACTACATGATCATGCACACGAACTTGATAGCCGTCGCGGATGGTGTCGATCGTCGTCCGGACCGTCACAGTTGGATCAATCGTGATTAAGTCGTTGACTCCGCGCGCGTACACGAAAACGGCGGCTGCGGGGATGGGGGCAGTAAAGGTCTGGGCGTTGCCCACGATCATTAGAGTCGGGCCGTTCTGGTCAACCTCGACCGTATCGGAAGCGCCTGTTGAGGTGATGACCAACTCATTCCCGAACCGCGTCGTGACCGAGACAGTGTTCGGCACCGATACCGCCACGGCTGCCGATTCGTTCGACGTTGTCCCACCGTTGGATGCTTGCACCTCGTAATAATACATTGCCCCCCCGGCGCCCGAAGTGTCGATGTAACTCGCGGCCGTGGCGGAGGTGATCTGCGCGATTTGGTCGTAGTTCACCGCGTCCATTGACCGCAGCACAATGTAACCCGTCGCAGCGGGATCGTTGTCAGTCCATGTCAGGTCGACCGCCGTCCCTGCGATCGTCGCGGTTAGACCAGACGGCGCCAGAAGCGAAGGGGCAGGAGCGGGTCCAGGGGTCGGAACGGGGTAAGGGGTCGGGACTGCCTTGATTGAGAAGGGCGAAGTCCGGCGTCCCCGGTACGCCTGCAGCTCGTAATTGTACGTCTTCCCCTGCCTTGCGGTGTTATCGACATACCTATCCGCAAGGGCGGACGAAAGCTTCGCGATTCTCTTGAAGCGACCTGCGCCCGTGGCACGAAGCACGTAGTACCCAGCCGCGGCCAGATCGTTGTCGCTCCAGTTCAACTCCACGGTGCCATCCCCGCGCTGAGCGGCGGTGAGCGACGACGGCGCGGCCAAGCGTGCTGGCGCGTGGTGAGTAGAGGTGAAGTGCACAGCGGTCGGCGCTACCGACAGAATCGGCGCGGCGGAAGTCATTATGTCGGCCGACATCAGAGCACGCCGTTCGAGGCTCTCGAATGTTGGCGAAAGTCGCCGCAATGAATGACATGCACTTCCATTGGTGCGACCAATACTCTTGAAGCGAGCGAATCGCATTTGAGGCTCCTTTCAACCGCCGACGCCGTTCGGCGACACGCCAACGCGGCCGTGGGCATTGGGACTCAAACGCCAATGCGCGGGAGCGCTCACTTAAGAATTGCTTGATCGTTTTCTCGTGGGAGCGATGATCGGGCGGTTGCGCAACGCCAAAGGCCGACACGGAGCGTGCACTTCGTGTCGGCGTTGATTGGCTCTCAAAACCCGGGGCTTAGTTTGTCATTATCATGTAGTCGTTGTACACGCTGCCGAAGTTGATCACGACGATACGGAATCGCGCGGTCCGCTTGGGCGTGAAACGCACTACGTACGGGTCGCCCGGCGTGGTGTCGCTGGCGATCAGGTTGCCGTCTTCGTCGTAGACGAACAAGCCCAGTGCAGTGTCCCCGTCGCCGCGGATGCCGACCAGCGCCGGCTTATCCGCTTCGAACCATTCGTTTCGGTAGGTGACCGAGCCGAGTGCGGGCACGCGGCCACGGTCGAGTCCGGCCCCGCCGGCTCGCTCCGCGAATGTTGGAGTGGTGATGTACAAGATCCCAAACGCGCTCACGACGGCCAGCGCCCTGGCCAGTCTGTTCAGTGACGCGAACATTACGATTCTCCTTTCGACGGCTCTGTCAGGCCCAGGCGACGCTGCCTGTGTTTTATTTGCCTTGATTGCCCGTCAAGTCGAAGAACGACCGGCCCCGAGAGCGCTCGGGCGCGCCCAATAATTCGGGCGGACCTTAGTTGTTATTACAGACGGCCTTGACCCAATAGCGGTCCCACTGGTTGCTCTGCCGCATGGCTTCCAGGGCCATCATCGCCTCGGCGTTGTCGC
>Ga0073928_10004763_pt1 | contig 19653 bp, 20 predicted proteins | sample PaiPotPPA55metaG_FD_76969 | JGI IMG/M metagenome (GOLD analysis project Ga0073928, IMG submission 76969) | Iron sulfur acid spring bacterial and archeal communities from Banff, Canada, to study Microbial Dark Matter (Phase II) - Paint Pots PPA... ...
AACTTCCGCGAACAAGGCGCTGGAAATCATTCGCAATCTCACGGCAACCGCCGAGATAGGGAAAACTTATCTGGGCACCGTCTCGCGCCTGGCCGATTTCGGCGCGTTCGTCGAGATACTGCCCGGCACCGACGGTCTGCTCCACATCAGTGAAGTTGCCGAGCATCGTATAAAAGATGTTCGCGATGAACTGAAAGAAGGCGATCAAGTATTGGTGAAGGTGCTTGCCGTGGAAGGTAATCGGATCCGTCTATCTCGCAAAGCCATTCTGAAGGAACAGCGCGCGAAGATGGGTGGAGGTGAACTTCCTCCGGAGGGTGGATCTGAGCCAACAAACGGCGATGCTCCCGGTCCAGCTTTAACGATCGAAGGTGGAGGCGACTTCGCCGACGACGAGCCGAACTTCAATCGTGATGCTGCTCCCCGAAGCGTTGTAGGAAGCTCTGGCGGAGCTCCTAGTGGAGATCGAGATCGCGGCGGTGATCGGGGACGTGGCGGTCGTCCGGGAGGCGGCGGACGAGGACGTGGACGTGGCCCGGGACGCGGAGGTCACGGTGGGGGCCGCGGAGGGTCCGGCGGTGGTCACGGCGGTCCGAGGCATTAGAGATCGAGCAGCTGACCGCACAAAAATGAAACGGTCCGCGATGAAAATCGCGGACTTTTTTATGCGAGTAGAGTAGCGATCTTTAACTTGCAGCTACGAGCTGATTCTTGTCTCCGAGGCGTGCATCTTAGGAAAGCGTCGCACGGCCGGCTGTCGGGCACGCCTGGCGCGCCACAAGTCGTACTGAGCTTGCATGTTCATCCAAAATTCAGCGGATGTACCCAAAGCAGAGGCCAACCGGAGAGCCATGTTCGCGGAAATCCCAGCCTTTTTGTTCAAAACTCGCGACAGCGTAACGCGACTAATCCTTAGATGTTTTGCAGCCGTGGAAGTCGCGATCTCGCTGAGATATTCGCGAAGCACTAAGCCGGGATGCGGTGGATTGTACATACGCATAATAGATCCTAGTGATAATCCTGATAGTCGACCAGAACCGCATCTTCGCCCTCAAATTTGAATGTCAGCCGCCAGTTTCCGCCGACTCTGATTGCCCAGTGTTCCTTCAGCATTCCTGCAAGGCTGTGAAGATGCCATCCGGGGGCATTCATGTCTCCAGCATGCTTAGCGTTGTCGAGGGCAAACAATTGCAACCGCAGCTTGCTTGCATGCTTTGGCTGTATCCCCGCTTTCGACCCCGTGCGGAAGAACCTCTCCAAGCCTCGGTGACGAAAGCTTGCAATCACTATGTAAAGAGTAGCGATACACGTTACAAATGTCAAATCTGTTCGAAGTAAGGAAAACCAACCCGCTCCCGGAGTCTACTGGGAAGTCTTCCCTGCCCCCTGATGGGCTTTGAGCCAGTCATTGGCCTGGAGTTGTACCGCTGCGATCTGGCTGTGCGGCATTCGCGAGGCAAGGGCGGCCACTCGATATTTGCTGGCCTCGTCCCCGCCAGCCGCCGCGATTACTGACCAGAAATAGGCTTGGCTGAGATCCTGCGGGATGCCCCTTCCCGCAAAATAATACGCGCCAAGCGTCGCCTGGGCTATGACGTGTCCCTGTTCGGCCGCCAACGTAAACCATCGGACAGATTCAGAGTAATCCTGCTTAACGTCTTCGCCAGTGGCATAGCGTGCGCCCAAAACGAATTGGGCGTTAGGATCACCGTCATTCGCTAATTTAAGCAACGTGTCGAAGTCCGTAGCCTCGGGAACTGGCGCTGAAGCCATCTTTGGCGGATTGTCGCGCGCGTCAGACTGAGGATGGCTGAGGTTCTTGAAGAAATTCGGATTTCTCACTCGGGCAACAACCAATAAAGTCAGAGCCGTGAGCAGAATCAGTGAGACGAGTAGGAGCCTTCGAAATCGTGACGGCGCAGCATCAGATTCGAGCTCTTGACCACTTTTGACTGCACTTTCGGCATATATCCCCTGTGGCTCAAGAATTCCTGGCGATTCCCCAACCACTACTTCAACCAAATGTGCTGAATCCATTGGAACCGTCTTTGTCGGACCCACTCCTGAATCGATCGATGAAGGTATCATCTCCACCAATCGCTCCAGAATCTTCTGATCATTCGGACCAAACGAATTCGGATACGGCGAAAACACCTCTAGAAGCCCAACGACCGCCTGATCTCGCCGAATAGGAGCCGCAATCATGGAACGAATGCAAAGCAGGCGAGAGCCTTCCTGATCGACCCGTGGATCGATTTCAGTATCATCACACCGCAGTACTTTTCCGGTACGCACACACTCGCCGGAGAAACCGGAACCAACCTGTAATCGAGCGCCAAGCCCTGGTGCATCTGAACCAGCCCGCGCTATGCAGACCATATCGTTAGAGCCGGGTTCCCTTGTAATAGCCAACGCAGCCCCGGTCGCGTGGGTAAGCGAAAGGGCGCGCTCAGCCAGGAGCTGCAAAGCTCGTTCAACATCAGCGCCGGTCGTTTCCACTTCTCGCTTCACTGCGACCAGAGCGCTCAGGACTGCGGAATAGTCGACAGCAGCTGGGAGTTCGACCTCCTGGGTCGAAGCCGCGATTGCGGCCCTTCTTTGCTCTGGCGACTGCCTTACAGAATCCGGTAGGGCATGTGGACGCAGTGCCTTCACCCCTCGAAACGAAGGTGGGTCACCGGCGGGGGGAACACTGCGCGGCTTATCAACGCCGGGGGCAACCGCGTTGGCAAGAAGCCACTGTTTGAGTTGTTGGCGGGATTTCTCCGAAATCTCGGGAAATTGGATGCCGTGACGCCCGCGCGGATCCGACCAGATCACCTTACCGGTTGTAGAGACGAACGCCTTGGTCTCCATCAAGTCGAGTGATATCGTCAGCGTGGATTCCGGTTTAAGCGGCGACGAGGCTTGAATACACACTCCGTCTTCGCTGATGTCAACGATCTCGTTGAGGTCTAGCACCATGCCAGCTGAGATGCCGTCGACACTGGCATATGCAGGCAGATGGACCTTCTGCCGCACTCTCCTGCGACGATTATTGATCGCTGGATACGGATTCCGGCTACTCTCAACCGGCTCGCTTCCGGGGCTCAGCATGGCACCATAGCTTATCTTACTCGCTCAACTTATAGCAGTCCCGGAAGGGCATTCAGCATGAATTCCTTGGACCCTTACAAGTAAGAACGAGAAATCGAAAACAGATTAGACTTTTTGCGCAACGCTGGCTGGATTAGGGATTTGTATCACGGGAATCGGATGTGGGCAACCATTCAGTCCATGAACACTACCGACTGCAATCCGGAGATTTCAAAACGCTTGCGGCAGCGCACATTCTTGCAAGCCATCATGTCATCTTTGCGGAGCATGTAGGACTTGGCCTTGGCGAAGCGGGCGCGATCCCGCTCATCTGCACGGCCGGAAAGTTGCCTCTTCTTGGTTCGGACAACCCACGTCACTTCGTAAGTGTCAGACTGATGGCAACTGGGACAGTTGAGATTTGCGGGCTTCTTTTCCTGTTTTTCGTCGAAAAAATCACGCTCTTCCATAATTATCTGGATTCCTTGGGCACGGTACGTGTCTCGCAATGACTGCAATCTTAAATCGGTCACAAACCGTCAACACATGAACCTTCCGACATAGTGACACACTGATTGTAAGACCGTAAAGTAGGTAGGAGAGAATCTGGATGGCCCTTGCTTACATTTGCGACGGGGTTCGGACTCCCATCGGGCGCTACGGGGGCTCACTAGCTCAGGTTCGCACGGATGATCTGGCGGCGCATCCCCTGGCCGCTCTGCGCCTCAAGTTCGAAAAAAACGATTGGGAAACTATCGACGAAGTCATCCTCGGATGCGTCAATCAAGCTGGAGAAGATAACCGCAATGTGGCGCGCATGGCATCACTGATCGCCGGCATTCCTCACACGGTCCCAGCGGTAACGGTCAATCGTCTATGCGCGTCAGGCATGGAAGCAGTCGCAGTTGCCGCTTCGGCAATCGCCGCTGGGGAATTCAATTTGGCAATCGCCGGCGGAGTAGAAAGCATGAGCCGTTCGCCTTTTGTCATGCCAAAAGCGAGTTCGGCCTTTTCGCGCAGCGCGGAAGTCTACGACACTACGCTCGGATGGCGATTCATTAATCCTATTCTCAAAGAACGTTATGGCACCGATTCCATGGGGGAAACCGCCGAAAACGTCGCCGAAGCGTACAAAATAGATCGCTGCTCGCAGGATAAGTTTGCTTTGCGGTCACAGCAGCGGGCTGCGGCGGCGCAAAAGACTGGAATCTTTGCACAAGAAATAGCGCCAGTTAAAGTTCCAGGATTAAAGGGCGCGGAGAAAATCGTAGCAGAGGACGAATTTCTCCGTCCTGATACTTCGCTGGAAGCGCTCTCAAAACTATCTACTCCCTTTCGGGAGCATGGGACCGTTACGGCTGGCAATTCATCCGGAATAAATGATGGAGCGTGCGCTATGTTCGTCGCTTCAGCAAGTGCCGCCGCTCAATTTGGATTGAATCCTATTGCTCGTGTTGTAGGCGCCGCCGCCGCCGGAGTCGAGCCAAGAATCATGGGTATAGGACCCATTCCGGCGATGAAAAAGTTACTGGCGCGAACGAACCTGTCAATCAGCGACGTCGATTTGCTCGAACTGAACGAGGCTTTTGCCGTACAAGTGTTAGCCGTGACTCGTGCGTTCGACTTACCGGATGACAGTGAGAAAGTAAATCCAAATGGCGGCGCAATCGCACTGGGACATCCACTCGGAATGAGCGGAGCGCGTCTTGTCCTGACTGCGTCCCGCCAACTTCAGCGTGCCAAGGCACGTTACGCCGTAGCTTCCATGTGCGTCGGGGTTGGCCAGGGAATGGCGATTCTTCTGGAACGGGTCTGAACCGCCTGCGAAATATTGTTAAAAAATAAGCTAGAATATTCCGACGGCGATGGAGTTCGCCATAACCGCCAGTCATCGCGACCGGCTGATAACTCCTACAAAACCTTTTGTAGGGAGAATTCCATCGTGGCTCTTCTGCGAATCAATGATTTACAAATTAGTGACCCGCCGATCAAAGATTTCCTGGTCATCTCCTTGGGCGCGATCTTCGGAGCGAATGCCCGTTACTTCCTTAGCCGATATGCTGCCAAGATTCTCGGCCCAGTCTTCCCGTACGGCACACTGATCATCAATGCGTTGGGTAGCTTTGTGGTGGGGCTGTTTGTGATCTGGACCACGGAACGGGTATTGATTAACCCAAGGTGGCGCCTACTGGTGGTCGTTGGATTCTGCGGGGCTTTTACGACCTTCTCCAGCTACGCCTTCGAAACTATGGCCTACTTCGAGCAGGGACAATGGCAGATGATGCTGACCAACGTTCTCAGCAACAACATTTTGTGTCTCATGGCGGCGCTTGCAGGTATGGCCATGGCAAGGGTGCTGTAAAATGCCAGACGCGATGGCAGTTCAAGTCACTATCTATCTGACCGAGGGTGACAGATGGCAGAATCGGCCGCTGCACATGGAGATCCTCAATTATTTGCGGGAAGAGAATGTCTACGCCGCCACGGCTATCCATGCTGTAGGCGGATTCCTTGGTCGACAGCGGGTGAAGACCAGCCATCTCGTTGACGCAGGCGGCAAACTGCCACTGATGATCATTTTTGTGGATACAGATGAGCACGTAAGCCGCGTTCTGCCCAAGTTAAAAGAAATGGCCTCCCACCGCATGATAGTTCGTGAAAATGTTGTCATCGAACAAGGCAGCCTTAACTAACATGCCTGCCCCAGCGCTCGACATTCTCGCCCTTGCCGCTCACCGTGATGATGTCGAGCAAACTTGCGGCGGTACTCTGCTCAAAATGGCCCAAAAGAGCTACCACACAGGGATTCTCGATCTAACCCAAGGAGAAATGGGGACCCGTGGTAGCGCAGAAGATCGAGCAAAAGAAGCAGCCGACGCCGCCAAAATATTATCGGTCTCGTGGCGAAAGGCGCTTGACATTCCCGATGGGCGAGTTGAAAACACATGGGAGAACCGACTCAAAGTTGCTCGCGTAATTCGGGAGCAGCGGCCGAGAGTCCTGATCCTTCCCTACTGGGAAGGACGCCATCCCGATCACTACACAGCTTCAATTCTGGGATACGAGGCAAGCTTCCTTGCCGGACTAAAGAAATTACCTCTCGGCCTAGAAAGGGCGACTGACGAACTACCTCCGCATCGCCCCTTCAAAATTATCTATGCCACACTCTATTACGATGTGAGGCCAACTTTTGTCGTGGACATCACTGACCAATTCGAAGCGCGCTTGTCGTCGTTGCTGGCCTATAAGACCCAATTCAGTGATCAGGAAGCTGGAAAGGATTTTTTCCCGGCGCAGGGGGAAATTCGCGCCCGCGTGGAATCCATGGCAAGGTTTTATGGGATGTTAGGAGGAGTCACATACGCCGAGCCATTCCAGCAGAAAGAAGTCGGACTGATCGAGGACTTAACGCTGATTCCAGTGAAGTCTATTTAACAAGCGATGTTCTTGGTCAGCTTCGTTCACTTGGAAAGATGGGAACTTGTCCCCTACGTAAGCGGCCTATGCAGCCGCACCTTTTCCGAACGAGTCCGCTGCTTCTTTCTCGTTTGGAAAGACTTCGAAAATCGTGACCAGCTTTGTGACTTGCAAAAGATCGCCAACTCTTTGCGTGAGGTTCGCCAACTTGAGCGCACCGCCTCCATTTCTCGCGGTGGTGTAAAGCGCAACCAAAGTCCCGAGCCCTCCGCTATCAATGTATGTGATTCCCGACAAATTCAGAACCGTGCGCTTGCTGTTCGAAAGTAACTTCTTTACAACGTCGCGGAGCACGGCAGATTCCTCGCCGAAAACGATGCGACCAATACAATCCACAACTAGAACATCTTCGTTGAGGGTTCGGGTGCTCAATCTCAGTTGCATGGGGACTCCTTCAGCAGTCCAGCAGCTCGATTAGATAGAGTATCTTTTGGAAATGCACTTCGCAAGACCATTCAACGGTTTTTTAGCGTAAATCGTGGACTTTTGCCGGAAAACGCCCAATGGCTGGCACTAAGACGGCCTCTACCCCGCTCCCCGGGCCGTTTTTTGCCAGTCCGCGGTATCACGTATAATCAGGCAATCTCCTCCAAATGAGCTATCAGGTTCTCGCCCGAAAATACCGTCCCCAGAAATTCTCCGAAGTGATCGGGCAGGAGCATGTAACCCGCACCTTGAAGAATGCCATCGCGCAGGGCCGCACGGCGCACGGATACATTTTCAGCGGTCACCGCGGCATTGGGAAGACCACAGTAGCCCGCATTCTCGCAATGGCCCTCAACTGCCGCTCGTCTGACAAGGCTGTAGAAGAGCCTTGCGGAATTTGCGAATCATGCACTGAGATTCGAGCCGGAAATTCCGTGGACGTAATCGAAATCGACGCGGCGACCAATCGGGGAATCGATGAGATTCGCGAACTCCGCGAAGGAACGCGTTACCGCCCAGCGCGAGACCGCTTCAAGATTGTTATTCTTGATGAAGCTCACCAGATCACTGACGCCGCTTTTAACGCGCTGCTGAAAACACTGGAAGAGCCTCCGGATCACATGGTCTTCATGCTGGCGACCACGCAGCCGGAAGACATTCCTCAGACGATTCGTTCGCGCTGCCAGAATTTCAGTTTTCGCGCAGTGCGTTTTGAAGAAATTATGGATCAGCTCAGGGATCTTTCCGCTAGAGAGAACATCTCCGCTGATGAAGACGCGTTGGCCATGCTGGCGGAGGCCGGTGACGGCTCGATGCGCGACGCGCTGTCGATTCTTGATCAGGCAATCGCTTCTGCTGGCGGTCGACTCACCGCCGAATCCATTCGCCAACTCGTGGGCGCGGCGCCTTCCGGAGCGATGGAAGAAGTGATGCAAGCGGTTTCCGCAGAGTCGAGCGACCGAGTTTTGCGCCTCGTGGATAGGTTGATCGGCGACGGCCAAAATCCAACTCACTTCGCCCGGCAGTTAGTTCGATTCATCCGCAACACTATCGTGGCGAAGGTTGCTGGGGCCGATTCGCCACTTCTGCAAATTTCGGGCGATGAACGCCAACGTGTCGCAAGAATCGCAGACCTGTTTGGCGAGGACGATCTGTCCCGGCAGCTGCAAATCATGCTTCGCACACATGGCGAACTGGGGTACCGGCAGGAACAGCGTTTCCATCTCGAACTCGGCCTACTGAAGATGGTTCATGCACAACGCCTTTTACCGATTGAACAATTGTTGAGTGATGCAGCCGGCTCTTTGGGAAGTACTCCGCGCGCACCAGGAAAACCGTCAATCGTTCCGGAGGTTCGGAAGCCGGATACTTCCTCGGCAGCCCGGAACAACTTCGTTTCTCCCTTCGCCGCAGATTCTGCACGCAAAGGAGGATCGAAACCGCAGATGTCAGCAGAGTCGGCCTTCGATAGTCCTCGAATCGTGAGCGCCGGAATCGCTTCGTCTGCGGTACTCATGGGAACGGCAGTAGCCGTGGAAGCGCCAGAACCCATTCGTCAGGTAATCAGAGAGCCGCAACCACGTGTCCCAGAACCAGATCCTGTGTTGACTGAGAATGCTTCAAATAGTGAAGCGGAAGACGGTGATTCCACGGACCGAATGCGAACCACGGTGGTTGACGCATTGTCTGCCGCTGGACATCGGATGCTTGTGTCGATGCTGGACGCCGGCGCATGGAAACTGGATGGGAATGAGTTAGTAGTCACAGTGGCGTCTTCAGCCGCAGTAATCGACATGTCGTTTGGTGCGGACGCTAGGAAACTTGCAACTGCAACCGCGAGCAATGTGCTGGGCAGGCCGGCAAAGCTGAAAGTCATTTCGGGATCCCCCCAAGTAGAATCAAGGCCTTCTTCGTCCAATGGCGGAGGGCGAAGCCGCGCCGAGAAGGACCCAGTTGTTCAACGCATGAAAGAAAAGTTCGGCGCCGAAATAAGAACAATTATTGACTACCAGGAAAAGAGATGACACCCGTTCACGGTACGGAAAGATGAAAGCAACTGGGAAAGGTTGCGACAGGTCGGCAGAGTTTCACGAATCGTTCAGAAGGGACGAAAATGAGCAGCTTTAACATGCAAGAACTAATGTCTCAAGCAAAACAGCAATATGAAGTCTTGCAAAAGAAAATGCAGGACACCGTGGTCGAAAGCTCTTCCGGCGGCGGCAGCGTGACAGTAAAAATGGATGGCCGAAAACAAGTGTTGAGCCTGAAGATCGATCCGGAGGCCGCGAAATCCGACGATCTGGAAATGCTCCAGGACCTGATCATCGCTGCCGTCAATGGCGCGAGCAGAAAAGTGGACGAGGCGATGCAATCCACGATGGGCGGAATGCTGGGAGGGTTGAGCGGGATGTTATAAATCTCCGGATTGTCGAAAATGCCGGATTTTCGAATTGACGAATTGAAATCGCTTCAACCGTAAGAAGTTTCCTTAATTTACCCAATTACAAAATTCCAAATGTCAAAATTTGCCGAACCGATGGCGCGCCTGATTGACGAACTGAAAAAACTGCCGGGAATTGGCAGCAAGACGGCGCAGCGCCTCGCCTTTCACATCCTGCGTTCAAACGATGAAGATGCCGAAGCTTTGGCCCTGGCAGTACGCGACGTAAAGGCGAATCTCCATCTTTGCTCGATTTGCAACAACATCACCGACGTCGACCCTTGCGTTTACTGCAGCAGCGCAACTCGCAATCAGCGGCTGGTATGCGTCGTGGAAGAGCCTACAAACATTGCCTCCATAGAAAAAACCAAACATTTCAACGGCGTCTACCACGTCTTGCATGGCCTAATTTCTCCGCTTCATGGTGTAGGGCCGGAGCAACTTCGGATCTCAAACCTGATGCGCCGCGTGAACGACGAGCAAGTCGATGAAGTCATCATTGCAACCAATCCCACGATTGAAGGCGAAGCGACCGCGACTTATCTCTCCGGACAACTCAGGCGCGCCGGGCTCAAGGTAACCCGCATCGCTATGGGCATTCCGGTGGGCAGCGATATTGAATACGCGGATGAAATCACTATGCTGAAAGCTATGGAAGGACGCCGCGAACTGTGAGTCGACCGCGGCTCGGCACAGAAGCCCTGGTACCGCGGCCACAGGAACCTTGTTCAAACTTCCTTGTCGCTGTGTACTCCCGTAATATGGCCTGCCTCGCAGTCCTTTACTAATATCTGCTTGTTGCACCGTAGGTTGGTACAGCAGGTATGCCCTCCTCAGAAAATAGACGCCGTTGGCAACGATTCCAAGTCGACTTGCCGGTTGGAATTACGGTATGCCGGGGATCTGAAATGGTGGTTCCCGGGCTTGGCCTCGAGATGAGCAAAGGTGGGATGTCTCTCTGCGCGGGAGTTCATCTGAATCCCGGCGACTTGACCGAAGTAGAATTCCAAACGTTGGGTAGGACCAGAGTCACTGCGATCGTTCGCAACCGCACTGGGTATTGCTTCGGCTTAGAATTTCTCACCGAGCTTCCGAATTAGCAAAAACCGTGTCCCTCCTCGTCGCTTCGGTCTGGATGGCAGAGCCTCCAAAAGTGCCTACTGGGCCGTCTCCGTAAATGTGGCCACGGGATGCCCCAGCCCATAAGGACCCTCAGCAGTCACATGGACCGTGCCCGGCGTGCCCGGCAACGTGAGCACAACACTTGCATTCCCGGAAGAATCAGTCGTCACCATCCGGCTCGACAGACTGCCGGAGGTGGCGGTGAAGAATATCGTCGCTCCTGTTGAGGTGCCACCAGACTGGCCGGGGTTGAGCGCTACCGACAAATTCAGCGTGCTACCAACTCCTCCCGTCTGGTTATCTCCGGTCTTTGTTAAAGTCGCCGCCGGTTTTGCGACAACGATCCATCCACTTTGATTCTGAATGACGCCCAAGCCGTCTGTACCAGCCACGGTGTAGTGGTAGAAGCCAGGAGCTGTGCCGCTGCCGGCGAGCACTGTGATGATCCCAGTCTGGGTCGTGGTCAAGTTCGGCTGAGTTAGCGTTACGGTGATGCCGCTGTCAGCTTGAATTGAGGCCAGCGTGACAGCCGCCGTGCCAGTTGTAATCTTCGGTTGAAGCGTTACCGTCCCTCCGGCCGCGACCATGATAGCGTCTGGATTCAGGTCCCACTCCGCGCCTGGAACCTTCGCCGAGCTTCCTGTGATGACGAGCAATGTCGCGGTGTATGGCGCGAAAGTCATGCTCGGGGACCACGCCTGCGACGATGAGGCCACAATGCTGGTAGGTGAAGCCTGAGATAGCGTGTACGTCGTCACGCTCGTTGGCGTAAATCCGTTCAGCGTAAATTGCGTCTGAGCGGCGTTCTGCGGGTCTTTGTTGACCACCATCACCGTCATCGTCGTCCCCGCAGAATTCACCGCAGCGTAACTGCTGAACAGGTTCGCGCTCGCATCATTCGTGTCTGAAACCGAAATTGGCGCGAACGTACTGTGACTGCCGTCGTAATTACGATAAAGCTTGAGAATCTGATAATTAGGATTCGCCGGATCAGGAGCCGTCCAGCGCGATGCCAAATAGACGCGCTCCCGTCCCAAAATACCGTAGGCATCCGCATCCCCCAAGGCCGTGGAGAAATCCGCCGCCCCGGCAGTTTCCGCGCTCCATTCGGTGATGCTGAATTGCGTTCCGGGATAGATCGTATTGAGAAGCGCCCGCATCCTCGGTATGCGAAACGGCTTGGAATCCATTGGCTCAATGCTGAAGCCGCCACCGACGATATACGGTGCTTCGCTCGTATAGCTAGGATCCCACCAATCGCGGTAGAGCCTTACCGCCAGGGCCTGTTTTTGGGCCAGGGTGAAGTTTGACGTATCCGGCCCATCTGGGTAAGCATGAATGTCAAAAACGTCGAGAGACCTCGTTCCCGCCAGTGAGTCCGACCATGCAACTTCATTCAGCCACCAAGGCAGAAAGTCCACGCCGCCGTGGCTTATTGTATCGCTGTTGCCGGTCGCGGACCTCCAGTAGAAATACCAGCAGCAGCTCACAGGACCGAAGCGTATCGCAGAGGGATCCCAACCCTTAAGCGCGCCCGATTCTGTCAAATAGACATTGCGAAGTTCGTTATAGGTCGTAGGATTCGGATGAATATCTCGGTGCGTCCCACCCCAGATGTCAATCTCGTTGTCCATGTCGTAAAAATGGGGCGCGGTGCCAAATGCGGTCGCCAGAGCGGCTGTCCACTGGTTGCGATACACGCTTCCAGATGGATCGCCGGTCCCGGGCTGATCCAGCAGGGGGAAATAGGCGTCGTTGGGATCTGCCGTGAGGTAGGTTGGCGAGCTGTTGTTGCAAGTCCCGGCAACAATGCCGTTGCCAGCATCGTTATTAAATTGATCCACGCTACATTGCGCGCCGTATTTTGAAACAGAGAAGCTCCAGTGAAAGTTATTGGAGCCGGTTCCCTGTTGAGTCGATGTTTCCGCGCTTTTCGCTACCCACGGCAGCATCACCATGGTCATCAGTGGATTGCTGCCTGCCGCCTTCACGTCCGAAATAAACTTGCTTGAATCGCTGTCCCCGATCTCTTTGTAAGCAAAGTCCTCGAAGTAATAGTCGTTGTCGGCATTGTCGGTACCGAGTTGCCAGTTGTAGGTGGAGGCCGCGTTGCCTCCCCAGCGCACTGTAGTCAAACCACTATCCGTGATAGTTGAAGCGTCCTTGGGAAACGCCCCGCCGTACACGTAAGAGCTGATTGGATGGCGATTGCTAAGCACGTCAATGGTTACATGGACAATAGTTGCCGGAGCTGTCGGCGTGGCGGAAACTTCGCTCGAGTTTGCACTCTCGCCATATGAATTTACCGCGGAGACCACATAGTAGTAGGCAGTACCGTTCGTCAGAGCCGTGTCGGCATCAGTGTTCGTGGTCGGCGCAGCAACTTGCGTATAAGGCCCCCCGGCCACCGTGCCGCGTTTTACGTGGTAACTTGTCGCCCCAGCGCTGGCATTCCACGTAAGGCTTATCTGCTGGTTGCCAGCTGCCGCCGCCAATCCCGCCGGGGCTGCGGGTGCCGCCCCTCCGCCGCCGCCGCTACTGGGTGAGTTGTAACTACCTCCTCCGCAGGAGATAAAGGACAGCGCCAGTATGCTGACGGCCACCGTTCGGGCCCGGGAAATCATGTTTGGGAAATCCTCCTGCGACTTAATTTATCGCAATAATCTGTGGTCGACGCTGCACCAGAGTGTACGCGAATCATCGGCCACCCGACTGGCAGGTTTTTGTTAAACGCATCAAGAGGGGTAAGACTTCGGGTCCGTCACTACTGTTGATAGAGCTGGTCGATTTTTGCCGCCATGATGAAGTCGCTCTCGGTGAGCCCGTCGACTTTGTGCGTCCAGAGCGTGATTTCGGCTTTGCCCCAACTTAGCAGAATATCGGGATGATGTCCCTGTTCTTCCGCGACCTCGCCGACGCGATTTACGAAGGCCAGAGCTTGTTTGAAATCAGGGAAGGTAAATGCGCGAACAATATGATGCTCATTGATAACTTTCCAATGCGCCCACTGCGGAACTTGTTTATGAATCTCGGCTAGTTCTTTGCCCTTGAGAGGCGGAACTCCGCCGCGGCATGGGACACAGGTTTTAGCGGCTAGCCCGGACATTTAAGGTTCCTTAGAAATATATTACAGGTGAGCGGAGCTGAAGTACACGGCGCCTACTTTTACGCAAAGGCCGCAGCAGCGCCTACTTCTATTTCCAACAAGACGTGGCGAGTCCGTGAACATCTTCGTGAAGGAAAGAGCGGGAACTTGTTGAATGCAAGTGTTTCCACGAATTGGGCTCCAAGATATGTTTGAGCGCTATGCAAAATGTCACTCATGATGACAAATCTTCACAAGAAATTCGGGATACCCGATTGACTTGCGCACCCATCCTTCCTAGGCTGGATTACAGTTCCCGACAAGGGACGAGAAAGGAAACATTATGCCGTTGCAATCTCAAGAACAAGCAACTCTGAATGTAAAACTCGTCCACTTCACCAAACAAAGCTCACCCGATGAGCCGGTACAGGTAGCATTCTCTGTCACGGATGATCAAGGGAAGGAAGAGATCATCACCGGCGAGGTTCCCTACAGCTATGACCTTTTCCATTTGTTCCAGGAAAACGGCTGGCTGAACGTGCGTCGTGGAGTGTCCTCGATACGCGAGACCCGCCCCCAACGCAAAATAATGTCAGCCTAAGCCAGCCGCAAGTCTCATGAGCTGAATGCAGGCGCCGGGGCGGGAGTTACGCTTCGGCGCCCGCAGCAAAAATTCTCGCTTGCACTCGCCGCCCGGCAGCGACCTTTCAGTAAGTCGACTGTGTCCCGTTCATCAACTTCAGATTTTCCGCCTTCCAACGCATCGCATTGTAAATACGTCTGCGTCCGCTGGGATGATCAAAGAATATCCATTCCTCCACTGGCCCGGGACTCATCTTGCGATATTCTCCAAGATGAATAGCGCCCTGAGCGAATCCGTCGGGCTGCCGGCTGGCGTTCAACCCATACATGTCCGCCTCATGTTCCTGTGCGCGGGTGAAAGTGTTCTGCACCGGAGTTAGAACAAAAAAGAAAATAGAAGCGAGTAACACCACTAGAGGAAGTACCGCTGTATCCCCAATATCTCGGATCTGCCACTTTTCGCCCCATCGCGCTAGAGACCAATCCAGCGACCAACGCAGAAATGCGAATCCGACCGTGATAATCACAAGGTTAAAAAGCATCGACAGATAAATGTGATGGAGCACGTAGTGACCCATCTCATGTCCCATCACTGCTTGAATCTCTTCAGGAGATCCGCGCCTCAGTAGGTTGTCATTGAGCGTGATTCGCATGGTGTGCCCAAATCCACTTACGTTCGCGCTCATCCGCGTGGTCTGCTTTGATGCGTCTATCCCGTAGACGTCGTGCACCGGAATCCCGTTGGCTCGGGCCATGCTCAAGATCGGTTGCGTAACCTTGGGATCGTCAAGCCGGGTAATTTTGTTGAAGATTGGAAAGATATAGACCGGCGAGATCAGAATCACAAAAATCAGAAACAGCAGACTGGCAACCGATCCCCATATCCACCAAGTGTTTCGCAAACGGCGCACTATGCCGAAGAGCAGCACGGTCAGAATGCCGCCCAGCACGAGATTGACTATCAGCCCTTTCAACTGATCTCCCATCCACGGGCCAAAGGTTTGCGTAGCCAGCCCGTATTTGTGTTCGCGAAAGTAGTCTTCGTAAACCGACAACGGAAAAAATAAAATCGTGGTGACCACCAGATACTCTGCCCAATAAATTCCGGTCTGCAAAGGTTTGAATTTAGTAATGCGCTCCGCCAGATCGCGCATCTTCGCCGACCAGCGAAGGTTCAGCAGTACGAGAGCGACTGCCACACCGTACAGAAAGTTCCACAGAATCATCCAGTATCCGCCCTCAAAGTAAGCGTCTGATCGGGCCCTCGCCGTGCTTGGCATTTCGGCGAGGTAAGCCTCAGTCGCACGCTCCGCGTTGAAGTTCGGGGAGGCCTGCGCCTCTGGGGGAATAGTGAGCACCATGGGAGCGGCGAGTAGTGAAGACGGAACCGACGTTTGCCCAAAGGCGACCGTTGAAATCAAACAAAGGAGCAGAATCGCGAGACGATTCAAGCATCGCCGCAGAGTCATCTCCCGACCTTTCAGAGGGCCTGATGTTCGAGCAAGGTAGTTTCCTAGAAAGGAATATCCTCGTCGCTGATAGGTGCGGAGGTCGCGGATTCCGCTTCGGGCGCTCGCTGGTCGAAATTGCTTCCCGCAGCAGCTGCGCCGCGAGCCTGCCCTGCGAAATCGCCTCCTCCGCCCTCACCGCGTCCGCCTAGCAGAATCAGGTCGCCCGCCACTACTTCGGTCATGTATTTCTTTTGATTAGTCGTCTTGTCGTCCCACGAACGGGTCTGCAAACGCCCCTCGATGTAGACCTTGGACCCTTTCTTGAGATATTCGCCGGCTATCTCCGCCAGCCGCTGCCACAAAACAACGTTGTGCCATTCGGTGCGCTCCTGCCATTCTCCGGTTTTGTCTTTGAATCGTTCGTTGGTGGCCAGGGTGATTTTTGCAACCGGAGTGCCGCTGGGGGTGAACTTGACTTCAGGGTCTTTGCCAAGATTGCCGATGAGAGTGACGCGGTTAAGACTTTTACCTGCCATGAGTGCTGCTCCTTCTGCCCCTTGGGAAACGACAACAGATACAGGGCCGGGAAACGGAATCGAGACACGAATCGGGGGCTGGATGCCAAATATATCAGAAATGAGTCAGGCCAGCAGAAGCTAAGGCCTCGCTTCCAACACAATATTGAACGGTGTCTCCGCCGCTCTTCGCACGCGCTTGAATCCCGCCGACTTCAGCACATTGGTGAGTCTGCCTTCACCTGCTTGTGCTCCGAGAGCGAGACCGACTTCCTGCGACACCGAAGCCGGTGTGCACAGCATGGTTGAAGCTCCATAAAAAACTCTGCCGATTGGGTTCAGATTATCTTCCAGCTTATCGTTGGCAAAAGGTTCTACGATCATCCATGTTCCGTTACCGTCAAGCGACTGCAGGACGTGCCGCGCCGCGCCTTCGGGATCTCCCATGTCGTGCAGACAATCAAAAAACGCGACGAACTGATATCCCTTGCCAGGGAAATCCTTCGCCTTTGCAACTTCAAATTTGACTCGGTCCGATACCCCAGCCTTTGAAGCCGCCTCGCGGGCCAATTCGATAGACCGCGGATGATAGTCGAATCCGACAAACTTGGATTTCGGATAGGCCTGCGCCATCAGAATCGTGGAGGTTCCCAATCCGCATCCAACATCAGCCACGCTTGCGCCGGATTTCAATTTTGCCTCAACGTCGCTGAGCGCTGGAATCCATTCGTTGACCAAATGCGCGCGATAATTGGGACGGAAGAACTTCTCTGTGCCAGTAAATAGGCATCCATCGTGCTCGTGCCAGCCGACTCCCTTTCCAGACTTGAAGGCGTCGGTGATTTTTGGAACGTCCTTAATGCAAGCCTCGACAATTTCGAAAAATCCGGGCAGAAAGACCGGACTGCTTTCATCGGCGAGAGCCATCGACTGCTCGGCGGGAAGGTTATATCGTTTTGTCGTGGGGTCATAGGTGACAAATCCCCCAGCCGCTTGCGAAGCCAGCCATTCGCGCACATAGCGTTCGTGAGTACCAGTCTTGGTGGCAACCTCGGTAGATGTCAGCGGACCGCTCCCCGCCATTGCTTTATATAGGCCGAGTTTGTCTCCAACAAGAATGAGCGCCGCATTCATCGCGGCTCCCATCTCGCCGACGGCTTTCATGATGAACTCGTGGAGCTTGGTTTGATCGAGTGGTTGCGCTGGGGCCGTGGACATGGCAGTCTCCAAACGGACGGAATAGCCTACTGGCGCGAACTTTACCGCAGCGATTCAAAGGGTGTCAAGGAGTGAGCGTGGGGGCTCCCAGTGTCAAGCGGCCGGCTTAGTACTGCGGCGGTTTACCATTACAAACGCCAAGCCAAACATGAAGAGCGCAAAGAGCACGAGGGTCGCCAGCGACGAGAAGAGCGAGAATTCCGTCACGCTCGCGGGATAGAGAAGACTGCGAAGCGCCTCCACTCCGTAAGTCAGCGGATTGATTTGCATCACAACACGCAGCCAAACTGACGCACCGGACAAGGGAAACATCGCGCCAGATAGGAGCCAGAGGGGAATCAGAAACAAATTTATGATTGCGTGGAATGCCTGTGTAGAGTCCATGGGCCACGCGATTACAAAGCCCAGCGCGGTGAGCGCGAACGAAACCAGAAAGATGGTGAGTACGACGAGAAGAAACGTAGCAATACTTAGATGAACGCCGACGAGTGGCGCGAAAGCAAGAAAGATCAGACCCTGGATCGTCGCCAACGTCGTTCCACCGAGAACTTTACCAAGCACTATAGCCGAGCGAGAAACCGGCGCCACCAACACCGAAAGCAGGAATCCTTCCTTGCGGTCCTCAATTACCGACATCATGGTGAAGATCGAAGTGAACAAGACGATCATGATCAGCGCGCCCGGATAAAAATAATCGAGATAGTGCTGACCGTTCGCGCCTCCCGACCGAAACGATGTTCCGAAACCGGAGCCGATTACCAGCCAAAACAATATGGGTGAAGCGATCACGCCCACGACGCGGCTGCGCTGCCGGTAGAAACGAACGACCTCGCGCCACCATAGGGTGAAGGCAGGCAGGAGTAGTTCATTTCTGGTAGGAACGGCTTGGGCGGGAAATGTTGCGGTTTGAGTTGCCATAGCTTTTGTTGGGCAGTTGTTCCGTTTACCTTCTTAGCCTACGATTCGGGAGGGCCTTTAGCCGTGCCGTTTCCTCTATGGCGGCACTTACGGCATGACTGAAAGTCGTGCCCTCCCAACTTTATCCGCGATCGGTCCAAAAGCGATGCCCCGTGCGCCGGATGAATACATCTTCCAAACTTGGCTTGCTCACTGAAATTGCTTCAATCTCTCCCGGATACGCCTCCACCAAATCGGTGATAAATCGATGGCCTTCCTTGCGCTCCAAACGTACCTGATTCTGGATCACATGGGCTTCCGTGTTAAACCGTATCCGGATACGATCGGCCAATGATTCTGGATCCTTGGTATCGAGCACAATTACGTCCCCGCCGATTTCCTGTTTCAACTCCAACGGAGTACCTAGCGCAACGACCTTACCCTGATTCAAAAACGCGAGGCGGTCGCAGCGACCAGCTTCTTCCATCAGGTGCGTCGTCACCAGTACCGTGACTTTTTCCTGATCGCGCAAAATATGCAGATACTGCCAAAGATCGATTCGTGCCCCGGGATCGAGGCCGGTTGTAGGCTCGTCAAGCAACAGGACAGAGGGATGATGAAGCAGTCCCTTTGCCAACTCCAGTCGCCGCTGCATTCCGCCGGAGAAAGTCTCGGCTTTTTCTTTGGCGCGGTCCGCAAGGCCCACGCGTTGCAGCATTTCATCGATACGCAGGGTCAGCGCCCGCCCGTGTAGTCCATAGAGATGACCCTGGTGGCGCAAATTCTCAGCCGCAGTCAACTTCTCGTCAATGCTTTGAGCTTGGAAAACGACACCGATGTGGCGACGCAGTTCGCTGGCGTCCTTCGCGACGTCGTATCCCAGAATTACCGCACGGCCGCCGACTGGCACCATTAACGTCGACAGGATTCGGAACATTGTGGTCTTGCCGCTGCCGTTGGGCCCGAGCAGACCAAATAACTCAGCCGTGCGCACGTCAAAAGACACGCCGTCAAGAGCAGTGTGATCGCCATAGCGGTGCAGAAGATTTTGAATGGAAATCGCTGCGGACGTATCGGGATCCGTTTCTGGATCGTCTATCGCAAGCGCGGGAAGCTTTGAGGCCACAGGCTATTCTACGACGAATCTGAAGCAATCGAAGGATTGGGTATTCACGCCGCGACGGGCTTTCGATCGTCCCTCTGGGTTCTCGCATCTGCCGCAGCCGGAACATTCCGCCAAACTTGAATTGTTAAAATAACTGTCGAAGCCAGCAGCAACGCTCCGGTCACAACATGCGCGACAGTTGAGATCACCATTGGAAGCTCGGGTTGGGCCGCGTCTCTTCCCCATTCGACTCGCGTCAT
>Ga0073928_10004765_pt1 | contig 19649 bp, 14 predicted proteins | sample PaiPotPPA55metaG_FD_76969 | JGI IMG/M metagenome (GOLD analysis project Ga0073928, IMG submission 76969) | Iron sulfur acid spring bacterial and archeal communities from Banff, Canada, to study Microbial Dark Matter (Phase II) - Paint Pots PPA... ...
CGGCCCTCGAAAAAGTCAGAATCGACGAGGTTGGGATCCAGCGCGTATTGTTCGATATGCTGCCAATATCCCCTGAGTTCCCAGGCGTGCTTCCGGCTGCTGGTGCCATAAACCAGGCCTTGTGACGGACCATAAAGCAGATTGGTGCTGCCGATGCCCATTCCCACTTGATACGCTTTTTTGTCACCTGTCTGCGGAGACGAGATGACGGCGATTCCCCCGCCGCCTACCGGCTGAAAGGCGGTTCGCGAAGCCGAGTATGCCGCGTCCGCGCGTTTCACGCCTTCGAGATTTTGGGCATAATCGCCAAAGAGTCGGATATTGAATTTGTCGATACTGAGGTTCAATTCGGCGGGAATATCGATGACTTCCAGATCGTTGATGCCGGTTTGATTTGCCGTAAAGCCGGCATAATAGCCGCTCGGATACCCGCTCCAGGCCCCGCCAACGGTGCCGAGGATGTTGTTGGTCGAACCTTGTCCCACAAAGGTCCCGGCGAAGCCCGGGCCGCCGCTGGAGGATGATGGATTCACACCTTGTCGCAGATAGGTATAGAGGACGGGGGCTGCCTTGAGCCAGAGTTTCGGTGTGATATGGTAGGTGAATCCGCCCTGCCACGCCAGCAGGAATGGAAGATCCGAGGTTTTATAGGGGAGGCCGGCAAAATAGCCCGAAGACGCCTTCTCCGGATTCGTGTCTTGATACAAGAATTGTCCGAAGGTGGCGAAAAAATCGGCCTGGCCGACCGTATACTTGAGGCGCTCCGCGAATCCTTGGGGATTCAGGTCCGTGTCCCAAACCATCGGTGTGGTGTAGAGCGGATTGGGCATTGCGCCAAATGTAAAGTCCGCCCAATCCGTGGGCTTCCAGCCAATATAAATCTGGCCCACATTGATGCCCGCCGTGGATTTGCCAAATGGCCCTTGATATGGCACCGAACTCGAAGAGGTTCCGAACGTGACCCAGGGGGAACGGGGGTTGGACGCTGTTTCCAGCCGCAGTCCGTAGTAAAAGTTGTCGAATACCTCACCTCGCAAGCCGATTCGCGCAGCATAGCGCAGACGCTCCAGGTCGATTCGGCCGCCCATCGGATCTTTCACCTGACGATCCTCGAAGCGTCCGCGAAGGTCTCCGAATAGCTCGATGCTTTTGATTCCCTTGCTGATCTTCCACTTGGATTCCGAAGCCAGATAATTCGGATTATTGGTGCGCATGGCATCCGCCTCCGCTCTGACTTTCTCGGCCTCATCCTGGGTCACGATGCCCTTCTTGATCAACAAATCCATCAGCGGGTCGGAGGGCTCGGCGCAGAATCCCTGGCCTGCGACCCAAGCCACAGCGAGCACACCAGCCACGCAGAACGAGCGTCTCCACCCTTGCCGTTTGGGCGATCTGCGCATGAATCCTCCACGCTGCCTGCTTCTGATTTCTTGCATCGGCAGGACGCTAAGAAAGCCGTGCGACGACTTGGTGTCGCGATTGTTACGTTTTTGTTACGATGCCCTCCCGTTCCTGCTCGCGACCTTCCGCCGCCCCGCGCCCCTCGCCCAGATTGTTGCAGGGGCAGTGTCGCTCATTCGCCCCCGCGTTCTCTCGGTATTCGGATTTCGGGTTTCGGTCCTCCGACTTTAGCTCTTCGATTATTGCCAAACCTCACGTTCCGACGCTCTACGCTCCGACTCCGATAAATCACGAGCAGGCGCTCCCACGCTTCCACGATCTGTTTCTCCCCCTCCGGACCCGCCACAGCGCCACAGACCGCATAAACATTGGGGATTTTTGAGGTCGGACCCGCCACAGAGGTTGCCACATGGCGGCAAACCCGCCACAACCCAATAGACATGGGCCTTTTACGAATTTTCGACCCGCCACATCCAATGTTGACGGGCGTTTCATGAGTTTTCAGACCGTTACATTTCACAAAAGCCACCCTTGAACCGTTACATTTCGATGATCGACCCGGCGAGCAGCGCGCGAATCATCGATCTTGAAGAGTTCGATTTCTCGTCTGCCGCAACGTTACCTTTGTGCTACGGCATGGCGCATTCATGGTGTCGCGATGCCTGTTTTTGGCTTAACCCGTTGGTAACAAATAACTTACAGCACAAAAAGCCAGGTCTTAAAAGTGAATCATCGTGTCCTTTGACAAGATGTATTTGCCGGTCGAATCCCGTAGAGTTTCCCCGCTTGGCTGCCGAAGTGAGGTGGCCAGGCGAGCAAAGAACCCAAACAAGTCACTAAAAACCCGACCTATCATGAAAAAACAAACTCGATTGATGTTATTGACCGTCGCCGCCGCCGCGGTGACATCATCCCTTCAAGCGGCTTACGTCAGCGGCGATCTGCTCGTGGGCTTCACCTCCGCAGGCGCGGCCAACGACTACATCTTCGACGTAGGCTCGTACGCCACCCTATTCAACGGCGAGACCTGGTCGCTGGCCAACACCGGGGCGAGCGGAAATTTCACGACCTCGCAATTCTCGGCTGCCGACTGGGGAGTGATCGGCGCGTTATCCCTGACCCATACTATTTACTCCAGTGCGGGCAGCGCGGGCGTTCCGGTCGAAAATCCGAACGCTTTCAATACGATCAAGCTTAACGTCTCATCGACCGGTCAGAGCTCAACTAGTGGTAGTGCGACCGCGCCTGGCCAAACCACAGCCAACTCCTGGTACAGCCAGACGGACCAGCCCAATGGCACGCCAGGCAACTACTTCTTCAACAACCTCGACAATCCCAATAACAAGGTGAATGTCGCGGCCAACCTCTACGCCAACGATAACCTGGGTGATGCCGCCACCCTCCTCGGCGACTTTACCATCTCCGCGGACGGCAACACCCTGACGTGGACGGCAGTGCCGGAACCAACCGCCTATGCCATCCTGGGCGGGTTCGGTCTCCTGGCCCTCACGCTCCGCCGTCGCTTCGCCCACAAGGCATGACCGGAGACTTTTCCGCATACACAGACATGAAATCACAAAATGCAATCCAACAATAAAAACACGAAAAGACACATCATGAAAATCAACTCAACACTTCTGGCGATCGGCCTGGGCCTGGCATCCGCCGGTCTGGCCAGCGCTCAAACCCATTACGTTTATATCACCGGCTCGACCGCGGCGCGCAACGCCGTGTATGCCACGCTCAATAGCACGGCCGTGTTCGACGCGGCGCCGACGGTCACCACGCAAGGCAGCAGCACGGCGTCCAAGTCCACCTATATGACGTTCGTCGGCAATATCGGGGGCTTGCCGTTCTCGGTGAAATGCGACTGGTCCGGTTCCGAAGGCGGAATCGCCGACTTGGCGGGCGGCCTCAGCGAAAACTTTCTCACGGACGCCGCCACCACCAGTTCCAGCTCACCCGGACCGTTCGTTTCCGAAGTGGTGGATCTGGCCATGGCCGACAATGCGGTGTCGTTTTCCAAGAACCCTCGAGCTGCCATCACGGGCACCAAAGTGTGTGTCATTCCCTTCATGTTGGTGAAGGAAGTCGGCTCCGCTGCCGACCTGTCGAACGTGACGGATGCCCAGTTCCGCCAGGCCATCACCGGCGGCGCGAAATTGGCCCTGTTCACCGGCAATTCCGCTGACACCAAATTCGTCTATGTCACCGGTCGCGATGACAATTCCGGTACTCGCGTCAATACTCTGGGCGAGACTGGCTACGGCATATTTTCGCTCCCTGCTCAGGTCGAGCTCGATGGCAGCGGCAACATGCTCGACCCCAATGGTGACAGCAGCTATGTTACATCCGAGGGTTATTCGAGCGGTGGTTCGGTTGCCACACAGATGGGGGTCAACTGCTCTGCCACCACGGACCAAATCAATGGCGGTACGGGCATCAGCGTCGTGGGCTACTTGGGAATTTCTGATGCCAATACTGCGCTCGGCCTCGGGGCTACGCAAGTGTCCTTCAACGGTGTGACCGAGAGCCCAACGACCATCATTGAAGGCCAGTACAGCATTTGGGGGAACGAATATTGCTACCACAAAAACACCGCCTCCACCGATGCCACCACCGTGTTCGGTAAACTGACTGCGAGCACGGGCATCACCGCCAAGTCCGACGGCTCAACCACGATCGACTTGACCCTGATGCACGCCACCCGCGGCGGCCCGACGACCGATCCAATCCACAACTAAACCGAAACACGTCCGTTTGGTACGGCCGGCGTGAACGCGAGTTCACGCCGGCTCCCATTTGAGGGAGACGCCTCGGTGCAAGCGCCAAGCGTTCTGGAAGCAATGGTCAAGAGGCAATGGTGTCCTTCGAGGCGTGCGGAGAGTTTGGAGTGCGGCGCTCTGCCGCCGCTCTCGAATACACTTCGTCATTTCGACAGCCCGGAACTCCGAAAAGATTCGCGAGCAGGAGCTTTCGGTGCACTCCAAACGCTTCGCGAAAATAGCCGGGGTTCGGCTGAACATGATGAGATTTTGTAATTAGTAGTGGAAAAAAGTGAGAAGCGCGCTCAAAGCATCGCTGTTGCTGAACTTGGGGTTGGTTGCCGTTCTGATATTCATTCTGGTCCGGCAGGATGGAAGAACGAATGGTATGCTGCCAGTGAGCGAGGCAGGAGGAAAGACCATCCGCGATGGCGAAACTGCGCCGCCGGTTTTTCAAGGAGTCGAAGCCAAGCCATTCGAATGGAGCCAGGTCGAATCGACGGATTACCGCGCTTATATCGCGAACTTGCGGCGCGTTGGCTGCCCTGAGCAGACCATTCGCGACATCATCACGGCGGATTTGCGCGCACTTTATGGCTCCAAGCGTGATGCCTTGCAACGGCAATTGATTGGTACCGATCCCCCGGCCACAGGATCCGTCGCGCGGCACGAACTTGAAAGCGCGATGGAAGCATTGGGCAAGGAAGAAACAGCGACGCTTGCGGCTCTTCTGGGGCCGGAAATTTCCTCGGCACGAACCGCGGAAAACGCTCCCGCGGCCTCCCGCCCCGAGCGAATCAAACCCGAGTCCTCCGAGGCTTCCGTGCCTTTGGTTTTTCAGCAAGTCGAGCCGGGCGCGTTGAAACTGAGTGACCGTCAGATCGACGCCATCAACAACATGCAGCAATGGTTCGTCGACCAGCTTGGCGGGCCGGAACAGGATCCCAACGACCCCGCATACAAGGAACGGTGGCTGAAAACCCAACCACAGATGAATGACATGATGCGGGGAATGATTGGAGTCAATGCTTTCGAGGATTACCAGTTGGCGGCCAGGGCGTCGCAACAGAAGACTCAGGAGAGCCGGTGAGGGAGTCATTCATAGTTTTAGGAGTCAAAATGGGAAAGCTCCGATCTTTTCGAACGCCCAAGAATTTTGAGCCTCCTCACGTCGGCTGCTACAGGGAACAGAATTGTTGAATTTGCACCGACAGGAGAGAGCCGCTGCCAATTCCCCAGCCTTTCGTTCATAGCGCAGACTTGGCAGCGTGCGCTACTCGTTCGGCGCCTTCTTCCGCTTGATTTGCCGGTCGATTTCGTTTGCCTGACGCAGGGCGGCGGCGATTTGTTCCGGGGTAGGTCTGGCTGAAGGGAGGATGTTGTTGCCGGTCAATTCGTCCAGGTAATGCCGGGCGATGCGGTCGCCATTTTTTGAGCCGAGATAAAACCATTTGTAGGCCTCGGCAAAATCAGTTGGCACGCCGATGCCGTCGAAATACATTCTGCCGAGATTCATTTGGCCCTGGGCGTTGCCTTTTTCCGCGGCTTCGCGATAACAGGCCAACGCTTGCCTGGCGTCCTGGTCCACGCCGCCCCCACCTCTCTCGTAGATGATGCCCAGAGAATTGAGCGCGTCCACCCGGCCAAGTTCCAGAGCCTTCCGAAACCATCGCGCTGCTTCGCGGCAATCGATGGGAACCCCCTCGCGGCCGCGCAGATAAACATCGCCCAGAGCCAGAATTGCCTCCGGCTGTTTTTGTCCGGCGGATTTTTCGAACCATTTGACGGACTCCTCCTGGTTCGTCTGGACTCCCCGGCCTTCGGAATACGCCCGGCCCATGCTGTATTGGGCCAGAGGGTCGCCGTTTTCCGCCGCTTTCCGATATCATTTGGCCGCTTCCTGAAGATCCTGCTTCACGCCCAAACCCCTGGCGTAATAGGCCCCGAGATCGTTTTGGGCCGCGGCATTTCCCGCATCGGCGGCCCCGCGCATATAAATGGCTGCGTTCGCGCAATTTTGGATTACGCCGTCGCCTTTGGCGTAATTCCTCGCCAGGAAATACAGGGCATCGGCATTTCCTTTATCCGCCGCCTTTTGGGCCGTCGCCATCGTGAAGTTTGTTTGTGCGCGCGCCGATACAGGCTGCATAAGAGCGAGCGCCAAGGCCAGGACGACGCCGACCTTCCATACTGGTCCGGCATATCTAAGAGCCTGTTCGAAAAATGGTAGCCGCCGACGTGAGGAGGCGGATGAAAGCCAATTCGCACCCGAAATCCGCCTCCTCACGTCGGCGGCTACGAGGGTGCGGGCATTTTTCAAACAGACTTTACGAACGCGTTCGAAAAATGGGTAGGGCGGGCGACCCGCCTGCCCCGGTTCCCGACGCGTCGGGACCGACCGGAAGGGAGGACAGCTACGTTGTGATGGGGCCATTTCCATTGGATCGGAGCGTTGTCTCCGTTCCGTCGGGCGAGTCGCCCGACGGGACAGGCGGGTCGCCTGTGCTACCCAGATACCGATTCCACACCACGTTCGCCTAGACTTCATACATTTCGCTTTATACAGCGGAGAGCCGGTTGTCAAGTTACGATCAGCCGCAGAGTGTTACATCGCGGTGTCGAATTTCCGGCGAGCGTTACAAAATTCGGGCGTCCTTGCCGAGGCTTGCGGAAGGGGAGTTGCTGAGATCGCATAACTCATTGAGTATCAGGCGCTTGTGCGCACAAAACTGGATGTCTTAAAAGCGTCATTGGATGTCCGCTTTCAGCACGAATGGGCCTTCCGGCGCGAATACCATACCGAGCAACATGGAAAGACAACCATCAATTCGGACCAAATCACGACAATTTATGAAAATGAACCGGATAACAGTTGGAAGAATTATTTTCCTGGCCCTGGGACTTGCGGGGCTTACGCAGTCCAGCCGGGCACAGACGTTCAACTACCGTACTGCCGATCTTTGCCTTGGGTTTCGAAAAGTGTCCCCATATACGGAGAACAACGAAGTCGTCGTCGATATCGGGCAGGCGAGCAATTACGTTAATTTGTCCATTGGAACGACCATCTCCGTGCCGAATTTTTCGGCCGCGCAGTTGTCCCCCGGATCGTTTACTTCTCTAAACAACCTCACTTGGTCGGTGACCGGCTATTACCTTGGCACCGCTTATCCCGGCTATCCAAGAGACACACTGTGGCTGACGGTGCCAAGATCGGTCGCTAGTGTGCAAAGCGCAACTCCCACGAGGCTCACCACGTCCGGCCAGCAAACGATCTATCTCAATATTGCCGATATTTTTTCGGGCGCCAGGGCAATTTCCACTGCGGTCGGAGTCTCCAACCAATTCAATACTCCATATTTTGAGCAGGAAAACATTATGAATTACCCGAATTACATCTTGACGTCTTACATGGGTGATCTTGAGTTCCAGTTGACTGGGACTCTTCGCGATACATGGCCAGAGGGCAATCTGGAGATCACAACACCAAACAGCTTTAGCGGTTCGGTGCGCTCCGATTTGTACGAGGTGCGCCCGCTTACGGACTCCCAAGGGAACCCGATTGTGGATCCCCACACGGGCACCAATGGCCCGGCCTATTTTCTCGGCTACTTCCAGTTCAATTCAGACGGCAGCATGTCGTTCACTCGGGCCGCGAGTTCCTCAGGCTCGGCCCCTCCGCCCGCTCCCGCATTGGCAATCACGCATACGGGGGGAAATGCGACCATTTCGTTTGGGACGACTAACGGCGCGACTTATACGCTTTATTTTACCAACTCCGCCGGCCTCACTCAACCGGCTTCCACGTGGCCGTCATCCCCTTCGACCGTCACCGGTGACGGGACGACCAAGCAGTTCGTCGATCCGATCACCAGCAGTGATCGTTTCTACCGAGTCGGAGCGCAAGCGCACTAATCAGGGGCAACACGGCACAGCCACCATTTTCTCCTTCTCTTCCCTAAGAGCGTGTCTGAAAACTCGTAGCAGCCGACGTGAGTCGGCTCACTTTCTCTCCTCGAACACAGAAATTAGAGCCAGCTCACGCTGGCTGCTACCGATAAAACGACTTTTCAAACAGGCTCTTAATTAGGCTTCGGTAGCAACACCGTCACGCGGCCAACCCGCCGGGCGAGGACGGGGCGGTTTTTGGCCTGTTTCTTCTTCTCATCGTCTTGAGAAGTGTCGTTGCTGGCGACCTCCTGCTTGGCTTCGGTGGTGGACTCCTGGGCGGCGGCCTGGCTGGTGCTGGTGGCGGCGGCGGTCGTGCCGAGGGTTGACTGGGCGGCGCCGCCGTTGGCGGTCACGTTCTGGCCCAGCAGGCTGGCGGTGATGGACCCGCCGGTAGCCGAGACGCCACCCACTCCAATCACCGTCCCCTGAATCGACCCGCTGGCGTTGACATTGGCCGTCCCGCCCGAAAGAATCGTCGCGTTGATGTTTTGCGCCGCGACGATGGTGGAATTCTGGTGCGACACAATCAGCCCCGAAATGCTGCCCTGGGCGGTGATGTTGACCGTGCCGCCCACCACGCCGCCCTGGCCGAGATCGACGTTGCCGGGAATTGCCGGGGAGCCGTGGGAAGCCGGCGTGCCGGCGGTCAAGGTGATCGTCGGCCCCGCCGAAATATTGCCATCTAGCGCGAACTGATCGATTCCGCCCAGCGTGGAAACGATGTCGCCGCGCGGAGTGCGCACGGTGATGTTGCCTGGGACTGGATGGCTGCTCCACGAGTATTCCTTGGTAGGAGCGATCGCGAGAATACCGCTGCCGTAAGGCTCCGGGTTATGAAGACTGTTCCCGATCTGGCCGGTCACCAATTTCCCCGTGACGGGGTCCTTGTAGATGTCCGGCACGAACAACGCCGAATTCGCGCCAAAACCGGCATTGACGCTGCCGTCCAGAGACTCAACGAACACATTGCCTCCATTGAATGAGGCGATGCGCGAGCTGCCGACGTCGATATTTCCGCCGGCTGTCACGTTGACGTCGCTGTATCCCGAGGTGTAAATGCCGTAACAAGGCGTGCCGCTGGGCTGCGGCAGGTTGAACTGACCCTGGCTTAACTCGACTTTGCCTCCGGTGTTCACGGTCACATTCCCGCCGAAAACCGAGGCAATGGTCGAAGACAACATATTGAGGTCCCCAGCCACGGTCACGTTTAACGACGCGCCCTGCTCGAAGGGGGTGATTCCCGCAAGGTCCGAGTAGTCCCGGGGCGCCCCCGCGCCAGCTCCAAATCCCCAGGAAAGTATTCCCTCGCTGCTGCCTAAGTCCATCGAAGCGGCACTGATGTCGAACTGGCCAGGCCCGCCAATCTCAAAGCCCGGAGGGGCGGCGTTTCCTCTTGGCGCCGAGTTCTGGCTCTCGGCGAACAGCGTCTGAATCACCGATGCGGGAGCAAAAGTGACCGTCGTTGTGGCAAAGTAGAACTTCGTGGGATCCTGTCCCAACGACGTCTGGCCATGCACCAGCACCGGCAGTCCGGTGCCCGGGTTCACCTGAATGATTTTCAATGGGCCAGTCAAAGCATTCAGCACAAAAGGCGTCATTTGATATTGATAGGCCAGTTGCTTGGTGGCCGCGTCGTAGAGGAACCCGGGATTGGCGGAACCCACGTACGAAAATGCGGGCGCGGTGGAATTGGCAAGGAAAAGCCTCAATTGGCTCGCGTCGCCGTCGAGAGTCGCGAGGTCTTCGTTTCCGTTCAGCGCGAACGAAGCGGTCTTGGCCGGGTCCACCAAAAGCGAAAAAAGCGTGTCCCACGACGAGGAAATTTGAGGATTCGCACTGGTGATGCCTTGGGTCAGATTGGCGAAAACGTACACCGGTGAAAAAGAAATCTTGCCGGCCACATTGAATGACGTGACGTCGCCCGCATGGAGGTTTTCTCCAACCAGATTCGCGTTGAACGCGTTGCCTCCCACCGTCACCTGAGTTCGCTTGGTGGTGTATAGCGTCACGTTTTCCATGTTGCCCGATATTGCAATCGTCACTGGGTTGGGATTATTCAATTCCAAAGGTGTTGCGGCATGATCTTGCGGGCTGAAGGTCTGGACATTTGCCTCGGGATCAAATTGCCGCGCCGCGCTGTCGGACATTTCGAGGTAACTTCCGTTCCCTTCGAAATTGCCGCCGTGCTGCGTGGTTATCTGCAAATCGGCGTTCGGAGACGGGAACAAAGTAACATCCTGGTCCAGGACGAATCCGCCAGAACCTGCAATTACGTCGAGCGTCGAAGGGAAAATGAACGGAATCGGCGTATTTCCTAGGACGTAAAAGGTAGGGATATGTGGCGCTCCCGCCCCGGTGATTTCGACTGAGTTGCCCGCTTGCAACGAAAGCGAATCCATCGGGTCATAATTAAAATAATGGTAGCCCGGCGAAGCGGGATTCGCGTCGTTAAAAAGGCCATTAGGGTTGCGCACGTCTTGCAGATAGATGCTGCCGTTCGGAGCCGAAACGTTCCAGCTCCCCTTGATGAGGCTCAGGGCAAAGCCGCCGCTGGCCGTCGGGGCGCCGATGTTCCCGTTCCCGGCGGTAATGGTGCCGGCGCCGTCCGCGACCACGTAGTGACCCGAGACATTGCCGCCGGCGACGATGGTGACATTTCCGGGATTCGCGCCGAAGGCGCCGCTTCCGCCATCGGACTTGGCTTGCAGGTAATTGTTCTGAAGAGGCAAGTAACTGGCGATGTTCCCTCCCGCTGTGATCGTGACATCACCGCCGTTCCCGGTGCTGATTCCGCCCAATTGCGAAGTGTTCACCCGGTAGTACGGCGCGGCGTTTTGTCCGAAAGTGTAACCGTTGTAGTTTCCCCCCGTATTGACGTCACCATACGTCGCCGTGACGTCGATGCTCCCTCCGCGGAGCGTGCGAATGCCGTTCCAATTGGCTCCACTGCCCACTGGACCGCTGTTCAATGCATCGACGGTGGACCCGTCGAGCAATGTGACATTGATTGGGTTTCCGCCGTTTGCAAAATCGCTTGCCGCATTGACGATTACTTCGTTGGCCGCCGTCGAATTGATATTGCCGTTCAAAGTCTGGATGAATGAATTCCCCAACAGATAGATGCCATCACTGCCCGACTGCCGGTTCGCGGGTGAAGTCAATTCTGTTCCAGCGATCATATTGACGCTCCAATTGTTTTGAGTAACGGGGTTGCCGCCGGCGTCCGTCAGCACGGCTTTGATGCCTGAATTGTTTTTGAAAATAATGCTGTTCCCGGCGGTGAGGGTCAGAATGGCCGGACCACCCGGATCGGTCAGCGTCCAGACCGTGTCGAATTGGATGTCGTTATCCGCCTGTAGGTTGATTTGGTAAAATCCCCCGCTCAGGACGGGCGTGAGCGAACGAACAAACGAACTCGTCAGATCCAGGTTCAAGGGATCAATCGTGATTTCCCCGCCTTGAAATCCGCGGGCCGCATGTCCGTCGATTTTCGACAAAATGGCGTTCACGCTGCCGCCAGAAATCTCGAGCTGGCCGCCGTTGCCGCCTTGCGAACCACCGGCCACACTGATCGTCGAGCCGCGATGATCGGTATAGGCATTGTCCGAACGGATCTTTACAGAGCCGCCCGAGCTGTCTCCCTGCGAGGCTCCCGTGGCGGAGATGACGGAATTCGCGGCCAAATTGACCGAATCGCTGGCCACGAGTTGAATGGCGCCATTAACGTTCTGGACGGTATTGGCCTGAATCAGGCCTCCCTGGTTGATGAGTTGCGCCTGCAACGCGATGCTCCCGCCATCGGCGATCAACTGGCCCTGGTTGTTCACCATGCCCTTCGGCAGGGTGACTCGCGCGCTCAATCCGCGACCATCGGGACGCGTCGAAACAAGCACGGTCTGGCCCGCATAAAGGCCCAGGTTGCCCGATGGGGCCGAAATCGAGCCGTCGTTCTCGATATTGTCAGCAATCAGGAAAGCGGAACCGCCATCACTCAAATTGATCCGGCCGTAATTGATGATCCGGGCCGTGGGCGGCGGCGCCGTGAACGACCATGCTCCTCCGCCGGAAAGATCCGGCGGTGGAACCGCCGCGGTGGTCATAATCAAGCCATGCGCGGTGATCGTGGCCTGCCCGCCCACGTAAAATCCATTCTGGTTTTGCAGCACGACATAGCCGTTGGCGTTCAGGTTCCCGAGAATTTGCGACGGATTCGAATCGTTGATTTGGTTCCACACCAGGGAGTTTGCCGACGGCTCGACGAACGTCGTGGTCTGGCCGACGCCGATGTTGAAACTGGACCAGTTGATGTAGGCACGGTCCGAGGTATTGATGGTAAACTGCGAGCCCGAAGTTGTGAACGAAGCCGTGCCCTGGCTGACCGTTCCGCCCATCGGATTGGCCCGCAACACCAATTGCATCGGCCCGCACAGTTGGGCCGCGATCGCGGCCACCAGCACCCGCTTCGAACAAACGCGTGATCGCTTCATGATGGAATGCTCTTTCTAATCGTCGAAAATTGTAAGTCCCCGCCCCGAGCAAGCAACCCTTCAATTGTAACTTTTGTGTGAAAGGTCAAAACTGGGCGGAGATCGCAAAATTGAAACGCAAATCATCGCGCGGCGTCGCCGCCGTGCCATCCAGGGGCACCGAGAACAGAAACCGGAAGTCGAGTCTGGACCCGATGGACGCCACCGCCCCGATTCCGGCACTCCACAGCGCAGTGTTTCCCGGCCGGCCTTGAGGGTCGCGCAGATAAACTTCGGCATTGTCCATGTAAATCGAACCGCGGATGTTGAGCGGCTCCTTGCCGTTCACCAATCCCACCAGATGCGCGGGCGTTTTGAGTTCGACGCTGGTGTGCCAGCCGTCGTCGCCGAAGACTTCGCCTTCATGATAACCGCGAACGCTGTTGACCCCGCCGGCGCCGAATTGTTCGTTGCTGATCAGCGGCTCGGTCGCCAATTGCGCGTCCAGCCGCAACGATAACGTCCAGTTGGTGTGGATGAGAAAGTCCCGCGACAAACTCGGGTTGACCGATGCCCAATGGCCGGAGGAGTGAACGGAACCGGCAATATTGTGAAGATTGCTGATGCTGCCCGAATACCACACGTTGCCGCTCAGCCCCAGGCCGAACGCGGTCACTCCCAGAGGATCGCGCAAACTCGCATCGAACCGCAGAGCGAGAGGCAAATAGTCCAGCGGCCGGATCGTCGGCGGCACGGGCGAGATGTCCACCGAGTGATTGGTGATGAATTGAGTCACTCCGCCGCTATCGACCGTCTCGATGTTTTGCAAAGTGAAAATGTTCGTCTTGTAGCTCGAGAGCTTATACGTCTTGTAATCCAAACCGCCGGAAACCGTAGATTGAAAGGCGCCGCGCGACCACAAGGGCATGCTCAAGCGGGTGCCCAGGTCGTTGTTCACGGTCAAATCCTGCTGAAAATCCTGCCGGCGCAGAAAGTTGGCATTGGTATCATAGATGACTTTATTGAAGAGATTCTCAATGCCGGTATCGATGGTCGAGCGGCTGGCATACACGTTCAGTTCGGGTTGGCCCGAGGGTGGCGGCAGGTTGAAATGGCGCGTCGCTTCGTCATAACCAAAATTGCCGACATTGTTCGCTACTGCCTCCGCAACGGATTGCGGATTGGCCAGGGGCAGCCGATAAAACGCGCTATAATTGGCGACCTGCGGCGCGTCGTAAAAATCCCATTGATTGCCGATTTTGTAGGCTTCGGGGGAGAAACTATATTGGACGCCGAGCGAATGCTCGAGCTGCCAGAGGTTGGCGTAGACGGCGGAGGAATTCAATCGCAAATCGGGCGTGCCCGGGGAACTCTGATCATTCAGCTCCACCTTTGCGTGGAGCGGCAAGCGATCCTTGACTTGCAGGCGAAGGTCCACGGTGCCCGGCTCGACTCCCGGCTCGATTTGCGGATAGATTTGCCGGTCCTGGTTCGCGTTGGCCCGGTCCAGCTCGGCCTGGAACAGGTAGCTGTTCAGGATCATGTTGGTGTGGAGACTGGGCAAAGCCCGCATCACGTTGTTGGAACTGAAATGATGGTTGTTCACGACGCTAATCTCCGCGATGGTTCCCTCCACCGTTCGCACCTTGACGATTCCATTGGAAAGCGTTTGCTGCGGCAGGCTCACCAATACCGTCGCATACCCGCGATCACTATACACCTTCTGCAGATCAGTCAGGGCCTGCCGAATGGTGCCGAAGGTTTCCTTTGGGCCAATGTAAGGCCGGAGCACCACAGCCGTGATGTCGGTGGACAACAACGTGTTTCCGATGAGTTCATAGCCCTTGACGTCGAAAACCGGCTCGTTTGTCGACGGGATCGAATTGGTATTGCGCCCGGGAAGCAATCTCGCCCTCCAATCGATATCGGACATTTCCTTGAGTTTGCGATGCAAGGTCTCCGCCATGATGTCATTGGTGCTCGTCAGACCGTTGGCGTTCGTTAGTCCAGGCGCCTGGGTGGGAGCTAGAATCAATTGCGTCGGGGGGGGCGGCCCGTTGGTGCCTTTTCGCGCGGAGTTTCGTCCTTCCAATTCGCGCTGCAAGGCCTCCTGCAGCATTTTCGCCGTTTCCGCGTCGCTAGGCGTATCCGGGACCTTGACGAATGGCGGTTGAACCGGGGGGGCGGGCGAGGCCGCCGGCTCGACGGCCCCGAGGCCAGTTCCGATTTTCGGGCCACAAAGTGGCATCGATAGAAAGCAAAGCACGACACACGCGCGCCAAAACGCATTGGGAGCGCGACGGAGGAGGGGCGATCTTGGCGTGAAAGGCCTACCACGGCCAGTGTCATTGCGATTGGAGAACATGGGTCCTTCCGTCCATCGAGATTAGGAAACCAAACGAACGCCGACAGCAAGGGCGAGAAACGCGCGGCTCAAGAAACAGGCCCCCTCGAGAATTCGCACGGGCCTTCTGCGCAAACGGCGTCCGGCACCGGATTTCGATAAAAGCATCCGCTGTCGGGGCGAGGAACTTCGTTTTGCATTGTCGAAAACATATTTGCGAACCGGTGCAGAATTGCCTGCCTGCAGCGTTTTTGCTGCAAGATGACTCAAGAGCAACCGCAGTCAGAAACAGTGCGAGAATGGGGATGCCGCGTTACGGATATGCGTCAAGATTGTGACAAATCGGAAACGAAACCCGATTTTCGAACGCGACCATCGGTCTGAACTTATGCGAATTGGAGAATTGTTGCCTGTTTGTTACCAACTCGCCTCCATTCCGTAACACGCGCGGCGCAAGCTCTAACTTCGAGCAAGACGAGATGTCGCAACGCGGCGACACGCCCGAGTTCATTCTCCGCTGTCGGCTTGTCTGGCGTCACGTGAGCTCATTGCAGGCTTAATCCGAAAATGGCTTTTGCATCGGAAAATGAAGATGGGAACATCATGGCGCCTCATTTGGTGATGCGGGCGCTTTACTTGTCTCCCGGCGATGAATGGAGGCCACAATTGCCTGGCTGGTTATTCATTCACGTCCGATCCGGGACGGGCTATTGTTTGGAGAAACAACTCAACTTGGAGCTACCCCCCGGGGCATGCCTGCTCCTGTCGCATCAAATCGACGTCAGTATTCGCGCCAGCCAGTTGGGCGCCATGAATCTCTCGTTTTTCCGGGTCGTACCCGAACTTTTGACCGGGCTAATCACTCTGGGCGAGCAATCCTTCTTCGAGACCGCGGCGACGCGGCGAGAACTTTCGTGCCAATTTCTGGCCCCGGGCCATCCGGCATCTGCCAAATTCATGGAATTGCACGAGTGTCAAAACCGGCGGGATTTTGCGTTCCGACTGAGATTGTTGCAGATGTTCGCGCAACCTTTTGGCGAATTATTGGAAGGCCACGCTGTGGCCGAGGCCCCAGCTCCTCTCGACGCGAGGGATCGACTCCGTCAATTCCTAAAACAAACCCTCGCTTCCGATTGGTTGAACCTGAGTTTCGCCGAATTGGTGCAAAGGATGAATTGCACGCCGCGGCATCTGAGCCGCATATTCCGCGATATTGCCGGAATGTCCTTTCGCCAGAAACAAGCAAAAGTTCGATTGGCCCGGGCGCGTGAATTGCTGGTCACGACCGAGTCCAAGGTGGTGGACGTGGCGCTGGATAGCGGGTTCCAGTCCCTAAGCCTGTTCAATCTCATGTTCCGCAAGAGATTTGGGCTGAGTCCGGGCCAATGGCGCAAGGAACGCCAAAACCATGGCAGAAAGTTGCCGTCTCGGCGAAAGCTCATGCTGGTTTCATAGCCGAGTCCGCTTCAATCTCCCGCAATTTGCCGCCCCTCCAAGTGCTGACGCGCACAGCAAAGCGATTAGCATCCAAACCCTCATGACTCGATCGCTTGGCTTCGAATCCAGTTTGCCGCCGCCCGCACATCATCCAAAATCACCGCCCGGGACAGTTCGCCGTCCGGCGCTAGCTCCAGTGCCGCCCCGTAACCGGTGCGGACGAGGATGGATTTTTTCAGGCCCGCATTCCAGCCGCACTGCAAGTCAATGAGTTTGTCGCCAATCATGTAACTGGCACCCAGGTCCAGGTCAAATTCGTCGCGCGCATCGAAGAGAAATTGCGGCGACGGCTTGCGCCCACGGCTTGGGGCGTCCGGCGCTTCGGGAGCGATGTAGATTTTGTCGAAACGCACACCGCGACGGCCGAATTTGCGGATGATGTGTTGATTAACGGCCTCGACATCGGCCAGCATAAAGTAACCGCGCCCCACGCCGGATTGATTCGAGACGATAAAGAGACGGAATCCGGCGTCCTGCAATTGGCGCAACGCGGCGGGCGCGCCGGGAAAAACGACCGCGTCCTCGGCGCGATGGAGATAATTCCTTTCCTCGACGAGCGTGCCGTCGCGGTCCAGAAAAACGGCTTTCCGCCGGTATTTTTCTTGCATTCGGTTTGCTTCTCTTATCCGAATACTGAGGTGATGTCGTTATCGAAATTCGCACCATGACGCAGTCGCAAGGCAGAATTGCATGATCCGTCTGGTGCAGCTCAATTCGTACGAACGAGCGGACTTTGTTCGCGTCGTTGGGCCAATCTTCGAGCGATCACCGTGGATCGCGGAGGGTGCATGGTCGATGCGGCCCTTCGCCAAGCGTGAGAAATTACACCAAGCTCTGTGCCAGGTCGTGCAGCAGGCCGTTCCCGAAAAGCAACTCGCTCTCATCCGCGCCCATCCCGATCTGGTGGGCCGCGCGGCGCTCTCCGGCAGTTTGAGCCCGGCCTCGACGCGCGAGCAGGCCAGCGCCGGGCTGGACCAACTCAACCCGGAAGAAACCGATCTTTTTCGGAAACAAAACGCGGCCTACCGCGAAAAGTTCGGCTTTCCTTTCGTGATTTGCGCGCGACAAAACCGGAAGGAGGCGATCCTTCGTGCCTTCGAGTTGCGTCTGAAGAATTCGCGCCGCGAAGAAATCGCCACTGCGCTCGCGGAGATCGCCAAAATCGCCCAACTGCGCCTCGAAGACCTGATCAGCGGCTGAGGGCGAACCCCGAACTCCGATAAATCGCGAGCGGGTGCGTTCGGGGCGCGCCCACGGCGCGAGGCTTGACCGGGCTTGACTCGCCTTGACAGGCTGAAGGCTCGAAGTCGGGGGTCATTACCAGGGCGTTTCGAGAAAGCGGCCTGAGCCGACCTGAAACAAAATTGACTTGGCTCGGCTCCCCGAACAGAAAGAAACCGGTTCGTTCGGGGAAGGCCGCGCTCCTGTGCGGTTTCGTCGCGGGGATCATTAGCTGTGAGTTTCGGGTCGATTTGCCGTAAGTTACTGCGGGGTAATGCCTTACGAGATTCGTCAAGCATCATTTACCTCCCACCCCTATGCTTTTTTAGCGTGTTTTACCGTGTTTTGGCGTGTTTTTGGCCGGCCACAGCCCTGCATTAATACCACCTGATTCGCTGACTGGTCCCGTTGACCATCTCAATTTTCAAAGAACGGTGGCGGAATCCGGCCTGGCATCATGCCGACGGCCGATTGCGCCTGGAATTCGGGTCTCTTTGGGATTTCTGCATTCCGCTCCGCCGGGAACGAAAATTTTAACCTTGAATAGAGGGTGTTACGAGTTTCCGTGTAAGGTATTGGCTGAGAGCAACTTGCGCATGAAATTCATTATTTTTGGCTTGGCGCAGACATACCGGGTTCCAAAGGGTAGGCTGTGGGCGCATGAACACCAAGCTCCCGATGACGGGTACGGCCAAGCTGCTGAGGCTCTTGGATGGGTACGTTCCCGATGGTTTTATCAACGAACACTGGAAGGGGCGTCCGAGCCGCGGGCCGCACCGATACTTCAGTGCGGCCCAATTGTGGCGCGTCCATTTGCTCGCCCTACTGACCCCTAGTCATTCCCTCAATCAACTCGTGGCGCTGCTCCCCGAACAACGGGCTTGGCGCTCGTTTGCGCGCTTGGCCCATCGGCAGCGCGTGCCCGATGTGCGCATGCTCCACGAGTTTCGCGTCCGGGTTGGAGTCGGCGGTCTGCGAGCGATCAACGATGCCCTCAAGTTGCCCTTGATCGAGCGGGCCGCCGGATGGCCCCATGCCGTGGCGCTGATCGACGCCACGGACTTGGAGGCCTCGTGCAAGGGTTCCAAAAAAAACGAGCCCCAACGTACACGGCCGAGCGTGCGGCGATGGGAATGCGCACCTTCAAATCCGGCCAGAGTTGCTGGTACGTCGGCTACAAAAAACACACCCTGCGGTTGTGGTGGCGCGAGCACACGGCGTCCGTGGTGCTGCTGCCCCTGGTGAGTTGGGTGACTCCGGCCAATGTTTTCGAGGGTGGCCTGTTGGTGCCCAGCTTGAGTTATTGCGAGCGCCAGTGGTCGTGGTGGCCCAAGATCGTCGTGGCCGACATGAGTTATATGGCGGGAGAGACCAAGGCCCTGTGCCGGGAACGTTGGCGCGTCGCGGTAGTGACCAAGCTGCGCTCGGACATGAAGCTGGTGCCCCCTTATGTCGCTTGGAATCGAGCCGAGTGTCATCAAGGCCAGCCCTTGCGCTGGCTGGAGTATGCCCCGCTGCAAGAGCAACACTGGTTTGGCGTTACCGACCAACCCACCTTTTGCCAACACTGCTGGGAAGCCCCTCAGTGCCCGCGCCAATTCGCTTTTGCTCCCAGCGACCATGAGACCTTGCTGGGTTTGCTGCCCTTGGCGGGACGTCCCGCCCAGCAGTTGCTCCAGCAAGTGCGGCCGTGGATCGAGCCGGCCCAATCCTACGAGAAGAACCAACTGGGTTTGAGTGCTGGGTTTTTCAATAGCCTGCGGCTGACCTGGTGCATGGCTTTGCTGGCGGACGCGGCAGTGCTCTTGCGCATTCATGCCCTGCTGCACGCGCCGGCCCAACAGCACCCGCTTTATGAATTGGCCGCTCATCAAAGCCTCTTGGATCTAGGCCAGGACTGCTCGCAGGACTAACTGTGCGTTGAAAGCGATTCAAACCAAAATCCAAAGAAACGCCCGATATTCCGCATCTCGATAGATCGAAACTCGTAACACCCTCTGAATAGCC
>Ga0073928_10004771_pt1 | contig 19634 bp, 20 predicted proteins | sample PaiPotPPA55metaG_FD_76969 | JGI IMG/M metagenome (GOLD analysis project Ga0073928, IMG submission 76969) | Iron sulfur acid spring bacterial and archeal communities from Banff, Canada, to study Microbial Dark Matter (Phase II) - Paint Pots PPA... ...
ACGAATTGCAGTCTCTCATCCATTACCGAACACTCCTTCCAAGGCATCGCTCCCTCCCCAAAAGGGGAAAAAGTGTAACCTATGTGTCCGGTACGATCTGTTACCTATGTCTCAGGTCGCTCAACGATCATGGCACCGGGACTACAACGTTTTCAAAAACGCGACGAGGTCGTCCTCGTCTTGCTCCGAAAGGTGGAGGTTGAACCGGGTATCGTAGAAATTCACTGCGTCCCGCAAGGTGGCGGCTGAGCCGTTATGGAAATAGGGAGCGCGCGCCGCAAGTCCTCGCAGTATTGGTCCTTTAATCTTGCCAACGTGGTCGAACTTGCCATCGATCAAAGCCTGACCGAGATCGGTGGTCGTCTTGCAATTGTTGGTCGGCAGACCCGTATTCGCGTCGGTCTTGCACACGGTGACCTCCGGCAAGTAACTCACATCCAAGCCTCCCAAACTGACCGAGCGATCGTTTGGGCTGGGGTCCCCAGTCCCAATGTTCAAGGGCGGGGGGAAGGAGTGGTTACCAACGTTGGGTGTGTCGTGGCACGTGCCGCAGGTAACCTCTATTCTCGCGTTCTGCCCGACGGGTCAATCATATTCCTGCCTTTACTCCTGCCACGCTTCTTGTGCCGTTAGGACAGTAGGCAGCGTGTTAGGAATTGCGTCCAGCTAACGACCAAAGTTGCGCGGCATTTACTCGAAGCCTGCAGGCTTTCAAAACTTGTGACAAGACCGGAGTTTTCCGTTGGTGTTCGATCAGCTCGGATTGGAATCAATAGATTCCAAACTCTGTTCGAATTGGCGAGACCGCAACGACCTAACAGATTGAAAACAGAAAGCCTTGGTATGGGCGAAGGGGATCGAAAACAATACCGATCGGAATTTCAAGCACTTAGAAGAAATGCTGGGGAACGCTAAGACATCGATAAAGAACAATAGGGAATGCAAAGGAATCCTTATTGGCACCTTAAAGGCCCTTCGTTTGTCTCGGCGCTGAGATTCCGTCGTTGTGCTTTTCTCGCTGCACGAAACGCCACGTCGGCTTCGGGCCAAATTTCGCGCCGCGGGTAGCAAACCGACGACCGAGCCTTCCCCTCAGCGTGGAATACCCCATTTTGGCCGACAACCAAATCAGATTTGCACCTTCCCTTGGCGACTGCTATATACCAACAAATTTAATTTAGTAATTGAGAAAAACAAGGGAGGACGTTCATGGAAAGCATGGCAGCCTTGAATTGCATTGTTGCCCAGCCCTGACCCAGCCCCCTTTCGTCAGTTCATGCACCCAATGTTTGCCATCTAACCAGGCAACCCGCCGGGAAGTCTAGCCTTCCAAGTGACTGAGCGGGCCAAGGCCGCGGTTGGTTTGGCATCCTTGGTGTCCCCGAACTCGGCCTTCCGTCCTGCCTACCCGCCCAGCAGGAGGTAGCCATGCGACGCGGTCTTTCCCTTCTTCTTATTTCCTTAGCTTCTGTAGTGTTCCAGGGTAGTACCAGGGCCCAAGATATTCTGGTCCCAGCCGGAACACTCCTCCATTGCACTCTCGACGAGCCAAACCTTTCCTCCTCAACTGCCAGTGTTCATGACCCCGTTATCTGCCACCTGAGCAGTCTGCAGGAGTTCGGCCATGTGGTCTTCCCCCGCGGCAGCTATCTGGGCGGACACGTTGAGTCCTACAAAGAGCCGGGGCACTTTTTCGGCAAGGGCAATCTCAAATTGACATTTGACCGGATTGGCCTGCCCTCCACGGACGTCCCTGTTCCAGGAAAAGTCATTGCCGCCAGCGGATACCGCGTTGATCGTAAGGGAGAAATCGTGGGCCACGGCCACCCCAAGCGGGACACCGTCGAGTGGCTCTTCCCCCCGCTTTGGCCGTGGAAATTCGTCACCCTGCCGGCTCGGGGTCCCCGCCCCGCGCTCAAAGGCGAAGAACAGCTCACCCTCCGCCTCATGGATGATGTGGTTGTGCCCCGTATGACGGCTGCCGCAGCTTACCCTGGCGGCTATCCTTCGATCGACCGTCTCCAGCCATCCGGTCGGCCCGCGTCGCTTTCATCGTCGGGGTACTCCGCAACGCAATCTGGACGAATCAACGCAATCTCCTATGCCCCTCCAAGCATTCAAGCGATGGAAGACCAGCAGTCAGGTCCGGCCCCCCGCACTGCCGAGCCTGCAGTGGCAGCTTTGACTCCTGCAAACGATCCTCCTCCTGTTCGTCTGAGCCTCATCGCCCTGAAGTCTGGCGAGATTTGCGCTGTGTCACATTATCGGGTCGATGATGGCAGCTTGAGTTATGAGCTTCCCTCGGGCGTAAAGGGTTCCATAGACCTGCCCGAAGTCAACTGGCGGGAGACATCAAAACTAAACTCGGGAGTTCGCTCCTTGGCCCCTTCGGTTGGGCAGCCTTAACCTGTTCATGTCAATCAAATGAGGCTGCGTCCATCTCCCATTGGGCCCGCGGCGCCTAGCCTAGTACACATATCGCGTAACTTATGCAAAACAATGGATCTAAGACTCGTTTCACAGTACAACTTGACCGACGAACGGACCTGAGGGCCAACTTCTTTCCCGTGTTAGGGTTCTACCATGGGAGTCACAAGACGTCACGCTTCCATCGTCTAGAACGTCTCATTAGAGGGCAGAGCGAACCGCGTCCAGACCGAGAACAGGAGATTCGTCATGAAGACGATGACATTTACCGGTACGAGCAGCGCAAGCCTGCTGCTTTGTCTCGTCGGTCTTACGAGTATTGTGGCACCTAAGGCGCGAGCGGATGAAGAGAAGGATCCGCCAACGCGCGTCGCGCGCATCAGCTATGTGGAGGGTTCCGTCTCCCTGCAGCCCGGTGGGCAAGGCGATTGGGGCAACGCCGCCAGAAACCGCCCCGTGACCATCGGCGACAAGCTTTGGGTGGACAAAGATTCCCGCGCTGAATTGCAAGCCGGCACCGCCTCCATCCATCTCGGCACCATGACAGCTCTCTCCTTCTTGAACCTTGATCAGGGCATTACGCAGATGCGTCTCGCGGAAGGCAGCATCAACTTCCGCGTCAGCGAATTGCGCGAAGGCGATCTTTACGAAGTGGACGCCCCCAATTTGGCATTCACTGTGAAGCAGGCCGGAGCGTTTCGCATTGATGTCAACGAAAACGGCGACTCCGGCCGTGTGACCGTGATCCGCGGCGAAGGGGAAGTTACCGCATCCGGCAAGACGTATCCGGTTCATGCTGGCGAGCGCGCGGAATTCACCGGCACGGACAGCATTCAATACAACATCAATAGCGCCCCCGGTCCGGATGGCCTTGACCGCTGGGCCGCCGACCGCGACTTGAAAGAAGACAATTCGGCTTCCGCCAAATATGTTTCGCGCGACACCGTCGGTTACTCGGATCTTGATGACAACGGCACCTGGAACGACGAGCCGGATTACGGTCCTGTGTGGCATCCAAACGCAGTTGACCCTGGTTGGGCTCCCTATAGCGAAGGTTCTTGGAACTGGGTTGGCCCTTGGGGCTGGACGTGGGTCGACGACGAACCGTGGGGTTTTGCCCCGTTCCATTATGGCCGCTGGAATTACTTTAATGACGGGTGGGGCTGGTGTCCTGGTCCGTACGGCGGCTATCCCATCTATAGCCCCGCATTCGTTGGCTTCCTGGGTGGCGGATTTGGTTTCGGTTTTGATGCTGGTTTTGGCTTCGGCGGAGGGATCGGCTGGTTTCCGTTGGGCTTTGGCGAACCGTTCTTCCCCTGGTTCGGTTGCCGCCACGAGTTCTTTGAACGGATCAACGAACGGAATACATTTATCCGCAACAGGAATGTCTTTAACACGAACATTCGCAATGTCAATTTCGTGAACGCCCACAACGTGAGGGCCGTAACCGCGGCGAATCGCAATGCGTTCGTCAACGGCCAGCGGATCAATCGCGGAGCCGCACACCTGACGGCCGCCTCGTTGAAAGGCGCGAAGGCGACAAACTCGGTCGGTCTGAAACCGACGCAGCACAGCTCACTTGGCGCCGCCAATATGAATTCGCATGTGGCGAGGCCGTCCGCGGCGGTCCAGAACCGCTCCGTAATGGCGCGGACCGCGCCCGCCCAGGCCGCTTCGCGTCAGCCGGTGCGTACGGTGAACAGCCCCGGTCTGACCGCTGGCCGCATCGGCGACTCCCCGGCGAACAGCGCATCGGCTCGCGCACCCATTGGCGCGGTGAATCAGCGTGGCGGAACGTCGAACGCGCCAGCGGCCATGAATCGCCGTCCGGGCAATTCGCCGAACGGCCCCGGTTTGACCTCGCGGCAGCGCAAGCTTTCGCAGGATCGACCCCCCTCAGCGGCAGCGAGTTCAGCACGATCGCCGAATGCCACAATGAATGGCATTTCGGCGCCGCAGCGCGCAGGCAACAGCCCGCGCACTTGGGGAGCACAGGGCAATGCCACCGACCGTAGCCGCGGTCCTGCCGGTTTCGCGAGCTCGAATCGCCAGGCGAACGCACCTGCCCAAACAGCCCGTATGACTCAGAGCGATCGTCCGCCGTGGGCCAGGAGCGATTCTCAATCCAGCATGACTGGGTCGGGTTGGCGTCCAATGGTGCCTAACTACAACGCCAACCGCCCGAGTTATTCGAGCAACAACGGACGTTCTTACCAGCCTCCGCAGCGGACCTACAACAACACGCCGTCCTACAATAATCGCGGCTATTCGTCGCCGCGCTCTTACAATCCGCCGCCCACCCGCTCATATTCGTCGCCGCGGACGTACTCCGCGCCAAACCGCAGCTACTCCGCTCCATCGCGCTCCTACTCCGCTCCAAGCCGTAGCTATAGCGGTGGCGGTTACCGTGGAGGCGGTGGAGGTGGTGGCGGTTACCGCGGTGGCGGCGGTGGTTCTCACGGTGGTGGAGGCTCCCGCGGCCCACACTAATCTGCTTTGTCACTCAAGGGCCGCTGCGGACTACCGCAGCGGGCCCATTTTCATTTTGCTCTGATCCTCCAATTTGCTTCACTCACAAATAGCAAGGATGATTGGTAGGACAGTGGCGATCGAAGTAAAAGCAACGTTGAAAGCGCGTAGGTTATTGATTCCACTAAACGCTAAAAACGCCAAAAACAGCTAAATTCGCCCAACTGAGGTACACGGCGGGTACACGGGGACGAGAGCATCTCGGCATTCATGAACTACCCGATAACAAAATGTTCCGCTGCTCAATGCACCGCAGCGCCGTCATACAACATTCCCGCAGCAGGCGCTCATGGTACCGTCCTATTTTTAGGCACGGGGACAAGAACAGCGTCGCCATCTGCCGCGTCAGGAAGTCCCACGTCAGATTCCCCGACGCCGCCTGCACCATCTTCGCCGGGTGTCCACTACTCGAGTAGGCGTTTCACCAGCTTAAGAAGTAAGTCAAATGCCCTTGATTTCATATTGACGAACTCGACGCCGATGCGTTCCGATACCGCACTTCGTAGAGCTGCCCCTGATCTGAGACAAGCTCTCTAAATTCGAGGTAGACCTTCACCTCCCTAGGCAGCCATACCGGACTGCAAGCGTTGAAACCCAGCCCCTCAGTTTAGCGCTCGACCCAAAAATGCTCTAGAGCTAGGTTACTTACTTCGGGCTCATCCCAGGAGCTCGTCAGCGAATTTTATCGAGCACGTCTTTCACTTACGGCATGACGGGCGTAACAATTCAACACGCGGGACGAACGGAACCGATTGGAGAGATTGTCCTGGCAGCCTCAAAAGTCCCATTTCCGCGATTGTGCCAGAGACGGACAGATGTCCCTTTGTATCAGATGCTCTCGCTCTATCACAACGAAGGGAAAGGGCTCTTCGTGGATGAGGCCCCGCGATCGGAAATTGGCCGCGCGTCACTTCTCACATTGGGCTTCGGCTGTTTCTTCTTCGACTATGACCTCGACGGCTGGCCGGATGTTTTAGTTGCGAACGGGCACATCGATGCGGACATCCAGCGCGTCCAGGCAAACGTGAAATACGCCATGCCTCCGCATCTTTTCCGCAATCTCGGCGATGGAAAGTTCGCCGAAGTCACGAAGACGCTCGGTGCGAGCTTCGCGGCTCCCCGGGTCGGGCGCGGCGCCGCCTATGCGGACGTAAATAATGATGGCCGCCTCGACGTACTGCTTTCCACCAACGGCGGCCCGGTTTATCTCTTTCGGAATGAGGCGCAGCGCGCCTCAGGCGCAAACCGCAGCCTGCGCATCAAGTTGACCGGAACAAAATCCAACCGCGATGGCATTGGCGCGACGGTGAAGCTGACCTCAGGTGGAGAAACGCAGACACAGATGCTCCGCAGCGGCTCCAGCTATCTCTCCGCCAGCGAGTTGGTCCTGACATTTGGCCTCGCACAACGGGAGAGTGCCGACATCATCGAGATCCACTGGCCTAGCGGGCAGGGCGACCGCCTAACGAGCGTCGCTGCGGGCGAAACCGTCAGCGTCACGGAAGGAAGGGGAATTATCGCATCCCGCGCGTACGGCGAGAAAAACTAAGCGTTCCCGCGAAACATCCTAAGCGAAAAGCAAAACGCTGCGGGAAATCGGTCGCGTGCTCAGACCCGGAGCGAACTTCGTTCTCGCATTCCGTCCGAAAGAGGAAACATCGCGAAGGACTTTCCGGAGAGCACCTACAAACACTACACACCGCAGGAAATCTGCAATCTCCTGAAGCATGCGGCGTTCGACGGCGCAAGGATCGTGGACCGCACTATTTCGGGCAGAACCGTTTGCTTCGCGCTGGCCCGTCGTTTCGATTGAGGTCGCGCTCACTTGGAGGCAATCGCGAGAAGCGGAAGGACAAGCAAAATCTAGGGTCGCTCAACGCAGTCGAAGAAGGGCCGGTATTTGGAAATTCGTGATGGAATGCTCGCGTACGCAGGCCTCGAGAACAATCCCGGCCGCGGTCTTGATTGCCGCGGCGCTGACGCTTACTGCCGTTGTTCCGACGTCGCCAGCGCAAAAGAGGTCACTGTCTTTTACCGTACCCTTTCATTTGGTCCACTCCATGATTCTGGTGGACGGAAAAGTGAACGGAAAGGCCGCGACGTTTCTTCTGGATACCGGTTCCAATAACACGATCGCGAGTCCGCGAGCTGCCGGCGTGGACGCAGACGCATTGCGAGCCTTGCAACCCACGACGACCGGCGTGGGCTCCGAAGGTGACACGGTTGGCGCTCGCGTGAGCGTTGCCTTGGGACCGTGGTGTGGGGGCAATCGCTCTGTACTCGTGATGAACCTGGACGACGCGAACAAGCGCATGGGAACACACATCGACGCTTTCCTCGGTCAAGACATACTGCAGAAATTTGAGTCCTGGCGCATCGACTACCAGGCCCGCGTCATCGACATCGCAACTTCAGAGGAAGGAAAAAGCACTTGCAACCTGGACAAGAAACCGTAGGTGCCAAATCCGGGCGGTGCTAGCAACCGGTCAGGAGTAGGAGCTGTGAAGTCCGCTGGATGAGATGCCGCTCTTGGCAAGACCTACGAGATCGAACAACGAGGTTCCACTTCAGTTTCACTCCAGCCTGCAGAGACAATAGAGAAACTGCTGCGTTGTTCCGAACGGTGTGAGGTGTTGCTCCTTGAAGCTCTCGAGTAACCGAAACTGTCTTCCGAACTCCGCGTGCAGCGAATCCGTGTCATAGCGGACAACATCGAGACCGCTGCACTTGGTCGGACCTTCCGGCCCAAATGTGCTAACCAACACGTGCCCGCCGGATTTGACCGCCTTGGCAACCTGGCGAACGTAGGCAAGACGTTGTCCTATCGTTGTAAGGAAGTGGAAGACCGCACGGTCGTGCCACACATCGTAAGTGTTCGCGGCAAAATCGGCGTTGGCGATATCCGTCGTAAGCCATTGCACTCGTTCCGAAGCTGTCCCTAAGCGTCGCCTGGTCACATCAATCGCGGTCTGGGAAACATCAAGGACCGAGATGTTCTGGTATCCACGGGCGACCAGGTCATCGACTAACGTCGATTCACCGCCACCCACATCGAGGATGGCGGCGAAATGCCCAGACGCGGCCTTTTCGATCAGTTCAATGGATCTTTCAAGATGGGGACGGTACCAGCTAACGGCGTCCGGCCTCTTTTCCCGGTAGATCTTCTCCCAATGCGTCTGTACGTTCATCTCAAGCCGCCCTTCATGCAAGCGCCTGAAACAGGTCTTCAATCAGATCGTCGGGATGTTCGAGCCCTACGGATACTCGCAGCAAGTTGCCAGGCGCACGGGAGAGCTTGCCTTCGTTCGAGGCGCGATGCTGGATCAGGCTCTCCGGGCCGCCCAGGCTCGTCGCGTTCACAAACAGTCTGACACGCGAGGCAACCCGGAGCGCCTCTGCGCGCCCTCCGCGAACGAGGAAGGAAAGCATGCCCCCGAAACTCTTCATCTGACGCTGGGCGACGTCGTGCCCCGCATGAGAGAGCAGTCCTGGATAATGTACGGCCTCGACGTTGGGACAAGCAGCCAGCGCCGCAGCGACTGCAGCTGCATTCGCAGAGTGTCGTTCCATTCGGCAGGGCAACGAACGAAGGCCTCGCAGAATTAGCCAAGAGTTGAACGGCGAAGCCACGGCACCCAGAATCTCCCGAACGTGCAGCAGCTTGTCGAGAAGTTCCCGTGATTTAACGACGAGACAACCTCCCTGAACATCGCTATGACCGCCGCAATACTTCGTCGTCGAATGAAGCGCGACGTCTGCTCCAAGTGACAAGGGACGCTGGAGAATCGGTGTGGCGAAGGTGTTGTCGACGAGTAACCGCGCGCCGGCCTCGTGCGCGATGCAAGCAATGGCCGGAATGTCCAGGATTTTCAGAAGTGGGTTGGATGGCGTTTCGATCCAGATGAGCTTGGTCGTTGGCCGAAGCGCATTCTTCAGCGCTGCCAAATCCTGCAGGTTTTCGACTCTGCTCTCAAGGCCCCAAGCGGGGAGGAAATCTCGGATGAGGCTATGGACATCCACGTAAATGTCGTCCGAAAAAATGACGTGTGACCCCGCCGGGAGCGCCTGCAGCATCGCCGCCGAGGCAGCCATGCCGGAAGAGAAGACCAGCGAGGCTAGGCCGCCTTCCAGGTCACGAAGCGCCGCCTCAAGCCGCAGCTGCGTGGGATTCTTTTGCCGAGCGTACAGAAATCCGTGGATGGGCTCACTTGCCGGTCCGTGCTCAAAGGTCGTCGAAAGATGCAGAGGAGGGGATAGCGCTCCGGTCGTCGGATCGATCTCCGCGCCTGCCCGAACAGCGATCGTTTCAAGCCTAAGGACTGGAGTTCCTCGGCCCGCGATTCGCGTTGTGGTCGCCTCCGAACGGAGCGAGTTCGTGATCGTAATCTTGCGATCATCACCCATCAGTTCGCCTCAACGGGAAGTCCACGAGCGCGCCAGTCGCCGACGCTGTCCTCCAGACGATAAGCCCGAAATCCGTGTCGATCCAGAAGTTGAACGGCCTCGGCTGCCAACACGCAGTAGGGGCCGCGGCAGTAGGCAACAATGGTCTTGTTCCGCGGCAGCTCCGCGAGACGCTGGCCCAGCTCCTGCAGCGGGATCGAAAGCGCCTTTGGGATATGCGCGCTCCGATATTCGTTGGCCGGTCGCACGTCGATGACGACCACCTCTCCTCGCTTCACACGTTGGAGAAGAGTGTTGCGGTCCACCGCAGTCAACCCCTGTCCAGGAGCAAAAAACCGCTCCCGAAGACGCTCGATTTCGGCCAGGCGATCCTCAGCGAGAAGTCGAAACGACCGGTAGAAGTCAGACACCAGGGCATCCGCTAACCCGTAGAGCACGAACCGGCCCTCTTTCCTAGACTCCACCAGGTGGGCTTCGTGAAGCGCCCGCAGGTGCTGCGAGGTATTTGCAACACTCATGCCGGTCTCCGCTGCCAGTTCCTCGACGGATCGCTCGGCTTGACAGATCAGATCCAGGAGCTCGAGTCGCTTCGGGCTTGCGAGTGCCTTTCCAATCCGAGCCAGTTGGCCGTAGACGTCATTCTTAAACCGACGCTTATCCTGGAGCCCGGCGCGCATACTCAAGCATTTAATTGAATATGGAAATGAATGTCAATGCGTTATTACGCGCAAGCACAGGTGCCAGATTATCCTCGGCGGGCGAATCCTTGGTAGGTGTAGGTCATCGGACGCGGTCCTGGGAGATAGCAGGTCTTCAGCTCAAGGATCTGAAATCCGGCCCCTACGATCAGCTCGTCAATTTTTCGGTTGAGGTGACATCCGCCGCCAATGTACTTCCACGTCGGCGTCAGGCGGTCCTGCCAAGCGACGACACCGGCATCGGGAGAGCGCCCGTGCTCAATGAAGATGAGGCGTCCATCCCCTTTAAGAACTCGCCTCATCTGTTCCAGCGCTCTTCGCACGTTGGGAATCGAGCACAGCGTCCATGTCGCGACTACGGTGTCGATGCTCTCATCGGCAAGGGCCAGCGGCTCCTCGGCGGACTGGGAGAGGAATTCAACGGGCATGCCGCAACCAGGCGTCCGTTTGCGCGCCATGCGCTGAAGTTCACCCGATGGGTCCACGCCCCGTACGCGTTGAACGTCCGCCGAGTAGAACGGAAGATTCAATCCCGATCCGATGCCGATCTCCAGCACTTCGCCGCGAGCTTGTGGAATCCAAATGGAACGCAGCCTCGCCGTATCTTTATTCCTCATGCCTAGATCGATGAGGCGGGGCAGAACATATTTCGCGTACAATCCCATAAAAAGCGGAAACGCTACGCCGCCTGTGCGACGGCTTCACACCACGCCATCGCGACGAAGAGCGAATCGGCAACGCCGCGATCTGCGACACTGCAAACGGCCGGAGCTCCGAATTGCTGCGCGAGCGAAGGACCGATCTTGCGCAGCGTCTCCGTGAGCACCTCGTAAGAAGCCGTCATTTTCTGAACGCTAAACCCGGCGCCGCGGAGCAGGCGCGCGAGCTTCCGGCCCACGTTCGGATCTTTGGAATCTTGCTGTTGATGCGCAATATATCCGGCGAGAGCTTGCGCGGGTACCTCGGAGGCTGCGTCCACCAGAATTCCGCCCATGTCGCCGGCGCGCACGCCGATCCATCCGCCCGGCTTCAAGATCCGGCGCAATTCCACAAGAGCAGCGCCCGGTTCAACCAGATGTTCGAGCAGCGCATGCGAAAAGGCGGCATCGAAAGAATGGTCTTCAAACGGGAGTTCGTAGACGCTCGCTTTGCGGAACTCAACGTTCAATCCCTCGCTTTTGGCCTGTTCCCGCGCTTTCTCGAACTGCGAATCCTCAACGTCAATGCCGATCACGTGTCCGGGCCCCACTCTTCGGGCAATCCCCAGGGTAATGGTCCCTGGACCGCATCCGGCGTCGAGGACCGTGAAGCCAGGCCTGAGTTGGGGCAGGAAGAAATCGGCGTGCGTTTCCGCGGCACGCTCCGCCATTAGACTTAGGACCGGCGCGCTGTAGCCGGGGCGGTAAGTAGCTGTTTGCATTGCAAGTCTCCTTTCCGGTTTTCGAGTTTCCGTTCGAGCTGGCGGATCCATCGCAACTCGTCCGAGACCATACTTCGGACACGCTGGAGTGCGACGGCTCCGAACGATTTGGGTTCGGTTGCTTCGCTGAGCTTTGCGAGCTGCGCCGCACGCGAACTCAAAAATGATTTGCGGGCGGCGATCAGCGCCACGCGCTTTGCGCTGGGCAAGGCGTCAAAAAAAGCTACGCGAAACAGGAACGCCCCATCTTCGGCCGCTTCGAGATCGTCAAAGCCGCCGAGCCGTTCGAGAAGGTACTTCGTCCCCGCGGCCGTAATCCGGTACTGCTTGCGTTCCTGTCCCCGCTCCCCTTGGGTCGTGGTGGTCTGTTCGACCCAGCCGTTTTTCACAAACTTCTTCAGCGAGGGATAGACCAGGTTGCTGTGCAAGGCTTTGCTTCCGAAGATCAGACCGGCCGTCTTCTTGAGCGCATATCCGTAAGCGGGACCCCTGAGGAGCGCAGCGAGAAGGACTAGCTCATTCATGATAGTATCATTTATGACCTAATCGACGAAGGTTGTCAAGCCCTAGCATGTCCGGCCTCGGATGGTGGCGAATGTACGGGTGCCGGCCGCGAACTTTAATCACCACTGCCAGCCAGAAAGCCCGGAGCCTCCTTCTCCGTGCCGAGCGACGGCGATTCGCCGGCCCGATGTAGTATCGTCTCTACCCGATCGGAGGGAGGAGAGTCTCCATGCAAACGGTGCGTGGCCTCGCAAGTCTGCTCTTTTTTGTCATTACGTTCGGGAACGCTTCCTCACCCGCGTTCCAAACCTTGGATCAGGACTCACGAGTCGTTTGGCAGTTTGCAACCGGCGGCTGAGTCTTCTCCGCGCCCGCAGTTGCGGGAGATCTGGTTTTCGTGGGTTCGTGCAACGGCTTCTTCCGCGCCCTTCGCAAAGACACCGGTACTCCTGTCTGGACCTACGATACGAGACAGGATGGCGGCCCCTCGGAATTCCATGGGGACCCTGTCGTCACCGACGATCTCATCGTCATCGCGAGCGATCACCGCACGGACTCCGGAAAAGGCTTCGTGTATGCCTTCGAACGAAACACGGGGAAACTTCGGTGGAAATATCCCGTGGGCCACGGGGCGATGACCGATCTTCTTCTCCGAAACTCCATCCTCTATGTCGTGACGCTGGAAGACGAATTGCTCGGCCTCGATGTTGCCACGGGACACCTTCGCTGGAAATTTCCGAGCGGTGCTTCCAATGAAGACTTCTTTACCAACTCCTCGCCCGCTCTTTCCAACGGTCGCGTGATCTTCGGCGGCTTGGACGGTACCGTATACGCTCTCGATGGCGATTCCGGCGCCGTCGCCTGGAAGAACCCCTTGAGCTTTCGCGTTTCTACGTCAGTTGCTGTTCAGGGTGCGAGCGGCTACATCGGCACCATCGCCGGCCGGCTCTACCGCCTGGATCTGAATACCGGCGCTGTGACAGCAGACGTCCCCGCCGATGGGCGAGCGGAAGGCAAGCTCACTGTCTGCGGAAAATCCCTGCTCGGTTTTCTCGGGAACCAGGCTGTTTTTGGTCTCGGCGTCGAGGACGCAAAGATCCGCTGGACGCAACTGGCCGCAAAGGAGTGGACGTCCGCTCGGCCCTATTGCGCGGGGGATTCCGTGCTGGTTGGTGACGGTGACGCACTGACTGTCTTTCGTGTTTCCGACGGACAACGAACGGGCATGCGACGTTTCCCCGGAACCATCCGGGGCATCGGAATCGACAAGGATATGCTCTACGTCGGAACGTTGAAAGGCATCGTGTATGCCTATCGCAGAGACTTTTGAAATGCCGTCGCTCGAAGAGAGGCCGACCCGCGGGCGTGTGGTAATCGCGACCACAGATCCGCACGCGCTCGCCACGGTTCAGCAGTTCCTGCGATTCCGGATTACAGAGCACACCGGCGACCCGACGGCCATCCACTAGGGGGTCCCGTACTACCGAGAGAACGGCCTGAAGCGTGAACATACGGGGATTTTGCGAGAAACGGGGTCACTGCGAGAGGCCGACGCGGCGCAGGAGGTCTGCAAAACGCGGGTCGGCTCGTAGCCGGTCGAGTCGGGGATCCACCCCGACGAAGGGCATTCAATCCGAACGCGCGAGATAAGCTTGCTCAAGCCAGGCGAAGGCGCTCTCCTTGTCTCCCAAGGGGGCGTATACGCATGCCACGTTATACCCGCAAATGTAGCGCTGCCGCGCCTGTGCCTCGATCCCTCCTAGCATCGCCCGACTTTCTCCTGCTTACCGGCTATGGCATACGCAGACGCGATCTGTGCCAAGATGATGGGATTCGGTGTGGATCTCACCCCGCGGTCCGCAGCGGCAAGGGCTTCCTGCGGTCGGCCCAACTCCGCATAGGCGAGCGCAACCACGCGATCGTCACCGTTTGTCTGGGCCGCTTCAATGGCTGCCTGATAGCGCCGCGAGGTGAAGAGCAGCCACGGCAAGCCCATGTGAGACTGCGGAAAAAGCGGATCGATTTTCTGGACGCGATCTAGTTCTTGAATTGCTTCGTCGGTGCGCCCAAGCGTGAGCAAATAATGGGCATAGCCAGCATGCGCCCGCGGCGAGTTGGGGTTTAGCTCAAGGGACCGGCGGAACTCCCGCTCGGCGCCGGGCCAGTCCCAGTCAAACGTGAGTTTAACGTAACCAAGCGAGGCGTGAGCCTCCGCGAGAGTATCGTCGAGTTCGATGGCTCTCGCGGCTGCAGCCTTGGCCTTGGGCATGACTTCAAGCGGAGCCCGGAGAAACGTGCTCTCGTCGTAGTAGGCATCCGCCAGGCCGGCATGCGCTGATGCATCATTGGGGTCAACCGCCAGCGCTTGCTGGAAATACTTGATGGCCTTTTCCGTGTTTTCACGTTGCCCCGCGACATAGAGGCCCGTCGGTGCATTTTTGCGTAGTTCGTAAAAGCCCCGCAGATCGGCCTCGTGAGCTTCCGGGTTTACTGGGCGTGCATTCGAGAGGTGAATTTGCTCCTGTGGAGTCAATTTAATTCTGACTTCCGTCGCTATCGCCTGTGCCACATCATCCTGCAACCTAAGAACGTCTCGCAGATCGCGCTGGTAGCTCTGCGCCCAAAGGTGCCGGTCGGTGGGCGCTTCGATTAGCTGCGCGCTGATTCGCACTCGATCGCCCGAGCGCTCAACAGATCCCTCGACGACCGCGTCCACGTGCAGCTCGCGCGCTATTTCGGGCAGTGTCTTGCTGGTGCCTTTGTAATGCATCGCGGACGTTCGCGAAATCACTCGCAACGCTCCGATTTGGCCGAGATCCGAGGTGAGCTGCTCCGTCATACCGTCTGCGAAATATTCCTGCTCAGGATCGTGAGAGAGGTTTACGAGAGGCAGCACCGCGAGTGATTCGATACGGGGTCGTCTACTTCCACCGAACAACCGGTCTCGCACCCCACCGATGTTTGATTGAATGACCGCCCCGCCCAGCACTGTTAGGGCAACGCCTCCGACCAATAAGGCGGTTAGTCCGCGGCGCCGGAGCGGTGGAGAGCTGACTGCCCCCACTAACCCCGATTCGGTATCCCGCTTGAGCCTTTGCAGATCTGTGCGAATGTCGGAAGCATTCTGGAAACGGTGTTTGCGGTCTTTTTCGAGCGCCTTGTTGATGATTTCTTCCAGCTTCGGAGGTACATCCGGATTCAGTCTCACCGGTGCGACCGGTACGCGATTCAGAATCTGTTCCGTAAGCAGGCCTGAAGTGTCGCCCCGGAAAGGCAGAACTCCTGTGACCATTTCGTACAGCACGACGCCAAAGGAAAACAGGTCGGTGCGTGCGTCGAGTTCTTCGCCGCGCACCTGCTCTGGGGACATATAAGCGACCGTGCCAATCGTGGCCCCGGGGCGAGTGAGCATGTCCTGATCGGTCACGGTGGACATCGCCGAAAGATTTACGGCCCCTGTGGTACGGCCCGCGCGTGTTAGCTTGGCCAGTCCGAAGTCGAGAACCTTGGGTTGCCCCCGGTTCGTAATGAAAATGTTGGCGGGCTTGATGTCGCGATGGACGATGCCCTTTGCGTGGGCCGCATCCAGAGCATCAGCGATCTCAATGCCGAAGACCACCAGCCTGTCAAGTTCCATGGGCCGCCCGGAGATGCTGTGCTTCAGCGTCAATGCCCTCCAGAAACTCCATGGCGATAAAAGCCCTCCCGCCCTCCTCGCCTATATCGTAAATCGTGCAAATGTTGGGATGGTTGAGAGCCGAGGCAGCGCGAGCTTCTCGTTTGAACCGCTCTAGAGCCTGTGGATCGTTCGCAACCTGTTCCGGTAGAAACTTGAGAGCGACGAAACGGCCGAGTCGCTTATCCTCCGCCTGGTAGACGACGCCCATGCCGCCACCACCTAGCTTTTCCACGATGTGGTAGTGAGAGATGGTCTGTCCGATGAGGGACGCGGAGTCTGACATTTGGCGCTCATCTTAGGTTGCAGTCCGAGGCAAGTCAACGAACCCGAACACGAACCCGAACCCAGGAACAGTTCTCGTGCTGAATCCGGCTAAGGTCCTAACGCACTTACCGGACAGGTGGTTTTCAATCGAAATGTAACGCCGTGCTAAATGGTGCCAGAGAGCTATACTTCGGCTGATGCAACCCGACCAAGAGGTCATAAGGCGATGGAGCGGTTCCGCTCGGTTCTGGGAGAAGCATCGCGAAATCATTCGGCAGATGTTTGCGCCGGTTACCCAAGCTCTTGTCGACGAAGGGCAAATTGGCAGTAGGCACACGGTTTTGGATATTGCCACTGGTCCTGGAGAACCCGCCCTGAGCCTTGCTGCCTCGGTCGGACCGGAAGGCAAAATCTTTGGGATCGATCCGATTCCTGAGATGGTCGCAGCGGCGCGGCGCGCGGCCGGCCGCCTTGCGTTAAAAATATGCAATTTGACGTCGCCTTCGCAGAGCATCTGCCGTTTCCAGCCAATACCTTCGATGCTGTCATCAGCCGCTTCGGCATGATGTTCTTTCCTTCTCCTGTCGACGCGGTCCGCGAAATGTTGAGAGTGCTCAAGCCGGGACGGAAACTGGCCCTTGCCGTCTGGCATTTCGCCGAAAGAAATCCTTTCCACTATTCGCTGTCTCGAGTCATCGATCGATATGTCGATTCGCCAGCACCCGCTCCGGACGCTCTGGATGCATTTCGCTTCGCCACTCCCGGCAAGCTACGGAAGATTCTTGACGAGGCCGGCGCGATAGCTTTGTCTGAGCACTTGCTGCAATTCACACTACAAGCGCCTATCTCGGTTCAAGACTTTTGGGCGCTGCGCCTCGAGATGTCTGACACACTTCGTGAAAAAATCACTGCGCTTTCAAAGGATCAGATGACTGAAGTGAATCGTGAGGCGCTCGAATCTCTTCATGAGTACTCCATAGACGCTGGGATGAGTTTCCCGGCCGAGGTTCTTATCGTGAGCGGAGCCAAGCGCCGTCCTACATAGCTGAATGATTTTTCGAGAACGCGATAGTCCGCGAAAGATTGGCGGTCGGTGACTATCCCTCCCTCACGGTCGGCAGCTGCTGGCCCTATGCGACAACGGTGTGGGACTACAACGCTATGACGGCGTCCTGGCAAATGGTTGATTCACTGTCACATCCCGGATCACACTGAAAACGACAACAGGGAGGAACGCGGAGGCGGACTTATGATGGTGATCGATGTCGAAGAGAAATAGCACGCGCTGTCAATGCAGCAAGCAAAATGCTAGGCTCATAAAAGTTATGAAAATGAAAGCAAACTGGGCGCGCATGATCGTCGCTGTCTTTACGATGGCGATGTTCTACGCCTCGGTTTGTTCGGCGAGTTGCGCGGTTGGCCTTTGCCCCGAACAGACGCAACGGACTGCTGGTCACGATTGCGATCAGATGCCTTCGCATCATTCAGATTCCTCTGGACATCAAACTCCGGAAAAACCTGATTGTTCCCAACACCGGCACCCTGAATTATTTGTCCCGAAATCGGGCGGCGACTTGCCGCAATTCCAGCTGAATGTCGTGGACCAATCACATGCTTCGGCCACCACCTTTTTAACGCCGCATGGATTGCCCGCAATCCTCAGTCGCGTCGCAGCGGCTGAGCATGCTCCGCCCGTTGTTTCGACCGGCCCTTTCTACAATCAAACTTCCGTTCTTCGTATCTGATTCCCTCCTCGCTTTCTATCCGGCTCTAATGCCTGCGTAGTTCGTGTGCGCACTTACGACTTCGTGTCCTAAGGCAGTCGCGTCGTTTCTATTTCCTTCCATGGGTCAACCAATGCCGAGGAGGCGACATGTGCTGAACCGCTACAAGGGAATCTTTTACGGGCCACTGATTGGATTTGGTGCGTGGGTAATCGATGGCGCGATGCACGTACAAGAAGGAGACGGAAGGTTCAGGAGTGAACTGGTTCACGTTCATGGCGGGACCTTTGTCTACCGCAACTTCTTTCTAGTCTTTGGACTAGTCCTCGGTTGGCTGCTCTGGACGCGGAATCGGCGTGAGCGTGAATTCCGCCAGCTTTCGGAAATCTACGAACGCTTTCATCGCGAAGTTGCGGACCCGCAAGGCCAGAGAGTCAGTGCGATTTTGTTTACGACAAAGTCTGAAGTATCGAATCGCTGCCAAAGAGCGTTTGTCCATAACCGCCCAAACCCCGTAGCCACAAATGTGGAGAAGAAAATAACCAAAATTGTGTTTTAGGAGAAATGCAATGAACAAGGGAAGAAGAGCATTTATTCAAGGTGCCGCCGTCGTCGGCGCGGGAATTGTCGCCGTGCGCGAAGCGTCGGCCACACCGCAGCGAAAGATGGACGGCATGCAAGACATGAAAGACATGCCGGCAATGAAGATGAAGGGCAAGAAAGAGACCGTGCATGACCACGCTTCTCCGGTTCTTGTCGAGACGCCCGATGTACCCGACCTTCCCTACCGCATAGATGGAAACGTCAAAGAATTCCATCTCATCGCCGAACCAGTGAAACAGGAAATCGTTCCTGGCCGAGTCGTCGATCTGTGGGGTTACAACGGCAGCGCACCAGGACCAACGATTCAAGTCACTCAGGGGGATCGCGTCCGCATCATTGTGGACAACCATCTTCCAGAAGCGACTTCCATGCATTGGCATGGTTTCGACATCCCCAACGACATGGACGGAGCACCGGGGTCGAGCCAAGATCCGATCGCGCCTGGGGGCAGGTTCGTCTACGAATTTACGCTCAATCAGGAAGGCACCTACTTCTACCATTCGCACATGGCGATGCAGGAAATGATGGGCATGATCGGTGCGTTTATCATGCACCCAAAGGAGACCTACAAGCCCCGGGTCGATAAGGACTACGCCATCATCGTGCAGGAATACGCCGTCCTGCCTAACATCAACGTCCCGAACTCCATGAACATGGAGTTCAACTGGCTGACCTTCAACGGAAAATCCGGTCCGGCAAACACTCCTCTCATCGTGCGGCTTGGTGAACGTGTGCGCCTCCGCTTTATCAACCTCGGTATGGACCACCATCCCATTCACCTTCACGGCCACCAATTTGTGGTTACCGGAACCGAAGGCGGTCGACAGCCCGAGTCCACATGGGGGCCGGGCAACACAGTTCTAGTTGGCGTGGCTCAGGCGCGCGACGTGGAATTCGTCGCCAAGAATCCCGGTGACTGGATGCTGCACTGTCATCTTCCCCATCACATGATGAACCAAATGTCGTCGATGGTAGGCCCGATGTCACGCCGAAATGGAATGCCTGCGGGTCTCGACATGGAGCGAGGCATGGGAATGCTGAGACAAGGAAGTGCGACGTCCGAGGAAAACGGTCCGAGCCTCGGTCGCGGACTGGGCGCCGGTTCGACAGCGGAGCAACCCATGTCGAATTCTCCGCTGAAAGCCGGGAATCCGATGCAGCACAAAGAGATGTCCGGCATGAAACATCAAGACATGCCGGACATGCAGATGGGCAAGCCCAATGTCAGCAAGGATGCAAATTCCGTGCCGGGCTTTCCGCAGGATGCCTTCATGGAAGGTCCCATGATGGCGATGGATCAAATGGTCGATAAACCGGAAAACTTCGGCCTGCGCCCCGGCTGGAGTGGCTTCATGGCGGGAATGATGACGTTCGTGCGCGTG
>Ga0073928_10004772_pt1 | contig 19633 bp, 18 predicted proteins | sample PaiPotPPA55metaG_FD_76969 | JGI IMG/M metagenome (GOLD analysis project Ga0073928, IMG submission 76969) | Iron sulfur acid spring bacterial and archeal communities from Banff, Canada, to study Microbial Dark Matter (Phase II) - Paint Pots PPA... ...
AAGCCGCGGCAAATCATCGGCGTATTGCCGCAAGGATTCCATTTTCTCGACGAGAAAGACGCAGCGATTATTGCGCCGTTCAAATGGGACCGCAGCAAGACGAAGCTCGGCAACTTCAGCTACCGCGCATTGGCGCGTCTAAAACCTGGTGTAACGATGGAACAAGCCAGCGCCGACGTGGCGCGCATGCTTCCCATCGCAATTCGAAGTTTTCCTACGCCCGAAGGCTTCAGCATAAAGCTATTCGAGCAAGCGCAAATCGGACCCAACCTGCGGCCGCTGAAGCAGGACGTTGTGGGCGACGTGGGAAACGTTTTGTGGGTTCTGATGGGTTCCATTGTTGGAGTCCTGTTGATCGCTTGTGCGAACGTCGCGAACTTAATGCTCGTGCGTGTGGAAGGGCGCCGTCAGGAGTTGGCCATTCGCACGGCCTTGGGCGCGGGCTGGCGAAGGATCGCCGGCGAATTGTTATTCGAGAGCGTCATACTCGGCCTGCTGGGAAGTCTGCTCGGATTGGCGTTAGCTTATGGAGCATTGCAGGTTCTTGTCGCCATGGCGCCGACTGGAATCCCGCGCATCCATGAAATTGGCATCGATGTTCCAGTGCTGCTCTTCACGTTGGCGATTGCGCTATTTTCCAGCGTGCTGTTTGGTTCGATTCCGATCTTCAAGTATTCCGGAACGCGTTTGAACACCGGATTGCGCGAGGGAGGACGCGCGCTGAGCGCCAGCCGCGGGCAACATCGCGCGCGAAACATTCTGGTGGTGGTGCAGGTCGCGCTGGCGCTGGTCCTGCTGATCTGTTCGGGGCTGATGATTCGTACTTTTCGCGCCTTGACCCATGTGCCTCCGGGATTTACCGGGCCGGATGTGGTGCAAAGTTTTCGCTTCTACGTTCCTGAAACGGACATCCCAGACACTGAGCGCGAACGGCTGGTGCGCATGGAAGAGGGAATTCTGGATAAACTCCGAGCGATTCCGGGAGTTTCTTCGGCCAGCTTCTCGACAGGTATTCCCATGGATGGGAACAGTTCATTCGATCCGATCTTTGCGCAGGACCGCGCGTATGCAGAAGGCGAGCTTCCGGCGCTGCGCCGATTTAAGTGGGTGTCGCCTGGATTTTTCGCAACGGTGGGTACTCCGCTGATTGCGGGACGCGACATCAGCTGGACCGACACCTACCAAAAAATTCCGGTGGCGATTGTTTCCGAGAATTTTGCGCGCGAGTATTGGCATGACGCAAACAACGCTCTGGGTAAACGAATCCGCGTCGCCAGCGTCGATGACTGGCGCGAAATCATTGGCGTGGTCGCGGATGTGCACGATGACGGCGTAAGCGAGAAGGCGCCCTCGTCAGTATATTGGCCGATCATGATGGATCGTTTCGAAGGCCAAAAAGAGATGCTGCGGCGCGGTGTCGCTTTCGCTATTCGAAGTCCGCGCGCTGGTTCAGAATCCTTTCTGAAAGAGGTGCGGCAAACTGTGTGGTCGGTGGATTCGAACGTGCCGCTTGCAGAAGTTCACACGCTCGGATATTTCTACACACAGTCGATGGCGCGCACTTCGTTCACGCTGGTGATGCTCGGCGTGGCCGGAGGCATGGCGCTGCTGCTTGGGATCGTAGGGATTTACGGCGTGATCGCGTATTCCGTTTCGCAGCGCACGCGCGAAATCGGCATCCGAATGGCGCTTGGGGCGCAACGGCAAACGTTGATAGCGATGTTCGTGCGCCACGGATTGTTACTGACGGGAATAGGCATTGTCTGTGGACTTGCGGGAGCGTTCGCCGTGATGCGCCTGATGTCGTCTCTGCTGTTCAACGTGAGCCCGGTCGACCCGATCACATATGCTGCGGTTACAGTCGGTGTTGTCGCGACCGCCTATGTTGCGTGCTACTTGCCGTCTCGCCGGGCCGCAACGGTGGATCCGGTTGACGCGCTGCGTGCGGAATAGGCTTATTGATTTAGTCGCATATACATTCGGCGGGGCCTCCCGGCTTCGTGTGATATCGTCGCCAACACGCTGCTGAAAACCTTCGGTGTCTCTTAGTGCGTTCAGATTGCCTCACTAACTAATAAGCTTCGAATCCTGCGGCGTTGTGCCGCGAGACCGCGTAGAATGATCGTTCTCGCTATGGACGAACTCGCACGGATGAATGAGGAAGAAGACGACAAGGGTGGCGCGCGGAATGCCATCATTCTCGCCATTGTTGTGATTCTTGTCGGAGCGTATTGTTTGATGTTCGGTTTGCAGACCCTGGTATGGATCCAAGCGAAGCAATCGGCCACAGCAAACTCGTGGATCGGAATTGTGCCGCAGCCATTGCCCTCAGCATCGGCAAATCCCTCGATGGCCATGCAGTCAATGAGCGCAGTTGCACCAAATGGGGCTCGCGGGAAAGCGAGCGGCAACTCGGGACCCGAGCAGGCGAAGTTTTTCAACTATGAATTCAAGGTCCCTTGGGCCGGGCAACCGAAGCCAGTCCCGTCCCTGGAGGGCGTTCAGCTTCAGTATGACTCCGGCCAAGTTATTTTTTTCTTCGATCCGGAGTCACAAATCGATACGGCGCACGCGCTACGAACTCCCACAACTCCCGACGCGCAGAGATTAGCGAATATCCTGGCGGCTCATCCCATCGAGTCGAATTATGCTTTGTATCAAGCCGTGTACGGCGCTTCTCCTGAACAATTGTCTCCCACGATGAAAGAGCAGGAAGCGCTGCGCGACAACCTCCTGTTGCTTTGGAAATTATCGTTTGGTCCGGACCTCTCTTTGGGTACGACGCCGGAATTTTATTCGTTCGATTGGGGCAAAGTTCGCGGCTTTCAGTTTGGGGATCCCTCGAAAGAACATCCCGTCGCGGTCCGCGCTTTCGACGACAGCGACCATCAATTCCGATTTATTTTTACCGTCGCTACCGGTTCGAGCGGGAAAATTACACAAGAAGATATCAACACTGCGATGCAGTCCCTCCAGCCGGTCCCGATCATTGAGCGCTAGCTAATTTTCCTATCGATTTGAGGGGGTGGCTGAAGCAGCCGCCTTTCCCGAGGCGTTGAGAACTTTGGCGTAGTACGCCTCGTATTGCGGGATCACATCGTTTGAGCAGTATTTGCTGCGGGCATTGATGCGCGCCTGCTTGCCCATCGCGCGCCCGCGGTCGGGGCTGGTGAGAATCTCCAGGGCGTATTTGGCGCCGGCTTGAATGTCGTGTGGCGGAATCAGGTAACCGTCCACGCCGTGGGTTACGACCTCCGGCAAGCCGCCAACGTTTGAGGCTACCACCGGGACCTCGCAAGCCATAGCTTCGAGCGCCGCCAGACCGAAGGATTCCTCCTCGCTAGGCAGCAAAAATAAATCCGCAAGGCCCAACTTTTCCTGCACGCGATCCTGTTTGCCCATAAAAAAGACGTCTTTCGAAAGGCCTTTCTTGCGAACCAGAAATTCTGCAGAGCCGCGGTCGGGACCGTCGCCCATCATCACGAGCTTGGCTGGAATTTTCGCGCGTACCTGCGAGAAGATCTCGACGACATCGGTGATGCGCTTCACCGGCCGGAAGTTTGATAGGTGCATCAGGATAGGCTCGCCATTTTTTGCCCAGCGCTGCCGCCCGGATTGATCCGCGCACCGAGCGTAGAGATCGCAGTTAACGAAATTCGGAATCACTTCGATAGGCCGCTTGATATCAAAGTCGCGAACAGTGCGATCGCGAAGATAATTTGAAATCGCCGTCACGCCGTCGCTCTCTTCGATGGAAAAACGCGTGATGGGCAGGTAGCTGCGGTCATGGCCGACCAGCGTAATGTCCGTTCCGTGCAGCGTGGTAATGAACGGCAGCCGCTTGCGCTGCGACATCATGCGAGCCAGCAAAGCACTCACGGAATGTGGAATGGCGTAATGCACGTGCAGCAGGTCCAGCGAGGCCTCTTCCGCCACTTCGTACATACGGGTGGCAAGGGCGAGCGTATAAGGCGGATGGTCGAACAATGGATAGGAGGTGACCTCGACTTCATGGAAATAAATCCGCTCGTATCCTTCGCTCAAGCGGATAGGCATGGCGTAGCTGATGAAATGGATTTCGTGGCCGCGCGCAGCCAGCTCAATCCCCAGTTCCGTGGCTACCACTCCGGAGCCGCCATACGTTGGATAGCATGTGATGCCGATTTTCATGGGACCTCATTGACTGTAGCAGCCGTCTGTTTCATGCAGCAAGCGATGTGTTAGCTTGCGCCGGCCGGTTGGCGAGTGCTAGATTCACCCCCGCCGTTCGTAGATTAGACGAGCGACGAGGCTTGGCGATGCCACGACTTTCAGGAAAAATAGCGCTCATCACAGGCGGTGGAACGGGCATTGGCCGGGCTTGCGCGCTGGCGTTCGCCAGGGAGGGAGCGAAAGTTGCAGTCGCGGGTCGCAGGAAGGAGCCCCTGGAGGCTGTGGCGCGCGAGATTGAGGCATTTGGTGCTAATGCTCTAGTCGTCGAATGCGACGTGGTTAACCGAACGGCCGTGCAAGGCGGTATCGCGGCTGTAGTGCGTCATTTTGCGGGTCTGGATATTCTTGTGAACAATGCGGGCGCGATTGTAGTCGGAAGCGTGGAAGAGACCTCCGACGAGGATTGGAGCCGTGTGATAGAGACGAACCTGACGGGAACCTTCCTCGTCTCGCGCGCAGCGATTCCAGCGCTTCGGCAATCCGGCGGGGGAGCAATCGTCAATATTGGCTCGTATTTGGGAATTGCCGGCCGGCGGCAGCGCGCTGCTTATTGTGCGGCAAAGGCCGGAGTTGCGGGCTTAACGCGAGCCATGGCTCTGGACCACGCGCGGGACAAAATTCGGGTGAATTGTATATGTCCGGCCATGATCGAGACAGAGATGGCCACTCAGTCGTTGTCCAAAGCCCCCGATCCGGAAGCGGCGCGAAAGCAACGCATCGCGGAGATTCCGCTGGGCCGGCTTGGTAAACCGGAAGACGTAGCATTCATGGCCGTGTATCTTGCATCTGATGAATCTTCTTGGGTAACCGGCGTATCGCTTCCCCTCGATGGGGGGCAAACAGCCTACTAATATGGCGGGAAAGTCTAATTCGATCGTGTACCTGAAAGAGAAAGAACTGCGCGACCGTGTGCGCGCGAGCAACACGGCAAAACAGTTTGGGTTCGCGGTCCAACATGCAGAGCGCGGAAAAGTAACCATGCGCATGCCGGTAAATTCGCGGCATAAACAAGTTCACGGTGTGGTTCACGGCGGAGTGCTCGCAGCCCTCGCCGACACTGCCGGAGGGCTGGCGACCTATATGGCTTGCCCGGTCGGGACGCGCGTGGCTACAGTGGAGATGAAGATAAATTTTCTGGAGGCGGTGGAGGCTGGACACGTCACTGCTGAGGCCGAGGTGGTGCGTTTAGGGCGGCACATCGCCGTCGCTGATTGCGATTTGCGAGATGATGCAGGCAGGTTGGTGGCTAAGGCCTTGATGACTTTTTTCGTGGGCCCGTTTAGAAAGAATCGGAAGAAGCGACGCTCTTAGGCGCGGCGATTCCGTAAACCACTTTCGTCATCTGCCCTTATTCTTATCCGTGTTACTGGCCGTTGGTTCCACCCTGCGCCGCTTCGTCGCCATCCTTGTAGAGATACTTGATGCAGTGCTTGTAGAGAAGCAGATTCGGACTGCCGAAGCGGGTTAGCTTAATGCAATCCCGGTCGTACCACTCCACAGTTCCGCGCAGCACCTCGCCATCAGTCAGCACGACGGCAACCGGGGTTCGCGATTGCATTTGCTTCACGAAATAAAAATTCTCGGCGTGAGTCTGTTCCGGAGGCGCCGGTTTCTTTCGCGACGGCACCTGCTGGGGCATGGCTTGCACCGGCCGTGGCGCGGCGAATTGGTCCTTCACGTCAGTAAGAGTGGGGCGAAAAAGCTTGCGATTTACCATATAAATGCTCCTTGCATATAACTGCGCTTGAAGATTCTAATTGTTGGACTGTAAGAGAAGTGATTCGGTTGCAGGATTTTGAAAAATAATCAAAATCCCTGGTCGGGCCTAGCGAATCGCAAGAGAGGCGATTAGCGCATCCAGGCCTAATTGGCGGCCCACATTGCGTCGCAAACGGCTATCGAGCCGGTCGAGGCCCTGCGTAGCGCGCAAGACCCATTCAAAGTTTATTTTCTTACCGAGGGCCTCTAATTCCTTGCGTAAGTCCGGATTTCGAAACGGGCTGGCCTTCTGACCCTGGGAAAATTCCAGAAGGTCTGTGAGGAGACTATAGAACAGCTCCAAAATATTTTCAAAGGATTCCTTTTCACGTTTGGCGAGCTGGGCGGTAGCCGCGAAAATCTCTCCGGATCGCTGGCCGGTAATGGCTTGGGCCAGCAGCTCCAAAACACTTTTGCGCAGCCGCGTGGACTCTTCCAAATCGAGCGAGAGCGCCATTCCTGGGCTGCCGCAAGAAAGTTGGGCGAGCAACTTTCGCTCCGGGGCCTTGGCGTCGGTATGTTCCTTCAGAAACGATTCCATCTGCTCGTCGCGAACGGGCGCGAAATGGAACTGCAGGCAGCGCGATCGAATCGTGGGCAACAAAGAGTCCGGCGTTGGCGCCAGAAGAATCAAGGTGGCGCATTCCGGCGGCTCTTCCAGAATTTTCAGGAACAGGTCGGCGTCCGTCCAGCGCATGGTATCCGCGCCATCCATGATGAAAACGCGCCTGCGGCCTTGTGGCCGGAAATATGCCGCGCGCTGCACCGCGCGTAATTGCCCAACACGAATCATGGGGCGTGCTACAGGTGTGCGCAGGCGCACCGGATCCGGCACGATGAGCCAAACATCGGGATGCGTTTCGATCAGCAATGGCGTGCGCTCCACCATGGCGGCATCGGCACTCTCACCACGTTCGGCTAGGCCCAACTCGACCAGTGGCGCCGGATCGGCAAGCCGCGAAATTCTCCGGCACGTATCGCATTCACCGCAAAAGTCGTCTTTCAGGCGTTCGCAATTCGCAGCTTGCGCGAACATTCGCGCCAAAGTGTATTTTCCGATTCCGCGCGGGCCCGTGAAAAGGAGCGCGCTGGGAACGCGTTCGCGCCGCAGCATTCCGCGCAGCGCGCTGACGATGCGTTCGTTGCCGAGGAATTCGTCAAAGCCCATAGCTTATTTTTCCACCCGCTGAGATATCGCGATTCGCGCATCCACGGCTGCAAGGACGTCTTGATGAATTGCTTCCGGCGAGCGCAATGCGTTCACTTCCGTATCGTAGCATTCAATTTTTTGCCAGTTCGGTTCGCGCGCAAGTTGATCGTACACATCAGAAGCTGCTTGCAGGTGCGCGAGATTCGATTCCTGGATGTCGCGCCGCAATTTTGTGTATTCCCGGGCGCCTTTTTCGCCGACCAGCCAGTGGGCCACGGCCGGAGGCACATGCAGGTAGAGAACGAGATCTTCCGCAGGCAGCCCGTACACCTGATACTCAAGCTGCTTGAGCCAGCGCAGGAATTCGGCGCGTTCGGCAATCGCAACGCGCGCGCCCTGATGCGCGAGGTTCGATCCAATATAGCGGTCCGCGAGCAACATTCTTCCGGATGAAAGATCGGCCTCGATCTTCAGTTTCGCTTCCACGCGATCGCCGGCGTACAGCAGCGCCGAAAAGTGCGCGTCCACCGCTTCGAGTGGACCAAACTCGCCATTCAGGTAACGGGCCACGAGCTTGCCGAAGAATCCGTCGTAACACGGAAAGCTGATCTGTGCGAAAGGTACGCCGCGCGACGCAAACGCCTGCGCAAGCATTTCGAGCTGCGTGCGTTTGCCGGAGCCGTCAATTCCTTCGAGAACGATGAATTTTCCGCGGGCAGGCATCAGATTGCCGAACAGTTTAGCACAGGGTACTTAGGATGTTCTGGGCCCACGAACTTGACGCGTCCGTTTCGATTTCCGTCTGCTTGACGGATCATCAACGCCAGTGGTAACAGTGCGCTACGATGGTATTCTTTCTTGCCGTCAGTTGAGCCCGATCAATGACTAAGCTGAGCTTTCTTCTCTCGCTTCCAACCGATGACAACGACTACCAGCAGGAACAAGCCGTCGCCGCGAACGAAGCGGCGCAACGGCTCGGCGTCGCCCTCCAAATAGTGCACGCGGATAACGACGCGATCAAGCAAAGCGATCAAATTCTGCAAGCTGTCCAATCCGACGAAGGCAAGCGTCCGAACGCCATATTATTTGAGCCGCTAGGATCTACGTCATTGCCGCAGGCAGCACGCGCTGCCGCCGCCGGTGGAGTCGGTTGGGTGGTTCTGAATCGCAACGCGGAGTACATACCGGACCTTCGCCGAGCCGGCCGCGCCCCGGTTTTCTCGGCTAGCTCCGATCACGTCGGAATTGGGCGCATTCAAGGGCTTCAATTCGCAACGTTGCTGCCGCAAGGGGGCTCGGTTCTCTACATCCAGGGCCCCTCCGAAAATTCAGCGGCGAAAGAGCGAACGTTGGGAATGCAGGATACGAAGCCGGCCAACGTAAAAATCAATATGCTGAAAGGGCAGTGGACTGAGGAAAGCGCCTATAAAGCTGTGAGTTCGTGGATGCGCCTATCGACTTCCGGCGTGCAGTTGTTGGATCTGGTGGGCGCGCAAGATGACTCGATGGCGATGGGCGCACGAAAAGCGATGCAGGAACATCCGGACGAGGCGCTGCGGAAAAAATGGTTACGTGTTCCATTTACGGGATGCGACGGGTTGGTGAATACCGGCCAAAAATATGTGCGTGATGGCCTGCTCGCGGCTACCGTGGTTGTTCCACCCAATACAAAACTCGCGCTTGAAATGCTGGTGGCTGCGATGCGCGACGGAAAGACTCCGCCTGAGCAAGTTCTAACAGCACCTACTTCTTTTCCTTCCCTTGAAGAAATAATCTGCGCCGGACGTGGCAAAAAAGCCTGAAGTTCCTGACGCCGCAAACGCTGCATGTTTTTTCTGGACACTAGCAACGACGTTTTGAGGGCATTTCTTGCTCGAAACGAACTCCTCCTGGCGCGTGATAGAATCGCGCCGTGACCGCGGAAAAACCTGAAATTGCTATGAATCTTGAACGTTTGCAAGAACAGATTAAGCGAGCAGCGGAACGCGTGGGGCGTCGCGCGGAAGATGTGACGATTGTCGCGGTGTCAAAAACTTTTCCCTTCGATGCGATTCGCACCGCTTACGATGCGGGCCTGCGTCACTTTGGCGAAAATCGAGTCCAAGAATGGGAGACGAAGCAATCGCGCGTTGCGGATCTTCGTGCCACATGGCATTTGATCGGCCACCTGCAAGGCAACAAAGCGCGCCGAGCTGCCAATTTTTTTGATCGCGTGGATTCCGTGGACAGCCTCGCGCTAGCGCAAAAGCTTGACGCTGCCTTCGTAGCGGAAACCGGCGCCAAGAATGCAGAGTCCAATAGCGTTGCGCCGCGCAACCGTTTGCAAGTTCTAATCGAGGTGAAGTCGGGTGATGAGGCGACCAAAAGTGGAGTGCAAGAGTCGGATTTGCCAAGCTTAGCGGAAAGCGTCGCTGGTCTGGCCCATCTGGAATTGCTGGGATTGATGACCATTCCGCCTTTTTTGGATGATCCGAAGCAAGTGCGGCCATATTTTTCCAGGTTGCGCGAGCTTCGCGACGATTTAGTCCGCCGTTTGAACGTACCGCTGCCTGTGCTTTCGATGGGCATGAGCCACGACTTCGAAATCGCCATCGAAGAAGGCGCGACAGAAATCAGGGTCGGCACCGCGTTGTTCGGCCAGCGAGCGGCGACAGCGTGATAGAGATCGTCGACCGCAATGGCGCAATAACGATTATGGTGCGGGTAATTCCGCGGGCCAGCCGGAATGCGATTGAAGGAGCGTACGGCGAAGCGCTAAAAGTGCGGCTGACTGCTCCCGCGCTGGAGAATCGTGCGAACGAAGCGTTGCGTCGTTTGCTGGCTGAGCGTTTGAACGTGCAGGTTGCGGCTGTTAGAATCGTGGCGGGCGAAAAGAGCCGCACCAAGCGCATTTCCATCGCGGGAATAACTCGCGAGCACATCATCACGAAACTCGGCCTTTAAAATCATTTGAGCTAAAAGGGCGCCATGCCGGACATAAAAGCGATTCAGTCGGAAATGCGCGGCAACAAAATCGATGGCTGGCTTTTTTACGACCATCACCACCGGGACCCAATTGCGGCGCATATTTTGGGCCTCGGGAAAAACGGCATGGCCACGCGCCGCTGGTTTTATTTTATTCCTAGCAAGGGAGAGCCGCGCAAACTGGTGCACCGCATCGAACAAGGCGCGCTGGATGGTTTGGAAGGGAACAAACTGGTGTACTCCGGCTGGGAAGAGTTGCACAAGAATTTGCCGAAGCTCCTCGCGGGAAGTAAAACGATCGCGATGCAATATTCGCCGGAAAATAATATTCCCTACATCGGCCTGGTGGACGCCGGAACGATCGAATTGTTGCGCAAGTTCAAAAAGAAAATCGTAAGCTCCGCGAACCTGGTGCAAAAATTTGAAGCAAGCTGGTCGCGTGAGCAGGCGGATGGGCATTTTGAGGCGGGCAAAATTGTGGACCGCATCACGCGCGAGGCGTTTGCGCGGGCGGCAGCATTCGTGAAGGAAGGCAAGCCGCTAACGGAAGATCAACTGCAGCAATGGATCGTGGATCAGTTCCACGCGCACGGGCTCACGACCGACGAGCCACCCATTGTCGCTGTGCAGCCTAACAACGGCGATCCGCACTATGAGCCGAAAGCAGGGTCTTCGCGGCCTATTCGCGCCGGAGATTTGTTGCTGCTCGATATTTGGGCCAAGCTTAATCGTCCCGGCAGCGTTTATTACGACATCACGTGGGTGGGATATCTCGGCAATCGCGTGCCCGATTCTTACGCGAAGATTTTTCGTGTGGTGCGCGAGGCGCGAGACAATGCGGTGAAATTTATTCAGGAAGCGGTTGCCAAGAAGCGACAGATTCATGGCTGGGAAGTGGATGGTGTCGCTCGTAAAACAATCAAGAAAGCAGGCTATGGCAAAAACTTTGTCCATCGCACAGGGCATAGCATAGGGCAAGAAGTCCACGGCAACGGAGCGAATATGGATGGGCTCGAAACGCGCGACGATCGCAAAATCGTCCCGCACACTTGTTTTTCGATCGAGCCGGGAATCTATCTTCCGGAATTTGGCATACGCACTGAAGTGAACGTGTACGTGGACGAGAAAGAAGCACGCGTCACCGGTGCGATCCAGCAGGAAATTCTGCCGCTGCTGGCTTGATTGATATTTCCGACAGTTCACAAGCGAGACTTTGAACAACAATCCAATCGATGATGTCTCCGACGTGACTGCGACTGAAACTGCCGTCGCAGTTGCTGGCCCCGCGCGCCAACACGAAAACGCAGCGAGGCACGCAGTTTTCGCTCTATGTTTTGCAATAGCTGCCTGGATTATTCCTGGACTTGGCCATTTGGCATTGAAACGATGGGGCCGCGCGTTGATTTTTTTTGCCTGCGTAGGCGGCCTGGCGATTACCGGTTATTTGCTGCGCGGAAATGTTTTCCCTTCGCGCTCGTCGGATTTATTCGATACGCTCGGATTCGTTGCGGATGCCAGTACTGGGATTTTTTATCTGGTGGCAAAGTTGTTTGAGCGCGCTGGGCCCGACGTTTCACGCGCGGCCGGAGATTATGGCACGCGCTTCATCGCTGCCGCGGGAATCGTGAATTTGCTCAGCGTTTTCGACGCATACGAAATCGCGCTCGGCCGGAGAACGATGTGATCGCAAGCTGCGCCGTCTGCGCGATGTCCATTGAGGCGCACAATCCCGCGCGAATTTCCCATTTTTTCGCGATGTCTGCATTTGCGCTGCTCGTCTCCATCGCCCTCGCAGGACTCACAAAGAGAACAGCAGAAGAGCGAACCAAGTACGCGGTGTCCTGTTTTCTTAAGTTTCTCGCGGTCGCAATCGTCATCGGTTGGCTGATGTATCCCTTCTCTCACTGACATCGCGTTTTTAACGAATCGTCGAGTTTTCTGTTGACGGAGTTCCGGCCCCGTGACATTACTTCAAGCCACCTCACCTTCTGGCGTGGTGTATACTCCCCGCACTTTCACAAGGAGGGCATCCCACGTGCGAAAATATCTCGCGGAATTTCTTGGAACTTTCGTCTTGGTATTTGGCGGAGTCGGCAGTGCTGTTCTCGCCGGCAGCCACATCGGATATGTCGGAGTGGCGTTCGCGTTTGGTCTGGCGCTGCTGGCGATGGTTTACACCATCGGGCCTGTTTCTGGTTGCCACATTAATCCCGCTGTCACACTGGGCGTGCTGTTGGCGAAAAGAATCGGCGCGCGTGACGCGGTGATGTACGTCGTCGCGCAGATTTTTGGCGCGATTGTGGCGTCAGCCCTGATCCTGCTCATCGCCAGCGGCGTGGCGGGTGGTTACGATCTGGCCGCGGGCGGACTTGGCGCGAATGGATACGGACTTCACTCGCCGGGACAGTATTCGATGGTGGCGGCGTTTATCGCAGAAGTGATCCTCACCATGTTTCTGGTCGTCACGGTTCTTGGCGCAACGGATGTGAAGGCGCCGGTAGGATTTGCTGGGCTCGCGATCGGACTCGTTTTGACGCTGATTCATCTGGTCGGAATTCCGATCACCAATACTTCCGTAAATCCTGCGCGCAGCATTGGACCTGCGCTGTTCGTGCAAGGTTGGGCGCTCGAGCAGTTATGGCTATTTATTGTTGCGCCGTTGGTTGGCGCGGTGATTGCGGCCTTCGCCTACGCCGGGATTCGCCTGCCCGATAACCTGATTACAACGCCGCAGGGCGAGCGCGCTCTGGCCAGCGAGCAAGCGCAACGGACGCTGAATAAGCCACGCCCTTAATGCAGTCCTAGCGAAAAATGATGTGGAACTGCTAAAATAAAAACGTTGGTGCGAGTTCGCGCCAGTGGCTGCAAATTGTGCTAGTAGCGCAGCAATCAATCAAATGCAGGGGTTTTTTGGCTCTGCCTTGTTTACCAGAGTGCCGAGGTAGCTCAGTTGGTAGAGCAGCCGATTCGTAATCGGCAGGTCGGCGGTTCAAGTCCGCCTCTCGGCTCCATCCTTTTATTTCAAAGCTAGACGGCGTCGCGCTGCCTCCCCGCTCCAGGGCCGTGCCACGCGGATCGAAGTTTGAAACAAATATCCTACCGACCTTCCAGCGCTGGTAATTCCTCGTTCAGCGAATAGCCGCTCGTGCCTATCTTCATCATCTGAGCTGCGAAATTTAGGATGCTAGCGGCGGCTTCCTGCGGATTCAAGCCTCGCGCATGAATGTTGGAGATTACGTTCCGGTTGGCGTCTGTGTGTGAACTGCTGGGCTGATACGCCATGTAACAAGACAGACTTTCCGCGGTAGTGAGGCCCGGACGCTCGCCGATCAGCAGCACTGCCACGCGCGGTTTCAACAATTCGCCGATCTCGTTGAGTATTCCCACCCGGCAATGACGGATCGCGAACGTTTGCCCAATCTTCCAGCCGCGCTCTTTGGCGCCGTTGCAAAGCAGCGGAAGCAATTGAGGAACCTGCGCCGCAATAGCCGGTACTGATAAGCCGTCGCCAATTGCAATCTGAAAATCATTGTCCCGCGAGCAGCGATTCTGGATTTGCTCTCGAGAGTCGTCATCAAAGTGCCGGCCTAGATCTGGTCGCAACAGGTATTCATCTTTAAGGCGCGCTCTTGTCCGTGCTTCGAAAAGGCCCCACCGCTGCACAAACGCTTCACCGAAAACTTTTTCCAGATCCATCACCGCGCGCACGGCATCTCGCGCTGTAGCATGAGCCTCGCGCAAGTCCATCTGAGTGGTGGTGCGATAAGCGGCCCCGGCGCGGCCAACCAGCAAACGCGCCGGAGTTCGCGCGCGAATCTTTCGCACGATTTCCGACAAGCCCGAGGTGCTCAGGGCGGAATCGGGTTTGTCCGCCATTTAGCGGATTCCTTCCAGGGACGATTCCAGTCCCTGCATCAATTGGCGGCGCGCTGGCGCGTCCAGCATAACCGGCTCCGCATCGCGATAAATTCCCGTTGCTTGCAACCAAGCCAGAAATTCGGGAGCAGGCCGCAACTTGAAAAGCCGCCTGACCGCGAGCGCATCGTGGTAACTGGTGGATTGATAGTTGAGCATCACATCATCGCCGCACGGAACGCCCATGAAGTAATTGCACCCGGCGGCGCCCAATAGCAGCAGGAGATTATCGGCGGAATTCTGATCCGCCGCTGCATGGTTCGTGTAGCAAACATCGCAGCCCATCGGGAGGCCAAGCAGTTTGCCCATGAAATGATCTTCGAGCCCAGCGCGAATGATCTGGCGTTCGTCGTAGAGATATTCTGGGCCGATGAAGCCGACGACGCTGTTAACCAGGAATGGGTCGAACACGCGCGCTACTCCATACGCTCGCGCTTCGAGGGTTACCTGGTCCACGCCGTTGTGGGCTTCAGCCGAAAGGGCACTGCCTTGTCCCGTTTCGAAATACATCACGTTCGTGCCTTTCCACTCCACCTCGCGTCCACGATGATGTTCGAGCACGCGCTCGCGGCCCTCGCGCAAAGTCGCGAGCGAAACGCCGAAGCTGCGATTCGCCGCTTCGGTGCCGGCAATCGACTGGAAGAGGAGGTCCACCGGTGCGCCCCGCTCCATGGCCGCAAGTTGCGCGCTGATGTGCGCAAGGCAGCAAGTTTGCGTAGGCACCTTATAGGTTTCCAACAGTCGATTGAGAGCGTTCAGGATTGCGCCGACCGTCTCGACGGAATCCGATGCGGGATTCACACCAATTACGGCGTCGCCACATCCGTAGAGCATCCCCTCGAACGCTGCAAGCAGAATTCCGCCCACGTCATCGACTGGATGGTTCGGCTGCGCGCGTATGCCAAGCACTCCGCGCTCGCCCATCGTATTCCGGCAGCGCGTGACATTACGAATTTTTACCGCCGCCAGCACGAGATCCTTGTTGCTCATGATCTTGGCTAGTGCAGCGGCAATTTCGGGGATGATCGCTCGTTGAATCTGCTTCAGCGCTGGTTCATCTGTGGCGTCGTCAAGAATGTATTCGCGAAACTCGCCAACGGTCGTGCTTTTGAAGGTCTGAAAGGCTTCTCGGTCGAAGCTGTCGAGGATTAAGCGGCTGACTTCGTCATGGTCAGGGTCGATCAACGGCTGCTGTACAATTTCGCCGAGTGTGAGGTCAGCGAGCTTGCGTTTGGCCGCGACTCGTTCGCGCTCGGATCGCGCCGCGATGCCCGCCAACTCGTCGCCGGACTTTTCTTCATTGGCTTTGGCGAACAGCTCTCGCAGGTCAGAGAAAACGAATTGCTCGGGCATGGAGCCTTCGCAGCGGATTCAAATCTGACAACGCTCTGAAATTAGCATCAATTTCAGACCAAAGGAAGCTGCTCTTCTGAGCGTGGGCGAGTCTTGGTATTTCTAAAGCGAAGTGAATAACGGTGCGACCGAGACGCCGTCCCTATTGATTCCAGACGGTCTTAATGTTCGTAAATTCGCGGATTCCGTAAACTCCCAGCTCGCGGCCGATGCCTGAGCGTTTCGTACCGCCGAAGGGAACTCGCGGATCGGAAAACACCATGCGGTTGATAAACACCATGCCGGCATCGAGCCCATTAATAAACTGTTCCTGCTCGTTCTTGTCAGTTGTCCATGCACTGGCGCCCAATCCGAACGGTGTCGCGTTGGCGATGCGAATTGCGTCGTTTATATCCTTTGCGCGAAAGAGGGAAGCCACCGGCCCGAAAAGCTCGTCGCAAGCCGCCGGCGAACCATCCGGAATGTTGCTGAGCACGGTAGGCGCATAGAAATTCCCCGGGCGCTTGAGAGGTTTGCCGCCAGTCAGCAATTTCGCGCCGGCCTTGATGGTTTTTTGCACGTCCGCATCGAGAGTAGTTACTCCATCAGCGGTGGCCAGCGGCCCTAGCTCCGTGCTCTCTTCAAATGGATCACCGATTTTCAGCGCTTCCATTTTCTCGACGAACAACTTTTCGAATTCCTCCGCGATGCGCTGATCCACGATAAAGCGTTTCGCGGCGATACACGATTGCCCATTATTCTGCACGCGCGCCTTCACGGCGGCCGCAACCACTTCTTTCAGGTTCGCGCTCGGCATCACGATGAAAGGATCGCTTCCGCCGAGTTCCAGCACCACTTTCTTCACTTGTTTCGACGCGGCGACCGCCACTTGAATCCCCGCGCCTTCACTTCCGGTCAGCGTGGCGGCTGCGATTCGCGGGTCGGCAATAATCCCGGCGACCTTATCGGATCCTATGAGCAAAGTTTGAAATGCTCCTTGCGGAAAACCCGCGCGCAACAAAATATCCTCAATCAAGAGAGCCGACTGCGGAACGTTCGAGGCGTGCTTGAGCAGCCCCATGTTGCCCGCCATCATCGCCGGCGCCGCAAACCGAAAAACTTGCCAGAAAGGGAAATTCCAGGGCATCACTGCCAGCACCACGCCCAACGGCTGGTAACGTACGAAACTTTTCGTGGCGGCGGTTTTAACTTCTTCATCAGCCAAAAAGTGCGCGCCATGTTCCGCATAGTAGCGGCAGCCGACCGCGCATTTCGCAGCTTCTTCCACCGCGGCGCGAAAGGGCTTGCCCATTTCCAGCGTCATAATCCGGCCGAATTCTTCTTTTTCCTTCTCGAGAATCTCAGCGGCTCGCACCAGCATTTCCGCTCGTTTCGCATGCGGAACCTTTTTGTACGACTGAAATGTCTGAGTCGCGAGCTGGATTTTTTTCTCGAGTTGCTCGTCCGTCAAAGCCTCGAAAGACTTTACAAGCTCGCCGGTAGCGGGATTGATCGTCGCAATAGCCATTCTTTTTTTCCTTTATGGAGACTCACTCAGAACTCGGCAGCGGCCATCAGGGCCGGAACCTATGATTCAATTGGGTCAATAAGGCTACCATATCGTCATTTGAATCGCAGTTCTCTCATCGATTGGATGCGCGGCGCGGGGATTCGATTGTTGCGTTGATCCTGCGAAGGATGATTCACCTTGGATGGCCTTCCTGACTCCTGAAGCCGTCGGTGTGCTTCGTCCCAAGAGGAAGGTTCCGGCGAGTCTTGGGTCCAATGAGCGACAGCAGCCTCGTCGCACCATTTCATTAGACGCCTCATTACTCGCCCATGAGGACCCGAAAGCATGAAGTTCTTCATGGCTTGTTCGTTGAGCCAAACCGTGCGTGTCCAAAACGTGTTCCGTGCCTCGCGCAGAACCGAAACCGAAACAGCACCCTCCGCGAACTTGGCTTGCCGAGCTGAGCGATACGCTTGCACGAAGAAAAATGGAATGTAACGCCAGGATCGTACGCGAAGCCTGGTCATCGAAACAAAGAAAGTAGCCATAGTCCGCTCGGGAAAATTGCGACCCCACTGTCAGTTCAAACATCAACTTGTAGTAGGTAGGTTGAATACGAAGCATATTTTTCAAGAATGCAGCAATTTTTCTACGCGACTCAAGTCGGGTTAGATCTAACTAGCTCAGTTAGAGCGGCTTAGCCGGCGGGAGTTTGGCATGGTTTCTGCTATTAGGTTAAATTGCGTGGTCGAATCTAGCATGGCGCCTTGTGCAGGATTTTGCTTCCTATTCCTTGGTTCAGCCAATCAACAAAAATAATTCGGACTGAGGGAGCGCAGTTGAGATTAAGCCTTCGTTTAATCTTATTTCTCGTTGCCGGAATCACTCTGGTCACGTTCCTGGTTGCAAGAAATCAGGTACGCGGGGAGAAGCGCGGTCTTCGCGCCGATCTTGAGCGTCGAGCGGAAATTCTGGCTGAAAGTTTGCAGGAAATCATAGAGCCTGCGCTCGAAAGAGGCTCGCACGATCAGCTGCGCCGCATTGTCGAAAGATATGGAAACCGGGAACGCCTTGCCGGTGTGGTTGTTTATGACTCACAGGGCAATGTTATTACCGAAACACCAAGCCTAACCGCACGCTTCAGCGCCCCCTCGGTTCCGATCAAGGAACTCGACGCTGGCCAGTATGGGGCCAGCAAGTTCTATGACAATGGCGGAAAGTCGATGGCCATTCACGGGTACTTCTTGCCGTTGCACAGTAAATCTTCCGCCGTAATCGGTTATCTGGGAATTTTTCACGACGCAAGTTACATCGAAGCGCAAAGTCTGCGCATCTGGCGTGACACCCTGTGGCACGTGGTGGCGCAGGTCCTTTTGATCGTCTTGATCACCGTGCTGATTATTCGTTGGACCATCATTCTTCCGATTTCCCGAACCGCTCAATGGATGAAAGATGTTCGTGCAGGCCGTAACGCACCGCGTCCACCGCTGCCAAAAGGTGATTTCCTCGAACCCTTCACGCGCGAAGTTCAAAACCTCACGGAGAGTTTGGTGGAAGCCAGAGCAGCCGCCGAAGAAGAAGCGCGCCTGCGCGAAACTGGCGAATCGCTTTGGACTCCCGAGCGCCTGCGCGTCAGCATCCAAAAGAAAGCGCTGCAAAACACACTGTTCGTGGTTTCGAACCGCGAACCGTACATGCACGTTCACAAAGGCAAAGCCGTCGAGATGATTATTCCCGCCAGCGGCTTGGTCACTGCTCTTGAACCAATTCTTCGCGCTTGTGACGGCGAGTGGATTGCCTCGGGCTCCGGAGACGCCGACCGTGAGACCGTGGACGAAAATGACCGCCTCCGCGTGCCTCCCGATAAGCCCGAATACACTTTGAAACGAGTGTTCCTCACGAAGGAAGAAGAAGAGGGTTATTACTACGGTTTTTCGAACGAAGGTCTCTGGCCTCTTTGCCACATCGCGCACACTCGCCCGATCTTTCGCACATCTGATTGGCAAGCGTATCAGGAAGCGAATCGCAAATTCGCCGACGCTGTCCTGGCCGAAATGGAAGGCGTTGAAAAACCGCTGGTCCTGGTGCAGGACTATCACTTCGCGCTACTCCCGCGCATGCTGAAGGATGCGCGGCCCGACGCCCGCATCGCAATTTTCTGGCATATCCCGTGGCCCAATCCGCAGGCCTTCGGCATTTGTCCCTGGCAGCGCGAGCTAATCGATGGCCTCTTGGGAGCCGACCTGGTCGGCTTCCACATTCAGGCGCACTGCAACAATTTTCTCGAGACCGTGGATAGCGCAGTCGAGTCGCGCGTTGAATGGGAGAGATTTGCTGTAAAGCGGCACGGCCACATGACGCTGGTCCGTCCATTTCCGATCAGCGTCGATTTCCGCGAGAGGCACCCCGAGCCTCAAGCACAGGTTTCCCCTTACGTCCTCCGCGCTTCACTGCTGAAAAAATTGGGAATCGAAGCCAACTTCTTGGGCCTCGGCGTGGATCGCATCGATTACACGAAAGGAATTGTCGAACGATTCCGCGGAATCGAGCGCTTTCTACAGAAGTATCCGGACTACGTTGGCAAGTTCGCATTCGTCCAAATCGGAGCGCCTAGCCGCACGCACATCCCGCGCTATCATGAATTCCTGGCGGAGGTGGAAGCAGAAGCCGCTCGCGTGAATTCAGTTTTCCAGACTGCGAACTGGAAACCCATCGCGATGCTTACTCGTCACCACGGCCACGACGAGATCCGGCCGTACTATCAAGCTGCCGATTTCTGTATGGTGACGTCG
>Ga0073928_10004774_pt1 | contig 19632 bp, 16 predicted proteins | sample PaiPotPPA55metaG_FD_76969 | JGI IMG/M metagenome (GOLD analysis project Ga0073928, IMG submission 76969) | Iron sulfur acid spring bacterial and archeal communities from Banff, Canada, to study Microbial Dark Matter (Phase II) - Paint Pots PPA... ...
GCTCGCGCTCGAGGCGGCCAGCGGCAAACAGCTCTTCCGCTTTCCCTGGCGATCGCGCTCGCACGCCTCAGTGAATGCCGCCACGCCGCTGGTCATCGACGACCGGGTCTTCATCTCCGCCAGCTACGGGACCGGCGCCGCCCTGCTGCTTTTCAACCAATCCGGCCCGCAGACGCTTTGGTCCGGCGATAATATTCTCTCCAACCACTACGCCACCAGCGTTTACCACAATGGTTATCTTTATGGCTTCGATGGCCGCCAGGAGGCCGGACCGAACCTGCGCTGTGTGGAACTGAAGAGCGGAACGGTGCGGTGGTCGCAAGACAACTTCGGCGCGGGCACGTTGATGCTGGCCGGCGGGCGACTGCTGGTGCTGACCGAAAAGGGCGAGCTGATCCTCGTCCCGGCCACGCCCGATCAGTTCAAGCCAACCGCTCGAGCGCAGATCCTGCCATTCGATTCGCGCGCCTACCCCGCGCTGGCGGACCGGCTATATTACGCACGAAGTAAGGAGAAACTGGTGTGTGTTGATCTCCGCAAATGACCGTCCCTCCCGGTGCGGATTACGGTGAGGGGATGTCGAGCTGTTTGCAGATCCTGGACGCAGTGAAGCCCGGGACCTCGCGGTGGCGGGGAACCGACGTGCGGCGGCCGTTCGCGGGGTTCTCCCAGATGGAGTGTTCGCCTCCCTCCCGAACGAAGCGGCACCCGTGCCGGCGGAGGTGGTCTAGCAGGTCGCGGCGCTTCATGCCGTGGCACGCGCGGGTTTGGCCGGCACGACATTGACGTGCGCCGTCGCGGTGAGCAGCAAGTGAATGGGCTCCTCAAGGTCCGACTCCGGATCCGTGCGCGAGGGGTCAGGTTTTGGCAACGGCTCCTGGGCCAGGAGGCTAGTCTCGGCCATGTCCACCAACGCCGCGGCTAGTTGCTCGCGGGCATCGTCCAGGTCGCGACCCACGCTGATTGCGCCGGGAAAATCCAAAACTTCGGCGTGAACGCCGCCGGGGACGTATTTGTACATGGCCCTATAGGTCAACATCGAACGCCTTTCCTAAAATGATTGTATTGCAGCGGCGGTCATATGCCATAGGGCTGCTGTGTCCGCGCACTTGGCCTCCCGCATTCTGCCGCCTACCTTTACGCCGTGTCCCTCGCCACCCTCTCCAACATCGAGAAGACCTTCGGCAAGCGCGTCCTGTTCGACGGGCTCGGCCTCAACATCGAACAAGGCGAGCGGATCGGGTTCATCGGCGCCAACGGATCGGGAAAGACCACGCTCTTCAACGTGCTCACCGGACAACTCGTCCCCGACGCCGGCGTCGTGGCGATCGCGAAGAACACCAAGGTCGGCCATTTGACGCAGGACCCCAAGTTCGACCCGGCCAACTCCGTCGTGGACGAGGCGGAGCTCGCGTTCTCAGAGCTGCACGCGCTCTCGCACCGGCTGCGCGAGATCGAGCACGAGATGGCCGGGCTGTCCGGCGACGCGCTGGAGAAAGTCCTCCGCCAGTATCAGCAGACGCAACACGAGTTCGACCTGGCCGGCGGATACGCCTGGCGGCACAGACTCGAAGCCACCCTCCTGGGCGTTGGGCTGGAACGCGCGAGTTGGGAACAGGATGTTGAAACGCTCTCCGGGGGCCAGCGATCGCGGCTGGCGCTTGCCAAGCTGCTCATGAGCGAGCCCGACCTGCTGCTGCTGGATGAGCCGACCAATCACCTCGACTTGGCGGCCATCGAGTGGCTTGAAAAATACCTGCTCGCCTTTGGGGGCGCGGTCGTGCTGATCAGCCACGACCGCTATCTGCTCGACCGGCTCGCGACCCGCGTCGTCTGGCTCACCCAGTGCCGGCTCAAGAGCTATCCCGGCAACTACTCGGCGTTCGTCCGGCAGCGCGAACTTCAGGAACTGACGCAGCAGCGAGCGTACGAGCAGCAGCAGGCCGACATCGACAAGCAGAAGGAGTTCATCCGCCGCTTCGGCGCCGGCCAGCGAAGCAAGGAGGCCAAGGGCCGCGAGAAGCGGCTCAATCGCCTGCTCAAAAGCGACCAGATCGTTCAGCACGTGCAAACGGCCAAGACGATCCACCTCTCGCTTGATACCGAGCAGCGGGCCGGCGATCAGGTCCTCAACGTCCGCGAGCTGTCCAAGGCGTACGATGCCAGGCCGCTCTGGTGTGGCGTGAAGTTCGACGTCCGCCGCGGCGAGCGCATCGGCCTCATCGGGCCAAACGGGTCGGGCAAAACGACCCTCCTCGAAATACTTCTGGGACAAATCGATGCCGACGGGGGCGAAATCCACTGGGGTGTGAACCTGAGGATCGGCTACTACGACCAACGACTCGACGACTTCGATCCCGAGCTGACGGTGATCGAAGCCGCCTGGCAAGACCGCGACGCCAACCAGCAGCAGGTCCGCGACGTCCTAGCGACCATGCTCTTCCGCGGCGAAGATGTGAACAAGCGCGTCGGGCTTCTCAGCGGCGGCGAGCGGGCCCGCCTCCGCCTCGCGCAACTGCTACTGGACCGCCCCAACGTCCTGTTGCTCGACGAGCCGACCAATCACTTGGACATCTCATCCCGCGAGGCGCTGGAGTCAGCCTTGGCCACGTTCGACGGCACGATCTTCTGCGTCAGTCACGACCGCTACTTCCTGGACAAAGTAGTCCGGCGGCTGCTGGTCCTGCGGCCGCCCGAGGTCATCGACTTTGCCGGCGCCTACAGCGAGTGGGCGGCCAAAGCGGCGGCCGACGCCGGGCCGAAACAGGCCGAGGCGCCAGCGAGGCCCCGCCACACGCAATCAGTCCCTCGCGAGCCAGGCCAGAAAAAGGGCAACCCATATGCCCGTCCCTTCGGGCGGCTGACGCTGGAAGAACTCGAGCGACAGATCACCGAAACCGAGATCGCCATTGCCGCGTGCCAGCAAAGCTTCGCGGACCCGGGGTCTTTCAAGGACCCCCAGCACGGCCGGCGGCTGCACGCCGAGTACCAGGAGTTGTCCGGTAAGCTGGAGGCCCTCGAAGCCGAGTATTTCGCCCGTGAGCAATAGGCCCGGTCAAATGTCCTTTCCACAACCCCCTTGACCCTGCACTTACGTGCATGGTGTAAGATCACCAGTCGAAGGGCGATTGAGATGGACGGCTTGACGATCGGTCAATTGGCGCGCCGCGTCGGAGTGAAGCTGCCAACCATCCGCTATTACGAGCGGCGCGGGATTCTGCCAAGGCCGTTTCGCACCGCCGGAGGGTATCGCGTCTTCGATTCGGAAGCGGTTCGGCGCGTGTCGTTCGTCAAACACGCTCAGACTTTGGGCTTTACGCTCAAGAAGATTGAGGAGCTGCTTGCCCTGCGGCTCGATTCCGAAAACAAATGCAACGATGTTCGAGATCGCGCAGAGGCGAAGGTGAGGGACGTTGAGCAAAAGTTAAAGCACTTGCACGCCATCAAGAAATCCATCAATCGCCTGATCGACGCCTGCCACGGGCGCGGGTCGGCCAGTGACTGCCCTCTCTTGGAATCACTCGAATCGCCTGAACTGCCGGACCGTCAAATTCAAAGTCGGAGCAAACGTGGAACTTAAAACTACTCACGCCGCGGGCAAATGGAGTCTGGTGGGTGCTCTTCTCAGCGGCGTTGCCGCGTCGGTTTGCTGCGTCCTGCCGGTGGCGCTGCTGGCGCTCGGTGTCGGCGGCACGTGGGCCAGTCGCCTTGCGGTCCTGGGGCCGTACCGGCCGCTGTTCGTTGCGCTCACCGTGACGCTGCTGGGGTTCGCCTTCTATCGCGCCTACAGACCGGTGAGGGCGGAATCGTGTCCGGCACATGGATCGTGCCAAATCCCGGCATCACGCCGGCCCAGCCGTACCGCGCTGTGGATCGTTTCCCCACCGCTTCTGGCATTGCTGGCGTTCCCATATGTCGGGAGACACCTGCCCGCCCATCTTGCGAGTTGTGCTGGCGCGCCGGGCGGTACAACGCAAGCGGCTTCGGACGCTTGCTGCGCAGTTCCCGCCAGCCAAACGGCCGCTCAGGCCGACAAGCCGCATAAGGAATTGCCCGCTCCGGTTGATCCGGCGCGCGAGATTGTATTCAACGTCGAGAACCTGCAATGTCCTGCGGTCAAGGGCGTAGGCTGCGGTTCAATGCTGGCGCCGGTGCTGGCCCGGATCGACCGCCTTGAGGGGGTGTCCCGCAGTTTCTCCAACTGGACGGGCACGCGGCTGCGGATTTCGGCCGCGCCGGGCGTTGATCGCAACACCGTGGCCGAACGAGTTCAGGCGCTGCTTTCCGCCGATGGACGCCAGCCGGTTGACGTAGCTGGAAAGGAATTTACTCAAGCGCTGCAAAATGAAGATTGGCATAGCGCTGCTCGGCTCGTGGACCTCTCCTCCTACGAGTTTCACGCCGTGGCAAAACGCCGGCTCGCCGCGTTCGCCGATGCGGAGCAATTGGATGCCGCGAAGCGCGCAAAGCTAATGAGTCTGGTGGATCGATTGTGGGACAAGTCCGCCGAAGGATTGGACCAGCCGGGGTCTGAAGCCGGCGCGTACGGCGAATACTGGCACGCCCGCCTCGATCGGTTTGTGGGCGCGTACGCGGAGCGCGCGCGGGACGTGTTGACCGCTGAGCAAATCGAGAAGCTTCTCCGCGCTTACCGGAGCCGGCGATGACGTCCGCAGGGATCGACCAACAGAGAAATAGGTGATGGAACGTGTCTGACGTTTTCGATCTTCTCATCCTTGGGTCTGGCTCAACGGCATTCGCCGCCGCTCTTGCAGCGCAGGAGCTTGAGAGAACGGCCGTAATGGCCGAAGAGCGCCCCGTCGGCGGCACCTGCGTCAACCGCGGATGCCTGCCGTCCAAAAACCTCATTGAAGCGGCCCGGCTACTGTACGATGCGCGAAACCCGCGATATCCGGGCCTCAGGCCTTGCCCGATGGAGATGGATTTTGCCGCGCTGATCCGACAGAAGGACGAGGTTGTCCACAGTTACCGTCAGAAGAAATACGAAAGCTTGGTCGGGGGAAACATCCAAGTCGAGCGGGGCCACGTCCAGTTTGCTGACCCGCACACCGTTGAAGTCGGCGGCAAGACGCTCACCGGCAAAAGTGTTCTGATTGCGACGGGTTCGCGCCCGGCGCGGGCCGATATCGACGGGCTGGACCGCGTGCCGTACCTCACCAGTGATTTGCTCACCGTCGATGAGCCGACGGAACTGCAACAACTTCCAAAGTCTTTGCTGATCGTCGGCGGCGGGTACATTGCCCTTGAGCTGGGGCAGATGTTCAGCCGTTTCGGCGCCGCGGTGACAATTCTGGAGCGCAGCGACCAATTGCTTGCCCACGGTTTTGAGCCACAAGTCGGCCGAACCATCGGCGAGATTCTTTCCGCTGAGGGCATTCAAGTCATCGTGCGGGCTTCCGTGCGGTCGGTTCGGCAGGATCGCGGCGAGATCGTCGCCACGGCATCAGTAGCCGGAAAGGACCGCGAGTATCGCGCGGAAAGGCTTCTGATTGCAACGGGCAGACGCCCGAATACGGACAATATCGCAATCGAGCGGGCGGGCGTGAAGGTCGGGGCGACGGGTGAAATCGAGGTTGATGAGCACCTGCGCACCACTGTCCCGCACATCTTCGCGGCAGGCGACGTCATCGGCCGGCAGACCGGGAGCCAGATGGCTACGCCGGTCGGAAGCCATGACGGCGGTATTGCGGCGCGCAATGCCTTGGCGCGCGGGGCAATGAAAGCCGTAGATCATCGCGTGATTCCGCGGGCAGTTTTCACCGATCCGCAAATCGCCGTGGTCGGTCTGACCGAACGCGAAGGAATTGCCGCGGGGCATGACTGCTGGTGCAACACGCTCCCCATGTCGCTGGTGCCGCGGGCCGGCGCGATCCGGGACACGCGCGGCATCATCAAGATGGTGGCCGACGTGCGCACAAACGAAGTGCTGGGCGTCTCGATGGTGGGCCACAGCGCGGGAGAAGTCATTCACGAGGCGGCCATGGCGCTGCGCTTTCGCGCAAAGATTCAGGATTTCATCGACCTGCTGCACGTCTACCCAACGATGGCCGAGGCGCTGAAGATCGTCGCTATCTCCCGGTGCAAGGACCCGGCGACGCTCTCGTGCTGTGCGGAGTAGAGCTCCCTCTTCCTTTACGTGAAGACCGAGCGTATTCGCTGTCATATCAACTGATCCAGACCGCCGAACCCCAGCGCCTCGTAGGTGAAGAATGGCTCGGCGTAGGGGGTGCCGATGCGGCCGCCGAAGTAGGCGTTCATCGTCTTCACCATCTCCGGCACCTGGTTGTTGGTCGCCACCATCTGCGACTCGTATGCGCGGACGGCGGCCATTTTCGTCTCGAGCTGGGCGGTGATATCCAGGCAGAAGGTCGGCTGGAAGTTTATCCGCAGGTGCGTTGCATAGTAATAGATGATGCGCTTGGGATACCAAGGCTGGCCGGGGATCTCGCTCCTGGTCAACTTGGCGTCGAAGCGGGCGTCCTCGCCGATGCGTGTGACCGCGACATGGTCCGGGTGGGCGTCGATCGGGAACGGCAGGAAGATCCACTCGGGCCGATGCGCGCGGATGACCGCCGCCAACTTGTGCCGAGCCTCGATCCCGTGAATCACTTGGCGATTGGGAAGGCCCAGCAGCGTGCGCTGCACACCAAGGATTCCCGCCGCCGCGGCCGCCTCCCGGGCGCGCTTCTCCGGCGTCCCCAGCGGCGTCGGCTCGCCGTTGGTCATATCCACGAGGTGAACTCGATGCCCCTGCGAGACCAACAGGGCGATCGACCCGCCCATCCCGAGTTCCTGGTCGTCTGGGTGAGGACCGATGATGAGGATGGATGCCATGGGTGCGGTTTTATGAAGATGGATTGCAAATTGCAAAATGCAAATTGCAAAATGTAAATTGGCGGCTCGTCAGCAGCACCATCCAATTTGCATTTTGCAATTTGCAATGCATTTTCCCCCGAGTCGCCGCTCGACCATTTACCCTTATCCCGCCCCATGCGGGCACTGCCGATACACCTCTTCCAACGCATCCACCATCACCTTCCCATCAAACCGCCCCAGCGCAAACGTCCTCCCCGCCTCGCCCATCCGCCGGCGAAGTGGCTCGTCCTTCAACAATGCCTCGAGTGACGCCGAGAGCCTGTCGAGATCGAACGGCTCGGCCAGAAATCCAGTGATGCCGTCAATCAGGGCTTCGCGGTTGCCGTCGATGTCGTAGGCGACGACCGGCTTGCCCGACAGGGAGGCCTGTGGCAGCGCGCGGGCCAGCCCCTCGCGCCGGGAGGGATGCACCAGGATGTCCATCGCGCCGCACAACTCGGGAATGCGCTCGGGGGGCACGAGGCCGGTGAGGATGAAGCGATGCCGCAAGTTCATCTGCTCCATCCGACGCTCGAATTGCTGGCGGAGCAAACCGTCGCCCACCCATAGGAAGCGGAGATTGGGATGCGCCTGGCAAAGCCGCGGCGCCAGGTCCAGGAGGTCGTCGTGGCCTTTGAGATGGAACAGGCGGGCGATGGTCCCGACCGCGATGTGCTCGTCGCCGAGCCCGAGCTCCCGGCGGACTTGCTCGCGCGGCGCCGGAGGGGCCAGGAATGGCCGCGGGTCCATGCCGCTGTAGATCGTGACATACTGCTCGGGCCGGCCGATCCGCGCCGCCAGCGACTGCTCGCGCATGGCGTCCGCCACGCACACGATCTTCGTCGTCAGCGCCGCGGCGTTCCGTTCCAGCGACTCATAGACGCCGTTCACCAGCGATGACGTGGAGGCGGTGAATGACAGACCGTGGATCGTATGAATAACGACCGGCACGCGCGCCTTCGCGGCCGCCCAGCGGCCCAGGATGCCGGCCTTGCTGCTATGCGTATGGACGATGTCAGGCTCAAGCTCCCGCAGGCGTCGAAGGAGCCGGCGATAGGTCGAGTAATCCCTGCCCGGCCGGATCGCCCGCCGCATCGCATCGAGGACCTCGACGCGGTATCCGTAGCCGCGGGCCCGCTCCAGCAGCGACCCCTCGGGCCCGATCGCCGGGCCGGTGATCAGCGTCACCTCGTGCCCCCGGCCGTGCTGTCCTTCGCACGACAGCAGCGTGTTCTCCTGCGCCCCGCCGACAATCAGGCGGGTGATGATGTGGATGATTCGCATCTACCGTGGCACGGGCTACCAGCCCGTGGTCGAAAGACAGCAATAACAGAATGCGCATGCCGCTTGGCAGCGTTCAGACACGGGCTGGTAGCCCGTGCCACTTGTTTATCGCTGCAACAGTAGCGCCACGACGATAAGTCATTGGAAGAACGTCGCCAATCGGCGTAGCAGCGCCCGGATGCGGCCTCGGGGTCGGGGCCGTTCCAGAAGCGCCGGCGATGCCTTAGTCCGCTGCTGGCGCGCGCCTTCCGGCCGAACCTGAAGCGACGGGTCCACACGCGGTTCGCGCGGGCGATTGCGGCGGAGGTTCTCGACCATCGGCGACTGAGGGACGAGCGGGTCGGGCCGGCGGGCGTGGTCGTAAATGGAGTCCCATGAGCTGGAGACCAGGCCGCTCACCATCGACCGCACGTTTTCGCGGTCGTACGCGGCCGGCTCAGGGGGGCCGGGGCGCGGCGTGGGCAGACGCTCGGTGTTCCGCGCCGGGCCGCGCGGCTCGAATTCGAACGCGGTCACCGTGCCGCTCAACGCCTCGAACGGGTCGGCCGGCCGCTGCGTACGGCTCGCCTGCGGTTTGGTTTTTGGACCGGGCACGAACGCGCCCCGATGGAACCGCACGGTGCTCTTGCCCATGCCGATAATGTCGGCATCGTTGAGGACGTGACGGGTGATGACGCCCTCCCCGACGTGCGTGCCATTCTTACTGCCCAGGTCACTGAGGACCCAGTTGCGGCCCTCCTTCTCGATGCGGCAATGCCGTCGGCTCAGCAGCACGTCCCTGATCGCGATGTCGCACTCCGGAGAGCGGCCGATCACCACCGGCCGGTCCAGTTTGCGGCGGCCGACCTCTTGCTCCTTGTAGTACAACACCACGTAAGCCATGCCCGCCCAAGATCATGCAGCACGGATTCGATAATTGCAAGCTGATTGACACACACTCACTGCGGCCCCGTGTCCGGTATGATGGACGCGATTCGTTCTTTCGGGAGTGACGAGTATGTCCAGACGATCGATGAGCGGCGCAATGATCGGTGCGGGCTTGCTGGTCCTGATGGTCGGTCTTCCGGCCGGCTGCGCCGAACCGGCGCCGCCCCCCGCACCGCTGCCCGCAGGCGTGTCGCCCGGACAGCCGATGGTGGTTGGTGAACAGGAGCCGGGCGCTCCGCCACGGCGATGGCCGCTCGTCGTCGAGGCGGGCGGCGACCAGGTCGTCATGTATCAGCCGCAGCTCGAAAGCTTTCAGGCCGATAAGCTGACCGCCCGGGCCGCGGTGTCGATTCAGCGGCCCGGGCAGCAGGAGCCGACGTTCGGCGTCATCTGGATTGAAAGCCGCGTCGCCATCGATCGCGCGGCGCGGACCGTGCAGATTCTCGACGCCAATATCACCCGCGCCCGTTTCCCCGATGCCGCCCCGGCCGACGAGCAAGCGTTGGCCGACGCGCTCCGCCAGCGCCTGGCGGAGCATCCCAAGGTGTTGTCGCTCGACCAGCTTCTGAAGATGCTCGAGGTGGTTCAACAGGAACAGACCGAGGACGCGAACCTGCAAAACGCCCCGCCGAAGATCATCTTTCTGGATCATCCGGCGGTGAAGGTGCAGTACGACGGCGCGCCGCGGCTGACGCAAGTCACGGGCTCGCCGCTGCTGCGGGTGGTGAATACCCCGTTCTTCGTCGCGCTCGATCCGACACAGAAGGTCTATTACTTGAAGGGCGCCGGGCTGTGGTTTGCCGCGCCTGATCCAATGGGTTCCTTCCGCCCCATCGGCCAGGCTTCGCCCGCGATCGCGCAGCTCGCGGACCAAAGCGGGTACCAGGACCCGCAGCAGCCGCTGCCGGCGGCCCAGGCGGCGGCCATTGAGATCGTTACCGCCACCGAGCCGACGGAGCTGATCTGGACCGACGGCACGGAGGAGATGGGCACGATCGCCGGCACCGATCTGCTGTACGTCACCAACACCGATTCCGACGTCTTCCTCGAGATCGGGACGCAGAACCTGTACGTGCTGCTTTCCGGCCGGTGGTATACCGCTACCAGCCGCAATGGACCTTGGGCCTACGTCCCGCCCGACCGGCTGCCGCCGGATTTCGCTCGCATTCCCCCCACCAGTCCCAAGGGCCAGGTACTGGCCCACGTGGCGGGTACGGCGGTCGCCCAGGACGCCATGGCCGATACGTACGTGCCGCAGACCGCCGCCATCGACCGAAGCCAGATCGAGCGGCCGCAGGTGCAATACGATGGTGATCCACAATTCCAGCCGGTCGAGGGGACGCCTTGCAGCTATGCCGTGAACACCGCCTACTCGGTCGTGCTGGTCAACCGCAGGTACTATTGCTGCCATGAGGCATGCTGGTATGAGGGCGCCGCGCCGATCGGGCCGTGGGACGTCTGCGTTTCGGTCCCGCGCGAGGTCTACCTGCTGCCTCCTTCATGCCCGATCTACGCCGTGAAGTACGTGCACGTGTACGGCTACACGCCGGAGGTCGTGTACGTCGGGTACACGCCGGGTTACGTCGGCTGTTATCCATACCACGGGTGCGTTGTATATGGGACAGGATATTATTACCGCCCGTGGGAATCTCGCGTCCACTACTATCCGCGGCCGTTCACATTCGGTTTCGCCGCCCATTACGAAAGCTACAGCGGCCACTGGGGCTTTGAAGTCGGCACTGCCTTCGGCGGAGGGGAGTACTGGGTTTCCCCCGAGCCGCATCGCGAGCGCGAAGAGGTCGTCCCCGGGGGACACTGGTTCGGGTACGGCGGCTATCGCCCCGTCTACGTCACCAACCAAACGACGATCAACAACGTTACCGTCAACCGCATCAACAGTGTGAACCGCACCGAGGTGAACGTCAACCGCCAACAGATCGAGCAGTCGTATAACGTGTACGCGCGGCGCCGGGACGTGCGCCCGCAGCCCGTGCGGGCGCCGGCGCAGCCGTCGCCGCGGGGCCAGCCGGCCCGTGCTCCCGCTTCGGCACCGCCGGGCAACCTGCGCGACAATGTCTACGCCGACCCCAACGGTAACGTGCACCGCAAAACGCTCGATGGCTGGCAAACCCGCCAGAACGGCCGCTGGGTCCCGCAACAGCCCGGCCAGCCTGCCGCCAACAATGCTCCCCTGCGCCAACAAGGCCCGCGCCAGGCGCCGCAGCCCGCCGTTCGCGAACCGGCGCCGCCGGTGCGGCGTGAAGCGCAACCGGTGCCCGCTCGCGAACCGCAGCCGCCGGCGCGGTCGGCGGCGCAAGGACCCGCCCGCGCCGCGCCCCAGCGTCCTACCGCCGGGACCGCCCGCCCGGTCCAGGGAAGCACGTTGGAGCAGGACTTCCACGCCCGCATCGCCGGTCGCGACCGCTACCAGAACTCTCCCCGGCCGCAGCCCGCTCCTCCGCGCGAACCCGCCCCACAGCGCCAGCCCGCCCCCCAGCGCCAGCCCGCCCCACAGCGGGAACCGGCCCCTCAGCGCGAGCCTGCGCCGCGCCAGGCGCCCAGCGGGCGCGAGGGGCGAAGAGATAAGCCATCGCTACCTGCCGACGCAGGCGGCACGTCCCGCATTCCTTCAAACAACCCGCCGCCCGTCTGATATAATTGTTCTCGTGGCTCTGAGGAAGTGGGACCGGGCGCGCATCATCGCGGCGCTGCGACAGCGGCGTGACGCCGGCCTTGACCTGTCACACACCGCGATGGCGCGCCAGTCCCTGCCGCTGCTGGCGGCGGCCATGCATCACTTTGGCAGCTACCGCGAGGCCCTCGGACAGGCGGGCCTCGATTACCGCCAGATACTCCGACCCCGCCCGCGCCGCTGGACGCCCCAGAAGGTCGTGCAGGAGCTTTGCCGGCTCCACTCCGAAGGACACGGCCTGGCCGATTCACAGGTGCGGCGACGGTGGCCCCAGCTCGCCGCCGCTGCGCGAAACTATTTCGGGTCGTATCGCCGCGCGATCGAGGCCGCCGGTTTCGACTACGCCGATGTCCGATGCGACGGCCGCGTCTGGAGCCGCAATCGCATCATCCAGATCCTCCGAGAGCTGCACCGCGGCGGCGCCGACCTGAGGGTGTCGCGGGTGATGAAGGACGTGCCGGGGTTGGAGCCGGCGGCTCGCAAGTATTTCGGCGGATATCGCCAGGCGATGCTCGCTTCCGGCCTCAGGTACCCCCCCGCCAGTAACCCAGTCCGCTGGACCGACAAGCGGGTGCTCGACGCCCTTCGCCAGCGGCACGCCCGCGACGAGGAACTCCGTCTCGACCCGGAGCTGGTCATGGCCGCCCGCTTTCATTTCGGCAGTTATCCGACGGCCGTCGAAAAGGCGGGTATCCCATACAAACGCATGGCCGGCGGACGGGCAAAACGTGAGCGGTCCGCCGACCTCCCGGCCGGCGCCGCGCCGCCGAAGCTCCTGTGGCCGCCGCAACGCATCATTGACGAGCTGCGCCGGCTCCGCGACGCCGGGGAGATCTTGCGTGCCAATGCCCGCAACAAGTGAGGCGACGGAGGGGCGTCGGACGATGGACCCGCGAGCTGCTCGTCGCCGAACTCCGCCGGCTCCATCAGGCCGGGCAGGACCTGAGCTTCAGCGGCATGCTGCACGCCCACTCGGGCGTACCGTCGGCGGGAATCAGGCTCTTCGGTTCCTACCGCAAGGCCCCGGAAGCGGCTGGATTCGACCCCGCGTCGATTCTGCACCTCCCGCGCCGCTGGACGTGCGCCGTGGTGCTGCAAGAGATACGCCGCCTGCACGACCAGGGAAGTGATCTACACGCCGGCGCCGTCAGCCGGCGGGTCCCCTACCTCCTCCGCGCGGCCGGCCAATTCTTCGAGTCTTGGCCTCGGGCGCTCCGCGGCGCCGGCATCGACCCGGACTCGCTGCCCCCCTCGCCCGGCCCCAGCGCGGACGCCCCGAGCACGCCGGCGCGACGCGCGGTCGGACCCAAGGACCGGCTGTGCTGGACGAGCGACCGCATCCTCGCGGAGCTGCGCCGCCGTAACGATGCGGGTGAGGCGTTGCTGCCCTCAAGGCGCAAAAGGGGGGACAGCGGATTGTATAACGCGGCCCGCTTCCGTTTCGGGTCGTGGTGGGCGGCGCTTAAGGCGGCGGGAGTTGAAGGCGTCGCCCCCACTCGCCGCCGCTGGTCGGGCGAACTGGTTATCCAGGAAATTCAGCGGCTGCACACCTCCGGGCAGCCCGTCAACTCGGGCGCTATCCAAAAGACCTTTCAGAGCCTTCAACACGCGATCTATCAGTACTTCGGCTCCCACGACGCGGGCCTGCGAGCGGCCGGGATCGATCCTGCCACGGTTCGCCGGTGGCGGCCGTGGACGCCACAACTTGTGCTCGAGACCCTACGCGAGGCACATCGACAAGGGCGCGACTTATCCAGCAGGCACCTGCACAAGGCCGACCCGCCGCTGTACGGCGCCATGGGCCAGCACTTTGGCTCGCACCGAAAGGCGCTGGAAGCGGCGGGAATCGACCCAGAGCTGGTGAGGAACCACGCCGGCAGCAAGGAGGCCGTCGCCCATTGGACTGACGAACTGGCCCTCCAGGCGCTCCGCGACCTTCACGCCGTCGGCCGCGACCTGCGGCATTGGCCCATGCGCAACACGAGCCAGCCGTTGTTCTTTGCCGCCAAACGGTTGTTCGGATCCTATGTCAACGCGGTAACACAGGCGGGGATCGACTACGCGACCATGGCCAGGGAGCAATTGCACCGCGAGCTTGCCGCCCGACGGGCGTCGACGGGCCAACCCGACTGCCCGGACGACGCGGCGGCTAAGGGAACAGGCACCTGCGATCCCCCGGCGGAGGAACCTCCGATCACGGCCGACGATGTCACCGGACCACCGCCAAGCTCCCGTTCCGAAGCCTCACCGCTCTCGACGCCCGCCTTTCCCTGAGGACCGCCCTCTTCAGGGCGATTGTCCGAGACCCGCGACTCCTGCAATGATCCCGGCATGATCACTCCGTGACTGGCCCGAATGATCGGCCGGGTTGTTTACGGAGGCCGCGATTGCTGAAAGGAGCGCGCCATGAACATCGGACTGTTTCAATGCCTGAAATTGAACTGGTTGAGCGGTCGCTACGAGTGGGTGACATTCGAGGCGCGTGACGACGAAGAGGCCCGCAGTCGGGTCGCAGATTCCGCTCAATACCTCGCCGCCACCTTGTCGCGGGCGCAGGTCCTCCGCCCCGTTGCGTAGGGCCGAGATTGCCAGAATTCTGCGGAAGAAAAAACCCCTCCGCCGGAACAATTCCACGACCGCAAGTGTTCCTAGCCGTCGTGGCAGGTGGAGAGGACAAAGGAGCCGGTTCATGCCAAGCCGTGTTCACGGGGGGGCGGGCGGGTTCCCGCGACGCTGGTCGCCAGTTCGTTGCGAACTGCTGGAATCGCGCACGCTGATGAGCACGGCGCCGACCGGCGTCACGCCGGCCCAGATGCGGCACTTCTACGCCGTCGATGCCATCCGCTTCGGATCCACCATCGGCGACGGCGCCGGCCAGACCATCGCCATTGTCGATCCTTATGACGATCCTAACGCCCTTAACGACCTGAAGAGCTTCGACGCCACGTTCCATCTGGCCGATCCCCCGAGTCTCACCAAAGTGGACGAGAATGGCGGCACAAACTTGCCATCGACCGATCCGGCCGGGCCCGGCGGCCAGACCTGGGAAGTCGAAGAGTCACTGGACGTTCAATGGGCCCATGTGATTGCCCCGGCCGCCAACCTCATTCTGGTTGAAGCCAACTCCTCCAGTACCTCAGACCTGTTTCAGGCAGTCTCGACCGCGGCGTCGCTTCCCGGCGTCGTGGCCGTCTCCATGAGCTTCGGCGGCCGGCAATCGTTCGGGGACAGCCAGCAGGACTCCACCTTCACCACGCCGGCCGGCCACAACGGCGTTACCTTCCTCGCCGCCACCGGCGACAACGGCGCGCCCGGCGGATATCCCGCTCTTTCCCCCAACGTCGTCGCCGTTGGTGGGACGCAGATCACTCTCGGTCCTGGCGGAAGCTATGGATCGGAAGTGGGATGGTCGAGCAGCGGCGGGGGCTTCAGCCGGTTCGAGCCCGAGCCGGCCTATCAGCAGTCGGTGCAGAGCACCGGCCAGCGGTCGATCCCCGACGTCTCGATGGACGCCAGCCCCCAATCGGGCGTCCCGATCTACGACTCCTACGATTTCGGGACCAGTTCGCCCTGGACCCAGGTCGGCGGGACGAGCTTGGCCACGCCGATGTGGGCCGGCCTGATTGCCATCGCCGACCAGGGTCGGGCCCTGGCCGGCATGAGTTCGCTCGACGGCGCGACGCAAACGCTGCCGCGCCTTTACAGCCTGCCGAGCGCCGACTTCCACGACATCACAAGCGGATTCAACGGACGCTACAGCGCCGGCCCGGGTTACGATGAGGTGAGCGGCCTGGGCACGCCGGTGGCGAACCTGCTCGTCCCCGATCTGGCCGGCATCACGCTGCCGGATTCTCAGGACGCGATCGCCGGCACGCCGGGAAATGACACGATCACCCTCGTCAGGGACCCGAACGGCATCGACATCGACTGGACGTTAAATGGGGGCCCAGTCTATAAGGTCGCAATCAACGACCCCGCCGGGCTGACCATCAACGCCGATGGCGGCACCGACACCATCGTGCTCGACAGCTCCAACGGCGATCCGCTTCCCAATCTGCTCAAGCTCAACGCTGGCGGCGGCGCCTTCACCATCAATGGCTTGCCCGCCGCCATCGGCGCCGGCGACACGATCGATGTCGGCGCCAGCACGATACGGATCCCCTATACCGGCGCCAGCCCCCTCTCGACGATCCAGGGGCTGCTCAGGAATGGATATAACAACGGGGCGTGGAACGGGAGCGGCATCATCAGCTCGGCCGCCGCGGCCGACGCCCGCTTCGGCGTCGCCGATGTCGACACAGGCGCCATCATTACGCTCCAGTACGCCCTCGAGGGCAACGCGAGCTTGAGCGGGCAGGTCGGGTCTAACGACCTGCTGACCGTTGCCCGCAATTACGGCCAGAGCGGCGCCGACTGGTCCAAGGGCGACTTCAACTACGACGGCGCCGTCGGCTTCGATGACCTGGTCGTGCTCGCCCGAAACTACGGGACCGCGGCCACAGCCGCATCCACACCACGGACCACCGCGGCGCCCCTGGCCTCGCCAATCGTCGACAATTCCACTATCGCTTTGCAGAAGCGGTGCCGGTTGTCGCGATCCGCTGTCTTGGGTTAATTCGTGGCGTAACCCACACTAACGAGTGGACGCCCCCCGCGTATCGTCTATCATGTCGGGCATGTCGAGCGTATCGAGCGCGCCGGCCGCGCGGCCCGCGGGGCGCGTGCCGTTGTTTACCGCCGAGGCCTGGGCGCCGCTGAAAGTGGAGCTGTTCCGCTCCCTGTGGATCGCGACCTCCATCGCACAAATCGGGACGTGGGTTCGTGAGGCCGCCGGGCCGACGTTGATGGATCACCTGACCAGCAACTGGCCCACGCGGCCGGAGATGGTCGCCCGGGTGCTGGTTTTTTCGAACCTGCCCATCTGCTTGTTTTCCGTCTTCGCCGGCGTGTTGGCTGATGTCCTGGACCGCCGCCGGCTCCTGATCGTGACGCAGATCTGGATGGTGATCGTGTCGGCCCTGCTCGGCACGTTGACCTACGCGGGTCACATCAGTCCGGCCGCGCTGCTGGCGTTCACGTTCCTGCTGGGTACCGGGACCGCGGCGTTCGGACCGGCCCTTCAGGCCGTGCTCCCTGAGCTGGTCCCAAAACAGCACTTCGCCCTCGCCATCAACATGAACAGCATCGCCCTAAACGTCGCCCGCGCGGTCGGGCCGGCGCTGTTCATCCTGGTTGTCGCCATCGTCCCGGGGGATCGCGGCGCGGGTCTGTCGTTTCTCTTGACAGCTCTATCCTTCATCGGCGCCCTCTGGGTGCTGTACCGCTGGCGAAGACCGCCCCAGCGGGCGGCAGTCCACGGCGAGGAGGTGTGGAGCGGCATCTATGCCGGGTGGAGATACATCATTCATTCCCCGGCCAATTGGGCCATCCTGCTGCGGGTACTCACGTTCATCGTCCCGGCGGTGGTCATCTGGTCGCAAGTCCCGATCATCGCGCGGGATCAACTCCTCCACCGCGCCACCCTCACGCCTCAGGAAGTGCAGCAGATTTCCGCGATGCTCTTCGCGTTCGTGGGGATCGGGGCGATTTTCGGCGTGTTCCTCATGCCCGGCCTCCATGCCCGGTACAAAATCGACCCGGTCGTCAACGTCTGTACCGCCTTGTTTGCCCTGGGTCTGGTGGCGCTGTCGTTTGTGCATCACCTCGGGCTGGCCGCAATCATTCTGGTCTTCCTCGGCGCCAACTGGGTAATCATTCCGACCAACTTCAACACCGCTACGCAAAAGTCCGTGCCGCTGTGGGTCAAAGGACGCGCCATCTCGTTCTACCTCACCGTGCTGTTCGGCTCGTTCGCGATCGGCGGCACGATCTGGGGCCGCGTCACCGTGCACGCGTCGATTCACGCATCACTGCTTGCGGGCGGACTGTCCATGCTGGCGCTGCTCGTGCTGGCCTGGTGGTTCCCGCTGACGCTCAACGAAGGCAAGGACCTGGGCGCCGTGTACAAGGGTGCGCCATCCGACGACGTACTTGGCCCCCAGCCGCAAGGGCAGGGGCCGGTGCGGGTGGCGATCCACTACCGAGTCCCGGCCCACCGCGCCGACGGGTTCAGGGGCCTGATGGCCGACCTGCGGCTGACGCGCCTGCGCAACGGCGCGCGGCTGTGGCAGTTGGAGAATGGTCAGGCCCCCGAGGGTCAGACCAGTTTTACGGAGCTTGTCACGTTCCCGTCGTGGCAGGAATACACGCGGTCCTACGGCCGCACGACTAATTGGGACGTGATGCTGGAGGGCTTGGCGCGGGAGTACCACGTTGGCGCCGAGCCGCCCGCCGCCGTGACGGTGGAACTGCGGCGCGGCTTCCCGCTCGCTTCGCTTCTGCGGCGCAAGGGCGGGCCGGCGACCGGACGTGAGCCCGCACTGGCGGCCACGCCTGTTTCGACTGGGGCTGAGGCAATCGCAAATCGCCCCACCGCCGCCCAGCGGCTCCGCGGGCGGCTGGCGGACGCGATCGATCGCGCGATCGACGAAGTCTTTGTCGCGTGCGACCGCGCTTCGGCTCGCATTCACCAGAATGCGCGATCTCGGGCAGACCGGCGAGATGGCTCGCCTCCGGCAATTGGGCAGTCGCTAGACCTGGGCACCTTGACGCCCGACGAACGGCGGATTGTCGAGCTGGCGCTAACGATCTACCGCGCGTCTTCTCGTGACGAGCGCCGGTAGAGCACTGTTTTTCCCTCGATTTGCGGAGACACGGATGTCAATCGAAATTTGCGTGCTGGCCAGCGGATCGTGCGGGAACTGCACCGCGTTTCGGACGCCGGCGGGGATGATGCTGATAGACGCCGGCATCGGCCCGCGCACCGCCGCCCGTCGTCTGGACGGGACCGGCGTTTCGGTGCGGGACGTATGGGCCGTCTGTCTCACGCACCTCGACGGCGACCACTTCAACCCGAGCTGGGCCCGCACGCTCCGCGATCAGCATGTCCGCGTATTCTGCCACGCCACCCGCGCCGCGGAACTGGACGCCCTCTGCCAGGGCGAAGTATCCGGATGCATTGAAGGCTTCGCCGGGCCGTTCGAGCCGCTGCCCGGGCTGAGGGTGCATCCCCTTCCGCTGGCGCACGACCGCAACGGGTCGGATGGATTTGTGCTCGAGGGGTTCGGCTGTCGAATCGGCTACGCGACCGACCTGGGCCGCGTTCCCGTCGAGCTGATCGAATTCTTCGCCCGGCTCGACCTGCTGGCGCTCGAGAGCAACTACGACCGCCAGATGCAACTTGACAGCCCGCGGCCGTGGTTTCTCAAGCAGCGGATCATGGGCGGCCACGGGCACTTGTCCAACGATCAGGCATTCGCCGCGGTCCGCCAAATCCTGGACTGCCACGAGATGGACGGCGCCGCGCTCCCCGCCCACATCGTGCTGCTGCACCGCAGCCTCGAGTGCAATTGCCCCCACAAACTCCGCCGGCTGTTTTCGCGCGACCATCGCATTGCCCCGCGGCTCACATTAGCCGAGCAGTTCGAGCGCTCCAACTGGCTGCGGCCCCGCCGTGCCGCGCCCCTGGTCGGGGAGCAAATGGTGATGGGGTGGGGGTGACGTTGGCCGCCTTGGTGTGCCAATCGGGACCGTGCGTGATGCATTGCAAATTGCAAATTGCAAATTGAGCAGCGACAGGGCAGGCCAAATAATTTGGGCCGGCGTTAAGTGCCACTGTACACGGCGTTGGTCCAATACCGGTCCCACTGATTGCTCAACCGCATGGCTTCCAATGCCATCATCGCCTCGGCATTGTCACGGTCCCATCGCATGCCCGGCCCTTTGATCCGCCGGGTCGTGGCTTTGCACATCGA
>Ga0073928_10004775_pt1 | contig 19631 bp, 17 predicted proteins | sample PaiPotPPA55metaG_FD_76969 | JGI IMG/M metagenome (GOLD analysis project Ga0073928, IMG submission 76969) | Iron sulfur acid spring bacterial and archeal communities from Banff, Canada, to study Microbial Dark Matter (Phase II) - Paint Pots PPA... ...
GCATCTCGTTCATGATCGGCCCGCCGACGTTCTTCGTCGCCCTCCTCGGCGCGCCGGGGTTCCGCCCGGAGCGCGTCGAGAGCCTGCGGCTGGTGTCGAGCGGAGGGGCCGGCGTCACGCCCGCGTTCGTGCTCGAGGCCAGCGAGCGGCTGCATGCGACGGTGAAGCGGACCTACGGCTCGACCGAGGCGCCGACCGTCAGCACCAGCGCTCCCGACGACCCACCCGAGCGGGCCCGCGAGACCGACGGTCGAGCGGTGGGAGCGGCGCGCCTGCGGGTCAGCGACCCGGACACCGGCCGGGCCCGGCCGACGGGCGAGACCGGCGAGCTGTGGCTGCGCGGTCCCGAGCTGTTCGTCGGCTACGCCGACGCCGACCAGACCGCGGAGGCGGTGCACCGGGGCTGGTTCCGGACCGGCGACCTCGCCACGGTGGACGCCGACGGCTGGCTGACGATCGTCGGGCGGATGAAGGACACGATCATCCGGGGCGGCGAGAACATCGCCGCCGCCGAGGTCGAGGCCATCCTCGAGGCGCACCCCGACGTCCTGCAGGCGGTCGCGGTCGGCGTGCCCGATCCCACCTTCGGTGAGCGCGTGTGCGCGTTCGTGGTGACCCGCGGTCGGTTCGACCTCGACGCCTGCCGGGCCTGGTTTGAGCGCCAGGGCGTCGCCCGCTACAAGACGCCGGAGCGGGTCGTCGCGCTGGACGAGCTGCCGCTGCTGTCGGCCGGGAAGCCGGACCGGGCCGCGCTGAAGGACCGGGCCACCACCGCAGGGACGCCGTAGCGGGCTAGAGGATGCTCTCGCCGGCCTCGACGCGAGGTCGCAGGAGGGCGGCGAGCCGTTCCCGGTGGAACGCGGCGTCGCCGAACGACACCTGGTCGAGCTGGGCCCGCTTCAGGAACAGGTGGAGGTCGTGCTCCCACGTGAAGCCGATGCCGCCGTGCACCTGCAGGCCGGACGCCATGACCCGCTTGGACGCGTCGGAGCACCAGATCTTGGCCGTCGACGCGGCGACCGAGCGATCGCGGTCGTCGGCGCTTAGGCACCACGCCGCCCAGTAGACGCTCGAGCGCATGCCCTCGACGTCGACGAGCATGTCCGCGCACCGGTGCTTCACGGCCTGGAAGCTGCCGATCGGGCGGCCGAACTGCACCCGCTCCTTCGCGTAGTCGACCGCCATCGCCAGCACGCGGTCGGCGCCGCCGAGCATCTCGGCCGCCGCGTAGGTCGCGCCGCGGTCGAGGACGAAGTCGGCGCTGACGCCGTCGAGCCTGGTCGCGGCTACGTCATCGAGGTGCAGCCACCCGAGCTGACGGGTTCGGTCCATCGCCGGCTCGGCCGGCCCCCGGTGCTGGTCGTCGAGCTCAACCACGAAGACGGCATCGCCGTCGTCGACCGCGGCGACGACGACCGCCAGCGCCGCCGACGGGGCGTACAGCACCGGGTCGGGTCGGCCCCGCAGCCGCCAGCCCGACCCGTCCGGCTCGGCCCGCACCGCGTCACGACGCCGGCTCCAGGCGACGCAGGCGTGCGCACCGCCGAGCAGCGAGGCGATCCAGTCGTCGCGGCCGGCGTCCTTGAACGTGTCGAGCGCGAGCACGGTCGACGCGAAGGGCGCCGCGGCCGCGTGCCGCCCGATCTCCTCGAGCAGCACCGCGACCTCCACCGGGCCGAGGCCGAGGCCGCCCTGGTCCTCGCGCAGCGCGACGCCGGGCCAGCCCTGCTCCAGCATCCCGGCCCACAGCTCGGCGTCGATGCCGCCGCCGACCTCGACCACCGCCCGCACGCGCGTCGTCGACCCGAGGTCGTCGAGGAGCTCGCGGGCTCCCGCGCGCAGGGCCTCCTGATCGTCGCTGAGCGCGAAATCCAAGCGGCGCACCCTACTCCCGCGGTACGTGCGCCCGATCGGGGCCGGAGCGCCCCGCCGGTCCTCTCCGACCGGGATGTGGTCCTACGCTGATCGCGACCCCCTGAGCGAGGAGACCGCCGTGCAGGACGAGAAGCCCGCCTACCTCCGCCACGGCGACACCGAGTTCGAGCTGCCGGTCGTCCGTGGCACCGAGAACGAGCTCGGCGTCGACATCGCGAAGCTGCGCGCCGAGAGCGGGCTGGTGACGCTCGACTACGGGTTCGTGAACACCGGGTCGTGCGAGTCCGCGATCACCTATATCGACGGTGAGGCCGGGATCCTGCGGTACCGGGGAATCCCCATCGAGCAGATGGTGTCGGGGCACTCGCCGTCGTTCCTCGAGACGGCCTACCTGCTCATCTACGGCGAGCTGCCGACCCGGAGCGAGCGCGACGACTTCAGCCGCTCGATCCGCAAGCACACCTTGCTGCACGAGGACGCCAAGCGGTTCTTCGACGGCTTCCCGCGGGACGCCCACCCGATGGGGGCACTCTCGTCGGTGGTCAGCGCGCTGTCGACCTTCTACCCGGACAGCTCGGACCCTCACGATCCCCACCAGGTGCAGCTGGCGATCGTGCGGTTGATCGCCAAGCTGCCGACCATCGCCGCCTACTCGTACAAGAAGTCGATCGGTCAGCCGTTCCTCTATCCGAACAACGAGCTCGACCTAATCGAGAACTTCCTCACCATGATGTTCGCGGTGCCGTCGGAGCCGTACCAGGTCAGCCCGACGATCGTGCACGCGCTCAAGATCCTCCTGATCCTGCACGCCGACCACGAGCAGAACTGCTCCACGTCCACGGTCCGCCTCGTCGGCTCGAGCGAGGCGAACCTGTTCGCCTCGGTGGCGGCCGGGATCAACGCGCTCTGGGGCCCGCTGCACGGCGGCGCCAACCAGGCCGTCATCGAGATGCTCGAGCACATCCGAGCCGAGGGCAACGACATCGACCGGTACGTCGCGAAGGCCCGGGACCCGAAGGACCCGTTCCGCCTCTCCGGCTTCGGGCACCGCGTCTACCGCAACTACGACCCCCGGGCCCGCATCATCAAGGAGCAGGCGCACCGGGTGATCGAGGAGCTGGGCCGCATGGACGAGCTCCTCGACCTCGCGCTGCGGCTCGAGGACGTCGCCATCAACGACAGCTACTTCATCGACCACAAGCTGTACCCGAACGTCGACTTCTACTCGGGGCTCATCTACCGGGCCATGGGCTTCCCGACCAACATGTTCCCGGTCCTGTTCGCGCTCGGCCGGCTTCCCGGCTGGATCGCGCACTGGAAGGAGATGATGGAGAGCCCGAAGACGAAGATCGGCCGGCCGCGCCAGATCTACATCGGGCCGGTCGAGCGGGACTACGTGCCCATCGACCAGCGTTGAACCTCGCCCCCACCGGCGAGGAGCAGCGACTGCGCGACGAGGTCCGCGCCTGGCTGCGCGAGCACCTGCCCTGGGAGTACGGCCGCGGGCTTCCGCCGCGCTTCCACAACCTGGCCGACGAGGTTTCGTTCCTGCGGTCGTGGCAGGGTCAACTGGCCGAGGGCCGCTGGGTCGGGGTGGCGTGGCCGGAGGAGTACGGCGGCCGCGGCGCGGGGCCGGTCGAGCACTTCGTCGTCACCGAGGAGCTGGCGCGCGCCCGGGCGCCGGAGCTGGTCGGGCGGATCGGGATCAACCTCGTCGGCCCCACGCTGCTCGCCCACGGCACGCCGGAGCAGCGGGCGCGCTGGCTCGGGCGGATCCTCCCCGCCGAGGAGCTCTGGTGCCAGCTGTTCAGCGAGCCCGGCGCCGGCAGCGACCTCGCGTCGCTGTCGACGCGGGCGTCCGCGACCGAGGGCGGCTGGCGACTCGACGGCCAGAAGGTCTGGACCAGCTACGCGCAGTTCGCCGACTGGGGCCTGTGCCTCGCCCGCACCGACGCCGACGCGCCGAAGCAGCGCGGTATCACGGCGTTCGCGGTCGACATGCGCGCGCCCGGCGTGGACGTGCGGCCGCTGCGCCAGATCACCGACGAGACCGAGTTCAACGAGGTGTTCTTCAGCGACGTCTTCGTGCCCGACGACCAGGTCGTCGGTCCGCTGAACGAGGGCTGGCGGGTCGCGAACTCGACGCTGTCGCACGAGCGAGGAATCAATCCCCGCCAGCTCGTCATCCACCTCCAGCTGGTCGAGGAGCTGCTGCGGCTCGGCCTCGAGCGCGGCGCGTGGGAGGACGAGCGGCTGCGACCCCGGCTGGCCCAGGCCGCGGTCGAGGTCCGGCTGTTCCAGCTCGCCAACTGGCGCAGCCTCTCACGGGTCGCCAAGGGCCGTGAGCCCGGCCCGGAGGGCAGCGCCATGAAGCTGGCCTGGAGCGAGATGAGCAAGCGGCTGCACGACACCGTGATGGCGGTGCTCGGCCCGACCGCGCCGCTCTGGCACGGCGCGAGCGACAACCCGGGTGACGGCACGTGGCAGCGGTCGTGGCTCTACTACCAGGCGTCATCGATCTGGGCCGGCACCAACGAGATCCAGCGCAATATCCTCGGCGAGCGCGTGCTCGGCCTGCCCCGCGAGCCACGCCCGGACGCGACCGCGAAGCGCTGACGCCGCGCCGGTGCGCGCGCCTGCCCTCGGCCACCAGGCCCGCCTGGCATCATGAGGCGATGGAGTTCGAGACCATCCGCTGGAGCGTCGACGGGCCGGTGGCGACCATCACGCTCGATCGACCCGAGGTCGCCAACGCGCAGAACAGCCGGATGCTCGACGAGCTCGACGCCGCCCTGGACCTCGCCGACGCCGACGACGAGGTGCGGGTCGTCGTCCTCGCCGGCGAGGGCAAGCACTTCTCGGCCGGGCACGACCTGAAGGAGATCCTCACCGGCGCCGACGAGTGGGCCCGGCTCCGGGACACCCCGGAGGGGAAGTGGCGCCACGAGCAGGTCATGTACTTCGACAAGTGCGTGCGGCTCCGCGACTTCCGCAAGCCGACGATCGCCGCCGTCCAGGGTGCCTGCGCCGCGGCCGGGCTCATGCTCGCCAGCATGTGCGACCTGATCGTGGCCGCCGACGACGCCCGCTTCTCCAACCCGGTGGCGCGCATGACGGGCGTCGGCGTCGAGCTCCTCATCGAGCCGTGGGAGCTCGGGCCCCGCAAGGCGAAGGAGTTCCTCCTCTGCGCTGAGACGATCGACGCCGCCGAGGCCGAGCGGCTCGGGCTCGTGAACCGTGTGGTGCCGCGCGCCGAGCTGGCAGCGGCGGCCCGGGCGATGGCCGACCAGGTCGCGCTGGTTCCGCCGGTGACCGCGCAGGCGATCAAGGAGTCCATCAACCGGATGCTCGACCTCGCCGGCCAGCGCGAGTCCTGGCGCTTCCACTTCATGATCCACCAGCTGGTGAGCAACACCGCCACCGCCCTCGCGGCGAGCGACGCCCGCAAGCACGGCGGCATGGACGCGGTGAAGAAGGAGCAGGCAGGTCGGTGACCCCGCCGCTCGAGGGCCTTCGCGTCCTCGACCTGGGAACGAGGATCGCGGCCCCGTTCTGCGCCGGCCTGCTCGGCGAGCAGGGCGCCGAGGTCATCAAGGTCGAGCAGCCGCGACGCGGCGACTTCATACGCGAGATCGGTCCCTTCGTGCCCGGTGGCGACGGTGGGGAGCCGGGCTACTCGCTGTTCTGGGCGGTCGAGGGTCGAGGCCGCAAGAGCGTCACCCTCGACCTGCGGCGGCCGAAGGGCCAGGAGCTGCTCCGCCGGCTCGCCGCCACCGCCGACGTGCTCGTCGAGAACTTCCGGCCCGGCACGCTCGAGGGCTGGAACATCGGACCGGCCCAGCTCGACCGTCGCCTCGTCGTGGTGCGGATCTCGAGCTTCGGGCAGGATGGGCCGTACGCGCCCCGGCCGGGCCTCGACCGGGTCGGGATCGGCTACGGCGGGCTGCTGCACCTCACCGGCTACCCCGACCGCCCGCCGGTCCGGGTCGGCGTGACGATCTCCGACTACCTGACCGGGGTGTTCGCCGCCCACGCCGCCGCCTGTGCCCTCTACGCGCGTGACAACCGCGACGGCGCCGGCGCGGTGATCGACGCCGCGCTGTACGGCGCCGCCCTCCGGGTCCTCGAGTGGACGGTGCCGGCCTACGACGCGCTCGGCGTGGTGCGCAGCCGGGAGGGCAACCGGCTCGCCAACTCGGCGCCGCTCGACAACTACCCCACCGCCGACGGCAAGTACGTCTGCATCGTGGCCGGCTCCGACGCCAACTTCGCGCGCCTCTGCAAGGCCATGGACCGCCTCGAGCTCGTCGACGACCCGCGGTTCGCGCGTCTCGCCGACCGAGCCGCCAACGGCGACGAGATCAACGGCCTCGTCAGCGCCTGGACGGCCGGCCTCGACGCGGCGACGATCGAAGCCCGCTGCGTCGCCTGCGACGTCCCGGTCGCCACCGCCTACACGGCGGCCGACCTCTTCGCCGACCCGCACCTCGAGGCCCGGGGCGACCTCGTCACCGTCGACGACCCGGTCGTCGGCCCGGTCCGCCAGCAGGCGCCGTTCCCGCGCCGGGTCGGCGAGGTGCCGGCGGCGCCGGCCGGCGCGCCCCGCCTCGGTGAGCACACCCGACCCGTCCTCGCCGAGCTGGGCCTGTCCGACGCCGAGGTCGACGACCTGGCTGCCGAAGGCGTGGTGTGAGCGACCGGCGGGTCCCGGTCCGCGCCGGCCTCTTCGACGCCGACGGGGACGGCACCGTCACGCTGCTCGGCTCGCGCTGTCGTGCCTGCGGGCGCGCTTCGTTTCCCCGCGCCGAGGTCTGTCCCTACTGCGGCTCCGCCGACCTCGAGCCGGTGCGCCTCTCCCCCACCGGGACCCTCTGGGGCTGGACAACCGTGCACGCGGCGCCACCCGGCTACGAGGGACCGGTCCCGTTCGGCTTCGGCGTCGTCGAGCTACCGGAGGGGGTCCGGGTCATCACCCGGCTCGAGACCGTCGACGTCCCCGACCTCGCCTTCGGGATGCCGATGCGGGCCGAGCTGGCCCCGCTGTCCGAGAACGAGGACGGCGACACCGTCGTGACCTACACGTTCGCGCCCGCATGAGCGACGCCGTGCACATCGCCGGGGTGGGGATCCACCCCTTCGGCCGGTTCCCGGACCGCACCGTGACCGACCTCGGGGTGGCGGCGGTGCGGGCCGCCCTCGACGACGCCGGCGACCCCCGCTTCGACGCCGCCTTCTGCGGCACCGCGTACGCGGGCGTGGCGGCCGGTCACAAGGTGCTCAGCGCGCTCGCCCGCACCGGCATGCCGATCGTGAACATCGAGGCGGGCTGCGCGAGCGGCGCCGCCGCGCTGCGCCTCGGCGCGGAGGCGATCGCGGCCGGCCAGCACGACACCGTGCTCGTGTACGGCATCGAGAAGATGCCGAAGGGGATCATCCGTTCGACCTTCTTCGAGCCGTGGCGCGAGGAAGCCGGGCTCGCCGCCACCCCCGCGTACTTCGCGCTGCGGGCCCAGCGGCTCCAGCGCGAGGCCGGCGTCACCGACGAGCAGCTGGCGCGGGTCGTCGTGAAGAACCGCCGTCACGGCGTCCACAACCCGGACGCCATGTTCCGCAAGGAGACGACGGTCGAGGAGGTGCTCGGCTCGAGGATCGTCTGCGAGCCGCTGCGGCTCTTCATGCTCTGCTCACCCAACGAGGGCGCGGCCGCCGTCGTGCTGCGCCGGAAGGCGAGTGGCGACTCGGCGCCGGTCCGCCTCGCCGGCGTCGCGCTGCGGTCGCACCTGCCGGGGTCGGTGCTCGGGGAGGCGACCCCCCTGAGCGGCGTCGACGACCGGGACATCCCGCCGCCCACGACCCTGGCCGCCCGCGACGCCTACGCGGCCGCCGGCGTCGAGGCGGCCGACGTCGACGTGGTCGAGTGCCAGGACACCGACGCCGCCCGCGAGCTCCTCTCCTACGAGGAGCTCGGCCTCTGCGAGCCCGGCGAGCAGGGCGCGCTCCTGGACGGCGGTGCCACCACACTCGGCGGCCAGCAGCCCGTCAACCCGAGCGGCGGGCTGCTCTCGAAGGGCGAGCCGCTCGGCGCGTCGGCGCTGGGCCAGGTCGTCGAGCTGACCCGTCAGCTCCGTGGCACCGCCGGCGCGCGCCAGGTCGACGGCGCCCGCGTCGCGCTCGCCCACACGGTCGGGCGAGGCGCGAACGCGTCGGTGACGATCCTGACCCGCTGACGGCCCCGCCGGCTCAGCGGACCCGGGCGTTGTAGGCGGCCAGGGTGGCGCTGGCCTTGCTCTGGGCCTCGGCGAGGGCGGCGGCCGGCTTCTCGCCGTTGAACATCTTGCCCTCGGCGGCGGTGATGGCCTCCCGGACGCCGATGTAATCGCCGAACACCGGTCCCGCGCTCGCCAGGTTGTCGGCGCCGCTCGTCAGCTCGTCGTAGGCGACCTTGTAGCCGGGGATCCGCGCCCAGAGGTCCTGGATCGCCGACAGGGTCACCGACGACTTGCGGTTCGGGATGTACCCGGTCGCGGCCGCGAACTGGGCCTGGCTGGCCGGCGAGTCGAGGAACTTCAGGAACTGCCACGCCGCGGCCTGCTTCTCGGGCGACGACTTCGTCGACAGGTAGAGGCCGGCACCGCCGACCCGGAAGCCACCCGAGCCGGGCGGGCTCGGGATGGGGCTCACGCCGAGGCCGACGTTCGGGTACGCGCCGCTGGCCAGGAGCTGGCTGATCGTGCCGAGCGCGGCCGACGTGTCGATCGTCATGGCGAGGTTCCCGTTGCCGATCCCGATCAGGTTGTTCACCGCGCTGCTCGGGTTCAGGTAGTCGTTCGGGACGGCCAGCCCGCCGCTCACCATGTCGGACATCCACTGGAACGCCTGCAGACCGGTGGCGTTCTGCAGCGTCGTCTTCGTGGCTCGCCCGTTGCGGCCGTTGCCGTTGCTCACGAACGTGAAGTTGGTCTTGGCCAGCCACTGCTGCAGGTACCAGGGGTCGTTCTTCAGCCCGAAGCCGGCCTGGGTCACCGCGCCGCTCGACTTCAGCTTCTCGGCGTCGGCCTTCACCTGGTCGAGCGTCTTCGGCGGCGAGCTGGGGTCGAGGCCGGCCTTCGTGAACGCCTTCGTGTTGTAGTAGAAGACCGGCGCCGACACGTTGAACGGCATCGCCCACAGGACGCCCTTCACCGTGTAGTAGCGCAGGTCCCGCTCGACGAAGTCGCCGAGCTCGCCGTAGTGGTCGGCGTTCACGCACGACTGCACGGGCAGCACCGAGCGGGTGTCGATCATCTGCTGGAGGCCCTCGTCCTCGATCTGCACCACGTCGGGCAGGTCACCGGTCGACAGCCCGGCCACGTACTTGTTGAAGAGGTCCTGGTACGTGGTCTGGTTCACGAGCGACACGTGGATCTTCGACTGCGAGGCGTTGAACTGGTTGGTGAGAGCCTGGATCGCCTGCTCGTTGGCGCGCGGGAACTGGTGCCAGAGCGTGATGTTGACCGTCCCCTTCGCCTTCGACAGCGCCGACAGCGGGCACGGCGGCACCGACGCCGCTCGCGGCGCGGCAGCCGAGGCCGGCGCGGCCGGCAGCGCGGCGAGGGCGAGCGCGGTCCCGGCGACGGCGGCGAGGGTCCGGACAGAGGGTCGGGGCATGGAGGCTCCTGGGAGTCGGGCGGCCCTGACGGTAGGCGGCGCGGGTCAGCCTTTGATGGCGCCGGCGGTCAGGCCGCGGATGAGCTGCTTCTGGAAGACGATGAGGAGGATGGCGAGCGGGATCACGGCGATCACGACGCCCGCGAAGGTGACGTTCACCTGCTCGATGCTGGCCGACCGGAGCTGGCGCAGCCCGATCTGCACGGTGCGGAGCCGGTCGTCCTTCGTGACGAGCAGCGGCCACAGGTACTGGTTCCAGGCGGTGAGGAAGGCGAACACGCCGAGGGCGCCGATCGCCGGCCGGGCGAGCGGGACCGCGACCCGCCAGAGGAACCGCCAGTGCCCGTACCCGTCGAGGGCGGCCGCGTCCTCGAGGTCGCGCGGGATCCCGAGGAAGGCCTGGCGGAGCAGGAAGGCGCCGAATCCGGTGGCGAGGAACGGCAGGGCCAGGCCGGCGTAGGTGTCGTAGAGGCCGAGGTCGACGACGGTGGTGAGGTTCTGCACGATCGTGACCTCGAACGGGATCATGAGCGTGGCGAGGAAGATGACGAACAGCGTCCGCTTGAACGGGAACTTGAGGAAGGCGAACGCGTAGCCGGCGAGGATGGCGGTGAGCAGCTGTCCCACCACGATGATCGTGGTGACCACGGCGCTGTTGAACAGGTAGTGGCCGAAGTGGCCGTTGCTCCACGCCTTGTCGTAGGTGCTCCAGATCGGTGAGGACGGGAAGAACTTCGGCGGCCGGGCCGCGATCTGGGGCGCCGGCAGCAGCGAGTTCACGACCGTGATGTAGATCGGGAAGATCACGACCAGCGCCAGCACGCTGAGCAGCAGGTAGCGGCCCACGAGCCGGAGCCCGGGACGCGAGCGACGGGGGCGGGTCACGGTGGCGGGCGCGGGGCCCGGCACGGCGATCGAGGGCGCGCCGGCGGTCATCGGGCGTAGTGCACCCGTCGCTCGAGCAGCCGCAGCTGCGCGAGCGTGAGCAGGAGCGTGATGAGGAACAGCGCGATCGACAGCACCGCCGCCGTACCCGGGTTCTGGTGCTCCCGCAGCTGGGTGACGATGAAGTACGTGAGCACGTTCGTCTTGTTCTGGGGCCCGCCGCGGGTGAGCAGGTCGATCTGGCCGAAGGTCTGGAAGGCGAAGATCGAGCCGACGACGACGGCGAAGAAGATCGTCGGGGACAGCAGGGGCACGGTGACGCGCCAGAACCGCGTCACGGGCCCGGCCCCGTCGATCTCGGCGGCCTCGAGGACGTCGCCTGGCACCGCCTGCAGCCCGGCCGACATGAGGATGAAGCTGAGCCCCAGGTTCTGCCAGACGGTGGCGATCGCGACCGCGGGCAGCGCCCACGACGGGTTGTCGAGGATCGCCGGCGACGGGTTGATGCCGAGCCACGGCAGCAGCCCGACCTGGGGGTTCATGAGCGTCCCGAAGATGACCGAGGCGACGGCGACCGACGTCGCGACGGTCGACGCGAAGATCGTCCGGTAGATGGCGACCCCGCGGAGACGCTGGTTGGCGAGGACGGCGAGGACGAGGCCGAGCGCGATCCCGGTCGGCACCGTGAGCAGCCCGAACAGCACCGTGGTCCAGAGGCTGTGGCGGAAGTCCCCCGAGCCGAGCACGTCGGTGATCTGGCGGAACCCGACGTAGGTGCGGGGCAGGCCGGGGAACGGCGGGCTGCGGTACAGCGCCAGCTCGAAGTTCTTGGCGAACGGGAAGAAGATGAAGACGCCGAAGATGACGAGCGCCGGGAGCAGGAAGAGGTAGCCGAGGCCCCAGTCGGGGAGCCGCCGCCGCCTCGGACCCGGCGCGACGGGAGCGTCTGTCGCGGGCGGTGCCGTCACGGCTCGACGCGACGCTCGCTGCTGGGGTCGAAGAGGTGCAACGCGTCGGGGGCGGCCGCGAGCCTCACCGCTTCGCCGTCGCGCGGCACCGCGGCCTCGGCCGGCTGGCGGGCCACGAGCGGCTGCCCGTCGTCGAGCCGGAGAATGAGGTGGCGCTCGTGGCCGAGCGATTCGACGAGCGTGAGCTTGGCGCTGATCGATCCCGCCTGGTCGACCCGGAGGTCCTCGGGTCGGACCCCGATCACGGCCTGCTCGAGCCCGGCCGCCCGGGCCGCCGACGCGAGCGGGGCCGGCAGCGCCAGGGTCAGGCCGGCCGACTCGAAGGTGAGGCGGTCGACGGCGGCGGTGAGCCGCCCCTCGATCGTGTTCATGGGCGGGTTCCCGATGAAGCGCGCGACGAAGAGGTTCGCCGGCTGCGCGTAGACGCGCTGCGGCTCGTCGACCTGCTGCAGCACACCGTGGTCGAGGATGGCGATGCGGTGTCCCATCGTCATCGCCTCGACCTGGTCGTGGGTGACGTACACGACGGTGGCGCGGAAGCGTCGCTGGAGGTCCACCAGCTCGGCCCGAGTCTGGACCCGGAGCTTGGCGTCCAGGTTCGACAGCGGCTCGTCCATGAGGAAGGCCGCCGGTCGGCGCACCAGCGCGCGCGCGAGCGCGACCCGCTGCCGCTGCCCGCCGCTGAGCTGGGACGGCTTGCGGTCGAGCAGCTCGTCGAGACCGAGCACCCGAGCCGTGTCGGCGATCAGGTGCTTGCGCTCCTCGACCGGAACCCGGCGAGCCCGGAGGGGAAACTCGATGTTGCGGGCGACGGTCATGTGCGGGTAGAGCGCGTACGACTGGAACACCATCGCGATGTCGCGGTCGCGGGGCTCTCGGTCGTTCACGACCTCGTCGCCGATGCGCACCGTGCCCTCGGTGGGGGTCTCGAGGCCGGCGATGATGCGCAGCGCGGTGGACTTGCCGCAGCCGGAGGGGCCGAGCAGGACGAGCAGCTCCTCGTCCTGGGCCTCCAGCGTCAGGTCCGAGAGCGCCACCGTGCCGTCGAAGCGCTTCGTGATGCCCTCGAGCGCGACCCTGCTCAACCGATGCCCTTCCGCGCGGCGGCCGCCCGACGGGGCCGAACTCTAGGTGGTCGGCCCGGAACCGAGCATGAACGTCCTGGGAACGGCGCCGACCGGGTCACCGCCCGGCCCGGGGCGGCTAGCGCGACCGCAGGAACCAGCCGCGCGTGTCCCAGGACCGCAGCGCCCGGAGCTCGTCGGCGGTGGGCGGGTCGAGCTCGGTGACGGTCGGGGCCACGTGCAGGTCCCACCCGCACGCGTCGCGCGCGGCCGCGATCCGCTGGTCGAGTGGCGCGTCGGCCTTCGGCACCGCGGTGAGGGTCAGCTCGCCGTCCGCTCGCTCGAGGGTTCCGAGGTCGGTCACCAGCGCGCTGACGGCGCGGCCGGGCGAGGTGATGTAGCTGCACTCGGGCGGCGTCCGCTCCGGGCTCAGCAACGCGACCACGACCGCGTCGGCGCAGACAGACGCCACGTCGTTGCCGCCGCCCGACCCGACGAGGAAGGTGCCGTCGGCCAGCCGGGTGGAGTTGATGTTCCCCTGCCGGTCGACCTGGGCGCCGCCGAGGCAGGCCACCGTCGTCGCGCCGGCTCCGCCGACGAGCGCGCCGAGCACCGTCGACGCGTCGTTCAGCATGGTCGAGCGCGAGAAGTTGCGGTGGTTGAGCACGAAGGGGTCGGCCGGGACCGGGTCGTAGCCCCAGAGCCCGATCTCGGCCGTCAGCTGCACGTCGCTGCCGGCCTCGCGCGCCTGAGCGACGCCGAGCCAGGCGGCCAGGTTGGCGACTCCCGCGCCGGCGAGGACCGCGTCGGCGTCGAGGGCCAGCACCCGGGCCGCCAGGTGCCGGGCCCCCCACGTGGCGGCGAGCTCCCACCGGTTCGGCTCGGCCGCCAGGTCGGGTGGGTGCTGGGCGAGGTCGGCGCGCCACGAGTCCGGTGCCGCCTTGGCCCGGAGGGCCTCGACTCTCGCCGCCCCGAGCCGGTCGAGGTAGGCGCCCTGGTCCTCGACGTCGAGCACCCAGTGCCGGATCCAGCCGTCGTAGTCGTCGCCGCGGATCGCGGCGCGGGCCTCGACCCAGAACTCGTAGTCCTCGCCGTAGCCGTCGACCGGCAGCCCGGCCGCGAAGCAGCCGCCCGGGTGCGCGCCGAGCGGCGCCTCGCAGACCGCGAGCACCCGGTGGGCCGGCACCCGCACGAGGTGCGCCCACGGTCGGAGATCGTCGACGACCCGCTCGACGGTGACGATGGCACCGCGGCGGGCCGCGAGCGCGCCCCACACGCCTTCGAGCAGCGGCGGGTGGACCGCCACGTTGCCTTCGACGTCGGCGACCGGCGCGTGCAGGAGCGCCACGTCGGGCTCGAGCGGCGCGACGAGACCGACGTCGCCGAACGGCGTGTCGACGACCGCGAAGGCTTCGTTGGTGGCCATCGACGAGCCGACGAGCGACCGGGTCGTCACCGCCGGCAGACCCCGGGCGGCCGCCTCCAGCCGCTGCGAGAAGGTGAGGAACGACCAGTGCTCGACCTCGACGTCGCCGCGCTCGTAGGCGTCGGCGAAGCGCCGGTTGGGTGTGAAGTTCGGAAACGTGTCGCCGGAGTAGCCGGTCACAACCCGCCGGACGAGCCGGCCGTGGAAGAAGAGCGCCCCAAGGCTCGAGAGGCTGAGCATGTGGAGCGTGAACCCCGGGTCGCGACCCCACCACTGCCGGACCACCTCGCGGGCGGCCGCCGTCCAGCGGGTGTGACCCACCATGAGGTGCAGCGCGTCGCCGGCGCGGACGTGCTCGGCAACGGCGTCGGACAGCGACCGGCGGCGGTCGGGCACTCCCCTACGCCGGGTCGAGGACCAGGTCCGCGAGCCGACGCCGCTGCCACCCCTGGTACCCGAGCATCACGTCGTTCTGCTTGGCGCGCTTGTAGTACCAGTGGGCGTCGCAGTCCCACGTGAACCCGACGCCGCCGTGGATCTGGATGTCCTCGGCGGTCACGAACACCGACGCCTCGGCCGCGTACCCCTTGGCCATCGCGGCGGCGTGCTCCCGGTCCGGATGGTCGACGTCCGAGGTCCACGCCGCGTAGTGGGTACCGACGCGCGCCAGCTCGAGGCGGTGAAGCATGTCGACCGCCTTGTGGCGGATGGCCTGGAACGACGCGATCGGGCGGTCGAACTGGACCCGGGCCTTCGCGTACTCGACGCCGAGATCGAGCGCGGCTTCGGACGCACCGACGAGCTCGGCGGCAAGCATCACGCCGGCGTCGTCGACGACGCGCCGCCAGTGCGGCGTGTGGTCGCCGGGCGTCCCGATGCGCTCCGCGGGCTGCTCCTCGAGCACGAGCCGGGCCGCCTTGCGGGTGGGGTCGAGGGTCGGGACCGGCGTCGCGGGCGGCGACTGCAAAAGGAAGGATCCGAGCCCCTCCTCGGTGCGGGCGACGACGATGACCCAGTCCGCGGTGTGCCCGTCGAGGACGAGGGGCTTGTGTCCGGTGAGCACCCACGTCGCCCCTCGCCGTCGGGCCCGCGTCCGTACCCGCTCGACCGGGCTGTCGTGGCCCTGCTCCTCGAGCGCCACCGTCCCGCGCAGCGTGCCCGACGCCAGCCCGTGCAGCAGATCGTCGGCGCCGAGACGGGCCGCGGCCAGCGTCGCCAGCACGGCGGAGGAGAAGAAGGGGCCGGGGAGCGGGAGCTTGCCCATCTCCTCCATGACCACGGTCATGTCGACGAGCCCGAGGCCGAGGCCACCGGAGGCCTCCGGCACCAGCAGACCGGGCCAACCGAGCTCGGCGATATTCCCCCACAGCTCGTCGGTGAACCCACGGCTGTCCTCGGCCATCGCGTGCACGTACGACGGTGGCGCGTCGTGCTGGAGGAAAGAGCGCACGGCGTCGCGCAGCGCCTCCTGCTCGTCGCTGAAGGTGAAGTCCACGCTGGTCCTTTGCCGTCCTCGCGCCGCGGGCTGGCGCTCCGTCGCCGAATGGACTTACCACACGCCAGCGGTGGCCGTCCCCGTCCGTGTCGAGAGGGGTTGCGCGGCAAGGGACCACGGCGCGGTTCGGCAACGCTTCGAGACCCTCGGGGTGGTGGACGGCTCGACCGGCACGCGCGCCACTATGGTTCCGGCATCCAGGAGCTGCGGGACTCTCGGTTCGCGTCCGACCCGGCCTCGACTGGCCGGGCACCGAGGCGCGGCGCCTCTAGGGTGAGCGGCGTGGTCGCGCCGACACCGATGAATCGTCGGCCGAGCGCCCGGCCCCAGCCCCGACCGCCGTCGGCGCGCTGGCGCCCGCCGCCCGCGTATCTCGGGCCCCGCCCGCGCCGGCACCGGAGCCGGGTCCCGCTGGTCATCCTGCTGCTCTTGGTGACCGCGGTCGCGGTCGGCTACTTCGTCGTCCAAAGCCGGTCGAGCGCGTCGGGCACGCCCCAGGACTTCGTCCACACCACCCAGCGGATCGAGCACGAGGCACGCTCCCTGCCGGTGCTGGCGACCAAGGTCCAGCGCTTCACCGAGCTCCACGCCTTCGACCAGAGCGCCAGGGGCGTCATCGCAGCGATGGAGCGCGACGTCTACCGCATCCATCAGATCGCGTCCGGGTCGTCGGGCACCGACAAGGCGATCACCGACCAGGCGGCGTCCGCGGCCGACCAGGCGCTCCACGCGGCGTCGGCGTACCAGTACTCCGTCGCCTACACGTACCGGCTCGGCAACGCCAGCACCGCCGAGCAGGACCTCAACGCGGCGGTCGCGCAGCTAAAGCAGCAGGAGCAGGCGTGGGCGCACCGGTAGGGACGCCGCGGGCCCGCCGCACCGCGAGGTAAGAAGGAGCGATGGACTTCTCCCACTCGCCCGAGGACGAGGCGTTCCGCGACGAGCTCCGGGGCTGGCTCGACGTCCAGCTCCCGAAGTTCCTCGCCGACTGGGGTGGCGACGAGGACCCGGGCGGGGGTCGCACCGTCGGCGGCGTTGCCCGCACCCAGGAGCGGCGCAAGGACTGGCAGCGCCGGCTGAACGAGGGGCGCTGGGCGGCGATCAACTGGCCGCGCGACTGGGGCGGTCGCGAGGCGACGCCGGTGCAGAACGTCATCTACTCCGAGGAGATGGCCCGCGTCCGCGCCCCCGGGATCTACAACGCGAACGGCATCTGGCAGATCGGCCCGATGATCATCCAGTGGGGAACCGACGAGCAGCGGGCGCGATGGCTGCCCGGCATCCTGAGCGCCGATGAGCACTGGTGCCAGGGCTTCAGCGAGCCCCAGGCTGGCTCTGACCTCGCGAACCTGCGCACCACCGCCATCCGCGACGGCGACGAGTACGTCGTGAACGGCCAGAAGATCTGGATCTCGACCGCGCACCTCGCCCGGTGGGGCCTCTTCCTGTTCCGTACCGACCCCGAGGCCATCGCCCGCAAGGCCAAGCACGAGGGCATCACGGCCTTCATCGTCGACATGGAGACGCCGGGCATCGAGTGCCGGCCGATCCGCGACATCGTCGGCGACGAGATGTTCAACGAGGTGTGGTTCACCGACGTGCGGATCCCCGCCGACTGCCGCCTCGGCGACGAGGGCGCGGGCTGGCAGGTCGCGATGGGCACCTTGGGCCGGGAGCGGGTCGGCACCGCCGGCCTCGCCATCACGATGGCCGCCGACCTGCGGTCCATGATCTCGGCCGCCCGGGCGGTGAACCCGCAGGCGCTCGAGGACCCCGAGATCCGGGACCGGATCGCCCGCGCCTACACCGACATCGAGTTCACGAAGCTCCTGAACTACCGAGCCCTGACCAAGATCATCAAGGGGCAGAAGAACTGGCCCGAGGTCCCGCTCGCCAAGCTGCAGTGGAGCCATCTGGCCCAGACGCTCGCCGAGCTGGCCGTCGACCTGCTCGGCCCGAACGGGCTGCTGGCCCGCGGCGGGCCCGACGCCGTCGACGGCGGCACGTGGACCCGGCTGTACAGCTTCCAGCGGTACACGTCGATCGGCGCTGGCGCCACCGAGGTGCAGAAGAACATCATCGCCGACCGGGCGCTGCTGCCGCGCAAGTGAGCGCCCGACCCTGAGCGCGATGCGCCTCGGGATCGTGACCCCCGTCCTCACCCGCCTGCCGCGCGCGCACGCCAGCTGGGAGGTCGACGCCGGGATCGAAGAGGTCGCCGACGTCGTCGTCGCCGCCGAGCGGCTCGGCTACGAGTTCGCAACCTGCAGCGAGCACGTGGCGATCCCCCGCGACGTCGCCGCCGTCCGGGGCTCCACCTATTGGGACCCCCTGCCGACGTTCGGCTACCTGGCGGCGCGCACGAGCACGATTCGGCTGGCGACGTTCGTCCTCGTGCTCGGCTACCACCACCCGCTGGCGATCGCCAAGCGCTACGGAACCCTCGACCGCATCTGTGGCGGCCGGCTCGTGCTCGGTGTCGGCGTCGGCTCGCTCCAGGAGGAGTTTGAGCTCCTCGACGCGCCGTTCGCCGACCGGGGTGCCCGCGGCGACGACGCCATCCGGGCCCTGCAGTCGGCCTTTGGCCTCACCGAGCCGAGCTACGAAGGCTCGACGTACCGCTTCCGTGACTTCGTCGTCGACCCCGCCGGCGTGCAGCGACCCGTCCCGATCTGGATCGGTGGCCGGACCGGCCGGTCGCTGCGGCGCGCGGTCGAGCTCGCCGACGCCTGGGCGCCGTTCGCGCTGCAACCCGACGATGTCGCGAGGCTGCTGGCCGCCGCGCGTACGACGGACGCCTGGCAGCGGCGTTCCCAGCCGCTCGACGTGATCCTGCAGCCGGTCCCCCCGCTGGACCCGATCGACGCACGCGACGCGGCCGCCGAGACCCTCGACGCGCACCGCGCGGCCGGCGCCACCGCCCTCGCGGTCCGGTTGCGGCACCGCTCCCCCACCCACTTCGTCGAGCAGCTGGAGGCGCTGCGAGGGCTGACCTGAGGCCGATCGGCAGTCAGGTGCCCTTGTAGTTGAGGACTTGGCACAGCGTGTGCCGAACCTCCACCAGGTCGGCCTGGTCGGCCATGACGTGGTCGATGTCCTTGTATGCGGCCGGGATCTCGTCCACCAGTTGCCTCGCCCGCGTTGAGAGCCAGACCTTGCCCGCCATCTGCTCGGCGAGATCGGTCGCGCTGAAGAGCTTCTTGGCCTTGGTGCGGCTGTGTCGACGGCCGGCGCCGTGCGCGCACGACCGCCAGCTGGTCGGGTTGCCCTTGCCGGACACGATGTAGGTCCGCGTTCCCATCGAGCCCGGGATGACGCCGAGGTCCCCGACCTCGGCCCGGATCGCACCCTTGCGGGTGACCCACAGCTCTTGGCCCCCGTGCATCTCGCGCTGGGTGAAGTTGTGGTGGCAGTTGACGCGGCTCGTCTCGGTCCCGAAGCCGAGGAACGCGAAGAGCTCGCGCATCGCGCTGTCCATCATTTGGTCGCGGTTGGCTCGTGCGTACTCCTGCGCCCAGAGCATGTCGGCGATGTAGGCCTCGAACTCCGGCGTTCCCTCCATGAGGTACGCGAGGTCGGGATCCTCGAGACGCAGCTCGAGGCCTCGAGCCAGGTTTCGGGCCGTCTCGATGTGCATCGTGGCGAGCTGGTTGCCGATGCCACGGCTCCCGGAGTGCAGCACCGCCCAGACGCGGGCCCGCTCGTCGACGCAGAGCTCGAAGAAGTGGTTTCCCGCTCCGAGGGTGCCGAACTGCTTGGCAGCCCGCGTCGCCTGCCCTGCCGATAGCTCGGTGCTCGGGCGATGCGTCGCCAGCCATCGGTCCGCGTTGCCGGGCACCCGGTCGTGGCCGCGGCCAACGCCAGCCGGCATGGTCCGCTCGATCCGGGTCAGCAGCGGCTCGAGGGAGTCGGGCAGCTGGTCGTCGGTGACGTCGAGCTCCGCGGCGATCATGCCGCAGCCGATGTCGACGCCGACCGCGGCTGGGATAACGGCGCCCATGGTTGGGATCACCGAGCCGACGGTGGCGCCCTTCCCGACGTGCGCGTCTGGCATCAGCGCGACATGACCTTCGACGATGGGGAGTCGAGCCGTCCGCTCGGCCTGCCGGATGGTCTCGGTGTCGAGCTCACTCCCCCAAGAGATCAGATTGTCGTTGATCGGCGTCGGCATTTGTCACCGTTCTCACCGTCTGGTCTAAGGATCGATGCGGATATCCTCCTGCAATGTCTACCGTTGACGCAGCCCGGTTACAGCAACTCTTGGACCGCGC
>Ga0073928_10004776_pt1 | contig 19627 bp, 23 predicted proteins | sample PaiPotPPA55metaG_FD_76969 | JGI IMG/M metagenome (GOLD analysis project Ga0073928, IMG submission 76969) | Iron sulfur acid spring bacterial and archeal communities from Banff, Canada, to study Microbial Dark Matter (Phase II) - Paint Pots PPA... ...
GCATGAGTCCCTGTCGTCCATGGCGGAGAAGCTCAAACCCTACGGTTTTATTCGCATCCACCGCTCGGTCGTCGTGAATATTTCGGCCGTGGAGAAGATCCAACCTTTACCGACGGGGGAGTATCGGCTGCGTGTAAAAGGTGGGAAGGAATACTTAGTAACGCGCACATACAAACACAACCTCAGAGATCTGGCTCAACTATGGGTCGGCTCAGAGCGGCTTTGCGGATAACAGTCTTTGCAGTTGGTTAAGCCTGGTCCGACAGCGCCTGTGTAACGCGCCGACTGGCAACTGCCGCCAGAACCGGCCACAACCGTCAGAAATTCAAATGCGAGTCCAGCTCTAAACTTCCCGAGGTTTTATCGCCTCGTTATCGTTACCGTCTATAATTGTTAACTCATATTTACGCCCCTAAGAAAGGAGTCAACATGAACAGTGTGGAAGACGTTGCTGCGGATCAATTGCGTGAGGATATGAAACTGGAGGAGTACGACCTTGTGATCCTCGGTGGCGGCACGGGATCGACAATCGCTGCGTGGGCCTTTGCCAAACAAGGGCAGCGTGTCGCAGTCGTCGATCGCAAATACATTGGCGGAGCATGCCCCAACATCGCCTGTCTGCCCAGCAAGAACATTATTCACAGCGCGAAGATTGCATCATACGTTCGCAGTAGTGAAGATTTCGGCATCGCCAAAGAAGGCCTCACCGTCGATATGGCCAAGGTGCGCGGCCGCAAACGCAAGATGGTCTCAGGCTTGAACGATATGTACCTGGACATCTACAAGAAGACCGGAGCGCAGCTTATCTTCGGCTCGGGACGCTTCATCGCTCTCCGAACTCTGGAAGTCACGCTTTCTGATGGAACAAAGCGTAAACTCCGCGGAACCAACGTGATCATCAGTACCGGTACGCGCGCGGCGTTAGCGCCAGTTCCCGGCCTTGTTGACGCACAGCCACTCACGCATGTGGAAGCACTCGAACTCGGTGAGGTCCCCAAACATCTTCTCGTGCTCGGCGGGGGCTACGTTGGATTGGAACTGGCCCAGGCCATCCGCCGGTTCGGCAGCAAGGTGTCGTTGATCGAACGCAACAGACACCTGGTCGATCGCGAAGACGAAGATGTCACTGAAGCTCTTCGCTGTTTGTTCCAAGACGAGGGCATCGACGTTCTTTTGAATGCTCAGATCAAGCGGATATCGGGGAAATCGAGCTTGTCGGTCAAAGTCGTCCTCGAACAGAACGGAGTGGAGAGAGCGATCGAAGGCAGTCATCTGCTGGTTACGGGAGGGCGCACTCCGAACACCGAGGGGATCGGACTGGAGTTGGCCGGTGTTGAATTGACAGATCGCGGATACATCAAGGTGAATGAGCGGCTTCAGACGACCGCGCCTGGCGTTTGGGCCATCGGCGAGGCAGCGGGCAGCCCGCAGTTTACACACATTAGCATTGACGATTTCCGCGTGGTTCATGACAACCTCTCCGGTGGTAACCGCGTGACGACTGGCAGGCAGGTCCCCTTTTGTCTATTCACTGATCCCGAACTTGCCCGCGTTGGCCTAAGTGAGAAGGAAGCTAAAGCGCGAGGCATTGCATATCGCCTTTTCAAAATTCCAATGGAACAAGTGCTGCGTGCGCGCACACTTTCTGAAACACGAGGTTTTCTAAAGGCGCTGGTTGAGATCGACAGCGACCGCATCCTTGGCTTCACCGCCTTCGCGGTCGAGGGAGGGGAGATCATGTCCTCCGTTCAGGTTGCTATGATCGGACGGCTGCCGTATACCGCATTTCGCGATGCCGTCCTAACTCATCCGACTCTTGTGGAGGGTCTCGGGGCGTTGTTCTCATCCGAACCTAGGATGCGAAACCAGCGGATGCGCGCTGCGACTCAATAAGAAATTGGTTATCATAGCGGTCGAGGCGAGTGTAGCCTCTCTTCAAGCTACCCCGGAATCTTAAAACTTGAGTCAATTGCTAAGTTTTACCTTCATGATTGCGATTGATTCTCCGGTGCTTTTTGAACCGCTAAGACCAGCTGAATAGATACGTTCTCCCGAAATAGCTGACTCTAAGTCTTGCGGTTCGGAGTAATCAAAACGAAATCCAGAGATGAAAATCTCAAACGCGTCATATTCCGCCATAGCCTTAAAGCCGATTGAACGTTCGTAGAATCCCATGATGCGACAATCTAAACCCATTGTGCAGTCAGGAAATCGAGCGACCACATGCAAAAGAGTGTTTTCCTCCTGCCATTTACCCAAAACATGAAAAACTTGTTCTTGCGTCATCATGATGGACTCTCCTTTGCGACAAGCTTTTAGTTTGGCGCATTTTATTCAACTTTCAGGGAGGCCGTTACAATATCAGATTAACAAGCGTGGTAAAGTATCCGAATGATCTAGAAGAAACCAACCTTTAAGCCATCGCGAAGTCTCATCGCCCTGGAGACAGGGGCGGTTTTGCTACATAGAAAGAAAATCATGGCACGAACAGCAAACCCAAAAGTGCGCCTTGACATCGATCGGCCTTCTCCTAGAAGGACTTGGGTATTCGGCCGAACTTCACGGCGCGCTATTTCCGCTCATTTCATCCAGAATTTGTTTTACTTCGTTCAGTTCGGCGAGTTTGCGGCGCAGCAACCAAGCCGCCCCGTACCACAGCACCGCCGGCTGCATCAGCACGCAGGCAACCAGCAACGCAACCCAGCCCTTAGGATGAGCCCTCACGTCCTGCCCAATGATTGACCAATGAACAGCCATAAGTGCCGCACAAAAAATAAGCCAGCCGATAGACAAATAGGTAGAGATCCGAAGCAGCCGGATTCGAGCCGCCACTCTTTTGTACCAAAGTTCGACGAACGCACGCGTTGACTGTGTCTCAGGACGCCACGTTCGGCGCAAAACCCATATCCGAATTCCGGCCGATACGAATACTAAGACGCATATACTCGTCGCCCAGCCTGTTCCCATCCAGCTCGATTGATGCCGCATGTACAGAGCAAAAATCAGAATCCCCACGAACGCGATCACCGTGAGGATATTTCCAAGCACGAAGCGCCGGTCCTCGCGCTTGATCCTCTGCTGGATTTTGCGCTGGAAGTCGGCTGACGGCTCCGCGGCGCTGTTCCATTGTTCGCGCCAGGCATCAAGTTCGCGGTCTTCGATCATGGTCTCTCTCCTAACGCGTCCTTCAGCATGTTCCTTGCACGGTTCAGACGCACTGCCACATTGTTTTCCGTAATGCCCAGCACCTCAGCCATTTGTGCGTGCGACAAGCCTTCGAGCATGAGTACGATCATTTGCCGGTGAGTCACGGGCAGCGATTGAATTGCCGACATAAGCCGCGTCCGCCGGTCGGTTTGCGCCACCTGCTCCTCCGGATGCGGTCGCGGATCGATCGGCTGGTCGGACTCTTCAATCTCCTCCAGCGGCTGATGAGGGGGCCGTCGCTTCCATACATGGCTGAGCCCGCGATTATGAGCAATGCGGTACACGAATGTTCGCTCCGAGCACTCGCCTCGAAAGTGAGCCAGCGCTTGCCATATCGCCAGCGCGATTTCCTGTACCAGCTCTTCTCGGACGCTGGCCACCGCCTCATAGCTGAACGCCAGCCGCGAGACGGCGGCCCCATGCTCACTAAGAATGCGATCGAATTGCTCTTCCAAATCGCGGCGTTCACTCACGATTGTGTCCTGGCCGCAAATCGATCTTTGGCTGAATACGCATAGCTCTTTCGGACAGAAAACGTAAACGCAAAGCTTAAGAAGTTCTCCGAGGTAGCCAAAACATCACGAGACTGTCACTGGCATCGACTGTCGTTTCTCGACCTGATACCGAGTCTCGGGATAGTAGCGGCTGAAAATTAGAGCTACAACTAGCAACGCCAGCGGTGTCAAGAAACTGGCCTCCGGACCAACCGTCCCGCCGGTCAGCCACTGCGGTCCGCTTAATGTGGAATTGAGCAGATTGTGGTAGGGCATGATGCCGCTGTCGGGAACTCCGTAGAACATTTGTCCCCAGTCGTAGCCTAGATGAAAGCCGACCGCACACCAGAGATTTCCGGTCCGCCGCAAAAACAGACACAGAAGGAGTCCAAACAGCACCACCGCCTCGGAGCCTACTGCATTCTCGTGCGAATTGAAGAAGTGGCCCAAGCCGAACAAGCCTGACATCACGAACGCCGCTGGCCAGAAGCCGATTCCGGAAGTGAGTGTGTACTGGATGTATCCGCGAAACAAGAATTCTTCAACAAGTCCGACCAGCAGAAATGCAATGGCCCACCCGAAAAGCGAGAACAAAATTGCCGTCCCGTGAAGCGCCAGGCCGGTTACGCGGAACCCGTGCAGCAGAAACATCGTCAGCAGCGTACCGCTGATCGCCAAAAAGCCTGTTAGAGACCCAACCCAGAAATCCTTTCTCAGCGCCAATCGTAGGGGCAGACCATACTCGCCGAATTTGCGATGCTCAATTTTGCCGATCACCAGCGCAACGGCGCAGAGAACCAGCAAAGTGATTGCTTCCGACCCGCCCATCAAAAGCGGCGTGATCGTAATCTGACTCTGATTCTGGTTCCTGTACTGCTCCCGAAAGGCTCCAGGCCCGCCTGCTCGGATGAGAACGAAACCTCCAAGCAGAACCGCAAACAACGCGATGAACATGAGCACCCGCCAGCCGGCACGCAGACCGTTGGGTCCAACAAAAATTGATCTCAACCCGAACGTGGGATGGGAACTTGGCTGGAAAGATTCAGTGGATAATGCGGGCAAGTTTTCAGCGGCCTTCACCGGATTTGCGAATGTCATTTTTCCCTCCTGAATCAGGATTGGTCCGGCCATCAAAGAAATCGAAGCCGCCAGACCTGGAATCCGACAGTCGGATTTGCGCCCTCGTGTTCTTAGCCGTCCCTATTCATGTAGTCTCAGATAGGCAAAAAACCTTACAAAGAATCTTGCGGCGTGCCATAAGCAGTTGATAGACGGACCGAACCTACCATTCAATTCAGGATTTGACCTAACAACGAACCTACCAGAACGCCGCAATGGCTCTTAAGATGGGCTGATACGGCAACGTGCCATTTGCTGCGCAAGTCCCAAAAGAAGTTTCTCTTTACGCCCGTCCATCCGCCTGATCGCCTTAGCAAATAGACGAAGCTCGTGACGGTGTTGCCGCCCATATACCATTCGTCGCCGGGGATCGCTGGCACCTTCGGCGAACTTACGCTCCCGCCGTCAGTGAAGAGCCGATACGGAGGAATTTCTAAGGCGCGAGCGAAATCTCAAGAGTCTCAACATTGGGAACTGTGTAACCATTCTCAACGCGGCTGACGTAGCAGCGAGCCCTGTGCTCAATATGAACTTGGGAAAGGCCTTTCTCTTCGCGCAATTCAGGCAATTTCTGTTCGATTTCCATCCGGTGGGACTACGCCTGCTTTAATCACTCTTCGCAAGAATCAGCGGCAAAAGATATTCCTGCAATTTCCTGCTCTGCTCTGGGCCGTTGTTTTCCAATTGGAGGCCCATACTGCTGTTCGCGGACGACCGGACGACACGGGCGGCTAAGTTCAGAGGAGGCGCTCCTGGCCTAAGTTCCAAGCGAACAAGAACGATCGAACCTGCAGGGAGCATTCGTGACGCTTGGACGAACATCCCGCCGAGACTCAAATCCACGGCTACGCCACTTATTTGCTCTTGATTTAATTCTATGGAGACTTTGCAATTTACTTTAACGCGTTGGTAGCGGCGCGCCTCACGCTGCATAGGACCCTCGGCAACGCGGATCAGGCGTAGCATGCGATGCCGGTCAATAGGTTTGAACAAAAAGAAACTGGCGCCGGCCTGGAATGCACGCGACAGGATAGTGCGGTCGTCCTCGCCCGTGATCATCACAATCGGCGTGGTTCGGTTCAAGCCTGAGGCGCGAATCCGCCGGGTGAGTTCCAGGCCGTCCGGGGACGGCATATTCACATCGAGAAAGACAGCTTGAAATTTCTCCACCTCAATACGTGTAGCCGCCTCCTGACTGCTCGTATGTGTAACGGTCTCCATATCCGCAGAATTCAAGACGTCCTGTATCATCTCGCAAACTGTCGGATCGTCGTCCACGACCAATACGCGACTTGGCACACTGATCTCCCGTGGGAGCCGATTCTTTTAAGAGCTGGACCGTATGTTCACGGAGTAAACCAACCACCGCTGGAGCTGTTCACTAAGCAGCTTAAAATCGACGGGCTTAGAGATGCATCCATGGCAGCCAGCCTGCATGACTCGTTCCTGATCCGTCAGCATCGCGTGTGCAGTCACGGCGATCACCGGAATACTTCGCAGCGCCGGCTCTTTACGTATCCATGCGGCCAGGGATAGACCATCCTCTGAGCCGAGTTGCACATCGAGGAGTACGGCATCAGGTGGTTCATTCTTGCAAGCGGAAAAAGCTTGCTCCAGGTTCTCGGCGGCTACCGCATCAAAACCTTCTGACTCCAGCCAGTCGCAAAGAAGTTCGCGATTGGGCTGGTTGTCCTCAACTACCAAAATACGATGCTTCATGATTTTCCTGCTAGGACCGGCGGCACCGCTCGTTGCAACTGCCTGATCAGCGCATCCTGCCACCGTTCTTGCTTACAGAAAAAGGCTCCTGTATTCGTCTGAAGGAATTCCTTTTCCGTTGCGGTCAAATCCTTGCTCGTCAGCACGAAGACGGGGAGATCGGCTGTACGAGAATCCCCTCGCCATTCCGCGAGCAACTGGAACCCGCTCAAATTCGGCATGATCAAGTCGAGAATTACGAGTTCCGGCAAAGAAGCCGCCACTTGGACACGGGCTTCAAAGCCGTCAGCGGCTGTGGCCACGACGTACCCATGCTTGGATAGCATTTCGGCAATGAACTCACGCGTCGGCGTATCATCGTCGACCACCAGAATTGGCCGCTCTCTTCCCATCTGTCCACGAAGATTCAGACAGCGTTCCACGGCAGCCAGCAGCGTTGCCTTCTCGACGGGCTTCACGATGTATTCATCCGCGCCAAGCAGCGCTCCGGTTGCTGGCTGATCAATAGCCGTAACTACAATTACAGGGATCTTGGCCGTCCGAACATCACTTTTCAACTCGGACAATAGTTCCCAACCATTGACGGGTTTCATCATGATGTCTAGCGTGATGGCGTCGGGCTGCAGTTCGACAGCCATTTCCACAGCACGGGCTCGGTTGTCGCACAACAGCACTTCGTAACCTGAAGAAACCAGCTGTGACTGGAGGAGTTGCACTGCAGCCGATTCATCTTCGATTACGAGGATTCGCGGCGCTGCACTTGAGTTGAGCCCTGGCTTGGACTTACGCGTTTCTTCTCTTATTAAGGTTGGGGTGATCGGTAGCGTGAAGTAAAAGCAACTTCCCGAGCCCGGTTTGCTTTCAAGCCCGAGGCGACCGCCATGCAATTCAACTAACCGACGGGTGATGGCTAGGCCCAAACCCGTGCCTTCCGATGTCTTGTCCGATTGCCGCAATCGGTGGAAAGCCTCAAAGATACGCTGTTGCTCTTCTGCGGGAATGCCCGGACCAGAGTCGCGAACTTCGATGCGCACGACGTCCCCGAGTTGTTGAGCTCCGAGTTCAATCTTTCCACCTTCAGGGGTGAACTTTATTGCGTTCCCAACCAGGTTCATCAATACCTGTCTGAGGCGCGTGGCATCGGCTCGAACGCTTAGATCCAGCGAGGAGTGCACGACCAGGGTTTGTGACTTCTTGTCGGCCAGCGGACGCAAGCAGTCGAAAGCTTCGGCAAATGATGAATTCACCTGCACGCTTTCAATCGACAACTGAAGACGTCCCGCTTCGATCTTGGACAGATCTAAAATGTCATTAATCAACCGGAGGAGGTGCCGACCCCCCGTGTTAATGTGGGTTACATAACGTCTCTGCCGGTCGTTCAAAGGACCGTAACGCTCTTCGCTCAACATGTCGGAAAAACCCATTACGGCATTCAGCGGAGTTCGCAACTCGTGGCTCATCGTCGAAAGGAACTGATCCTTAAACTTGTTCGAGCGTTCAGCTTCTTCTTTCGCAAGGACCAGCCCTTCCTGCATCTGCTTAAACTCGGTAATATCGCGCGCCACTGCATAGATCAATTGTTGCTCGGCGAAAGGCGTTGCGCTCCACATCAACCATTTGTATGAGCCGTCTTTGCAAAGATATCTGTTTGTAAAGGCGACAGTGTCCACGCTTGTCTTAAACTTCTCGGTCCTCTGAATGGTGGCTTCCCGGTCTTCTGGATGGACGAACTCCAAATATGGTCTCGCTATCAACTCTTCTGTGCTGTAGCCGAGCGTTTTCTGCCAGGAGGGATTAAGCCGCTTAAAGTGTCCGTCGTAACCGGCTATGCAGATCATGTCGATTGAGAGCGTGAAAAAGCGCTCCAGTTCTTCACGAGCCTTCTTAAGCTCGGTGATATCCCGGAAAACAAGGACCACACCGAGGTTCTCCCCTGCGCCCGTCACAATGGGGGCCGCACTATCTTCAATGTCAAATTCTTTTCCCTTCTTGGAGATCAACAGCGTGTCGTCGGCTAGACCAACTACCTTCCCCTCTCGGAACACTTTCTTCACGGGGTTCTCAACGGGACGGCGCGTTTCCTCATTGACTATGTCGAGAACGAGGTCGATGGACTTGCCTTTGGCTTCCTCAAGATTCCAACCAGTCAGGGTCTCGGCCACCGAGTTCATGAAGGTAACAGCACCGTTCATGTCGGCTGCGATTACCGCATCACCGATGCTTCCGAGAGTGGTTGACGACCACTCTTCGCTTTTTGCTAGAGCCGCTTGTGCCCGGTTACGTTCGGTCAGCTCGCGGCTCAGCAATCCGAAGCACGACAGCAAGAGCAAAATGCTTACAAGAGTGCCTATAGTAATCGCACGGGTTGACGTCGCTATACCTTCGTTTGCTCTCTGCGTTCGAGTCTTTAACAGATCGTTCTCCTCGTTTGCCATCTCCGAAACTAGAGAACGGATCTGATCCATCGATTGCTTTCCAACGCCCTGCAAGACTAGCTGGTTTGCGGCTGCAATTAGCCCCTGATTTCGCAGGTCAATTGTGCTCTGAAGTTCGGTTAATTTCTTTTCTATGAGAGGTTCTAAAGTCAGGATTCGCTTTTGCTGGTTTGGATTGTCGGACGTGAGATCCTCTAAGCGCCCGGTCACCTGATAGATGTTCTTGATTGCCCTGCGGTAGGGATCGAGATAAGCCTCATCTCCAGTGAGGAGATAACCTCTCTGCCCGGTTTCTGCGTCGACGAGCCGGGACTCCGTCTCATCGAGTGTTCGCAAGACTTCGTAGGTGTGCTTTTGCGAGTCCGCTGCTTCAGCGAATCGTGTTGTATTTCGGTACGACTCCCAGCCGGCAAACACAAGAACTATCGCTGCAGCAGCGAAGCCCCAGCCAATTAAGTGCCGTTCCATTTTCCATTGCATTGTTTTGCCGTCCTGGCCGCAGGCACGGATTTCGCGATAAAGCAAAATGGGTCCGGCGATTTTGGGAAGGGTTACATGTAACATTCTAGCGTTTAGATGGATTGGGAAGTCTAGATTTGCCAGCTAATGGAACGATGAGTTAATACTCGTTCCGAAATGGGAACACTGGACCTAACCTCGTTTCATTTTGGCGCACTTCCATATTGCGGCACTTGCGTGGGACCTAAAGTGAAGCCCTTCCCCACGCAGCCCCGGCTCGAATATCTCGGCGTTTTATAGAATTGAAGAAGGAAAGACGGAGCGACGCTTGGCAGACAACCACGCAATACTGGCAGGCACTTCCATTAACTTTTTAAATATATACTCTTGATGCAAACACGCGGCCATCATGGGCCAAGTGCTAGTCTTTTTCCATGGCGCACGGGGCAAGACACCGACACCACGCAAACCATTTCGATCAAACACGCTGAGTTAGGCCATGCAAGGTCAAGCCCCGGGCAAAGAGCACATCTTAGCCTGGCAGCTCACGGCTAATGGAAAAGGATTCGCGTGCAGCGGCTGTTCGTGGGCTTTCCCTAATCCAAACAAACTGACAAAGCAGGAACACGATCAGGCAGAGGTTAATCGGTGTTTCTCCGAGCATGTTTGCAATCGCGATCTTCCGCTCAAGAAATTCAAATGGTAATTTATGAAAAAACACATCAGTCGATTCCCGAATGAGCGGCCCGGTGAACCTCTAATCGGTAATCCCGCTAATAGCGGATTGTCAAGTCTCGAACTTCTGTGAAACGAATGCCGTCTCCTTCAATCCATTGGGACGTCAAATAACACGCCTTCAGTGTTTTCCGACAAACGACGCTGCAAAGGCGCCTCCATCCCTTTCTGCTGGTACAGGTCCGGAAACTGTTCTACCGTCGTGGGCGCAATGTAGAAGTGAATAGTTCCTCGCCCTATGCCAGCCCAAGCAACTTTCGAGCCAAGAAAAAAGTCATCAAGACGTGAATGTGTCCTGTTGTGAACAGATATCGACCTTCGGCTCTTTCATGATCCTCCCTGCGGAGAAACTCAGACGACTCAGTCAGTTTCCTCTGACACAAGGAGAATCATATGGCAGAACCAAGAACAGCCAGGTACACAGATATCGTCCCGGCGAAGGGAACGATCATAGGCAGTAAAGTAGTCAACGCACAAAATGAAGACCTCGGAAAAATCGAAGACGTCGTACTCGACGCTGGATCCGGGCGAGTCGTTTACGCGGTCTTATCCTTTGGAGGGTTTCTTGGAATGGGTGATAAGTATTTTGCCATCCCGTGGAACGCGATCCACTTCAATTTGTCGGAAAAGCAAGCCGTCCTGAACGTGGACAGAAAACTTCTGGAGAATGCGCCGGGTTTCGATAAGGACACCTGGCCGAACATGGCTGATTCGACCTGGGGAAGCAGGATCTATAAACACTATGGCTACACGCCTTATTGGGAAGAAAAGGTCGGCAACATCCACTAATCACCGGATCGGGTCTCCCGGACTGAACTGGGGGGCCCGGTCTAACCCCAGCCACAATTGACCTGCTTGTTTCGGATGTGGGGATGCACAAGCACTGACAGTACCGTCGCCCGAGCAATCGCTAAATTACATTGAAGGCCATTTTCTCGTCGTGTATGGGTACGGGAAGGCGAAGCGACGGCGCCTGCTATCGCGCTCAGTTTCTGTCTATCACACTCTCAAGCGCGCAGAAAACCTAGCGGCGACCCAGCCGTGATCTGGCCAAGCGCAGGTCTTGCTTCTGTCTTGATTCCAATCGCAGATTTACTTTCTCTCCTGAGAACCGACAGACTACTTATAGCATCTGCTATCGCATGCCGCTCTGCTTGTTCGCCTGATCCCCTGCGCAGTTCTTTTGTCCTCAAAAAGATTGCTTTTTCTGCAGTCGCAACCCGGCCAGCGAGGTTAGAGCTGCTGCCATTCTCGTTGTGCATCTCCCATGTCTGCCTCCCCTTCTTGCGTGAAAGGAGTGTAGAAGTTGGGTTCGAAGCTTTCTGTACACTTTTGTACAGTTTGTGAATTGCGGTTTTCCGTCGTTTTCGGAGACGGTTAATCGTGCAAGACAACGCTTAGAAGCGACGTATTAATGTGGAGCCCGCCGTTGTACTTGATGAAGCCCAGTTTTTTGAATTTATTCATGAAAAAATTGACCCGAGAGCGCGTAGTCCCGATCATTTCGGCCAGCATCTCTTGCGATACCTTAGGGACCATCTTTTGGGGCGTATCTTCCTTGCCATATCGTGCCAGCAGCAACAACGTCCGCGCGAGCCGCTTCTCGCTGGAGTTGAAGAGCTGATCGACTAAATCCTCCTCAACCCGGATGTTCCTCGAAAGCATGTAAGAGATGAAGCGGTCGGAAAATGCATGTTCAGCGTGGAGGGCGCGAACCATCTCTTTCTTTTCAATTACCGGTACCGTGGTCGGTGCAACCGCAGTTGCCGATCCTATCCGTATCGGCTGAGCGGCAAGACAACCCTCGCCAAAAAAATCTCCCGGTCCCAAAATCGCCACGACGGCCTCTTTGCCGGTTTCATTCACTACCGAAAGTCGTACCCCGCCTTTTTGAATATATAGAACATTCTTAGCGGGATCGCCCTGCGAGAAGATCGCTTCCTTTTTCTTGAACTCTGTAACTTTGCGGGCTACACCGGCCGAATCGAGAAAAGCTTGGGCATCGAAAGCGGGCTTTCCCTTGAATTTTACAGTGGGTTTGACGCTTGATCTGGCGATTGCTCTCATAAAATAACCGCTTAACCATAATAATAGCAGGAATCACGATTCCCGAGACCGCTATTCTGTTTTCCATCTGAATGTGCAGTCAGGGCCTTCTGGTAATCCATCTTCCGACGGATGCGGACAACCGAGGTTTGGCCATTTCTTTAATAACGCTCGCTAGAGTCGCGTCCCTTTAAGCGTTTTTTGTCGTTCTTATCGACCATGCCTTAACATAGCCCCACGCTCGAAACAATTCCGTTCAACACCGCACAGTTTCGTAACTGCAAAGGGCACCGAGACGAAGCACACATGCTTGGGTGGGTAATAAGTACCAATGCTTGCAATCACGCGGGCTTTCTGCAATGGATCGCCAATCGCGCGTCCCTAGAAAGTAGGACGCGAACGGTTCATCTGATACCAATCCGTTATGTCCGGTGTCCACCTGAAGGTCGAGTGAGTAACAGTAATCATCCAAGATGGTAAGGAATTATTCCTGAAGGAATGCGGCAAGTGCGGCGCCGAATTCTATGGTTCTAAAAACCAGACTCGGTGCGAGAAGTGCCGGAAGACAGAACGTGTCCCAAATCCAATTCCATTTTGAAAAAAATCCAAAGTGCTAATGGGTGCGGTTATGCACCCATACCTTTGCGGTTCTTGCGGATTTATTGCACTTCTACGCGCCCACGGGGACATTCCCGGGTTCCATAGAACTATGGCAAGGTCAGGACAACTAAGCAGCGTTCCTTACCGCAAATCCTTGAAAAAGTTTTGCAAACGCCGTTCGAGTGGATACTGACTACTGAGTTCACGATGCACTTTCCTCACATCCTTGACTTCGCTTCTTCGGGGACTCCTTCAACAACTCACGTGGAGAACTCACGTTCGCATCGACCCCGTCACTGGTCGATGGCTTAGCTTACTGGTTGTCGTTTGTGTGTTCCCCGCACGGCCGTGTGCTCTAGCTTTCATGGAGTACAGGGCGATGTCCGCTGCACCCATCAGCGTATCAATCTTCTCGCCGTCTTTAGGATAGATCGCAATACCGATGCTCACTGAAAGCTTCGGTTTTCTGCCATCACGCGCCAAGTTGTCACATATGCGCCCGGCCACCAAGTTCGCCGGTACTTCCCCTGTCTCGGGCAGTATCACCGCAAACTCGTCCCCGCCGAAGCGCGCTGCGGTGTCCATGTTCCTGCAAGAGTTGCACAAAACATCGGCCAAGCGGCACAGCGCCTGACTACCAACCACGTGGCCGAAACGATCGTTGATCTTCTTTAGCCCGTCCAGGTCAAGGAACAAGAGTGCGAATTCACGTCCGGTCCGCTCGGATCGCTTAATCTCGCTGTCAAGGATCTCTACCAGATGGCGGTAATTGGACAGCCCCGTCAACGGGTCCTTGGCTGCCTGCTCCCGCAAATGATTCTCCAGCTTGCGCTGCTGGGTGATGTCTTCAACGATAACCTCGTAACTGTCCTTCTCGCCGTCAGTGCTGACCTGTCGTCCGCTGAGTCGTACCTTTAGTGGCGTGCCGTCCTTTCGTTTCCAGTCAATTTCCAAGCGAACACCACCATCCTCGCCATCTTTGCCGGGAGAGAGCCCCAGCAATTGCTCTCGTTTGGAGGCATTACAAAGGATCTCACTCACGTGGTGAGTTGCCATGAGCTCCTTTCTGGATGCATATCCCAGCATGGTGACAAGCGCCTGATTGACATCGAGAAACTTGCCTTTCCCGTCGCAGCGACAGATTCCGTAGGACAAGTTCCCTACTAGAGCGCGATAGCATGCTTCTGAATGGCGCAGTTTTTTCTCTGATTGATCGCGTTCCTCGCGCAGGATGTTTTCACTGAGCGCTCGGCGAACCGCTATCGGAAGATGACCAACGTGATCCCTGTCAACACAATCGGCCGCGCCTTCCGTAATAAGCTCCGCCACGGTCTCCGGTCTAATGGTGTCAGCCAAAAAAATAACGGGGACGCGTCTCTCCCTTTCGCGTAGCACTTCGAGCACCCGCGGTCCGTGCCAGTTGCGCACGGGATACTTAGCCAGCACAATGTCGTAGTACTTTGAGTCCAAATGTTTGATGAACGTTTCGGGAGTAGAAACTACATCTGCGCTGACCTTGAACTGCGCTCGCTTGAGTTCTCGCAAGCATTGCTCTACTTCAGCGGCGACGCCATGAATAAATAGGACGCGCAAGGGGCGCCGTCTGCTCGCCGGTCCGTGCGGGACAGGAGGGAGCACAAGTTGGTTGACGTCGTTTCGTGAGGCTAAAGGCATCAAAGCCCGCCAAGATTAGCGGGAATCCCCTGGAAACTGATTAAAGTTACCCCTGAAAACCGTAATCTAGTAGGGTGTGGACCAACTGTACAAAACAGCACACTTCAACTTTTGTATTAACCGTTGAGGCACATCGTACCAGGCCGGTCTGCCGTTAAGTCTCGCTCGCGAGTAAATCGACTACTCGCCAAGCGAAATCCAAATGCCCGGTTTATGCGTTGATCAGGAGTTGGCCACGTCCGATGGGACTCTCATTTTGGCGGGTCAGTTTTTTTCGCTCTTGGATGTTCGGCGCAGATGTGGGACTTAAATTCTCTATCACGTCGCGTCTCATATCGCTGCTTCATTTCATCGAGTGACCTGCCCACAAGGGGACCTAAGAGATTAAAGATCCACCCGCATTCAGAGCAAGCCCAGCCCCGAAACTTACCCTGATTGAGCCATACCATCCTGCGGAGCATAGACAATTATATGTCGCGCATTGCAGCCGTAAAAATTGCTGTTGCTACCCTGACTGGTCTTGTTAATTTATCCGGTTGTCCGGAGCGATTACGTGTTCTTCGACAGCTAGAATCAATTCCTTTCGGAGATTCATCTCCCATCCCGGCTTGATGCGGATGCGCACGTCGGCGACAGATTCACCAACGATGCTGCAAGGCATGGGGACGCGGCATTGACGGATTGCAACGAGCAAAACCACCGATTTACCGAGCCACGCAGAATATGCGGGGGATTTTTTCCCCGTTCCCTCAGTGATTATGTTGGTCACCTCTCTTCGGTTAAGTCCGACATTGGTCTTGCGCCTCACCTGCCTCGCGGCTGGAATAGACACCGAAGACCGCTAGGTGGCGAGTGCGGCTCTTTCGGCAGTTCCGCTTCGTTTAATTGAGGCGGTTCACGTGGCTGTGACGGTAACCTCGACGTAAGCACCTTTCTTGAGTTTCACATCATCCCCATTTTCGTCAGTCAAGGTATTTTCAATGCGGAGATCTCGATAGTGGTGATCGGCCCCATTGACACCAATCTGTGCTTTTTCCGGTTGGCTCGGACGTGGAGAACGGAATGATTCTGTTGACGGTTCCGGGCATGGTGGTGCTTGGCTGTTCTCGAACTCGCGCAGTGTCTAGGTTTAGTTCCGAAATCCTTGCGGACTTGGCTATGCGCGGCTTCGCCATTTCCTTCTTGACGCTAGCACGCGTCGCGTTGCCGGTTTCTTTCTTAACTTTCTTATTTAGCATCCACATCGTGCCTCCAGTTTGTCGCGGGTCGGTTGTGTGAAGCTGTACTGCCTCATCAGGGTTTTTCGATGACTTTTTCCACCTGGCCAATTTTCTTCTGCGCCTTCCCGACTATGTATTCGCCGACGCCTTCGGCTTCTAAGTTGGAGTCGTTCGTCGCGCGTCCCACCTTTTCTTTCACTTTGCCTTTCACTTCGTGCAGCTTGCCTTTTACTTGGTCCTTACTGCTTTGCTTCATAACGACCTCCTATCAGAATTGAGTTCCTAAAAATGAACGGCGCCGAGCAGGTACAAAACCAATACGATCAGTAGCACAGTGCCGAGGATTCCGAGTCCACCGCCCATTCCCCATCGGGAGTAGCCGTAATAGCCGCCACCTCCGCCAAACAGCAGCACCAGAATAATGATTAGTAGTAGCATCGTAATTCTCCTTTAAACTCTCGCCGGATGTGGTCTCTGGCCGACACTCTTTACAACGGATGCCAATTCTCTTCAACTTTTCGGCTTCGTTTTGTCTTCAACCTTATCTGCACCCTGCTCTGTCTTCTTCGCGGATTTATTGACAACTTTCTTAGTTTCTTTCTTTGTAGCACTACCAGTTTTCTTGGCGGAGTCTTTCGCCGAACTCCCTGCGTCTTTGATGTCCTGTTTGGGCGTCGTCTCTTGCTGCGCTTGGCGATGAGCGGCGGATACTGCTGACGGCGTAAAGCAAACTAGGAGGAACAAGCCGTTTGCAATAAATAATAGGAACCTTTGCATCACATTCTCCTTAAGAAACAACCTTACGACTTTTTTGCCTGTCTGTATGCTTCCTCCCCGGCCTCAACTGCATCTTGTACCTTGTCCTTTGCCAAATTCACGAGTGCTTTGCCGCGCCTCTTTAGACTTTTGCCCGTCTTGTTCACCCGATCGGCCGCTTCGCTCAGAACTTCAGCAAGATCACCTCGCAGTTCCTCTCCTGACTTCGGTGCAAAGAGAAGAGTGACGACTGCCCCGACGGCTATTCCCAAAATAAACGTAAATATGGGCCTTGTGGCGTCGTCTCTGTTCATGTAACGCTCCTATCCGGAAATCAAAACTCGATTTGTTTTAAGCACGGAAAGGGAGGAAGCCTCGAATGGCTCCCTCCACTTAGATTAATTGGATTAAAGCGTTCCGCGCGCTGTCTTAGTAGAAACGTTATAATCGGTTTGCTTCGTATCCGCAGACGATTCGCCGGTGGAGGAAATGTCCTCAGCTCCGGTATTCTTCATGATTTCCTTACCGCGCTTCACCTGGTCGGAAGTATCGCAATGCACGGACAATAGAATCCCGCCCTTCTGGATGCGGCCTTCGTAGCGTTTCGCTTCGTACTCGGGAATGCCCATCCCGATTAGCGCACCAGCAAAACCGCCAACCGCACCACCTACGCCGAGGCCGGCCAAGGCGGCCATGATCGGTCCAGCAGCGATGAAAGGACCAAGACCGGGAATGGCGAGCGCGCCGATTCCGGCCAACAGCCCGAGCGTTCCACCGATTACGGCACCAGCGCCGCCTCCGGCCGTTGCGCCCTCGGGGGCTTTGGTGTCTTTATGGGTTGCGATCGGCTTGCTGCCGAGATTTTCCGGCAGAAGTACGGAAACATCCGAAGTGGTAAAACCGCTTTTCAAGAATGCATCTACTGCGCGTTCGACCGACTCACGTGAATTGTAAATCCCGAAAACTGAGGTTTTCTTGTCTGACATTTGTTGTTTCTCCTTTTTATGAGTAAAAACGAAGCTGGCAAAATCTAATGGTTACGTTTTTGGAGCAACTTCAAGCTGGTCTGTCACGTTGTCCGCTCCGGCGACGGCAACAGCCTTGGCTTCCAGGTTTGCCTTTTCATCTTCTGAACGAACCGGCCCTTTCAAAGTGACTTTGCCGTCCTGAGTGATGATCTTGATGTTATGGGCGTAAGTCGAGAGCGACTTGTCTTGCATGATCGACTTGCGAATTTGCTTCGTAGTGTTGCGATCCGCAGGGTTCATTTTTTGCTGATCAGCAGTCGTCGCATCTTTGTTGGCGTCGCCTTGATTCGTCTTCGTATTGTCTGCCGCGGGTTGCTGGCCGTTCTGCGGAACCGAACTTGCAAGCAGCGATGCGCCAACAAACAACGTAGCTACAAGTACTGACATGCGCTTCCCGAATTTCATTTTTGATCTCCTTTTTTGAATCTGTAATTAGCAAATAGAAATTAGTACTTGTCGAGGCCTGTTTTTCAAAATCGAGGTGAGGCGAGAAGTACATTCCTACCAAGAGTAATTTGAACGTAAGGCGCTCGGGACCGAGTTGAGTCCAAGCAACGTTGATGGTGAAACGCGATTACGCTCTTCGCACCAGCCAAACGATCAAGCAGATAATCAATAAGGTTCCGAGTAGCCCGTACCCGAACATTGAAGCCTCCAGTAAGATAGATCCTCGGATTTAGGATCGATGGCATCCAGTTTGAATTGCGGACCTCGCGGTATCTGTTCAATTTGGCACACAATCCCGACATTTGGAAGGTGGGATTTGACGATAACTTTTGACTATCAAGGACGAAAAGGTCCGTTGGCCCGTCGTCAGACAGGAATTAGCGAGCGAACGTGGTTCAGAAGACTCGGTCCTCCTGTCTTCTCCACAACCCGGTCAACGGGTAAATCTATACTCAACTGCCTCATCTTGGCAGCGTGAACTGATGATCGGTATCTGCGGCAGAATGCGCTTTAACTCACGAGCAGCGTCGAGCCCATTCATGATCGGCATAGATAAATCCAAAATAATTAGATCGGGCCTATGTTTCTTCGCAAGTGCGATGGCTTCCTCTCCGTTGACACCTTCAGCACAAATGTCATAGTCCTCTTCTACTTCAAACATCTCGCAGAGCGCCTTGCGGATTACCGGATTGTCATCGGCGACCAGAACGGTCTTGGGCGCCTTTCGGCGCTGCGCATCAACCGCACCTGATCAAGAACCCGACATGATGTGACACCCTCAACAGAAATGGATCTCTTACAGAGGAAAAGAATGGGCGGCCTCGCAGACCCGCCCCTTCTGTTTGCTTCCCGCTCGGTATCGAAACGTTAGATTGTCACGATCGACAGAAAGTTACATCCGTACCATCTTGACTTCATGCTACGAGTTCTGATTTAGATTATCCGACCTAGGATCGGTGAATACATTACACCAGTCACATCAGTACAAATGGCATCTTAAGTGTGCTGATATCAAAATGCGAAAGTGTTCACAATGGGACAGACGTCCGGCTTCTCTGTGACTACCTTCGTATCGGTGTAAGGTGCTCACGCACCCGCAGAGGCATCAGTGCAGTTCGGAAAGCGAGATCGCAGATGTTTCTCACACTCGGAAGCAAGGAGATGAAAACATGCTTGGGATAATCGCAGCTGTTCTGATCGTTCTTTGGTTGCTTGGATTTTTCGCATTTCACGTAACGACCGCATTGATTCACGTACTCCTGGTTCTGGGACTGATATTACTTGTGGTGCATTTCATGAGAGGCAGCACGGCATCGTAAGTTGCTGTCAATCGTCTGACGGGAGGTTTGTATGAAAGGTTTAATCTTCTCGGCTTTGGTCGTCTCATGCGCGCTTGCGTTCACGCAAGTCGCCCAGGCCCAAGAGACCCCTAAAGAGCACAGCATGACCGGATGTTTGAAGAATGGCAGTGAACCCAACTCGTACATGATCACCGATGTGGAAGGAAAGGGACCGAAGACGATCGGGATCGTGTCATCGACTGCCGACCTGACGCCCCATGTCGGTCACAAGATCGAGATCACCGGCACGGCCGTCTCTCCTATGAAGGCGGAGAAGGACAAGAACGTACCGAAGGCAGACCACTATATGAAGGTGACTGCGATCAAAATGATCTCGGAAACCTGCCC
>Ga0073928_10004778_pt1 | contig 19622 bp, 28 predicted proteins | sample PaiPotPPA55metaG_FD_76969 | JGI IMG/M metagenome (GOLD analysis project Ga0073928, IMG submission 76969) | Iron sulfur acid spring bacterial and archeal communities from Banff, Canada, to study Microbial Dark Matter (Phase II) - Paint Pots PPA... ...
AAGCAGACTCCGGAAAAGAGTCTGTTGGAACCGAAGAAGCGCTCCGGTGGACGTAACAACCAGGGCGAGATTTCGGTCTGGCATCGCGGTGGCGGTCACAAAAAGCAATATCGCAAGATCGATTTCCGTCGCGATAAGGATGGTGTGCCAGCCAAGGTCGAAGCGATTGAGTACGACCCCAACCGCAGCGCCAACATCGCGCTCTTGCACTATGCCGATGGCGACAAGCGCTACATCTTGCATCCGATAGGTCTTGAAGTCGGCGCGACCGTGTCGACCGGCGAAGCGGCAGACATTCTTCCTGGCAACGCCATGAAGTTTCGCCACATTCCTCCCGGCACTATGGTGCACAACGTTGAGTTGTATCCGGGCCGTGGCGGCCAGTTGGTTCGTACCGCAGGCGCTTCCGCGCAGTTGTTGAGCAAAGAAGGCGATGTGGCGCTGATCAAGCTGCCTTCCGGCGAAGTACGCAAGTTCCCGATTGATTGTATGGCGACGGTTGGCCAGGTTGGCAATCTGGATCACGAAAACGAAACCTACGGCAAGGCAGGACGCACGCGCTGGAAGGGTATTCGTCCCACAGTTCGCGGCGTGGCCATGAACCCTGTGGATCACCCGCACGGTGGCGGTGAAGGCCGCGTCAAGGGCAATCACCCGCAAACGCCGTGGGCCTTTCCGACGTTGGGTAAGAAGACCCGGCACAACAAGCGTACCGACAAGCACATTGTGGAGCGCCGTAAGTAGGGGTTCGGGATGCAAAAGAGTTTTTTCAGCACTTGAGGGAGAGCATTCGCGGCTCAAGCACACTGCGAATGAAGAGCAGAAGCGATGCGAGCGACACGGACAAGCCGTACAGCAGGACGCCGGACAGCGGTACGGTCTGGCGCGAAGCGGTCGAGCAAGCGTGTAGCAAAACGAGTGGCGCCGAAGCCGGTCGCGAAACCGGTCGCGAAGGTTGCGGTGCTCGTGAAGAAGCAGCCTGCTATTCCGCTGGAGCCGGCGTTGTACAAGCTTTGCAAGCCGGGATGGGCGGTGATTGTGGACCGCGCGCCGAATGCGATGGGAACGAGATTTGTTTGCCCGTTCTGCCCGAAATCGCATCGCGTTCCTGGCCCGGTACGTGGATTTAAGAAGATGCGGCACGCCCCTTGGGGACGTTTGCGCCGCGTCGAGGAATAGGAGAGAGATGGCACGCTCACTGAAAAAGGGCCCGTTTGTTGACGGGCACCTGCGCGAAAAAGTCGAAGGACTGAACACGCGCAACGAAAAGAAAGTGGTCAAGACCTGGTCGCGGCGCTCGACGATTGTGCCGGACTTCATCGGCCACACCATCGCCGTGCACAACGGCAAAAAATTTATTCCGGTGTATGTGACGGAACAGATGATTGGACACAAGCTGGGCGAATTCGCTCCGACCCGCACCTTCAAAGGCCATGCCGTAAAGGCAGCGCTTGAGAGGGCTGCGGCGCCCGCTCCTGCAGGAGGCGGCGCTGCTCCGGCAGCACCGAAGGCGTAAGACATGGCTGAGGTACAGACGCAAGCTCCGTTGATTGAAGCGCACGCTCTGGCGCGCCATGTTCGTATGTCGCCGCAGAAAGCGCGCCTGGTGATCGATCTGATTCGCGGTCAGGATGTGCAAGCGGCCTTGCACACCTTGCGTTTTACTCTCAAGCGTGCGGCCAAGCCGATTGAAAAGCTGTTGCGCAGCGCCGTAGCCAATGCGGAACGCAAGGCCGACGATGCTGGCGCGCCGCTCGATGTAGACACGCTTTTTGTTTCGAAATGTTTCGTGAACGAAGGCACACGCTGGAAGCGGCTGCGTCCAGCTCCCATGGGCCGGGCCTTCCGCTACCAGAAGCGCACTGCGCACGTTTGGGTTGCGGTGTCCGAGCATCATGTTGCAGCAGCGGAACGTCACGCCAGCAACGTGGCCGAAGCGGAAGCCAATAAGGGCGTTCGCGGAACAGCTCGCCGCGTACGCAAAGCATTGACCGGAAAACAGCAGGCTGCAAAGAAGGGCAAGAAGGGATAACTCAACTAGGGAAAACCATGGGACAAAAGACACATCCATACGGATTCCGCCTCGGCTACAACAAGCCGTGGAAGTCGCGCTGGTATGCCGGCCGCGATTACGCCGAACTGCTTCACGAAGATGTGAAGCTGCGCAAGGAATTGAAAGAAAAGCTCAAATCCGCGGGCATCAGCTCCATCGAAATCGAACGGGCCGCCAACAAGCTGGTGGTACGGATTTTCACGGCTCGTCCCGGCATCATCATTGGCCGCAAAGGTGCGGAAATCGACAAGCTGAAGCAAGACGTGCAGAAGCGTACCAAGCGCGAAGTGCATATCGACATTCAGGAAGTGCATCGCCCGGAACTGGATGCAACTCTTGTCGCGGAATCGATTGCTCTGCAACTGGAAAAGCGCGTGGCATTTCGCCGCGCCATGCGCAAGTCGGTGGATTCGGCGCTGCGTTTTGGCTGCAAAGGAATCAAGGTGCGCGTTGCCGGCCGTTTGAATGGCGCGGAAATCGCGCGTAAGGAATGGTATCTGCAAGGCCGTTTGCCGCTGCAGACCCTTCGCGCGGACATCGATTTTGGCACCGCTGAAGCGCACACGACCTACGGGGTCATTGGCGTGAAGTGCTGGATTTATCAAGGCGAAAACGTTCCGAAACGCAATACCAGGCCGCAGGAAAAGCCTGCACCCGTGGCAGCAGACTGAAAAAATTTAGTGGGATATAGGGAAGCGAGAATATTGCGATGTTGATGCCCAAGAAGGTGAAGTACAGAAAGCAGATGCGCGGCCGCCGCAAAGGCAAAGCTTGGCGCGGCGGTGCGTTGGCCTTTGGCGAATACGGACTCAAGGCCATGGAAAATGCCTGGATTACCGACCGCCAGATTGAAGCTTCGCGCGTGGCCATTTCGCGATTTATCAAGCGTGGCGGCAAGCTGTGGATCAGAATTTTTCCGGATAAGCCGTTTACCAAGAAGCCGGCGGAAACCCGCATGGGTAAAGGTAAAGGTGCTCCGGAAAAGTGGGTTTCAGTGGTAAAGCCCGGACGCATCATGTTTGAAATGGCCGGCGTGGATGAAGTCACAGCGCGCGCAGCGCTGCGACTGGCTTCGCACAAGCTGCCGATTCCGACCAAATTCGTTTCCCGCGCAGGAGAACTCTAATATGGCGCGGCGCATGGAAAAGATTCGCGAAGCGGGCGTCAACGAACTCGCAGCGCAGCAAAAAGAACTGACCGAAACGATTTTCCGGCTGCGTTTTCAGTTGTCCACCGGACAAGCGGAAGCGCTGAAGCGTTTGCGTGAATCCAAGAAAGATTTGGCGCGCGTGAATACGCTGTTGCGGGCACATGAGTTGTCCACAGCTTCGCAAGCGCAAGTTGCCGCGCCCGCTGCCGCTAAGGGGCAAAAGAGTTCGGCCGCAGCGCGGTCACGAAAATCGCAGAAGGCAAAGGCATAGAGGACATTGGAATGACAGCAGAAACACAGACCACAGCAGCAACGCAGAACGCGGCGGGATCCGAACGCGGTGAACGCACCGAGCTGATCGGCAAAGTCACCAGCGCGAAGATGGAAAAGACCATCGTCGTTGAAGTGATTCGTCTGGTGCAGCACGCCAAGTATCGCCGCGTGATTCGCATCACCAAAAAGTTTTACGCGCACGATGAAAAGCGCCAGGCCAAGCCGGGCGACACCGTGCGCATTTCGTCATCGCGTCCGCTCTCGAAGCTGAAACGCTGGCGGTTGAAGGAAGTGCTGACGCGGAACGCGTCGGCATAGTAAGCGGAACGGGGAGATTAAGCCATGATTCAGATGCGAACCTGGCTGACGGTGGCGGATAATTCCGGCGCGCGCAAGCTGATGTGCATTTTGCCGGTCGGCGGCGACGTCGGCCTGAAGGCCGGTCTGGGCGACATTGTTACCGCGTCGGTGAAGGAAGCCACTCCGGAAAGTCCGGTAAAGGAAGGTACGGTTGTGAAGTGCGTAGTGGTCAGGATGCGCAAGGAACATCGCCGCCGTGATGGAACTTACATTCGGTTTGATGATAACGCCGCGGTTTTGATTAACGATGCCAATGAGCCTGTCGGGACGCGCGTTTTTGGCCCGGTAGCAAGAGAGCTGCGCGAGAAGAAATTCACCAAAATCGTCTCGCTGGCTCCGGAAGTCTGGTAAAAAGAATGAGCCCACAACACCAAATTAAGCGCTACAAGATCCTGATTCGCAAAGGCGATCAGGTAAAAGTAATGGCCGGGAAAGATGCCGGAAAAAGCGGCCGAGTGTTGACCATCAATCCACGCAAGAATACCGTGACGGTTGAGCATGCCAACATTATCAAGCGCCACACCCGCCCCAATCCGTCGAAGAACATCAAGGGTGGCATCATCGAAAAAGAAGCGGGTATCAATGCCTCCAACGTTGCGGTAATTTGCGGAAGTTGCGGCAAACACACGCGTATCGGCCACAACACTGCCAAAGATGGCAGCCGTTCGCGGGCCTGCAAACGCTGCGGAACTGGTTTGGACAAGTAAGTAAGTAAAACGAATTTCAGGATCACAGGAAAAAGAGAAGAATCGAAATGAAGAGCAGAATGCAGGAAAAATACCGGAACGAAACCACTCCAGCGCTGATGAAGCGTTTCGGGTTGAAGAACGTCATGGCCGTGCCGAAAGTTTCGAAAATCACGGTCAACATCGGCTTGGGCGAAGCCAGCCAGAACGTCAAGCTGCTGGACACCGCGGCGCAGGAACTCGGCCAGATCACCGGCCAGAAGCCGATCATCACCCGCGCCAAGAAGTCCATTGCCAATTTCAAGATTCGCAAAGGTATGCCCATCGGCTGCGCGGTCACTTTGCGTGGCGACAAAATGTACGAATTCCTGGATCGCTTGTGCAATGTGGTTCTGCCGCGCGTGCGCGATTTCCGTGGGCTGCCGCCGAATGCTTTCGATGGCCGCGGCAACTACACCCTGGGGCTCAAGGACCAGTTGGTATTTCCGGAAATTGATTACACTCGCGTGGACAAGATCAAGGGCATGAACATTACCTTGACCACCACCGCAAGGACGGACGAAGAAGGCCGCGAACTGTTGCTCGCTCTCGGCTTTCCTCTACGCAAGCCCGGAGGAGCAAGCTAAATGGCACGCACCGCAAAAATCGTCAAGGAACTGAAGAAGGCCAAATTCAAGGTTCGCAAGCGCAACCGCTGCCGGATTTGTGGCCGCGCTCGCGGCTACATTCGCAAGTTTCAGATGTGCCGTATTTGTTTCCGCGGCATGGCGCTCAAGGGAGAAATTCCCGGCGTCACGAAAGCTAGTTGGTAAAGACCCTTTTTAGGAGAATGTCAGGAGAATTATGCAGACTGATCCCATATCCGATTTTCTGACCAGCATTCGCAACGCGGTAGCTGCCAAGCATCAGCGCGTCGATGTTCCAGCGTCGCGTTTGAAGAGCGAGCTGGCACGCATTCTAAAAGAAGAGGGCTACATCTCGACTTTCAAGATGGTGGACGAGAACAAGAGCCACAAGACCCTGCGCGTTTTCTTGAAGTACACGCCAGATCGCCGCAGCGTCATCTCCGGCATCAAGCGCATTTCGCGGCCCGGAGCGCGCCTTTATGTCGGCTCGCATGACGTCAAGCCGGTTGTCGGCGGGCTGGGTATCAGCATCGTTACCACTCCCAAAGGTTTGATGAGCGGGCGCGCCGCGCGTAAAGCCAATGTTGGCGGCGAACTGCTCTGCGAAGTTTGGTGACAAAAGTTTTCTAGAACTTTTGCAACACGCAGCACAAGATTCTACGAAGGGTCGAACCAGAACAATGTCACGCATCGGAAACAAACCAATTCCACTGCCTTCCGGCGTAAAAGTCGCCGTAGTCGCGGACAAGATTGACGTGCAAGGCCCCAAGGGCAAAATGAGCCTGGCGGTTCCGTTTGGCATCTCCTTTGAACAAAAGGATGGCGTGCTGAACGTGAAACGCGCCAATGACGAGCATCGCGCGGTTCACGGACTGGCGCGCGCGCTGGTCGCCAACGCCGTGCAAGGCGTCACGCAGGGCTTTAAGAAGGATATGGACATTGTCGGAGTCGGCTATCGCGCGGAGCTCAAAGGCAAAATCGTGAATTTTGCGCTCGGCAAGTCGCATCCTATCGAGTTCCCGGTTCCCGAAGGGATTCAGATCGCCGTCGAGAAGCAGACGCATCTGGTCATTAGCGGCGCGGACAAAGGACAAGTTGGCCAGGTGGCCGCGGACATTCGTTCGTTGCGTCCGCCCGATCCCTACAAGCAAAAGGGAATTCGTATTACTGGCGAACGTCTGAAGAAAAAGGCGGGCAAGGCGGGAGCCAAGGCAGGCGCATAGTTTTATCGCAGTTGCGGCACAAAGTTTTAAGAGCAAAGTTTTGCAACTTTGAAGGAGAAGAACAGTGGCATCCGTACCGGTTCGCAGATTATCAAGAGACCTCAAGCGTCAGCGTGTTCACGACCGCGTGCGCATGAAGGTTTCCGGCACTTCCGAGCGGCCTCGTTTGTGTGTGTATCGCTCGCTCGACCACATTTACGCGCAGATCATTGACGACCGCGCGGGCAAAACGCTGGTAGCCGCGAGTTCCGCGGATAAAGGCACGAAAAAGAATTTGAAGGGCGGCGGCAACGTCGCGGCAGCCAAGGTGGTCGGCAAGGAAATTGCCGAACGCGCCAAGGCCGCCGGTTTGGCGAAAGTAGTGTTCGACCGCGGCGGGTACAAGTACCACGGCCGCGTCAAGGCGCTCGCCGATGCGGCGCGGGAAGCGGGGTTACAGTTCTAAGCCTATGTCGAAGCAAACATTGCGGGACAGTTTATCGGTGCGGCGGTTGCTGGACGTAAACGCCTCTGATCTGAAGGACGACGTCATCGCCATCAACCGTGTCACCAAGGTGGTCAAGGGCGGCAAAAACCTGAGCTTCTCTGCGCTCGTCGTTGTCGGCGATCATCGCGGCCACGCTGGATTTGGCATGGGCAAGGCGCGTGAAGTGCCGATGGCCATCAAGAAGGGCATCGAACAGGCGAAAAAGAATTTGATTCAGTTGAATTTGACCGGTTCAACGATTCCGCATCAGGTGCTTGGCCGTTATGGCTCGGCGCAAGTTTTGCTCAAGCCGGCTCCTGAAGGAACTGGCGTGATTGCCGGCGGTCCGGTGCGCAAAGTGATGCAAGTGGCGGGAATTCACAATGTGCTGACCAAGTCCCTGGGCACATCGAATCCGCACAACGTTGTGAAAGCCACATTTTCCGCGCTGCTGGGCTTGAAAGATGCGGCGCAGGTTGCGGAAACGCGAACCAAGACGGTGGAAGAAATTACTGGCCGCGAAAAGAAAGCGGAGAAGGCAGCAGGGGAATAATGGCAGCAGAAAAAAAGGCTCCCGTGAAGGGAACGGCCAAAGGCACGGTCAAAATCAAGTGGGTGGTCAGTTTTATCAGCTGTACCGACGATATGCGGCAAACCATTCGCGGGCTTGGCTTGCGCCGTCTGCATCAAGTGGTCGAGCGTGAAAACTCGCCGGAGACTCGCGGCATGATCCATAAAGTGCGGCATCTCGTGGAAGTGGTGGACTAAGTTTATGGCCAAAAAAATCATCAGGAAAAAATCTAACCGGACCGCCAGCAAGGTCAAAAAAGAAACGCGCAATCGCTACAACCTGGAAACGCTGCGCCCGCCGCGCGGTTCCCGTAAACGCAAAGTGCGTGTCGGTCGCGGTATCGGCTCCAAGCTGGGCAGAACTTCCGGCAAAGGCAACAAAGGTCAGAAGTCGCGGCGTGGCTACTCCCGCCGTCGTGGATTTGAAGGCGGCCAGATGCCCTTGCATCGCCGTATTCCCAAGCGCGGCTTTCGCAGCCCGTTTGGCACCACCTTTGACGTCATAAACGTGCAGGATTTGAATGTATTTCCTGCCGGCGAAACGGTCACTCCGGACTTGCTGCGCGCGCACGGCTTTGTACGCACCCGGCAGCAGGTAAAAATTTTGGGTGATGGCGAACTACAGAACAAGCTCGTCGTTCACGCTCACGCTTTCAGCGGTTCTGCCAAGGACAAGATCACCAAAGCCGGCGGCTCGTTTGAGGTTTTGGCTTCTTAGCAAGAGATGTAACCGCCGGTTTTTTCTCAGGTTCTGTAGTGGCCGGGTGCTTTTCGGGTTCGGTCGGAGTTTTTACGGGTTTTAGGGTTTGTACTTACAAACCCTAAGTTATAAAGGTAAAGAATGAATCGCTTCTTACAAGCACTCGCGAATCTCTTCCGCATCGAAGAATTGCGGAAGCGCGTCCTCTTCACGCTGGCGCTGCTGGCCGTGTATCGCATCGGTGCGCACATTCCCACTCCAGGGATCAACGGCGCGGTGCTGGACCAGATTTTCTCCGCCGCACAGGGAACAGCGCTCGGCATCTTCGACCTCTTCAGTGGCGGAAACTTCCGCCGTTTGACTATTTTTGCCTTGGGCATCATGCCCTATATCACCTCATCCATCATCCTGCAGTTGATGACCGTGGTGTTCCCATACCTCGAGCGTCTGCAAAAAGAGGGCGAACTCGGGCGCCGCAAAATCACTCAGTACACGCGTTATCTGACGATCGCATTGGCCATCATTCAGTCCTTTTCCACGGCTCAGCTCCTGCAAACATCGCCGGGAACTGGCGGACAAGCGCTGGTCTATCACCCGGGCTGGGGCTTCACATTGATGACGGTGCTGACGTTGACCACCGGTTCAGCGTTCATCATGTGGCTGGGTGAACAAATCAGCGAACGCGGCATCGGCAATGGTATGTCGCTCATCATCTTTGTGGGCATCGTGGTGGGCTTACCGCGCGCGGTTTTTGACTTGTGGGAAAAGGTCAAGATTGGCGCTTGGGGTGGAACAGTGCTCACGCCTTTCTTCACCATCCTGTTGCTGGCACTGATGGTTGGCGTGGTCGCATTTATCGTTTTGGTGGAAGGCGGACAGCGCCGCATTCCCGTGCAGTATGCCAAGCGTGTAGTTGGGCGCCGCGTTATGGGAGGTCAATCCTCTTATCTCCCGTTGCGGGTCAATTCCGGTGGCGTGATTCCTCCGATTTTTGCCAGTTCGTTGCTGGCGTTTCCCGCAACCATTGCGTTGGTCCTGGGCGCGAAATACGCGTTTATCAAAACCTTTGCCAATGCGGTAAAATGGGGTGAACCGCTCTACACCGTGCTGTATGTCACCATGATTCTGTTGTTTGCCTTTTTCTATGTGGGCATTGTGTTCAATCCCACCGAGCTGGCCGACAATATGCGCAAGAACGGTGGATTCATTCCTGGCATTCGCCCCGGCCGCACTACCAGCGAATACGTCAGCAGGATCTTGAAGCGTCTCACTCTAATCGGCGCCATTTATCTGGCCCTGGTTTGCTTGCTTCCGGAATGGATGATCGCCGGAATTCACCTGAACCATCTGCCCGTGCTGCTTGGCGGCAATTGGTTTGACCGCCACTTTCCGCAATGGATTTTGAACGGACTGGGCGTGCAATTTTATTTTGGCGGTACCTCGCTGCTGATCGTCGTCGGTGTCGCGATGGACACCGTTCAACAGCTCGAAGCGCAGTTGGTTATGCGCAACTATGAGGGTTTTGCACGGAAGGGCCGATTTCGCGGCCGGCGGTAACCCGGTAACTTGTGAGGGAGATACGACCGAGTGACGCCGGACAATCGCCCGCACGACAAGCTTGACCGTGTAGTAATTTTTCTCGGCCCTCCGGGAGCTGGGAAAGGCACTCAGGCGAAAGAGCTGGCGCGCAAGTTTTCCGCGCCGCATCTTTCCACTGGCGACATGCTTCGCGAGCATGTGGCGCACGGCACTTCGCTGGGCCAGCGCGCGCAGCCGATTATGGGCCGTGGCGAGCTGGTGCCGGATTCGATTGTGCTTCGCATGGTCGCAGAACGCATCGAACGCCCGGACTGTTCGCATGGCTTCGTGTTCGATGGATTTCCGCGGACCGTGGCCCAGGCGCAGTGGCTTGGCGAACTGCTCAAGCAGCACGGCTTCAAGCCGCCGCTGGTTGTGCACATGGTGATCGAGCGTGCCATGCTTTTACGCCGCATCACCGGACGGCGAACGTGCAAAGTAGGCGGAGAAATTTATAACGTCTACGACCGTCCGCCAAAGTGCGAACGCCGTTGCGATCATGACGGTGGCGAGCTCGAGCAGCGTCCCGATGACCGGGAAGAAATCGTTGCACCCCGGCTTGCGGCCTACGAGAAGCAAACCGCTCCGCTGGCGGCATATTACCGGCGGCTCGGCATGCTCCGCGACATCGACGCTTCAAAAAGTGTCGATGAAGTGGGGAAGAGTATTCTGGATTTTGTTCGCGAAGCGCTGTAACGGCTTCTGATTACGAGGTCCGGATATAAGGGCCTCAAACAACGAAGATGGCGATACATCTGCGCAGCGCAGACGAAATTGAAAAGATGCACCGTGCGGGTTTGATCGTGCATGAGGTGCTGAACACGCTGCGGGGCAGTGTTCGCCCGGGTATGACGACGATGGACCTCGAGAAACTTGCCGAGGAAAAAATCGCCGGCAAACCCGGGCACCCGGCCTTCAAAGGGTATCGCGGGTATCCTTGCGTGCTTTGCACGTCGGTGAACAGCGAGATCGTTCACGGGATTCCGTCGCCGAAGCGCAAGTTGAAAGAAGGCGATATCGTCTCCATCGACTTCGGCATGGAGGTGGATGGGTACTTCGCGGATTCGGCGGTAACGGTTCCGGTCGGCAGCATAAAACCGGAATTACAGAAGCTGCTGGATGTAACCCGCGACTCGCTCGACCGCGCCATCGAAAAGATGCGCGCAGGCAACCGGCTCGGTGATGTTGGCCACGCGGTGCAGAGTTTGGTCGAAGAGAACGGTTTTTCGGTAGTGCGCGAGTTCGTCGGGCACGGCATCGGTACCAAGATGCATGACGAGCCCAACCTGCCGAACTACGGTGAACCCGGTCGTGGCGCGCGTTTGCAGGAGGGCATGGTGATCGCAGTCGAGCCCATGGTGAATGCAGGTGGCCATGAAGTTCGCATGCGCGATGAATGGGTTGCAGAAACCGCCGATGGCAGTCCTTCGGCGCATTTCGAGCACACCATCGCGGTAACGGCCAACGGTCCGCTGATTTTAACGCGGCCCAAAGAAGTAACCGGCCCATCCTGGTAAGTAGCTAGAGCAACGATTTTAAGGCAGCAGATTTCGGGAGCTTATGGCAAGACCAGAAGACGATAAGAAAAAGAACGACTCGGGAAACTCGAAAGAGGACGCCATTGAAGTCATGGCCACGGTCATCGAGCCTCTCCCGAACGCCATGTTCCGGGTCGAACTGGAGAACAAGCACCAGGTTCTGGCGCACGTTTCCGGCAAGATGCGCAAGAACTTCATTCGCATCCTGGCTGGCGACAAAGTAGCAGTGGAACTTTCGCCGTACGATTTAACGCGCGGCAGAATCGTCTACCGCTATAAGTAGCGGGCTTTTGTAGGGGCCGCCTTCCGGGGCGGGCGTGGTTTTAGGGTTTTATAGCGGCCACCTTCAGGTGGCCATCTTGGGTTGCAGTTGTAGTGGCCGGTCTCGGGTTTCAGGGTTTGTACTTGCAAACCCTGACTGAATTTAGCCCGGTGCTTCTCGCGGTGAGTCGGGCAAGCAAGGAGTCACGCAACATGAAAGTACGCGCATCAGTAAAAAAGATTTGCGACAAATGCAAGGTAATCCATCGCCGCGGCGTGGTCCGGGTAATTTGCGTCAACCCGAAACACAAACAGCGGCAAGGATAAGTTTTTGATTTTTGGTTTTAAGAGTTTTCGTTGAACAGGAGAAGTCATGGCACGTATCGCAGGTGTGGATCTTCCGGTGAATAAGCGCCTTTGGGTCGGTTTGACCGCGATCTATGGCATCGGACAAGTGCGCGCGAAGAAGCTCGCGGAAAAGGTTGGCGTGGATTTCACAAAAAAGATCCGCGACCTCACTGAAGACGAAGTCAACAAACTTCGCCAAGCCATCGAGCAGGAAGGCCGCGTCGAAGGCGATCTCCGCAAGGAGATCCAGATGAACATCCGCCGGCTGATCGAAATTCAGGCCTATCGCGGCGTTCGTCATCGCCGCAATCTGCCGGTTCGCGGCCAGCGCACGCACACCAACGCCCGCACCCGCAAGGGTCCGCGGCGTGGAGCAGTCGCGGCCAAGAAGCAGGTCAAGGGCAAGAAGGGCTAAGTTTTCAGATGATTGTGTAGGGGTGCAGCATGCTGCGCCCTTGCACAGCAAAAGTCTTTAGATTCGGCTTTAGACGAAACGGAGTGCAACGTGGCAAAAGAGCAGCAAAACACAGCGCCTGATGTGCAACCTGGAAAACCAGGAGCAGCCGGGAAACCGGGAGCTGCGCCGGCAAAGCGCAAAAAAGAGTTCAAGAAGAAGCGCGAAAAGCGTGTAGTGCCGCACGGAGTCATTCACGTCGCGGCTTCGTTTAACAACACGCAGATCACCATCACTGACACCGACGGCCGCACCTTGTGCTGGTCCTCGGCGGGCGCGATCGGTTTCAAGGGGTCGCGCAAAGGCACACCGTACGCCGCGCAACAAGCTTCGCTGAACGCAGCCGGCAATGCGCGCGATCAGTACGGAATGAAGAGTTGCGAAGTTCGCGTACAAGGTCCCGGCTCCGGCCGCGAATCCGCCGTACGCGCTCTGGCCGCGGCTGGATTGCACATCGTGGTCATTCGCGACGTCACGCCGATTCCACACAACGGCTGCCGTCCACCGAAGCGCCGCCGCGTCTGATCCGACGCTTGTAGCGCAGGGCGCGGTGTAAGAAATTAAGCGCGATGTAGGTTTTTAGCGCGCTAAGCAAAAGCTAAGAAGGAATTGGGAAGGGAGAACAGAAGTTGGCAAGACATCGTGAAGCAGTTTGTCGCCTTTGCCGCCGTGAGGCGCAAAAGTTGTTCCTGAAAGGTCTGCGGTGCTTTACCGAGAAGTGCGCCATTGAAAAGCGCAACTTCGTTCCAGGTCAGCACGGGCAGTCGCGCCGCGCAAAAATTGCCGGCTACGGCCTGCAGTTGCGCGAAAAGCAAAAGGTAAAGCGCACTTACGGGTTGCTGGAACGTCAGTTCCGCAACTATTTCGAAAAAGCCGAACGGGTCAAGGGTCCCACCGGCGAAAACCTGATCATCATGCTGGAACGTCGCCTCGATAACGTGGTGTGGCGCGCCGGCCTGGCATCGTCTCGTTCACAGGCGCGGCAGCTGGTGCTGCATGGCCACGTGCGCATTTCCGGCAAGAAAGTGAACATCCCTTCTTACCAGATTAGCGTCGGCGAAGAAATTGCCATCAAAGAGAAGATGCACCAGAACGCGATGGTATTGGAAGCCCGCAACGTTGCGCAGAGCCAGAACAGCGTTCCCTGGCTCGAACAGGACCGCGAACAGTTCAAGGCCAAGGTCGTCGCTCTGCCCAGACGTGAAGATGTGCAGACGCCGCCCATCAATGAACAACTGATCGTCGAGCTTTATTCGAAGTAAAACAAAAACAGTTCGGAATTTTGCAACATGGGAAGCCGTCACAACCGGCTTCCAGAAGGAAGGAACAATATGTGGAAGGGTTTTCAGAAGCCGAAACGGCTTGCGCCAGAATTGGAATCATTGACCGAGAAGTACGCACGTTTTTCCGCGCAGCCATTCGAACGCGGCTGGGGCACCACGGTAGGCAATACCTTGCGCCGTGCGCTGCTCAGCTCCATCGAAGGAGCGGCCATCACTGCCGTCAAGATTGAAGGCGTGTTGCACGAATTTTCTTCAATCGCCGGCGTGGTCGAGGACGCCACCGACATCATCCTCAACTTGAAGCAGGTGCCGATCAAGCTGAACACCGATCTGCCCAAAACCATTTACGTCAACGTCGAGCAGCCCGGTCCTGTCACCTCCGCGCAAATCGAAGAAGACGCCGATTTCGCCGTGCTCGATAAGAGCGTGTACATCGCCACCGTCAGCGAAGGCGGCAAACTGCAAATCGAAATGCGCGTCAAGAACGGCCGCGGCTACGTCGCCGCCGACCGCAATTACGATGAAGATCTGCCCATCGGCTACATTCCGGTGGACAGCGTTCACTCGCCGGTGCGCAAGGTCAACTACTCCGTCGAGTCAGCTCGTCTCGGCCAGATGACCGACTACGAAAAGCTGATGCTTGAAGTGTGGACCAACGGCGCTATCACGCCGAATGACGCGATTGGCCTTGCCGCCAAGCTCGTCAAGGACCACATGAGCATCTTCATCAACTTCGAGGAACCGACTGACGTCATCGAAGCTCCGGTGGAGATGACCAACGATCCGCGCCTCGAACATCTTGACCGCTCCGTCGAAGAGCTCGAGCTTTCCGTGCGCTCCTACAACTGCCTGAAGAACGCGAACATCCAGACCATTCGCGAACTGGTGCAGAAGAGCGAAAACGAAATGCTTAAGACCAAGAACTTCGGCCGCAAATCGCTCAACGAGATCAAGGATATACTGGTGAAGATGGGCCTCGCGCTGGGCATGAAGTTCGATGAACACGGACGCATCATCTGGCCGCCCTTGCCAAGCCAGACCGCTGCGCCCACCACCGAAGAGAACCTGGGCCTGTAATCTTTTGCAAGTGCGCAGCCTGCCGCAGGCAGGCTGCGCACTTTTCCGGTTGTTTATGTAGTGCAGGGCTTTAGCCGTGCTCCACAGTTTTTGTTGTCATTCCGAAGAGCCTGCCTGCGCAGGCAGGCGCAAGCGACCGGGTTTCAGGGTTTAAGGGTTTGTTTTACAAACCCTCAGGAAAACAAGTTGTACTTACAAACCCTGAGCTAAAGAGGAATCTGCTTTTTCCGTTTGGATGTACGCAGAAAGCAGATCCCCCGTTTCACTCGGGATGACAGCTCAAAAGCTTTTTCGGCAACCTGTCATGGAGAAGAATCAAACATGCGACACCTGAAATCAGGCTCAAAACTTGGCCGCAATCCGTGGCACCGCCGCGCGACCTTGCGCAACCTGGTCACCAACTTGTTCGAACACGGCCGCATTACCACCACTCTAACCCGCGCTAAGGCCGCGCGTCCGGTTGCCGAAAAAATGATCACCTTCGGCAAGCGCGACACGCTGCAATCGCGCCGACAGGCCGCCGCCTACATCATGACGCCGGCGGTCACCAAAAAGCTCTTCAGCGAAATCGCGCCCAAATTCGCCGATCGTGCCGGCGGCTACACCCGCATCATCTCCGCCGGCAACCGCGTCGGTGATGGCGCCAAAGTCGCCATCCTCGAACTCGTGGGCTACGAATTCAAGAAAAAAGAAAAGAAAGAAAAAGAAAAGGCCAAGAAAGAAGAACCAGTAGAAGCCGCCAGTTAGCTCCAGCCTCCCAAACTGTTTCGTAACTCTTGTCGCCCGCCTGCAAAAGCACGGCGGGCGATGTGTTGTTGTTGTGGCCGGTCTTCAGACCGGTGCATTTCTCTCCGGTAGCACAGCCTTCAGGCTGTGCGCGGTCGCAGCGGCATCGAGGTTGAATCTTGCCGGCGCTACGCGTGGCTGTCCAGCTGTCTGTGGCCGCCGCCGTAACTTCCGCCTTCCATTCCTCGTAATCTATTTAGACCGCTTCCTGCGAGACTCACGCTCCTTTCTCTCGCCAGATTCGGTAAAGTAGTAGCAAAGGTCTCAGCCCAGTGCTCGCCCTGCAAGACAATCTCGCGCAGAGCCTGAGCGCTATGCGCGCTCATAAACTGCGTTCTTCGCTCACCATGATTGGCCTGACCATGGGTGTGGCCACGCTCATCACCGTAATGACCATCGTGCAAGGCGCGAATCTCTACGTGGAAAGCAAGATTGCCAATCTCGGCACCAACGTGTTCCAGGTTGCCCGCACTCCTTTTGCAGTCACCGATTTCAACATCATCATCAAAGCGCTCAAGTACAAAAAAATCGAGCTGGATGACATGCGTGCCGTGGCCGAAGGATGCCCCGCTTGCCAGGAAGTGGGCGCCACCGCCAGCGCTACCGTGCGCGCCCGTTATGGCGACAAGGAAGCACAGGACGTCAGTTTTTACGGCCAGACCCCCAGCATGGCGGATATCGACACTCGCGCCGTGGAGTTCGGCCGTTATTTCAGCGCTGCCGAATCCGAGCACCGCACCAACGTTTGCCTGATCGGTGATTCCCTGGTGCAGAAACTCTTTGTCGGCGTCGACCCCATCGGCCGAAGCATCCGCATCGGCAACGACGAGTTCGTCGTTATCGGCATCATGGAGAAAATTGGCAGCGTTCTTGGACAGGACCAGGATAACTTCGTCACCGTGCCGCTCTCCGTGTTCCTCCGCATTCAAGGCATCCACTCCAGTCTGACCATTAACGTGAAAGCGCGTGAAGGCATTTTTGAAGCGGCGCAAGACCAGGCGCAATTGGTTTTGCGCGCGCGCCGCCACCTCAGCGGCCAGATGGAAAATGATTTTTTTATCGGTACCAAAGAAAGCTACATGGCTTTGTGGCGCAGCATCAGCGGAGCTTTTTTCGGTGTTTTCATTCTGGTCAGCGCCATCTCCGTGGTCATCGGCGGAATTGTCATTATGAACGTCATGCTGGTCAGCGTCACGTTGCGTAAGAGAGAAATTGGCGTGCGCCGCGCGGTCGGCGCCACCCAGCGCGACATCCTCAATCAATTCATGTCCGAAAGCCTGATCCAGTGCCTGGTCGGCGGAATCCTCGGCATCGGCTTGGGATTTCTCGTGGCCCTGCTGCTTCGCACCTTTTCGCCGTTCCCCGCGTCGGTCCGCACCTGGGTCGCCGTCATGGGCCTGGTGATGAGTTCGGTGGTCGGCTTGTTTTTCGGCATCTACCCTGCGGTGCGCGCTTCGCGCCTCGATCCGGTAGTCGCCCTGAGGTCGGACTAGTGAGTCCACGGAAAAAGTTTTTTAATTGTCATTCCGAGCGAAGCGAGGAATCTGCTTTTCAAATGAGGTCAGACCAATGACATTCATGACCCTGGCCCAGGCTCGCGAAAATTTCGCCGCGGCCATGCAGACCCTGCTCTCCTCCAAGGTGCGCTCGGCCCTGACCGTGCTTGGCATCGTCATCGGCGTTTCCTCGGTCATTTCCATGGCTGCCATCATTCAGGGGCTGAACAGATTTGTGCAGGACCGCGTGGAATCGCTTGGTTCTCGCACCTATTTCCTGACCCGATTCCCGCCCGGTACCGACCCTGCGCACATGCCCGACAAAATTCGCGTCCGCCGCTACATCGGATATGACTATGCTGAAATTCTTCGCGCCGCGGCTCCCCACGTGGAAAACGTGAATACCGTCGGCACTCGCGGCTTCTTCTTCGGCGATTCCAACCGCATCGTCAGCGGTGACCATACCGTCGAAAAGGTCATCGTGCGCGGCGCCGAACCCGAATACACTACGGCGCTTCCGCTTTTCAACATCGAACAGGGGCGCTTCATCAGCGCTTTTGACCAGGAACACGCGCGCCCCGTGGTCGTGCTTGGCGCCGCCATTGCCGAGTCCCTCTTCCCCGACCGCGACCCGCTCGGCCAGACCGTGCGGCTCAACGGCGCGATCTACGAAGTCATCGGCGTCTTTTCCCACGATCAAGGACTGTTCCTCGGCCCCGGCGTGGATATTTTTGCCATCATCCCGCTCAGCAATTTCAAAAAGCAGTATCCCGAAGCGAAAGAGCTGATCATGCTTTTCACCGTTCCCAAGGACGTGAACGTGGAGGCTGCGCAAGCCGAAGTCATCCAGGCCATGCGCCGCATTCGCAAGATCCCGGCCGACAATGAAAATGATTTTGAGCTGAGCTCGCCCGATTTTCTCAGCAATCTCTGGAACCAGCTCACCGGCGCCTTGGTCATCCTCACTTCGGTCATCAGTTCCATTGGGCTGCTGGTCGGTGGTGTCGGCGTTATGAACATCATGCTCATCTCGGTCACCGAGCGCACTCAGGAAATTGGCGTACGCAAGGCCATCGGCGCCCGCAAGGCCGATGTGCGGGTGCAGTTCCTGTTTGAAGCGGTGGTTCTGACTCTGATCGGCGGCACTATCGGCATTCTGATTGGCGCTGGCGTTTCCGCCGCGGTCCGCGCCGTGGCCCCATCCATTCCTGCCACCCTCTCCTACTGGTGGGTTTCGATAGGCTTCGCCATGTCCGTAGGCGTCGGTCTCTTCTTCGGCTATTATCCTGCCAATCTCGCCGCCAACCTCGACCCCATCACCTGCCTCCGCTACGAATGAGCCATGGTCCTTTCAGGACCACAACTGACCATGAAAATGGGAGCGAGCAGCGATATATTGTGGGGACCCGCGAGCGAAAGAAGGTCGAACTATTGTGGCGCGGTTGAGCCCGTTTAGGAATGTGGTCTGGACGCCCTTGAAGCACAACGGACTGTTGCACTCGCCGGAAGGCGGGTAGCACGAGAAGGAATTTATCGATTTTGTGCGGCGTCCTTCGCTTCGCGGCAAGAAGGAGGAGACGATGCAAGTCGTTTATCCCTGCTGCTGTGGTCTGGATGTACACAAGAAGAGCATCACCGCTTGCGTGCTGTGGGTCGAAGCGCGAGGCGAGAAGCGTAAAGAGAAGCGTGTGTTTGGAACGTTCACGCGAGATCTGTTGAAGCTATCCGATTGGCTGCCAGAGTGCGGTGTCCGACAGGTTGCTATGGAGTCGACGGGATTTACTGGAAGCCGGTGTGGAACATTCTGGAAGGGCAGTTTGAGGTTTTGCTGGTGAACGCACAGCACAGCAAGGCTGTACCTGGCCGGAAGACAGATCAGAAGGATAGCGAATGGATCGCCGATCTGTTGCAGCACGGACTGCTGAAGGGTAGTTTCGTGCCGCCGTCTGCGATTCGCGAGTTGCGGGACTTGACGCGCTACCGGGTGAACCCTGGCGGAGGAGTGCAATCGTATTGCGAATCGCATCCAGAAAGTTCTGGAAGACGCCCATAGCAAGCTGGCCTCAGTAGCAACAGACACGCTGGGAGCTTCGGGGCGAGCGATGTTGAAGGCCATGATCGCGGGAGAAGAGAACGCTGAAGTGCTGGCAGAGTTGTCGAAAGGGCTGCTGCGCAACAAAATGCCAGAGCTGCGCGGAGCTTTAGAAGGGCGCACCACGGTCCATCATCGGTTCTTGCTGCAAGAGTTGATGGATCATCTGGAGTTCGTAGAGGGGAAGATGCTCCGGCTGGAGGAGGAGATCGCCAAGCACCTGCACCCTTTTGACGACGCGATCCGCGGTTTACGGCAGATCCCCGGGGTGGATGGTATCACCGCCTGGGGCCTGATTGCCGAGATCGGAGTGAACATGGATCAATTCGGCGACTCCCGTCATTTGGCCAGTTGGGCCGGATTATGTCCTGGCAACCATGAGAGCGCGGGTAAACGCAAAAGCGGACGAACCCGCAAGGGAAGCGCCTGGTTACGTCGTTGCCTCTGCCCAGCTGCCTGGGCCGTGTCCACCAAGAAGAACAACTATCTTTCTGCACAGTTCAGGAGAGTGGCTGCCCGCCGTGGCGTAAAGAAGGCCACCATTGCCACCGCGCACACCCTCCTGGTCATTGCCTTCCACATTCTGAAGGCACCAGTCGAAT
>Ga0073928_10004780_pt1 | contig 19620 bp, 13 predicted proteins | sample PaiPotPPA55metaG_FD_76969 | JGI IMG/M metagenome (GOLD analysis project Ga0073928, IMG submission 76969) | Iron sulfur acid spring bacterial and archeal communities from Banff, Canada, to study Microbial Dark Matter (Phase II) - Paint Pots PPA... ...
TATTAGGGATGACTAGCGAGTGTATCAGAAAAGAAGTGGAAACACTAAAAGCATTAGTAATTTCAGACTAGTGCCATCCCCTCCTGTTGATTTAACTACCTAGCGTATTAATATAAGAGACTAAAAGTCGAGTACTATAATATACACTCTCCTATCCCTCCTCACTTCTGTTTAGTAGTAAAGAGAAGAAGAGGAGGTAAAAGGGGATTATAGTTTACTATTAATCAAATTATACTGCTGATGCAATGGAACAAGATTAATGTATTGCTGTTCAAGACCTAATATGGCCGCTTTACGCTCAGCCAAAGTTAGGGATTCCAATCGTATATAGTTGAATACGACTAGCTGTAATGAACGAAGACCATGAAGTTGGATAGCTGCCTGAAGTGCAGGGTTAGATCCATGACCTGTTATCAGGTGTTGACGGAAACGACGTGGTGAGTCTCAAGTACTGCCAATATAGATCATGTTCGCTGGAACACAAACAATACCATAAATAAAAGCTGCTCCTCGGTGGTTATACCGAAAGCTATCTACGTTCCGTCGTATATGTAAATCAATATAGATCTCCAAATAAGGAGGTATAGTAAGTAAAGTTAGCATATTTTAGAGTTTAACAAACGAATGGACACAATGGCGGCCAATAAATAAAGAGGTTAACTGAATCTATTCCAACCCTTCTATAACCCATTACTATTACAGAGGGGATGGGGGGAGCTAGATTAGTCATATAATGGGATTCTTCATCTTTCCCTGCAATACTGGGCTATTTACTGAAAAGTAGTTTAATCCAATACTAACAAGTGGTTATGAAAGATGGGTCAGGATTACTCCCAACTCTTATACTTATAAGTATCTTAAAAGTATCTATATAAGAGATAAAGTCTTAAAGTTAAATGGTACGTGTTGTACGTGTTATAAGAGATATAGTATAAACACGTACAAGGCATGATCTATAAGAGATAAAGTTGTATAATTATATTCTTTACTATAAGAATCGATAGCAATGTGGAATATATCATCAAGTGACTAAAGGGACTATTAGGGATGACTAGCGAGTGTATCAGAAAAGAAGTGGAAACACTAAAAGCATTAGTAATTTTAGACTAGTACAATCTTAAGGGAAACCATTTAATGAAGTACTCCCTGCCTGGGACGTGTTAGTAGGGATTATAGAAATATGATTTTTAACTAACTCAATAATAGGGAGGGGGGAAACCATTTATATACTACGGGCTGAACCGAAACATCGTAGTAAGCCTAGGAAAGGAAATCAACCGAGACCCTGTCAGTAGCGGTGAGCGAACGCAGGATAGCCTAGTGATAGAAAGGTATTATCTAAGACTCTGGAAAGAGTCAATTGTTTTATAACATTCCATAGAAGGTAACAGTCCTGTGGATAAACTATCTATCACATCTAGCAGCCAATTCCTTTATCTTTATTAGATTTCTCCCACCCTAAAGGGTGGTAAGCAACTGTTTATTTTACCTTTAACCTATAATAGGGTCTTAGATTTAAGATGATCATTGCTTACCCCGACGTAGGAAGGGGAAAAAAGGAAGGCTAGTGAGTAGAGCGGCATTAAACCTGCTCGAATATAGGGGAACCATCCTCTAAGGCTAAGTATGATACATTCAGCGATAGAGAAGAGTACCGTGAGGGAAAGTTGGTAAGAAAGTCGATGACTGGTGAAACAGAGCCTGAACTAGTAGTCCTATAAGCAGACAGAGGATTAAATTCTAATGTCGTACCTTTTGCATAATGGGTCAGCAACTTATTATTACTGGCAAGGTGAATAGCCCTAGCGAAAGCAACTATTCAATAAGAATGGGTTAAGTCAGTAGTATTAGACCCGAAACGGGGTGATCTTTTCATGAGCAGGGATATAGGCCCGAACAGTTGTACGTTGCATAGTGCTCTGATGACTTGTGAAAAGGAGTGAAATGCCAATCTAACCCCGTGATAGCTGGTTTTCCGCGAAATGCATTGCAGTGCAGCGTTAGTAACGATGAATATGGTAGGTACAGCACTGATTGACATGTCCACTCCCCGCCCTTTTATTAGATAAGATGAGTGGGGGGGTGGGCTGACTAGGGGGATGTGAAAATCCTATCTAGGTCAGTTAACCTCGGAATGATCATATTTATTAGCTAGCAGTGAGTCGTAAGGCGATAAGGTCTCGCGACGAGAGGGAAACAGCCCAAACAATGTGTTAAAGTCCCAAAGATATTGACAAGTGAAATTAAGGAAGTAGAACACCTGATACAGCCGTGACGTGGGATTGGAAGCGTCCATCGAATAATGAAAGCGTAACAGCTCAACGGTCTAGGTGTTCTGCGCCGAAGATGTACCGGGTCTTAATCAATACACTAATACCATTGTATAACATACCCTGTCCCCCGCCTGCACATTAATAAACAGGAGGGGGGATATGTTAGTAGGTAGCGGAACGTCCAGTGCTGGTGAAGAGCAGTATTCTATTGCTTGGAGGCAACTGGAGTGAGGATGCTGGCATGAGTAACATAAATGGATGTTGAATCATCCACACCGTAAGAGAAAGGTTTCTGAGGGCAAGACAAACTGCCTCAGGTTATAGCAGTATCTAAGGGGTTAGCCAAAGTGACACCTCGATGATTATATTGCAGAACGGTCGTCTAGAGATAGACGATCCAAGAAAACAATGCAATCTAGCTACCGTACCTTAAACCAACACAGGTTCTCGGGTAGAGTATACTAAGGTGACGGACTAATCAAATTTAAGGAACTCGGCAAACTGATCTCGTACGTTCGACAAGAAGAGATGCCTGCATGAATAAGTGAACTTCAGAGTTCACAAACTAAGTGCGGGTGACACATAATCAGAGGGTGGGACTGTTTACCTAAAACACAGCAGTCTGCTAACACCAAAAGTGGTTGTATAGATTGTGATTCCTGTCCTATGTCGCATGATATGGTTTTCTATTAGTTACTAATAATAATTATTTGAGACTTTAAGAGGCGATAAATGACGGTCTTAACTATAAGGATCAACTTCTTTCCGTTTTATTAATAGAACAAAGGCTAAGAAAGAGTGCATTAGGGTCCTTACTAAAATATATCTATATGCATGGAGCTTAATGTATAGAGTTTATATAACTGTAGCATTATTTTCTAATAATAAGCCATCTAGTATTTAAACACTAGGACAAATTTTCTTGGTTTAACCTACCGTTAGCTATGCTAATTGGTTTATGACTCTCAGCCTTAACTCATCTAGCTAACGCTATTTCAGAAGGTATCTTTCCTAAGCTATAGCTTTCTCGTTAAGGGTGGTGACTAGCGAAGGTGGATAGGGTAACAAAGATTTATTGTAATGAAAAAATCTACAAATAAAAACATTCTAAACAATGGTATGAATACCATTAGTAACTTGCAGGGAATTTTAAAACGTCAAATTAAAGACATTACTAACATAAACTATCTCTACTGACTAGGTGGTTTTGTAGAGGGAGAAGGGTCTTTTTCAACATCAGTAATTGCAAATCCTAAACTTCCTTTTGGGATCCAATTACAACCTGTTTTCAATGTGACACAACATGTTAATGGGGTAAATATTTTAGAGTCATTTCTATTACTATTTGGGGTGGGAAACCTACATAAAAAAAGTGGGTCACCACATGTATGAGTATACGACCTGAAGGGTTACAAGAACATGCTTAATCTTATTGTACCCTTCTATCTTGAGTATGTATTAGCTTTTGGATGTAAAATTCCAGAGTTTGAAACAACTTATCTAATATGTCAAATGCTAGAGAACGGTGATCATAGCACTAAAGAGGGAATAATCAAAATGGTTCGCCTAGCTTACTCAGTACAGGGTAAAGGTAAATGGCGTAAACGAACACTTGAAGAGGTGATTGACATTATTGAGGAGACTGCTCTTAGCAACTCCTTGAAGGTCAAGAAACCACGAACACGAACTAAAAAGATCTCTAAGTAAGAGATATGTCCCATGACTAATAACAACCCTCAGAGACTACAAGATATACACTTTACCTATATTTTTTTGTAAGAATAGGTAAGGTGATGACATAGTCCACACTTACTTAATAATTTAAGTAGGTTTTGCCTAAGGTAACGAAATTCCTTGGCCGCCAATTACGGTCCTGCATGAATGGAACCACCATGCCCTCGCTGTCTTGAGTTTGAGTCCGGTGAAATTGAATTAACCGTGCAGATGCGGTTTACCACCAGTTAGACGGGAAGACCCTATGCAGCTTTACTATAGCCAGGCATTGTGTTAGTCTATCATTTGTCACAGGTATGAGGTAGCTGATATAGCACAAGTGAGAGACCTCAACAAATCATAGACGCACTAACCTCTACTCCGAGGGAACGTGTCTGGCGGGTAGTTTTACTGGGACGGTACCCTCCAAAATACCATCGGAGGGGTCCAAGAGGTACACATAGCTTAGACGGGGACTAAGTGACCATGTAAGGTCTACAACAGCATAATGGCGTAAGTGTGCTAGACTGAAAGACTGACAGGTCGATCAGATACGTAAGTAGGGCATAGTGAACCGATAGTATGTTATGGTACAGCTATCGTTCAACGGATAAGCTACGCTAGGGATAACAGGGTAATTGCGGACGAGAGTTCATATCGTAGCCGCAGTTTGCCACCTCGATAGAAAAGATGTCGCCTATGCTAGTGATAGTATACGGAATACAATGGGTGAATTGCACGAAAAGCCTGAGTAACAAGAGGTTAACTTGCAGCGAAGTCTACTTTAGTAATATGTAGTGCTCAGTCATGATATTATTGGTTATATCAGGGAGTAGGATATAGAAAGTAGGAACGTTCAACGACTAATAGGTGAGTCATATTTGACAACAATCCTGACACGAGTGCCCATCAACTCATATTCAACAGAAGTAAAATGAATAAAAGTAACAATATAGTTATAAATGTAATTAAAACAAATAAAACTAAATATGCTAATAATAAAACGATACATTCGAAACATGCGTGATGGCTATCATCACAACTCCTCATATTGAAAAAATATTAGGATGAATCTCCCTATTTTACCTGGGTTTCTCAGGGAAATAGCTATAGCAATGGTATTGTCAGACGCTGGTCTGGCTTGAACAAGTAATGAGGTGCACATGAAGATTGAACAAGGTTACAAAAAAAAAAACTTTGTATTCAAGCTCTTTGATCTATTCAAAGATTACTGTTTCTCAGTTGGGCCCCAAGAGTATGTCCCTAAAAAAGGTGTACGCGCAGGTCTAGTTAAAAGCTACTGGTTCAAAACGTTCTCACATCCATCATTTACGGAGATATGAAATCTATTTTATATAGATGGAGTTAAAACTATACAACCTGGTATTGTTGTAGATAATCTATCAGGTTTAGGACTTGCTTATTGAATCATGTCTGACGGATCTTTGCAAAAAGATCACAAGACTATGATAATACATTCGCAATCTTTCACTCAAGTAGAAAATGAGCTACTTAGCAAAGAGCTTAATGCTAAATTTGGCTTAGATAGTTGCGTTATACCTCACAAGGATACCTATTGGGTAATCCAAATACCTGCTAAAGACGCGGCTGTTCTATACCAACATATAGCACCACACATGCTACCTTACTTTAATTACAAACTACCTATACTTTAAATATATAATCCCCTTTCACTTCTTAAGAGTTGAACACATAGTCTGATCTTTTCTGTAAAGAGAAGTACATGCGCATTAAAGATAGCCATGGTTAACATATAATAATACATGAGACAAACCATGTGTTAGTAATTGGTCGACTCATCACATCCTCCTGGTGTACATGCTGGGAAGGGTTCGACTGTTCGTCGATTAAAGTGGTACGTGAGTTGGGTTCAATACGACGTGAGTCAGTATGGTCCCTATCTTCTGGTGGGACATATAGAATACGAAGAACATCTGGTTAGTACGAAAGGACCATCAGGTGCGCATCTCTGGTGTATCTGCTATTCTTTGCAGTTAATAACTGACAATGGTACCGCAGAGTAGCTACATGCGTTAAGGATAAGATCTGAAAGCATATAAGATCGAAGCTGTTCTTTAGAAGCTATAATGCGACAGGATGCAGATCACGTCCTTGATAGGTCACATGTGTAAGCGCTGTAAGGCGTGCTAGCTGAGTGATACTAATGAGTCGCTAGACTTGATGATACCACATTGCTCCCCCTCCCTATTTAAATATGTACCTAAATATATACTAGGAAATAGGAATAGGCTTATTATCTGACTACTTTATTCTATTCGGTCTATACTGGCTTATAAGAGTATACTAGAATAAAGAGAAACTATAGATACGGAAAGAAGCCTAATGGCCGGGCGCCTCATTTGGGTTGAGGAACGTCTAGGTTCGATTCCTAGCTTTCCGATGTCTTTAGAGGTCTATAAGAAATATATGTTATATATCTTCATCTAGATTGTTATACCCCTTCATCTAGATTGAATGTGATATATAAGAGATATATGTTATATGTTATATTAAAAATTAACCCAGGCATAATAAATATATGTTATATTTTCATCCAGGCATGAAACATAAGAGATATATGTTATATTATATTATACATATGCGTAGTGTTGACTAATAATCAATGCCTATATCTAATGTATAATCAATGCAATGCCACTTATATACTTATACTTATACGCTAATAGTAAGAGGTTATAGGAGACTAACATTATCTCATAATGTCATAACTCATGGGATCTAATCTATTGTTGTTTATTAGGTATAGTCAGCCGCCCTACGGCTCCTTCGTCAAAGTTATCACTAACGTTCTCCCCTCCCGCCCCTCCTGTTTGTTAATAAAGCGGCGGGGGAGGGGTCGCCTACGGCTCTCTTCTCATGTACATCTGCTTACACCTAGTACTATACTTATTCTATTTATAGTTATCTAGATAGATATGCCAAATTATGATATACATTAACTCTCTTATACGTTAACTTTTTGACCTAGGGAAGAATGTGAGAGAGTAACATCATATGGGTAATAAAAGGTATTAAAAGGTATAATATAAGAGATATATGTTGTAGTCTATAGTGGAAAGTATCATTATAAGAGTATGACAAGGTATTAGTATGACAAGATATTAGTATGACAAGATATTAGTACCTGTATATTAATCTATTATATAAACTATATCTCTTTATATGAACCTTTTCTTAATCTCTTATATAAACTATAATGAACCTTTTCTTAATCTCTTATATAAACTATAATGAACTATAACATTATTAAACACTATAGACTATATTTCTTATAAGTTTAAAAACGACTATATATTCTTCTACTCCCCTATTAGCCCAGAAGGGGATTATGGGCATTATTGTTAAGACAATTTGTCACCAAGAATCATGTATTTAAGTCCATTGTAGAGTCGGTTGGTAAAGGTCACTATTATGTAGATGTCAAAAAGAAAAGCCATAATTGAAACGATAAGACCTAACCAAGGCGAAGGAAAATGAGAAAACACGAGGATTCATATGGCACTAATTAATCCTACTATACGAAATAACCAAATATGACGATAGGAATCTAACCAAGTTAGCCAAGGAGACAATCGATAAGTAGATGCGGTTTGAATATAGTTGACGATGTAAGGTAAATTAACGAATCAAGTCCATCATCCCTGAGTACTCAGAGAAGGGGATTGAATTTTAGGCTCAGTAGCAATATCAAGTAGAGTATTTTCTACGATACCAATTACTGGCACTATAACTAGGAACCAAGCGAAGTAGAATGCTGTAGACATAGCGCCGACGCTGATAAAAGGTTCTTCAACGTGTTGGCTACCAATGAACATTAATACAAAGAAATTAACAACAAACAGTCAGAAGGCTCAACGCATTAATGGACGGAATTGTGATCCTCGTACACGTGAAGTATCTACAATAGGCATAGCTAATAAAATTAGAAGTGAGCTAAACATAGCAAGAACTCCTAACCTACGAATACACTGTAATGGTATAAAGTGTAGTCGTAGGACTGTATCTTATGATACTCACGTACAGTCTCTAGGGTCTACTAAAGACCTGCTGATTACAAATATTGAATGTATGTTATCATCCTACCATTTATGGTTTTTAGGATAATACATTTCGTTTATTTCCCAGCATATAGTGAGTTTATAAACCGTTATTATAGTTTATTTGGAATAGATCGAAGAATCGCGTAGTAGGGAAGTAGATATCATTCTGGGACGATTGACGCAGGAGTTTGCATTGGATTAGCTGGAATGTAGTTATCACTATGTCCTAGCATGTTAGGTGCGTAGAACACAATAAGTGATAATGCCAGTAAGAATACAAACAGAGTCACAAGGTCTTTGAATGTGAAGTAAGGATGGAATGGTAAACGATCAGTATTACCAGAAACACCTAACAATTCTCTGGTATAGCTGCTAAAGTAAATTATATCAGAGAACTAGATCATATCACTGTATTAAACGAAAGTCAAATACATATAACGTATGATCGTTGAGCTTTAAGTAAAGCTGCTGATTATCCATATAAGCAATATGTTATTACTCGGTAGCGAGTATCTATTGCATAAGGATTTCTTGGCATATAGTTATTTAATCCCAAAGGTTTAGTTAGGATTACTTGAACCATGCTCGTGTAGCGCTAATAGGTGCATTGCAGCTAAGGCAGCTAAGATAAATGGTAATAAGTAGTGTAGTGAGAAGAATCGGTTTAGAGTAGCATTATTTACACTGAAACCACCTCCTTATGTATAATTATATACATAAGAGTTCATCATCAATACGCAACAAGTAACATATTGTATTCCATAAACTCTTTGGAGCTATTAAAAGCTTGCGGATTATCTTATTGCACTAGTATTGTAACTATATATTAAGTATTAGTGCATAGTAGACTCTTCGCATAGAGGAATATTTTAATTGTCCAAGGTAACAGTTATCTGCTAACGGGTGAGATCAATTAGAATCATAAATTCATGTATCGGTTACTATTACGTAGTTCGACTATCCATAAGTCATATTGAGCGCGCTTATGGCCTATAAGTGGATACTGAGTAAAAAAGTCAATTACAGTCTGTATATCTTTTTTAGAAGATACAGAAAACTGCTGGTATAGTCCCAGTTCGATCCCAATCTGGCGATCAGTATTAAAGACTAGTTTGAATGCCTCAAATAGCATGGTATGTAAACGTTGTTTAAGCTGAAAGCATGCGTCATGGTTAACCTTTACTAGAAAGGACCCCTCTGAAACAGTGAAACCAACAATTCAGTAGTTGAAAAAAGCAAGACTCAAGTACCCTAAAGAAGAGACTGGAAGTGTAGGCAATCACATACTAGAAGGAATGACAGCAGGTATATCGTCAAACCGCGTAATGCGGCTAAAAAAGATGTATAAAGCTAGTTGTAATTGGGCACGTCGAGTAGTAGTTAGAAAGAAGATACCATGGTAAAAAAATAGAGGAAGTAATATTTCCTGTAGTTGAGTTCGGCTAAAGATTAATTTAATCGTGTTTGTACCGTCTGCATTACTGTAAGGCCCAGCGATACGCCCAAAGCCTAAGACGGATTGTATGTGGTAAAGAAGAGCTGCATCTCGAACATCTAAGGAAATAGAAAGAAGTATCTCTATGTAACCCTTAGTTGTACGCGTAATCGCAATGTACCCATCTCCGTCTATAATTCCAGCTAAAGTAGCTAAAAAGGAGAAAGGTAATTGAAGGTACTTAGATTTATCTGTTAATGGTTTTTGGCCTCGCATAGCCCCCCAATGGATATGGCCTATTGTAGGTAGTATAACTGAAGATAGTGATAATATAGATAATAGTATGAATAAACATGAAAGTATTTTAATTGACCCGCTAATTATATTTACATTAGCAGATAAGGTTTTGTAGACAAATTGAACGAAGTCTTGTCCAATTCAAGGGATTGCAGAAAGTAGATTAGTGATAACAGTAGCGCCTCATAAAGACATTTGCGCCGCTTATCCTTTAATAGCGCCTAGTTTGTAATGGAACGAAGTGTGAACATGCGCTGCGACTAAACGTCGCAATGTAGGCATAGATCCCGCAGTTATATAAATGATATGACGATCACCTTTCTCTCACTTGTTGGCAACTAAATCAAACTTCGTAAGAAGAAGTTTAATCAAAATATCAACCTCCACTTCCGTGAAGTTATTACAATGTAGAGTCATACCTGACACATGTGCACCTCCGTCGTCCATGATTCAGAAGGCTAGAGCGCGAGGTGTAAGAAGATCCGAGATATTAATAGGTAAAATTTTACCTCAAGCTGGTGAGTAGAAAGCCTCAAATATAGCCATTAACCCGGCGTTGGCAATAGTACGGAACCGTAAATACTGATGAGAATTCCCATTCCCATCACCAGTTCAGTATGGTATAGGGAAAGATAGATTACTATATCCTCAATGAAGAAAGATGAAGTACATATAGAATAAATACTCTGAATGAATAGTTGACTGTTTAATCTCAAACACTGGGTTTACTCCACCAGTTGGTATGCTCCCAAAAGCATCTCCCAATAAAGAACCCACCAGCATATCAATGATAATCTGGGGCACCTGACCTAAAGGTGGTGGTGTAATAGGGCTTCGTCGACGATTTGCCTGTTTCCGTGGTAATCCTTTCTTAGTATAGAGAAGAGGAAACTCAAGGTACTTAGGACTTATGTATGATTTAAGCTGTACTAAACATATACTTAATAATACGACGCTTGTAATGAACATGTCTATTAATATCTGGATCCATATTACTTGCTCTGCTATGGATAAGCAGTGGAATAAATCTTCACTTATAAAGTATAAGTGTATCACGTATATTCTCTGAGGATATCCTGCTGATTGAGCGCACCTACTAAGATTATGACTTGTCCCTTATCACTAGTGACGTATAAAGCCTAGTGGACTAGTACTAAGCAGGGTTGGCGCTGTTCCAGCATATAGTGATATTTCACATAAGGTGTATGTGGGCCTAAAAGACCATAAGGTAAAACGTACAATACCTCCACTTACTCGCGTATTATTATCAGACGAGTAGTAGTTGTACCTAGTCAATTAGTCAATCCCAGTTTCCTTTTCTGACTAATATCACTCTAGGCCTTGAAGATTATTTATCTTGGTATCCGACTGTACATTAAGCAGCATTTCAGCTACCCACAAGTGACCCAGTCTGTAGCGATTGTACATACAACCGACGGTCTGAAAAGCTGATAACTTCCTTTGACCGTTTTCACTTGTGTTGCCAGACGATCTAACTATATGATCGTCCAATATCCCTGTCAGGACATTTCACCTATGAATATCCCTCTTCTCTATGTAGATTGGTAAGGGTATTTTAAGTAAGACTATTAATTAACATTAATTTTTTTTTTTGTCAGATATGCACAAATAAATAATATATTGTTAATTAATTTAGGGCTAAAAGTATAACCCAGGAAACCTGTAGCCATCATAAGTACTAAAATAATAACTCCGATTGATCATACTAGAACACGTGGTGAACGGTATGATCCGTAGTATAGACCACGTCCGATGTGTAAGTATACGAAGATGAAGAAGAATGATGCAACGTTAGCATGTAGGTAACGTATAAGTCATCCATAGTGAACATCTCGCATAATCAAAGAACGTTACCTGATAGGCATGTATATCAGAAAGCGCTCCCTGGACTATATCATCTATTGTCCAAACAATAGCTTCAGAATAGTCTCTGAGGATAATACCCTGCTGATAATCAAATTAAGAATACATTATAACTCTTCGAGTAGTACTCCATTAATAATATAATTACTTACGATGTCTCAGTCATAGTATGAAGTTTAAAGAGCATATTTATAGAGGTAATGCTCTACACTAACAAATGCAAGATCAATACTTGGAGTATAGTGCCATTAATAGATATTGCGCTCCCTCCTATTAATTTTCCCACCCCTCCACAAATAGGAGGAAGGGAGAAATTAGTGGTGGGGCGAAATGGACTATACCTTATTTATTCTATCTATTTAAAAATACTAAATAGAATAATTTATGCTTATAGTCGCTGAGATCTAATAAGATCTGCTGATATTCTATAACTCATACTATAACTTCCACCGAAGTGTTATTTGTTTTAAGAAGTCCCAGCATATGACATAATTTGGTAAAGCAACGCACAAACTTATAATTGCTAATGTTATACCTGTGATAATTTGGATTACTAGACATGCACCTAGTAATGAACCAAAGTTTCACATGTAAGAGATACTAGCTGGTTGGGGTGAATCAACCATATAGCTATTAAGAAGTCCTAAAATAGGATGTGTTTTAAGTAGTCGCATGGTTGTATCTGTTTCTCAGTTTATTATAGATTGGGATGCCTCACCCCCTCCCCCGCCGCTTTATTAACAAACAGGAGGGGCGGGAGGGGCGTGCTTTAACAATCCTAATAATAAACCGATCTCGAATGAGAGTAGGTCAAACGCCTACGTGTAGAGCGTGGTGTTATATTAATGTATTAACTAATCGTAATTGACGATCATATACATAACATTACTTAACAATAATGGTGTATGAATCTCTTCACCATTCAACTCGAATAAGGCATTTATACGTTGAATGGGTGTTTAGTTAGACAAGATTAGTGCGTAACTAATAATGGTTAGCAAAGAGCTACCAAGTTGGCCATAGATGAGTTACTTATCATGAGTATCTTTATGGTTAAGTCATCTATCTCTTATATTATTACTAACGCAGTAGCACGGTTCGGATATCAATAAATCAATCATCAATTAATCAATTAATCATCTATCTCTTACATTGGCCTTTCTTTTCAATTGGATCATATGTCGTATGTCATATGTCATATGTCATATATCTCATATTGCAACCCTTATGGTAGTATTATCATATATCTCTTATATTGTCAAACAAGAAGTCCCTAATGTAAAAGTAGTATTATCATATATCTATTACATTGGCACTTAAAGAGTATTATCCTATATATATCTTATATTATCCCTTTGCACATATGAGATAAAATGAGTAGTATTATCATATATCTCTTATATTGGCACTTTGGAGTAACATTATCATATATCTCTTATATTGTCGTTAATTTGCCATATAGTATCGTCATATAGTGTCATACATGAAGTGTTGCGATTTTCACAAATCATCTATCTCTTATTATTATCGTTTACTTATAAAGTGTAACTCCTAAGTAAGTAATGATACTCAAGGAACGTTATTGTCTTATATTGCAGTACTACCATTACTACGACTATAGAATGGACAGGTTGTCCTGTATCGACTCAATATGTATGATATCATTATTCACTTGTTGTATTACATGAGTAATAGATCATCATTCTCTTATATATTGATCAACAGTTAAACTGAGGACACTAATCACTTTATTGATTTGACTTGACTTTTCCCCCCCCCCTCCCCTAACGGGTCGGTGGTAAGCAACTATTCTTATGATATCCAAGTTCATTTGTTTATATTACACTTCTCGGTAACTTATTGTAAAGTTAAGAGTAAGGTGTAAGTGACTAGTGATCGTTTGTTTACTCTCGACGCAAGGAGAGAGGGAGAACCTAATTATAATAAAAACAGGAAGGGGTCGAGAAACACTGTTAATTAGGGTATATAACTTATTACGGTTAAGTAAAGGTAGACAGTTGCTTATTTTCCCATAACACCTTAATACTGAATAAGCAGGATGGGAAAACTTAACTTGGAGCCGCAGGCGACTTTAGTCAAAGAGAACGCAGTGATAACTTTGACAAAGGAGCCGGGGGCGACTGAATAGACCTAATGAAGTTAAATATATCAAGCTCTATGCACTTATAATATGAGTTAGACTACATATTCGCGATATGCCCGTTATACCTTATCTGGATATTCTAGATATCAATGGTGATTACAATAACAAGATACATCTTAGACTCCTAGATCTAGATGTCAATGGTATACTTGCTAATATGGGTATCATATTATTATATTTAGATGGCGCTACCAAATGTAGTTTAATATATTCTATTAGGTGTATTCATTAACGAAATGCATCTTATACCCTTATATCTACACATTCTAGATGTCCAGCAGGTACTTGTTAATGAGGTGCACGTTATTATCTTATATGTAGATAAAAATATTAGTAGAAATATCCATGTCACACTCTTATATCTAGATACTAGATACCCGATGACAAACTATGTAATAACCTATACTAGTACCTATTATTATACCATATATAATTGATCTTAAGTCATACTAAGTTTCACTTAATCAAGCTTTATATGAACTAAAATACAATACTTCTAAACTTAACAGATATGCAAGAGGAAGGAGCCTACGGCTCCCTAATAAACTGAAATATAAAATAAATAGTAATAAATTATATTTCGTATCTATGTTGTCTCTATTCGGGGGGGTGGTCGGCCTTTCTTTTAAGGGTTGATACTCTATCTCACGTTAGTCTCTTATAAGCAAGATTATATCCTTAAATCCTTCATTGACATATAAGAGAATGATTGCCAAATGGTGAATATTCATAATCCGCATGTTATTCATTTTAGGGTCATACTTATACTCTTATATGCCAGGATCGTAGGTGAGTATAAATCATATTATACCAGTTTGTCGGACAAGGTCGGAATTGAACCAACAGATAGAGGGTATCTATACGGTCGTTTAGCAAACGACTTCACTTTACCAATAGATGACTTGTCCTTATCTTATCTTATCTTATATATATATATATATAGACCCAAATGATTAGGCTATTAGGATATTAGGTATAAGTAATATAGATCGCTAGGCTAGGTGTTGGCAGGCTCGAACTGCCGACCATTGAGTCTCCCCCTCCCCCTATCAAGTGATTTAGAATGAATAAACAGGAAGGGTCGGGAAGAACGATAAATATATGTATAGTGCAATGTAACTATCCTTTAGTTTTAATTTCCTTAAGTTTAAAGAGATACCAGTTGTAAAGAATCTTATAGGTAAACTTAAATGGACTCACATATATTGAACTAGCAAATATATAGTCCTTCCCAACTTCTACAGAAGAAGGGTATACTAAGGATATAGAGGAGCTTTAGTAATCGATATTATAAATAAGATCAGGTGTTGGCAGGCTCGAACTGCCGACCATTGAGTTAAAAGCTAAACGCTCTACCACTGAGCTAAACACCCGATTTGCTTTTATGTATAAATGTATATTAATAACAATAAAACAGTTCTTCTCGACCCACCTGCCCCCCCTGTTTGTTAGTAGAGTGGAGGGAAGGGAGGGGGGGAGGGGGAAGAGTTAAAAGCTAAACGCTCTACCACTGAGCTAAACAACCGATCTATTATATATATATATACACGCATGTTGATAACAATAGAACAGTGCTTTCCGACCGTTAGGAGGGGAGTTTAAAGCTAAATGCTCTACTACTAAGCTAAACCTATATGTATAATAGCATAATGATTCCCAATACCTCTTACTTATGAACTATAAGCAATAGTCTAATTGGAATACTCTGGGTCAATTTGATTCGAACAAATACTTTGGATTCCCAAAAAATCCCGTCATGCCATTAGACCATGACCCAGTTGTATATTTATAACCCTTACCAAATCGTGGAATTGAACCACGGATTGCTACTTACAAGATAGCCGTTTTACCACTAAACTAATCTGGCCTATGTTTACCCTCTCCCCTCCTGTTTATTTCCCCCCCTTCTATCTTCGATACTTTCCCCCCCCTCCTGTTCAAGAACAGTCGGGAACACTGCTTATTAGGTACTTACCCCCCCCCCCAGAAGTGTTCTAAGTATGGTTAAGGAAAGCACATTTTATTGAGCATAGAGTTACCATGCTTCCCGAGTGTTAACGAGGGGGGGAAATAGTCGGGCAAACATAGTCCATATACCCTAAAGTCCTTTCAAGATACCTAAGACGTTTATGAATAACTAGAGGTAGTATACTCTAGAATACTATGTTTGTCACCGCAGGTGGGTGATATTAGTGGCGTGAGAAGGGGGAAGGTTAACTCTATAAACTTCTTACATCAACCTTAAATAGCAGATAATAAATAGACTGGACAAGAATCGAACTTGCATAGACACCGTGAAGTGGTGATATCCTACCATTAGATGACCAATCCTAGCCTGCTTACGCTAATGAAGATCTATTAGATAATAAACTTTATTTATAATAGAATTCCTTACAACCAAAATAACCTGTTCTAAATGTAACATAGTTAATATAAAAAAAGTTAATAAATAAGTTAAAATAATTAGAATAGGAAGAATTAAAGAGATAGATAAATGCAGACCCGAGAATCGAACTCAGAACAATTAGGCATGAGCTAATTATGATACCATTTCACAAATCTGCGTGCTTATTACTCTTGCCTTCTGCTACCTTTATTCATCCTTCTCCCCTCTCACGCCACTAATAAACAGGAGAAGAATCACTGTGAAAATGAATAGGGTAACAGATTATTAAGGTATAAATGCATCCTTATATTAGACGCCCTTTTTCATCCTCTAAATCTCTTATATACATCCATTTGTTTTTTATACCCCCTAACTCTCTTATATGTCTACTAATTGAAAGGGGATTAGTATTAGCTATATAGTAACGTAGACACTGAGTAATGTAGGTCTGTAAGAATAATATTAGGGAATATACCAAATAGGAACATTGTGAATAGTAAAGGTAGTAGTACCATAAATTCACGACGGCTCACATCAACAGCATATCCTAAATAAGGACTCCAAGTACCATTACATAGTCGAGCGTAAAGTCATATAGAGTAAGCGGCGGATAGAATGATACCAGAACTCATGGCTAAACCAACAAGTGGTGATCGTTGTAATGCTCCTGTTAAACACATAAGCTCACCGGCTCAGTTTAATGTTAACGGAGTAGACATATTACCTAGAATGAATAGGAAGAAGAGAGTAGAGAATACTGGCATGTATTGTGTAAGACCTCGATAGTATCGGATAACCCGTGTGTGATATTTATCATACAAGATTCCACCTACACAGAAGAACATTGCGGGAGATACAATACCATGGGCAATACCTAGTAAAATTGCACCTTCAATACCTTGAACAGTGTTAGAGAAGACACCAATAACAACTACTGCCATGTGAGCAATTGATGAGTAAGCTACAAGTACCTTGAAATCTGTTTGTCGTAATGTAGTTAATGAACTGTAGATTAATGTCACTACAGCAATAGTTTGTACTAATGGACTAAAGTATGATGTAGCCTCAGGTAAGAATGGAATCAGAACACGTAAGAAACCGTATGTGGCTAACTTAAGGATCAGTCCGGCTAGAATCATTGAAGTAGCTACGTTGGCCTCAACGTGCGCCCGGCTTAGCCAAATATGTACAGGTAGTAGCGGAGTCTTAACGGCAAGACTTAGGAAAATAGCAAGCCATAATCATCGTTGACTTTCGAAACTAATGTCAGCTAATGAGATCACCTCAAAGTCACTGCTACCTACGTGGTAGAAGATAACTAGGAAGGCTAATAGCATGAATAGTGAACCAAATAGTGTATATAGGAACAGTAAGAATGCGGCACGTATACGATCGGCACTAGCACCTCATATACCCACCATTAAGAATAGTGGCACTAATACTGCCTCGAAGAATACGTAGAATAGAAGTAGATCTAATACTATGAATACTCCTACTAGCAGGCTTTCAAGCACAAGTAGTGCAATCATGAAAGACTTAATATGGTGTTTAACACTGTCCCAACTAGCCAATAGACATATAGGTAGAGTGAATGTTGTAAGTAATACGAAGTAAAGTGAAAGACCATCAACTCCTATGTGCATATGCAGAAAGTTAAGTTGATTATACTCAGCAGTAAACTGGTACTGAGATGAGCTAGAGTCAAAAGAAGACCACATAACCATTGAAATCGCAAATGTAACCAGAGTAACGATTAAAGCAAATCGTTTAACTCGAGACTGTTGCAATGGAGTATCTTCACTCATAGGTGCTAGAACTAAAGCACCCATAAGAGGTACAAGCATAAGTGATGTTAGCATAATATTTAATATGAGTTGACCTCCTACTCTAAGCATATAGATTATCTGTGTTAGTCCCTCCTGTTATATCACCATCTAATATAAGTAAGGTTATATTGGAAGGATAAAATGCAAAGCAGTATGATTATAGAATCACAATAGAAACTTGTCCAATCTTACAATAGTATGTAATAAGGACAGGGTGGTCAGATATAACTCTGACGTTATCTTTTATCTTGGCCTTATACGGAGTTGTCATATAAGAGACTGATTCCTATATATATCAGAAACTGATCCTTATACATTATCATATAAGAGACTAATCCTATATCTTTATAAGGACTGATCCTTAAAATATTCATTATAAGAGACTGATTCCTATACACATTCTCATTAGCTAAGGCTCCATACAGGATACAATAAATAGCTTGAATAGCTTTATATAAGAGACTAACTGGCACCTATATTATCTGTAACTTCGTATTCTATGGATATAATTACATAAGAGCATTATGGAACCTACTTCTATAGTATCATGTTTACGAGATTACCGTCATACTCTTATATCGTGTAAAACAGACTACCATATATTTTTTTTTATACTCTTATAAAAAAAACTCTTTATACCTATAAGAGAGAGACTACCATTATATAAATGGACTCCCTGTTATTAATGTGTGAGGAGGAAAGGGGATTATAAAGTAGTAGCAGTTCGAGATATAGCAGATCGATGGTCGGTGAATTTTAAAGCACCTTTACCTAACTCATACACGAAACCAACAGTTAATAGTACTAAGAACAGAGTTGCGATTCAGAATCCATAAGTACTTACTTGGTATAAAGTAACAGCTAAAGGATATAGAACAGCAATCTCAAGATCAAAGATTAAGAAAAGAATACCAACAAGGTAATAAGTTATAGCAAATGGTGCTCGAACCTGTCCATAAATAGGGTTAACATATTTGTTAGCGCTAGGTTATTTAAACTTAGCATCCTAATATCACTATCAGGTTCAGACTATGTCATTATCATATCTCCCCCCTTCCCCAACGGGTCGGGAACCACTACTCTATTAAGTATTAATAGATAATGTGAACTTTATAAAAATATTAATACTTTATGCCATCCCATTAACGGTGCTTCCCGACTGTTAAGGAGGGGGAATTAGTTACATGATATTGGGCGCTCGTGTGAGATGCACTTAGTACTATGAACCTCTTAGTCGTTGAACCTTCATCTTACGAACTGTACCCTCCTTTCACCACATTAACAGGAGAGGGTGAAGTAACTGGAGGGGGAGTATACTGTAAGAGGCTTGGCTGCAAATTGACTTCATATAGTCCTGAAGTTGTTCTTGCAATTCACCCAATTGGTGTCAAAAGTATATTTGACAGGGCCTAACTTAACCCACACTCATAAGGAGTTCAACCTAAAGAAAGACTGTGCTTTAACTTTAGGCTGGACTATATCATGGTATAGCTTACCTACTCCCCCCCCCCCCCCCCCCCCATTAAAAAAAACAAGGGGGGGGGGGGGGGGAACACGGAA
>Ga0073928_10004781_pt1 | contig 19616 bp, 21 predicted proteins | sample PaiPotPPA55metaG_FD_76969 | JGI IMG/M metagenome (GOLD analysis project Ga0073928, IMG submission 76969) | Iron sulfur acid spring bacterial and archeal communities from Banff, Canada, to study Microbial Dark Matter (Phase II) - Paint Pots PPA... ...
GCCGCCTTCGCCCAATTAACGCAAACCCGTCGTCAGTGCCATGCGCGCGACTGGCAAACTTCACTTGGGTAAGTTTGTGTGATCGCTACGGAACTGGGTTCGCATGCAAGACCAATACGAGTGCTTTTTCTTTGTGGCCGACTGGCACGCGCTCACGACCGATTATGCCGACACCTCTAGAATTAAAGAAAATTCTTTGGAGGTTTTGCTGGACTGGCTTGCTGCCGGGCTGGATCCCGAGCGCAGCACTTTGTTTATACAATCGCACGTTCCGCAACATGCGGAGTTGCACCTTCTATTTTCAATGATCACGCCGCTAGGATGGCTGGAGCGTGTTCCCACCTACAAGGAGCAACAGGAAAATATTACTGGGCGAGATTTGAGCACTTACGGCTTCCTCGGTTATCCGGTGCTGCAGGCTGCTGATATTTTGATTTACAAAGGCGATTTCGTTCCGGTCGGTGAAGATCAAGTGCCGCATGTGGAATTGACTAGAGAAGTAACGCGCCGCTTCAATCAGTTTTACAGCCGCAGCGTTCCTGTGTTCCCCGAGCCTCAACCTCTGCTGACGCCTGCAGCAAAGCTTCCCGGAACTGATGGGCGCAAGATGTCGAAGTCTTATGGAAACATGATTTTGCTTACCGACCCTGAGCCGATCGTCCGGCAGAAGCTCAAGACCATGGTGACGGACCCAGCACGGGTGCGGCGGACAGATCCCGGCAATCCTGAGGTTTGCCCTGTTGGCGACTTGCATAAGATTTTCAGCAACGCGGAAACAATCGCCAAGGTAGATGTAGGCTGCCGTTCTGCGGGGATTGGATGCATTGAATGTAAGAGCTGGGCGGCTGATGCTTTGGTCCGAATTCTCCACCCCATGCAGGAACGCCGTAAAAAATACGAGGACAATCCGCAGCTAGCCTGGGATATTCTGGAAGCGGGCTCGGAGCGGGCGCGCAAAATTGCGTCCGCGACCATGGTCGAGGTGCGAGAATCCATGGGGATGTCTTGGAATGTTCACGACTGAGAGTCGGGCCCTTCCTGGTCAGAATAGTAAGGATCGAGTGTGCGGTAGATACACTAAACAAATGATTCAGGATCTAAAAACCGAACCTAGTCAGCTTAATTCAGCGGAATCCGCTACTCCCGCGAACCCCAAGCCAGAACTCGTTCCATCGCCGGCTACGAAAAAAGAAGAAAACGACTCCGCCTTCTCGGTGGCTGTCTCCGATGTGTACGAGGGTCCACTCGATCTGCTGCTTGATCTTATCCGCAAGCAAGACATTGATATCTACGACATTCCAATCGCGAAGATCACCGCACAATATCTGGCATACGTGGAACGGCTGCGCGAGTTGGACGTCAACGTTGCCGCTGATTTTATTTACATGGCGGCTGTGCTGATTCACATTAAGTCGAAGATGTTGTTGCCGCGTGATCCCGCCGCTGCGTCGGAAGCGGATGACGATCCACGCGGAGAACTCGTCAATCGCCTGATCGAACATGAGAAATTCAAGTCTGCGGCGCAGATGCTGATGCAGAAACAGCAGATCGAAGATGCGGTTTGGTCGAATCCTGCGATCAAGGAGTTCATGGACGCCGAGGGGACCGAGCCCGAAATGGCCGCCGACGTCATCGACCTGGTGAAAACATTTCAGGGAATTCTTGAGCGCCTGCGCACTCGGCCATTGCTACAAGTGGACGAGGAAACGGTGACTGTCGCGCAAATGATTGATTATCTACGGCGTCGATTGACGGTGGAAGATCGACCTATTCGACTCAAGCAATTGTTGCGCAATATCGAATCAAGGCAGGCGCTGGTTTGCATGTTCCTGGCACTTTTAGAATTGGTGCGCTTGCAGGCGATCCAGTTGCGACAGGATCATATGTTTGGCGACATCTTGCTGCGCCGGCATAGCGGATTCGACGCGGTGATGTCCGAGCAAGCAGCGGTGAGAGATGATTGGAGATAACCGTCGTTGGTCTTGGGTCGTAGGTCGTTCGCTTACCGCGTGGACTGAGACACTGGGCAACGACGAACGACCAACAACTAACGACGAACTATGAGTCTTAAAGCTAAACTCGAAGCAATTATTTACGCGGCGGAAACGCCCATCTCGCTCGATCAAATCATCCAGCTTGTACGTCAATCCGAGTCCGCTGAGGGGGCCGACGACACAGAAATTAAGTCGCGAGTTCGGATGGTATTGGAAGAACTGACCGGGGAATATGCTGGCGCTGAACACGGCGTCGAAGTTCGTCAGGTCGCCGGTGGATACCGGATTTCAACGAAGCCCGAGCAGCATGATCTGGTGCGTGCGTTTGCAAAAAGTCTCAAGCCGCCGATCCGGCTTTCGCTTCCTGCCCTCGAGACGTTAGCGGTAATCGCATATAAGCAGCCGGTAACAGTTCCCGAAATCAGTGAAATCCGGGGCGTGGATTCGAATGGTGTCATCGCAACCCTTCTCGACCGGAAGTTGATCACGACCTCGGGACGCAAGGCGGTCATCGGGCGGCCAATTCTTTACAAGACCACCAAAGAGTTCTTGCTGCGTTTTGGATTGAAAGACGTCGACGAACTCCCCAGCATGGAAGAGTTCGAAAAACTCGTCTCAGAGTCTTTCCAGACCGATCTGCTGCCAGCGGATGATCCTGCGGCGCATGTGTCCGGCCAGAATTCACCCGAAAGCCGGGACCTCGACACCGCCGAGGGAGAAGATGAACCGACCCTAGAATCGTCCTCTGACGCGATCAAAACCGCAAGCTAATCTGCGCAGAGCCTTTCTGTTAGGCTAGATTTCCATGCCATCTGAGCGCCTTCAAAAAATTATCGCCGCCGCCGGAATCGCTTCCCGGCGCAAAGCTGAGCAGCTGATTTCGGGCGGCCTGGTGTCAGTCAATGGCCAGATCGTCAGCGAACTTGGCAGCAAAGCCGATCCCGAAAAAGATCATATTCGGGTGAACGGAAAGCTCCTGCAAGGTCCAGAACGACATGTTTATCTTCTGATGAATAAGCCTAAGGGATACGTGACGACACTCCGCGACCCCGAAGGCCGCCCCACGGTTATGGACCTGCTTCACGGTGTAGGATCCCGCGTTTATCCCGTCGGACGCCTCGATTACGCGAGCGAAGGCTTGCTGCTGCTGACCAACGACGGAGACTTTGCGAATTTCCTGATGAAGGCTGCCTCGCATGTCCCAAAGACCTATATGGTGAAGGTGGCTAAGACACCTTCTGCGGACGGACTCTCGCGCTTGCGAGCGGGTCTGTCCATCGCTTCAAACAACGGCCGTCGGGTTAAGACCGCGCCCGCAAGAGTCCGACTAATTAAGGAAGCGGAGAATCCATGGTACGAAGTTACGCTTACCGAAGGGCGGAATCGCCAGATCAGGCGCATGTTTGAGGAGATTGGTCACCACGTTGAGAAGATTAAGCGAGTTCGCTACGGACCGCTGGAACTCGATGTGCATCCGGGAAAATTCCGCCGTATCACTCCGCAGGAAGTGACCAGGTTGAAATCCGCGGCAAAATAATTCAGCTTGCGACTATGCTCCCTCAACCATGGGAAGCCGGGCGGCTCCGTATAACCCCGCATCGGCGCCAAGAAGAGCTCGCGTGATGACTGTTTTTGTCGGTCCGGCGTCAACCTTTCCAGATGCTCCTTGTCCATCGCCGGCATGCGACTCGGGAGCGGTTGCCGCATAGACCATCGACCGCTGCTGCAACTCCTCGAAAATAGACGGCGCAAATGCGTCCCATGCGCTGGAGACGCCTCCGCCGATGACATACATTGGAAGGTTCAAAAGGTTCACCAGATTGGACAGAGCAATTCCGAGGCAGCGTCCGACCTCGTGAAATATTTTTCTGGCATCTTCGTCGCCCTGGATTGCGAGATTATAAATCGCCCGGGCACCGAACTCGGCATCAGAACTGGCCGCGAGCCGCAGTCCCGGCGCGCCGGCTGCGATCGCATCTTTTGCCATTCGCATCACAGCCGTGGCCGAGGCGTACTGCTCCAGGCAACCGCGATTGCCACAGCCACAATGGACGCCATCTGGGACGACAGTGATATGACCGGCTTCGCCCGCCATTCCTGTCATGCCGGACCAGATACGTCCGTTGAACACCAGACCGCCGCCCACGCCCGTACCGAGCGTCAGTATCGCCAAGTGTTCGACATTTTTCCCCGCACCAAGCCACTTTTCCCCAAAGGCTGCCACGTTGGCATCGTTCTCTACTACCACACGAGCGTGGAGACACGCTTCTATCTCATCCTTAACGCGTGCGCCAGCCCACCCGGGCAAATTTGGAGACTCGCGCATGATTCCGGTTTGACGATCGATGATGCCCGGGACCCCGACTCCCACACCCAGCAAGTTCAACTTTGACTCATAGTGTTTCGCCAATCGACTAATTGCGTCACACATATCTTGAATAACGGGCCCGCGGCCGCGCGAGACGCCGGTGCCGAGCGTTACTTTTTCGAGGAGGGTTCCATTTTCATCGACCGCCGCAATGCGAAGGTTAGTACCGCCGAGATCCACTCCAATGGAAAAGTTTGGCATGAGCAACTTAGATTATCATTCTCACCGCGGATGCCCCGTATTCACTTCTGGCACTTCGGGCAGTAATGGCTGCTGCGGCCTGCGATGACGATTCGCTTGATGGGAGTTCCGCAGACGAGACATGGTTCCCCTTCGCGTCCATAAACTCGATGATGAAATTGGAAGAAGCCCGCTTCGCCCTCGGCGTCCACATAATCGGAGATCGACGATCCACCCGCCGCAATTGCTTCCTTCAACACTTCGCTGAGGGACAGAAAAAGCCGACGCAATTCTTCTTTAGTCAGAGAAGCCGCTCGTCTGCGTGGGCGCACGCGGGCTCTGAAGAGCGACTCATCCGCATAAATATTTCCCACGCCGCTTAACAGAGTTTGATTCAGCAATGCGCTCTTGATTGGCGTTTTGCGAGAGTGAAAGAAGCTGACGAACTTCTCTAGTTCCACTTCCAGCGGCTCTGCACCCGCGGCTGCGAAGCCATTTGCAACGCTCAGGCGTCCAAAGCGTCGAGGATCGACAAAGCGCAGTTCACGGCCTGACGCCAGCGCGAGAATGGCATGAGTATGCTTTGCGATCTCTGTGCCCGGTTCACAGAGCAGCAACCTTCCTGTCATTCCTAAGTGGACAATCCATTGAGAATTCTGTTTTGCGTGGCGATTTATAAGGCTCTTCGCCACTTGAGTTTTCGCGGGCAAGGCATGCCCTGAGCGGAGTCGAAGGGGCGCCCGCGCCACACGATCCAAGTCAAAGACAATGTGTTTGCCGACTCTTCGGACATTGGCGATTCGGCTGGATTCTAGTGTTGCGACGATTTGGGAGGCTGACGATTTCAGTGGCTCTGCCTTCGAACCCAGCCACACTGACTCGATGACATCGCCCTTCACACGGGCGGCGAGTCCACGCGCAATCGTTTCGACTTCGGGAAGTTCTGGCACGAGGGTAGTTTATAGCGGGCTCAACCAATTACATTTGGATTTTGGAAGCATCGGTGTGATCATTGGAATGCGAGGCAAGGTATATGCTCGATCCAAATCCGAAAAGGCCACTCAACCGGGTCAATTTCGTAGTTTTGGGTATCACCGCAATTGGGCTTGGCCTTGCTCCACTCAGGCACGGTCATCTCTTCTATCCAAAACGTGTGGGGTGGGATTGTATTCGGTCCTCTGGCGATTCTTTTCGGAATTCTGTTTATACTCGGGGCGCTATTCAAGCCGGACGTTTTCAAAGCATAATTCGAAGCCAGCGAAATGACGCTCGGCCCTTCTGATTGCTCATCGCACGCTTACGAGTTATCATTTCTAGTACACCTCTTCTCTATTAATCCCAGTAATTTTGCTTGCTTAGTCTCTGGCGGGCAACGAGTGTGTGCGATCCTGCAGTTCGGCCGGGTGGCCGCGGCATTCTTTTGCATGGAGCCAACAATTTGATGAAGGGCAAGACCGCAGTCATTATTGGCGCGCAATGGGGCGACGAGGGTAAAGGAAAGATTGTCGACGTCCTGTCGGAAGAATTCGCCATCGTCGCCCGCTACGCCGGTGGGCACAATGCCGGCCATACCGTAATTATCAACCGCAAAAAATTTATTCTTCAATTGGTCCCGTGCGGAGTTCTGCGGCCGGGCTGTCGAAGCGTCATCGGCAATGGAGTGGTGCTGGATCCGCTGGCGTTCCTAAAGGAAGTATCCTCGTTGCGCGAAAATGGCGTTGCGGTTGACGGGAACCTTTTCGTCAGCAATCGCGCTCACGTAATTCTGCCGTACCATCGAATGATCGAGTTGGCATCGGAGAATGCACCGGGGCGCGTCAAGATCGGCACCACATCACGGGGTATCGGTCCGGCTTATGAAGACAAGATGGGACGCCGGGGCTTGCGGGTTGCAGACCTGCTGGATTTGAAACTGCTGAGGACGCATATTGAAAATGCGTGCAACGAAAAAAACATGATCGCGCATGCGCTCTTTAATTCCGAGCCCCTGGACCCCGACAAGATGTATGAAGAATATGCCGCTGCCTCAGAGAAGATCGCTCCGTTTGTTAGTGACACCGCTGTGCTGCTGAATCGGGCAATTGCCGACGGTCAGTCGGTGATGTTCGAAGGCGCGCAGGGGACGATGCTCGATATTGATCTCGGAACATATCCGTTTGTTACATCGTCCAGCGCGACTTCTGGCGGCGTCTCGATTGGAACTGGCGTACCCCCGACAGCAATTGGCACAGTCATCGGCCTGACCAAGGCATACTGCACTCGGGTTGGCGGAGGGCCTTTTCCAACCGAGCTTTTGGACAAAGCCGGAGACTTACTGCGGAAGCGTGGAAATGAATATGGCGCAGTAACAGGCCGTCCGCGCCGATGTGGCTGGTTAGATTTGCCTCTGCTGCGGTACGCTGGCATGATTAATGGGACCTCGTGGCTGGTTGTTACGAAGCTGGACGTACTGGATGAACTGGCTGAGATTCCAGTCTGCGTCAGCTACAAGATCAATGGGCGTACGACGGAAGAGATCCCGGCGCACGCCAGCGGCTACGACAACATCGAATGCGTTTACGAGACTCTGCCCGGATGGCGGAGTTCGACTGAGGGGATCACAGAATTGAAGAAGCTTCCGAAAGCAGCTCGGGAGTACTTGGACTTCATCGCAAAAGAGAGCGGAACACGCATCGGAATGGTCTCCACCGGTCCAGGCAGGGAACAAACGATGTTCGTGGATGAGTTTGCCTCAGAGATGAAGTCTTTGACAGGTTAGACGACTAAAATCTGAGCGAAGGGTGAAGAATGATCGTACTGGCAGTCACGTGGATGGCTAAGACCGGCCGCGAACCCGAAGTCGCCGGAGTATTGAACAAGCTGACCGATGAGTCTCGAAAGGAACCTGGCTGCCTGATGTACCAGGCGCATCAGCATAAGACTGAGCCGCGAAGATTTTTCATCTACGAGCAATACAAAGATGACGCAGCAATGGAAGCTCACCGTGCGACGCCCCATTTTCTACAGTACGCGAAGAAGGAACTTCCTAAGATCGCAGATCGCGTGGAAGGCCATCTGTACAGTCCATTGAGTTGAGGCGTGATGTCTCAGCAAACCTTCCAATTGGTGCGCCGTTTAGCGACCTTTGCTCCTTGACAAAAATCGCCAGTGTGCCTAAAGTGCGAACAAACGCGTTAATAACGGAAAATTTCCCTAAGGTGCCTAAGGTATGAAGAATGTTTACGAAGTTTTAAGACAAAAGGAACTGGAATTAGCCCGGTTGGAAAAAGAGGTTGAAGCTTTGCGAGTTGCAGCACCATTGTTGTCCGATGAGAAGGAAGCGGGCATGGAGGCGAACTCCAATAAGCCTACACTCGCGTCCCCGCCTCCGGCGCAGGCTCCTATTCGCATACCGCAGCCAGCCGCGGTAAACGCACCCACACCACAACCTGCGCGGGCTGCCGGATGGGAAGACACCGCAAAACGTTGGCCGTAGTCGCTTCGTCAGCTCGCGAGAGCTTTCTCAACCAGCGGTCGCACTCCCATAATGTTTTTTAGCAACTCACTTGGGATGCCGTGCCGCCATCCCAAGTATTCCGGGTTGTTGTAGGTCACATGAACCGCGCCGTCATCGCTTCCCCAGACCAGGACCTTTAGCGGCAAGTCGATCGCGGAAGTCGGGGCAGCCACCATTATCGGAGTGCCTGCCACTGGGCTGCCGAATATCAAGAGCTGCGCCGGGTTCATTTTGAGACCAGCTTCCTCCGCCTCGCCGCCGTGATCGATACGCGCGAAAAGCTTTAGTCCCCGCGCGACGATCAGATCCTCCAAGCGCTTTAGCGTTTCTTGCACCGGGTGGGGACTAACAAGGGTAGTCAGGCCACGTTCTGAGTCATCCATGATGTTCCTCGCGGTAAATCTGTCAGAACTTCTGGAGAATTTTAGCCTGAATTTGAGAAGAGGTCGCTAAGGTCAGTTGCTGCAGGCGAAATATGCTTCGTTACGGAGCAGGGCTTCCACGCCTTCAATAATGCGGCCAGCATCGGACTTCGCGACCGCGCCGCGAATACCCACGTTCCGCGCCTCCTCAACCAATTGTCGGGACAGGTGCATAGTGAACATCAGGATAGGAATTGAGGGCAGTAGTTTGCCAATCTCGCGAGCGGTTTGGAGGCCATCCATGCCGGGCATCAGGAAATCGAGGACAATTACGTCGGGGTTCGTGACCTGAGCCTTTTCCAACGCATCGCGGCCGTTTGCCGCCTCGCCGCACACCACCCATTGCGAGTGCTGTTGCAGCATGTCCCGGAGTCGCTGGCGAACCAGCGGGCTGTCGTCGACAATGAGGATTCGGGTGGTCAAAACATCTCCACAGTCACGTAAGGTGACAATCCTACCATCAGTAGGAGGAATACTTAGACTGAATTGGTTAGTATTATCCTGTAGGAAAGATCTCAGGAAGGCTGTATTACCTCCGCGCTACCCGCGAAAGTTGTCCCACAAGGATGGATCAAAACACTCCCCAGACGTCCAACATTACCGCAACGAAAACCACCGCGGCAACAATCATCCAGATAACAAAGTTCGCCGTCATTCTTGGAGATCTGATTTCCTTTCTGTTCATAGCTCAAGCGTACACTGTTTTACCGGCGATTCGACCCAAAAACTCGACTACGTCCGCCGTATTAGGGCTAGTTCGGCAAGATTCCATAATGCATTCGTTCCCAACGACGTCCACAAAGCAGTGAGGACCACGCCGCGAAGCTTACTTTCCAACAGATCAGCGGCGATTCCTGCCACAAACAGCATTAGGAACGGAACTGCGACCAACTGAAATCCCAAACCAGGGTAATGAGGCGACGCCAGGCTCATCAACAGTAGCAATCCGGCGATCAATAATGGGGCCGTGTTTCCGAAATATCGCGTTCTAGACCACGCCAGATAGGTGAGCAGGGCGGTCGGCAACGCCAGAACTAAAGCTGGGCCGGATTGGCCTAACTGCGTTAGGAGCCCGAGATAATTCCCCTGCATTCTGAAGGCTTGCCAAGTAACGTTCAAAAAGTTTACGTGCCGCATTCCCTGCCAAAAAACGGCAGAGTGAAAGCCATAGCAGAAATAAAGCAGGCAAAAGGCAAGCGAACAAGCGGCGACCCAAATGACGATTGCAGCCTGCCATCGCTCGGAGGCGAGATATAGCATGAACGCCAGCGCCAATGGAGCCACGATTATTAGCGAGAACTGCGACCCGACCGCCAGTGCCAGCGATAGGCCCAGTAAGAGCGTTCGCCGCCAGTTCCACAGAACGACTTCCCTGGGAGCGTACAGGGTGTGTGCGACGGCGATCCCGGTAAAAATTGCGCCGAACGCGCCCCATGCCGCTCCCATTTCCGGCTCCGCATTCCACAAAGAACTCGACCTAATGATTTCTGGTGAAAAGCAATAAAGTGCCAGCGCAATATATCCACCAGCATTTCCATACAGCCTGCGAGCCACGTACCACAACGAAGCACCCAGCAGTGTGCCAAACAATAAGAATGGCAATCGCTCGAGCCAAGGCCAGTACCAGGGGGCAACAGACAGTGGTGAGTCATGCCGACCCAGAAAAGGAGCCGCTAGGATCAAATACCAAAGCGGAGAGTGATTGGGATCAAAGCCTTGATTGGAATCGACCCCGATTCTCGGCGGGGATGCCACGTCAGCTGGTAGCGTTGACGGCACTCCCGCCACCGACTCGCCGTGCCATTGCTGCAATCCCTCTCGTACCCGAAGCAACTCTGTCGAGCCAACTTCGACGAATGGGCCGGTGTGCCCGATCAGCCAGACACATTGACCCAAAAATACTAGAAGCAGGCACGCTGCCAGGAATTGGGGACGTCCAAAGCGTTCGCGGGTGAAAAATGCAGTCATGAGGGACGGCGAGTGTTTTACCATGGGCGGGGATGAATCAGGAAATGCCTGTCGGTGCGAGTGGAAACGAGGAACTTCCGAAAGCAAGCGCCTCAGCGGACTTCTCGCAAACTTTGGAAGGTGCTGAGAAAATCGGCTTACCTCGTCCTCCCCAACTCAGGCCTTCCGCAGTTGAACACCCTCTAACCAAAATATTCATCGGAGCCGACGGATTGCGGCCAATTTGGCGCGTATTGATTTATCTCGCCATGGTCAGAATTCTTTATGTACTGCTCTCGGCCGCCTTGAATTTCGTAGAAGACACCGATACGCGATTCCTTTGGATAGCAATGGCTTCGGAGTTCATGCTGCTGGTCGCCGCGATCGTCCCAGCGCTGGTCATGGCCCGTCTCGAAAAGCGATCGCCGGAGGAATATGGACTGCCTCTCACCGATGCCTTCGGCAAGCTGTTTTGGAACGGACTTCTGTGGGGCATCGCGGCCCTCAGCGTTCTGATGCTGGCATTGCATGGCGGCCATGCATTTTCCCTTGGGAGACTGGCTTTGCACGGGCTTCGAATCATAAAGTTCGCGGCATTCTGGGGAGTTTTTTTTCTAATAGTTGCTTTCGCCGAAGAGTTTCTCTTGCGGGGCTACAGTCTGTTTACTCTATCCCAGGCCATTGGCTTCTGGCCTGCGGCAGTGATTCTGTCGATCGCCTTTGGGGCTATTCATCAGCTAAATCCCGGTGAGGCGTGGAATGGACTTGTTGCTGCGTCTTGTATCGGATTGTTTTTCTGTCTAACTCTTCGGCGCACCGGCAGCCTTTGGTTCGCGGTCGGCTTTCACGCAGCATGGGATTGGGGCGAAAGCTACTTATACTCTGTACCGGACAGCGGTGGCGTCTCTCCAGGACATCTCTTCAAATCTTCGCTCCACGGCCCAAGTTGGCTGACCGGCGGCTCTGTAGGGCCCGAAGGAAGTGCGCTAATTTTCGCCCTCCTAATAGTTCTGTGGATAGCCTTCGATCGTGCCTATCCTGAAATGAAGTACAATCCGGCTCCGCCGATCCAGATTCTTGCATCTGAAAGCCTGATGGAGTAATGGCCTGATAGCAATTTTGACTGCACTAAGCGACAATTGCGGGTTAGTCGAGGAGATATATGGATAGGAAAATCGAAGGAGCACCACAAATCACTTCCCATGATCCGGAGCACTTAGGCAGCTGCCGCGACCCTGAAGAACGCCACACTCATCATGAAAGTGAAGAGAGGGAAAAATCGTTCGATAAGACCTTGGCAGATTCCTTTCCTACAAGCGATCCTCCGTCGTCGATTCCAGACCCGAGCGGGTACTCGCAGTCTTCTGCGACGGTGCCTGAAATATCGCATGATCCACTGCTTGCTGGATTGAAAGTCGGTAGCTGGGCTGCGCTTTCGATCGATGACCGCAAAGTTGTGGGAACTGGGGCGACCCAGGAAGAAGCGGAGGCGGATGCGAAGAAGCACAACCAGAGTCAGATTGAGTTGGTGCAGGTGCCGGCGACGAGAACGAAAAGAGCGTCGTGAGGTTTGATTCGCTTTGAAGGGGCGCGGCTTCAGCCGCGCCGTTCATCTTAGTCTTGAGCTTACAGCATGCCTGAAGGCATGCCCTCCCGATCCGTCCAAAGACCAAAGGAATTGTTAGATATCCAGGTTTTTCACATCCAGCGCATTCTCTTCGATGAACTTCCGGCGCGATTCTACGTCTTCGCCCATCAGCGTGGTGAAGATAGTTTCGCATTCGGCGATGTCTTCGAGTCTGACCGAGAGTAAAGTTCGCTTGTCCGGGTCCATTGTGGTTTCCCAAAGCTGCGGAGCGGTCATTTCGCCGAGGCCTTTGTAGCGCTGCACAACGAAGTCTTTGCGGCCTTCGGCCAAAACGTATTCAAACAACTCGCGGGCGGTTTCCTTTTCGACGACCTGCGGCTCAGGCTTTTTCTTCGCGGCGGGTTTTGGCGCATTGTCGGTTCCAACCTTCTTTGCAGACGCATCGCCATCCGTCGCCTCTTCGTCAGTGGCTTCCGCCTTAGCGCCCTTGCTGATCGTTTCAACCACGAATGGCGGTTCCATATACTCCTCGATCTGCTTGAACTTCGAAAGCAGTTGACGGTACTCCGCCGTGGACGCCAATTCCCAGTTGATTAAATGCTCGGCGCCCTGCGAATTGACGTATCGCACTTCCCACAGATTGTGCTCTTCCTCGAAGCGGCTTTCGACTTCTTTGAAAGCGCGGGCCTTTTGCAGTTTCTTCAGTTCTTTTTCGAGCTTTTCAATTTTCTTGGGGGGAGCATTTTTCTCCCCCTCGAAGTCTGCGCGCTTCGACAAGTCAAGTTTGGGCAGGAGTTCGGTCACCTGCTCATCTCTTAAACGCTTGCCCACTTTGTCGAAGAACGTCAGATATTCATTCAGCACTGTGATAAAGCGAGCCAAAGCAGTTCCTTCCAGTTTCGCCGCGCCTTCTCCGTACCGGACGATCAGACCATCCGATGCGCGCTTCACCATCACTTTTACGAACTCGCGATCGTCTTTGATGTACTGCTGCGACTTTCCCTTTTTGATCGAGTAAAGCGGCGGCTGTGCAATAAACACATTGCCGCGCTTAATCAGTTCTTGCATGTGCCGGAAGAAGAAAGTAAGCAGTAACGTCCGGATGTGGCTGCCGTCGACGTCGGCGTCGGTCATCAGGATAATCTTCCCGTAGCGCAATTTCGACGGATCAAAATCTTCCTTCGAAATGCCGGTGCCAAGCGCGGTAATCATGGCGCGAATTTCTTCATGGCCGAGCATCTTGTCGTAACGCGCTTTCTCGACGTTGAGAATTTTCCCCTTCAGCGGAAGGATGGCTTGAAAACGGCGGTCGCGTCCCTGCTTCGCCGTACCGCCTGCCGATTCACCTTCTACCAGGAACAGTTCGCACCGCTCTGGCTGCCGTTCGGAACAATCCGCTAGTTTGCCGGGGAGCCCCCCACCATCAAGAGCGCCTTTTCGGCGAGTCAGGTCGCGTGCTTTTCTCGCCGCCTCGCGAGCGCGCGCAGCTTCGACGGCTTTGTTAATGATCTTGCGGCCCACGGTTGGATTCTGCTCAAGGTAAGCACCAAGCCGCTCGTTCACAAACGCCTGAACAATACCAGCAATATCGGAATTCAACTTTCCCTTTGTCTGACCTTCGAACTGCGGCTGCGGAAGTTTCACGCTGATCACCGCAACCAGTCCCTCGCGGACGTCATCTCCGGTCAAATTTTCTTTCACATCTTTGAATAGACCCATCTGCTGGCCGGCGTAATTGATGGTGCGAGTGAGAGCCGTGCGGAAACCGGAGAGATGCGATCCGCCATCGACCGTGTTGATGTTGTTGGCAAAGCTAAAAACGGTTTCGGAATACGCGTCGTTATACTGCAGGCCGATTTCCATCACTACCCCGTCGCGATCGGCTTCCATGTAAATCGGCTTGTCGTGCAAAACCTGCTTGCCGCGATTCAGATGCTTGATGAATTCCGCGATGCCACCGTTGTATTTGAACTCCGCGGTCTTTGGCTCGCCGGTCTTGGCGTCCGTAGTGCGCTCATCGGTCAGCGTGATCAGCAAGCCTTTATTCAAAAACGCGAGTTCGCGCAGCCTTTGCGCGAGGGTGTCGTAGTTATATTCAGTCGCGGTGAAAATGCTTTTATCAGGAAGGAAGTGAACTTTCGTTCCGCGCTTTTTAGTTGCTCCAGCTTTTTTTAACTTGCTGGTAGGCTCTCCTTTGGAGTAAGTCTGCTCCCATGTGAAGCCATCTCGCCAAATTTCGAGATCCAAATCTTCGCTGAGCGCGTTGACGCAAGACACGCCAACTCCGTGCAATCCTCCCGAAACTTTGTAGGAGGAGTTATCAAATTTTCCGCCTGCGTGCAACTTGGTCATCACGACTTGCGCGGCGGGCACTTTCTCGCCATCGATCTCCATCGAGTCGACAGGAATGCCGCGGCCATTGTCGACGACCGTGATCGAATTATCGATGTGAATCGCCACCTCGACTTTGTCTGCGTGGCCAGCGAGCGCCTCGTCCACGGAATTGTCGACGACTTCGTAAACGAGATGGTGCAGCCCCATCTCTCCGGTCGAGCCGATATACATCGCAGGACGCTTGCGAACAGCTTCCATTCCACCTAAAACTTTTATGGAATCGGCGTTGTAATCGCCGTTGCCGTCGACTGCGGGGTGTCCGTTCTTATTTTTTGGATCGTTTTTCGGATCCTCGAGTACAGCCGTGGTGATCTCTTTAGTGGCCATTCAACTCCGCGTGAAAAGTCTGGTTTTTGACTCTAAAATAGCTTTGGTTCGGACCGCCGTATGCTCATTCAACCTACTGAAATTACTGGCACTTACAGCGATTAAGGATATTATTCATTATAGCACAGACAGGACCGTTTTCAGAGGCGGGAGCCAGCCCTGTAAACCTCGCATTTACAACACGTAATCTTCGGTAGAGACGGGGCTTCCCACGGGCCAGTCGCGATATATTCAGTTGAGCGAGGCGGAACCGAACCGAATACCATCTAATTGAGTCAACCTGATAACATAGACACACTTAGGAGAATTTTCTAAAAATGGGTGTTCCGGTTTCGCAGATGTGGACGGTCGTGACCTACGTCCTCGGCCAGAAACTCGCAAAACGCAAGCAGTATCCGCTCGTGCTTATGCTGGAGCCCCTGTTCCGCTGCAATTTAGCTTGCGCGGGATGCGGCAAGATTCAATACCCGGCCCACATTCTGAAGCGTGAACTGACTCCTGAAGAATGTTTTCGAGCGATCGACGAATGCGGCGCCCCAATGGTTTCCATCCCCGGCGGCGAGCCGCTCATGCATCCCCAGATCGGTGAAATTGTTGAAGGCTTGGTAAAACGCAAGAAATATATCTACCTCTGCACGAATGCGCTGCTGCTGAAAGAGAAGATCGGCATCTTCAAGCCCAGCAAATATCTCACCTTCAGCGTGCACATGGACGGCCAGCGCGAGCATCACGATTTCTCCGTATGCCGCGAGGGTGGATACGAAATCGCCGTCGATGGCATTCGCGAAGCGCTGAGTCGCGGATTTAGAGTGACGACGAACACGACGCTCTTCGACGGTGCCGATGCCAATAGCGTGCGTGCGTTCTTCGACGAAATGATGGACTTGGGCGTCGAGGGGATGATGCTCTCTCCGGGATATTCTTACGACAAGGCGCCTGACCAGCAGCATTTCCTGGGACGCGCCCGTACTCGCAGATTGTTCCGCGCCATTCTTTCGAATCGCAAAAAGAGTTGGAAGTTTAATCTCTCGCCGCTATTCCAGGAATTTCTGATGGGCAAGCGGCAGTATGCCTGCACCCCATGGGGAATGCCGACCTACAATATTTTCGGCTGGCAGAAACCCTGCTACTTGCTCCAGGACGGATACGCCGACACATTCCAGGAACTGCTCGCCGAAACTGATTGGTCGAACTACGGCACGGAATCTGGAAATCCCAAGTGCGCGAATTGCATGGTGCACAGCGGATACGAAGCGTCTGCGGTAAACGATCAGTTTGGATCGCTGGGTGGTTTCCTGGCGACCGTCAAAGCCACGTTTTTCAGCCGATACCCTGATCAGGGTGCGTTGCGTCTGCTGGACGAACCTTTCGATTCAGCTCATTCTCCCGCCTTGGTGCAGATTGAATCACCGAGCGATTCTTTGCAGGAAACAAACGCATGAAGGCTGATCGACTTCCCGATCCCGTCGAAACACAAAATCACACTAAACCTCCCAATCCCGACACTCTGGAAATCGCGCCTGGACATCAGCGCGAGAAGCTCGAAGGCTGGATACCGTCACTGGCCACAGAGATGGAAATCCGGCATGCTCTAGAAAAAGCTTTCGACTTTCGCGGCGACATTGCGATCACGCGTAAAGACGGAACCAAGATTGAAGGTTACTTATTCGATCGCCGCAGCGGATTGACCCTCGCGGATTCTTTCGTGCGCGTCTTCGAGAAGGCCACCAGTAACAAGATTTCAATCTCTTACGCCGACATCGGCGCCTTGACGTTCAGCGATCGTGATCCTGCCGCAGGGAAGAGTTGGGAAGCCTGGCTGAAAAAGTATCAGGAAAAGAAAGCTGCCGGCGAAAAGAATATCGGGATTGTTCCGGAATCGCTGGATTGATCTTTATTCCTCTTTTCGTCCTTGTCAAAAACGCGGAAGCGCAGTTCTCGTGGAAGAGCGGCTCTTTAGAGCCGCGTTGCCAGAAGTTGGACTGTACGCGGCCATAAATGGCCGCTCTTCCACAACTTTGATGGAAGGGGCGGGCTCGCGTAGCGAGTTCAGTCCCGAAGTCGAGTTGACTTTCCGAATTTAATGCTCCTTGCGCAAGAAGCTGAGCTTCTCTATCAGTTCAGTCACCTCGTCATCATTCCCACCTATAAACGTGTACGACAACACGTAGCCCTTCGCTATCATCACCAGAGAACTCTGATGCATGGACACGCTTCCCCTCTCTTTGATGAAATCTCTGCGTATGATCGGTCTGCCGTCCACCGGAAAGTCGTACGGCTCATTCACAACTTTGAAGCCTTTGGATTCGGTCAATTCCGTCAGTGGCCCAAAATACTGCGTTGCCGTCTTGAGGCCTGGGTATGAGTCCGCACTCTCAGCAGCGATAACCACCGCGGAATTCACCGTCTCCCCTGGAGCGGCTGGCGGCCTTTCGAAAATTGCCAGCAGTACTTTCGATTTCTCAGTGTCTTCACGAATGTCCGAAGTGCGATCCACCCATCCAAATGGCAGTTGATAGGAAAATTGAAAATAATTGTTGCGGTAAGTGCCGTTGGCAATTGAACCTGTATCGAATGACGTTTTGCTAGCAGGCGAATGCTTCGCGGAGGCTGGCGATTGCTGGGCCAATGACAATCTGCCATGAACGTTCGAAAGCACGAGTGCAGCGAGAAGAAACGCACGCATGCATCCATGTTACAAGATTTTGAGGAGTCGCCGGCTCCGCCGATTTGAAGGGGCAGAGCTCTACGGCATGGCTGAAGGCATGCCGTTCCAAAGCTCTCACTTACTTCTGTGTCATTACCAACTGGCCGTTTTCGACCTTCATCTCGCCCACATTGTCCGGCAGTTTCAGGCGGTCTTTCTGTTCCTCTAATTTCTTTTGCAGCGCTTCGTTCACAAGCGAGACAGGTACGTTGAGGTCGCCAACTTTGAATTCTGTAGGATCAAATGTCGCATAACCGTCTTTTGATCCGAGGTGTCCAGCAAGCGTGACATATACGTCTTTTCCGCCAATATTCGTTACGAACTGCCCACGAGCTATGTCCCCATCGAAATTCACTTGATAGTCCTTTACTTCAGGAGTCCCCGCTCCGATCGCTGCGTCAGGAGAAGACGGAACACTCGTTGGAACTCCGGAAGCGGGTACTGGCTGCATCGACGACATGGGAATCGTTGACGCTGCCTGCATCAGCGCGGCGCCTACCTCTTCGGAATTGAGGCGGACTTCGGCCGGAGGTTTTCCCGGCTCCTTCGGCTGCTCGAACTGCTCGACCTTAGTTTGAAAAGACTGGGCGTTGGCTGCCGCGACGGCGGGAGGCTGAGGCGGCGCCACCGGTTGCGGCTTCTTAAGAACAAGAAACAACGCTAAAGCAGAGGACACAAGCGTAGCAATGCTGATTATGCGGTCAATCTTCCATTTCTTCATTGGCATCGCTCTCCCGGGCGCAGACAGGGGAGATACGACTATTTTACAGACCGATCAGAGGGGTCCGAACGTGACCGAGGTAGTTGGCCTAAATGCAAGTAGACCCAGGCTTGGGCTGCGAAGTCGAAGGACTGTCCTCGTCTGGGTGGGCACGCGCAGTTTGCCGGGTAGCGGAGCTTCGCTCCGCTGGGCAGGTGGGACACTTGCTCCTGCATGGGCAGAGTTCTTATGCGGGGTCGATGGTGGCTTCGTCCACTAGCATGATCGGAATATTGTCGCGCACCGGGTATACGCGCCGGCATTCGCTGCACTTCAAGCTCGTCCCATCATCTTTCTGGATTAATGGCTTTTTGCACACGGGACAGACCAGAATATCCATTAAGTCTTTTTCGATCATCGAAGCATTGTACCCCGAGTATTAATCGCGAGTGGGCTGCACGAAACTACAAAGGCGCACAACGAAAACTCAAATTGGACGTCCTTCGTGCCCTTCGTGGTTAATTGGCACGACGGCTCGCGAATTGACTTCCACCCATTCTCCCGAGTACATTTCCATCCACGGATTTTTGCTCTTTCACAATTTTTGGTTCGCGCACCCTCATCAAGCGATGAGATTGGGAAGCGGGTGCAAATCCCGCGCTGCCGCGCAACTGTAAGCGAGGAAATTTACGATCGTCCACTGAAGAAAACTTCGGGAAGGCCGGTTGTAGAAGCCGGACGCTAAACGTCCTTACTCGCCAAGCCAGGAGACCGGCGCGAACCGCCACCACCAACCCCTTTCGCGTGTCAAAGGAGGAGTGCATGCGGTTCCCTCGATTGTTTGCTTGCTTGTTTTTTCTCTCAGTTGCAGCTTCGGCTGCTGAAATCAAAATCACCGTTTTAGATCCTCAATCTGCCGCTGTCTCTGGCGCCCAGGTTCAGCTGTTCAAATCCAGTTCGACAAGGCCTGCCGCCACCGGTTGGACTTCGGCGGAAGGTACTGTCGCCTTTTCGCTAGCAGATCCCGGCGAGTTCAAAATTGAAGTATTGGCTCCCGGATTTGCCGCCGAAACACTCCAGACCGTCGATGTTTCGCGTCCTCCGTACGAAATAACAGTTAGGCTGCGCCTCGCTCCGGCAGCCGAGACTGTGGTAGTGACTGCTACCAGAACTCCTGTTCCAGTTGAATCCTCTGGCGCAGTAGTTGAGACTCTGAGTTATGCGCAGATGCAACTCATGAATCCCGTCGCGGCCAGCGACGCTCTTCGCTTTCTCCCCGGTGCGCTCGTGAACACAGCGGGACAAAGGGGCGGGCTTGCGTCGCTCTTCGTCCAAGGCGGCAATTCGAACTACAACAAAGTTATCGTCGATGGCGTCACCGTCAATGAACCCGGCGGTACTTTCAACTTTGGTACGCTTCCGCTCACTGAGGCCGATTCCTTGGAATTCATGCGCGGCGCCCAAAGCACGCTCTATGGATCGGATGCCATGAC
>Ga0073928_10004783_pt1 | contig 19598 bp, 15 predicted proteins | sample PaiPotPPA55metaG_FD_76969 | JGI IMG/M metagenome (GOLD analysis project Ga0073928, IMG submission 76969) | Iron sulfur acid spring bacterial and archeal communities from Banff, Canada, to study Microbial Dark Matter (Phase II) - Paint Pots PPA... ...
CACCTTGCGAACCAAGCGGCGGACGTGACGCATGCGAATCCGTCCCGCCTTGCGCGCAAGACCTCGTACGCCGGATTGGCGAAACGCGGTCCGCGCGTCACGCAGATGAAACTCAAGCAGATGGTGCGAAATTATTTGTATCGTGTCTTCGACAAGCTGGGCGTGTCTACCCGGGTCGAGTTGGTGCTCTATTGCCTTCAGGACAGGCAGCGCGCTTCTAAATTGACTAAAGTCGCCGACGCCTAGCGGCTCATTTCCTTATCCTCCCTCGATCTGTATGGTCCGAATCCGGCGGGAAAACCAGAGTGGAACGCTTGTAACAGAAAATAACGTGCTGGCTCGTAGTGATTCTCCGCGCTGAACGGTGCGCAAAACGGCGGATCCCGGACGAGGTCCTTGCGAACGAAGAACGCATTCGTTCCAAGCAGGTTGCAGCCCACCAGGAAATAGCCTCGTTCCAACAGCAGAATTTCCAGCGCCTTAAGCGATGCGCCAAAGTAGTCGGTCGAATCCCACCGATGCGCTTCATTGTGTTCCATGATCCACCGCACATCCGGAGGAAATTTGGCGTTGTATTCCGCGACAATCACTCGCGGCGCAACCGCTCGGATCGCGCCCAGCACGTAATAGTCGTTTCCGTCGATGTCCACCGAGAGCACGTCGAGTTCTCCGGGTGAAAACCGTTTGATTGTTTCATCGATGTTTGCCGCCGTTGCATATTGCTCCACCACTTGCAACCGACCTTCGGCGATCTCCGCTTCGTGGTGCTTCTTGGCGCTTGTTACTTTTCGAGACGAGCCTTCGATCCAAACGCCACGCCATCCCTGAATTAGCAGGAACAGTGTATTGTTTTCGAACCCGTCGCCCGCGCCAATCTCAACGAACCTTCGCCCGCCGTCTCCGATGCGATGAAGAATCTCGTGGAGTATTCCATCCTCATCGCTCTGCGAATACACGCGATATCCGTACTTCAAGAGGCGCCTGTCGTCCGCATTGCGCGGCGATTCGAGCAGAGCGCGCCGATGATCCTCTAGTTGCGCAACCGACGCGGCCAAGCGCAGTCGCTCTTCCTGCGTTCCGATTCCGCTCTTGCTGATCCTGCCAAGCACTTTGTCTATGCGAGATTTCATCGCTGTCTTACGCAGGCAAATTTATCAACAGCGTCCGCAAGCATTACTGCACAGTTCGGGGATGGATGCAATTTTGACCACCGCTCGTAAAAATCTCGCGAGGAGCCGTGCTTCATCGCGATCGCTCCTTTTTCGGACGCCCCGCGCCTGCCAACTTCGAGGGTGTCAGACAGAGTGCCGCCGCTCCGACCACACCCGATTCGGAGCCGTAACGCGCGCCCACGATGGGAATTTCACGCTGGCGTGGATTCGCGGCCCAGGTCTTGAGGCCCGCGCGGACACGGTTCAGCGATCGCAGCATCAATTTCGCGACTCCTCCGCCCACGACAATGATCCCGGGATCGAGCAAGTCGATCATGTTGCCGATCCAGATTGTGAAGTGGTCCGCTGCTTCGTCGAGGACTCTTCTTGCCAGCGGATCCCCCGCTTTTGCCGCCTTGGCAACCGTTTCTGATCTCACCCCAGCGATATTTCCGGCGGCAAGAGCGAGCATCTTTGATCGTCGGCCGCCCCGTTGAACGATTCCTTCGCGCGCACGCCTCGCGATAGCGGTGCCGGAGACATACATCTCGACGCAGCCTCGCTTTCCGCAGCCACAGCGCGGGCCGCGAAAATCGATTGTCGTGTGGCCGCCTTCGCCAGCGGCGCCAGTGCGTCCGGTGTATAAGCGGTGTTGCAGCACGATCCCGGCGCCGACGCCGGTACCCAGTGTGACGTAGAAAACGTTGGCGCACCCGGAGGCCGCACCCCAGGTGCTTTCAGCGAGCGCGCCTGCGTTCGCGTCGTTCGCGACGTGCACGGGCAGGCTGTAGCGCCTTCGTATTTCGCGCGGAAGAGGGAAGTTTCGCCAGCAGGGAATGTTTGGAGCGCCGACCAGGACGCCGCGGACGGAGTCGATCCAACCAGGCACGCTCACGCCGATTGCCCGAATGCTTTTCGCGCGGCGGTCGCCGAGCACTGCATCAATGGCTTCAAAAACGGGCTTCAGTCCCTCTTCGGCCGTCTTGCGAGGAGCCATTTGAGTGCGAACCGAATGCAGGACCTCGCCCGTCGAACTCACGAGCGCGGCCGCGACCTTTGTACCTCCAATATCGACGCCGAGGAGGATGTTTTTCATTTTGCGCCGCTTTGTGCCGAGTTTTCCGACGAAGCTCCACGATAGGCAATGACGAAGAGCCGAAGCATTGGAAAGAGCACACGCCCGTCGGGACGCCGGGGATATGCTATGCGAATCCGTTCCAGATATTCCCCGGTGAACTGCATCCCGTCCGCGTCTGTTGCGAGCAAGTCGAGGAACGGCCTCATGCCGCTGCCTTTGTAAAATTCCACGAGAGATTCTGCGTCAGGCATCACGTGAAGGTATTCCGTTTCCCAGATGTCGACGCGAGAGGCAAGGGGAGCGAGCACGTCGTAATAGAATTCGCCATCGTGCGCCTGCCACTCGCGCAAGCGCCCGGCGGGGAAGCGATCGCGCCACGCTGGCAGCTTGGCGATGTCGCGCATGATCAGGTGCGCAGGCGCGTCGAAGTCGGCTGGGATCTGCGCTGCAAAAGCGCCGCCAGGCGCGACGCGCTCGAGCAGCTTTGGATAGAGTGTCGAGTGATCTGGCAGCCATTGTAGGGCCGCGTTCGAAAAAACGACGTCGAATTTTCCGTCCTTCTCATCGGACTTCGCGCTCGAGGCCCAATCCGCAATTTCGCGAATCACCCAACGGCGCGCTGGCTGCGCCTCGCGCGCCACGCTGATCATCTCCGTTGAATTATCGAGACCGGTGATTTCCGCATCCGGCCAGCGGTCGGCGAGCACTTCGGTGCTGTTGCCCGGGCCGCATCCGACGTCGATGACACGGCGAACAGAGGGAAGCCCAATGCGCGCGGCGAGTTCGCGGCAAGGCCGTGCGCGCTCTTCGGCGAATTTTAGGTATTGATTGGGATTCCAGGTCGGCATGGCGCTATTCCGTGATGACCGCCTTAACCAAGTTGCGTGGGTTGTCCACGTTCGCGTCATTCAAAACCGCGAAGTGATAGGCGAAGAGTTGCAGAGGAACGATTTCGAGAATTGGGAGCAGAAGTTCACTGGCCGCTGGAACCGCGATCACGCGATCGGCCAGCGACGCGACTTCCTCGCGATCACCTGCTGTGGCGATCGCAATTGCTTTTCCGCCGCGGTCCTTGACGTATTTAACGATCGCCAGAGTTTTCTGATAGCGAAGCACCGAGCCAGGGTCTGAAACATCGCGCGTGGCCAGGACTATGATGGGCAGCGTGTCGTCGACCAGCGCATTCGGGCCGTGGCGAAGCTCGCCCGCAGGCAGCCCTTCGGCCTGTACGTAGGAAATTTCTTTCAGCTTGAGCGCGCCTTCGCGCGCAATCGCGTAATGTGCGCCGCGCCCAAGAAACATCATCGACTTCACATGCTGATACTTCCGAGCGCATTCCTCGGCCTGAGCGTTCCACGCATCGAGAGCGCTCTCGATCGCCGCAGGCACGTCGAGAAGCGAACGCAGGTGCGAGGCTGCCACTTCGGGCGCCATGCTACCGCGCTTGCGCGCCAAAAACAGCGCGAGGAGATAGAGAATTGCCAGCTGTGCCGTGAAGCTCTTCGTCGCCGGCACGGATTTTTCGACTCCTGCATAGGTAAGCAGGGCAGCGCTAGCTTCGCGCACGATCGTGGTATCGGCGACATTTGAGATGGCGACTGTTTTTGCGCCCCGGTGCAAAGCCTCGCGCTGTGCCGCGATGGTGTCGGCGGTTTCGCCCGACTGCGTGATCACGATGACGATCGGATTGTGGTCCGCGTGCGTTGAGCGGTAGCAGTATTCGCTCGAGTACTCGACGTCCACTGAAACGCCCGCGAGATCTTCGAGCATGATTTCGCCTGCAAGCCCCGCGTGGCGGCTCGAACCGCTGGCGGCGATGATAATTTTCTTGAAGACTGAGAGCGCGGATTCGATGGGCTGGAGAGCCGCGGGGAGAATAGAGCCGTCAGCGGTGTTGCGTGCGATCGTTTCGCGAATCGCGCGAGGCTGCTCGTAAATCTCGCGCAGCATGGAGTGCGCGAAAACGCGCGGGGGGCTGGTTTTTGGCGGCTGTGGTTGTTCCGGCATCTGCGGCCGTATCGTCCCACAACGGTTGCGGAATTTCCATCCGTCGTTCATTTCGCGTAGAATTGTGGCTTCGCGCCCGTAGCTCAGCTGGATAGAGCATCTGCCTTCGAAGCAGAGGGTCGGGAGTTCGAATCTCTCCGGGCGCGCCATATCTTGATTGCGCGCACGGTGAGCTGAGGGGGTAGAGGTCGCCGCGGTGATCGTTCGAAGCAGAGGGTCGGGCTTGCTCGCCGAAGCAAAAGGTCGCCGTCGCGGTGAATCTCAGGGCCTGCAAGGTTCCAATGTTCTTTGTATACGTTCTCCAAAGCCGAATAACCGGCCGTTTGTATACTGGTTCTACATCCGATCTTGAAGCGCGCCTCGTGCATCACAACTCCGATCAGAGTTTTTCGACAAAACATCGCGGTCCCTGGGTCCTTATGTACCAAGAACAATTCGCGAGCCTGGCAGAAGCAATGCGACGCGAGCGGTACTTCAAGACGGGGAAGGGCCGCGACGCACTTAAGAGACTCCTGGCGGATACTCACGCCGGTAGCCGAGCTGGATAGAGGTCGCCGCGGCGACCCTTCGAAGCAGAGGGTCGGGAGTTCGAATCTCTCCGGGCGCGCCATACTTTTCGATTCCCCAACTTGTAGCAATTGCGCGGAGTTGTGTGTCCGGAAGTTAGCGCAACGCGGCCGAAAACCACTAATGCACGGAGAAAAGTGCGGATTTACGAAGTGCGGTTTTGTTGCGGTTAGAGACGATGCTCTTGTTGATTCTGCGAGGGTTAAGAGCGTTTCTAATCGCGGAATGTTGCGATTAGAATTGCGGCTGGCTTGCGGGATTGGGAATTCAGACAACCCTACCTCCGTCCCCAAACCGCAGAGAACCAAAACTTCCTTCCTGTGTTTAGTTTTTTTTACTACTTCCTACTACTATTACACTTGAGTGTAGCATGGCCGCGGGCAAAATGGAACTGGTTTCTGGCGGCTTGGGATTCGTCTGCGACCTGACTTGCAGAAGCCAGTGGAACAACTAAAGCAGTACGAGCAAACTGTCTTCGACAAGCAATCCGCACCGGTGGATCTGGGCAGCGCCGATAGGGAAACGTGAAATTGATGGGAGGGAAGATGGAGATTCCAGAAGCCACCAGTCGTTCCGGGCAGACGCAGAGTATTCCGGCTGCTTCGGAGACGCAAAACTATTCTCGCCCGCTGGCCATCGTCACCACGCTGTTCTTCATGTGGGGCTTTCTAACTTGCCTAAACGACATTTTGGTGCCGCACCTGAAGTCGATATTTGACCTGGATTACGCGCAAGTGATGCTGGTGCAGTTTGCATTCTTTTCGGCGTACTTCCTGTTTTCAGTGCCGTGGTCGAGGATCGTGAACAGGATCGGCTACCAGAGGACCATGGTGGTCGGCCTGCTGACCATGGCTGTAGGAGCGTTTCTGTTCGTGCCCGCCGCGTCGGCCGTATCGTATCCGCTGTTCTTGAGCGCGCTCCTGGTGCTCGCCACTGGGATTACGGGACTTCAGGTGGCGGCGAATCCTTATGTGGTGGTACTGGGAAAACCGAAGACAGCGTCGAGCCGGCTGGACTTGACGCAGGCATTCAACTCGCTCGGGACGGCGATCGCCCCGAAGATTGGAGGACTGCTAATTCTGAGCGCTGCACCGCTGGCGATGGAGCAATTGCGCGCGTTGTCGCCACAAGCACTACACGCATATCGCGTGCAAGAGGCAGCCTCGGTGAAGATGCCGTACACAGCGATCAGCATTGCGCTGTTGTTATTGGCGGTTGTAATCGGCACGTTCAAGCTGCCAAAAATCGGGCATGTGGAGTACCGTGCGGCCGGGAAGGTGGACGACTCGATTTGGAACCATCCGAATCTTGTACTTGCCGCGATTGGGATTTTCGCTTACGTGGGAGCGGAGGTTTCCATCGGGAGCTTCCTGGTAAATTATTTCAGTCTGCCGGAGATCTCGGGATTCTCCGCCAAGACCGCGGCCGGGTTCGTGTCGTTCTATTGGGGCGGCGCCATGATCGGTCGCTTTCTCGGCGCGGAACTCTTACGGCGAATCAAGCCTGGGAATCTGCTCGGACTATGCGCAGTTTCCGCTGCGGCGCTCGTAACGGTCTCCATGGTACTGAGCGGGCACGGGGCGATGTGGAGCATTCTCGCGGTGGGTTTCTTCAACTCGATCATGTTCCCGACGATCTTCAGCTTGGGCGTAGCAGAGCTCGGCCCTCTGACAGGAAACGGATCCGGCCTCCTGAATATGGCAATAGTAGGCGGCGCAATCCTGCCAGTGATGCAGGGCGTGATTGCCGATCGCGTGGGGATTCACCATGCGTTCTTTCTCCCCGTGATTTGCTACCTGTACATCCTGTACTACGGACTGAGCGGATCGAAGCCAAACAGCGAACGAAACGTAGGAGTCTGAGTGGGGAAGCTGTCCATACGGACTATCGCTTAATCTGAAACAAGACGTCGCTTGCTAACGGATCGGCGCGCCGTTTTTGTCGCAAAATATACTTAGGGCGCCTTTTTCATTATCCGAATTGGCTTCATTTCGCGGGGGTTTGGGTTGACTGCAATTCGCGGGCGCGGCCGAGGAGTTTTTTCAGCTTGCCCTCGATTGAGGCGTCTCCGATGTGTTCTTCCTGAAGTACGCCGTCCGCGTCGATTGTGAAAGTATGCGGAATGGCATTGACGCCAAACAGCTTCGCTACCGGACCCGTGAAGCCGCCGTCGCGATATTGCGGCCAGGTCATTTCGTTCTGGCCGATGAAGGCTTTCCACTTCTGCTCGTCGCTGTCGAGGCTCACGCTGAGGATTACCAGGGGTTCGCCTGCGAACTTTTTTGAGACGTTGCGAATATGCGGCAGAGCCTCGCGGCAGGGTCCGCACCACGTGGCCCAGAAATCGAGCAGCACAACTTTGCCTTGCAGGTCGTCCATGGAAACCTGCTTGCCGTCCAGGGTGGTTACCGCGAAGGCCGGCGCCATCCTGGCGCGCGCGAGCTCAGGATGATCGATATATCGAAGCGCGCGCTGGCGGTTGGGATCATCCTCCGGTTTCATCTTCGCGTACTTCTCAAAGCTGGTTTTTGCGGCGTCGTCCTGGTGCAAATTCGCGAGCACCCTGCCATCGAGGAACAACGCTTCCGGGAAATTCGGATTGGGAGCCAGCGCTTTAGCGATCTCATCGTGCGCTCGAGAGAAAAAGTCGTCTCTGTGTTTTTGCAATCCCTCTTGCATCAGCACGATTGCAAATTGATAGTGCGCGACGGCTTTATCCCGGTCGCTTTGGGCTTCCCCCACCATCTCCTCCGCGGCAAGTTCGGCGGTTTTCCAATCTGCAAGCTCGACTCCGTACTTAAGCATGTGCTTCTGGCAGGCAGCGCAATGGCCGCCGTCCTGCTTGTCGGCTTTCTTGAAAGCGTCGAGAGCCCAGTCCTTTTTGCGTTCGCGAAGAAGCTTTAGGGCTTCCTGGAATGTCTTTTGAGCCTTCTCATTTGTTGGGCCGTCCGTTTTTTCCTGAGCCAAGGCGGGAGCTAGGAAGCAACTCAAAGCGAAAATGACGCAGGCAAATCGCATCGTAAGCCTCCTACATTTGAACGAACGCCGCGCGGGCGAATAATACCACATCAGTATTAACCAACTAAGTGTACGCGCCGTGGATGACGCCGATGCCTCGATGACGAGCCCTGGCATTACTTTTGTGACGCTGCGAGTTTTTGGCGGAGCTGCACGAGTTCGGGAATTTCGGGGTCAGCTTTGGACCAGCGCTGGGCGGCTTGCGCGAACTGTTCGCGCGCAGCGGCGTTTGCGCCGTTGTGTTCGGCGGCGAGGCCCAGCGCGTAGTACCCCCCTGCGTAGCTTGGGTCATGCTCGATCATCTGGCGCGCAGTGAATTCGTCGAGGTCCCAATCACCGGCGTCGCGGGCGATGCTTGCGATTGAGTCGAGCTGAAAGAGGGCCTGGCTCCAGGAATCGGGGCCGGGAACTGCGCGGACTTTTTTCTCGATCTCGCGAAAGAGCGCATCGCTTTTTTCCGTGCGGCCACGGCGGAGGAGAATCTCGGCGTTAAGAAGGCCCGAATCGGGCAATTGCGCGGCGACGGACGATGGAACGTGCTCGAGCTCCTGCTCCGCTAGCGAAAGCTCCGATTGCGCTTCGTCGATGCGGTTGAGGCGAAGCAGCGCGCGGCCGGCAGCGGTGTGGCCCGCGAAGCGGCCCATGGGCCATTGGCCCGATTGGCCCCCTTGGCCCCCTTGGCCATTGTTGAGTTCCTGCGCCGCTGCGAGAGCTTCGTCGTAGCGGCCGCGGCTGAGCAGGAATTCAGGCCATTCGCGGCGATTGAACTCTGCGAGGTCGTTGTATACCGGCAGTGCGAACGCTTCGCGAAAAACTTTCTCGGCCGATTTCATTTGACCGAGCGTTTCGTAGCACATCGCGAGCAGGCTCAGATTGTGGACGTGGTGCCAGTCAAATCGCGCTGAAATATTTTCGGAGCGATAATAATTTTCTTCGAGTTCATTGGCCCGCTGGAATTCGGCGATAGCTTCTTCGGTGCGGCCGGTCCAGCGGAGGTCGTGGCCGTGCATGTGGTGCGCGTGCGGGATTGCCGGAGCCATGCGCACGTAAATCTCGCTTTGCGCGAGGGCATCCCGGGGGCGGCCAATTGTTTCGTAGGTGTGCGCGAGATAGTGATGGGCGGCGAATTCGTCGGGAGCGAGAGCGAGCGCCGCTTCGTAAAAAGCGATGGTGTCGGGTCCGCCATTCTGTCCGTGCGCGTGCGGGGTGCCTTCTTCGGCGAACCCGCGCTGAATCCAGAGCCATGGGTCGTTCGGAGTCGCCGCGATTGCGGCGGTGATGGCGGTGCGATACGCAAAATATTTTTGTAAATCGGAATCACCCAGCCACGCGAGAAGCAAGGCGTGAATTTCAATTTTACGGCGCTCTGGTTCCGTGACGGAGTCCGCCAGGGACTGCGCCTTTTCTATCGCCGCGCGTGCTGAGGCGGGATCGGCGAGCCCGACGTACGCGTCGGAGAGGCCGACATAGGCCATGGCGATTCTGGGATCGAAGCGGAGGGCCTGATGGAACGATCGCGCGGCTTCGATCCAAACAAAAGAGTTGAGGTACGCGAAGCCTTGATCGTAGAAGGACTGTGCTTGGGGCGATGATGTGGTTACCGCGTCGTGCAGCGTGCCGACTCCCTGGCGCAGCGGGACGGGCCGCTCGAGGATTTCGCGCGGGACCCACCCGACCATGTTTGCGTCGTGGGATTCACGCTGAGCGGGTGCGGACCGGTGCGAAAGCAAAGCTGGCGGCGCCGATAGCGCCAAGGCCAGAACGCTTGCGATTAAAATAAAGCGGGCGATAAGCGACCCCTAGACTTCCGTGATTTCTACTTGTCGAACGTAAAATCCCATGTCGAGCCGGCGCATCTGCACCACAGGCTCTGCGACTCGCAGGCGCAGCAAGTAGATTCCCGGCGACGCCGGCGTCCAGGAATGGCTCCAAAAACTCCACGGGTCATTTTTATTCGAGTTCTCGCGCCGATCGAACTCGTCTACCGGAACGTAATCTTGCTCGGGGTTGAAGCGGATTTCAAGGCGCTTCACAGGTAAAGTCCCGCCCCACAGGATGCCGGCGACTCGATATTTGATTCTCTCATCCACCCGCCATTTTTCGACGCGCGTGGCCATCGCTGCCTGATCGATCGCGGGGGGCTGGTAATCGCGCGCCAGCTTCGGCGAGCCACGCTGCATCGTGCGAAAAGCGAATTCGTGCATTTGCGAGGTGGGCGGCGCGTCGCCGGGCACGGCGCGGATTTCCGTAAGCCACTTGATGCAGGTGCAGCCATACCAGCCGGGAACGACCAGGCGAACAGGCGCGCCGTGGTCGCGGGTGAGCGGCTGGCCCTCCATTTCCGTGGCGAGGAATGCCCCCGTTGAGCGGAGATCGTCGCGCGAGAAAATCCAGCTTGCGCCGGGCGTTGAGCTTGCGGATTGCGAGGCGTAGGTATCGAAGCCGGAGACGACGATGCGCGCGTCATCTTGCATTGCGTCCTGGAGGTTTTTGCGATCTTCGGGCGCGGCGGGGAGGCGCTCGAGAACGTCGGTCAGCAGGACGCCGGTCCAATCCGCGACGCTAATTAAGCCGAAGCGGCCGTCGCGCGTGTTCCCCGCGCACTCCAGCAGGTGACGGCCCATCGGCCGCGCCTTGGTGCGCAATTCTTCCGCGCTGATATGCAGCGGGGCGCCGGTGAGTCCGCGCAGCTCGATGGATTGAACGTCGGCATCCTTCAGCAATGCCGACGCGCGCGTGCGAAGGTAAAAGTGTTCCAGCGGCGTGACCGGCTGCTCCGGAGTGAGCGCGGATAAATCCGTGTAGAGACGGCCGTCGAGATCCTCGCCAATGGGCGTATCCATGGGAGGCCTGCCCTCGCGCGCGAAGGGAACAATTCCGAGCATCTCGCCGCCAGCAAACGAATTGCGCGTTCGTGCGAGCGCTGACGGGGGCAACAGGATTTTATCGAGGCCGACGCAGATTCCGCCGCCCGCGAGCGTTAAGGCGCCGAGCATTTCGCGGCGCGAAAGCTGTGGACGCCGTTTTGATGGCGTTGCGAAACCGGAAGATGAGGGTGCGCGAGGCAAAGGGAATTTTAAGCGTTAGCGAGTGAAAAGCAAAGGTCTGTGCTGTAACTGACGGTTCGTTTTGTATGAGAGCCGGCTCCGAACCGCCCGAAAAGAAGAAGGCCCTCACCGAAGCGAGGGCCTTCTGTGAATCGAGTTTAGGATTAGTTAAAACTCGTAGCGGGCTCCGAATTCTATCTGCCGCCCGAACGCCTGGCCCTGGCTTGCAGTGCCGGTGAATGTACCAAACGTGGCCTGCGAAGTGGGGTCGAGTGAAAGGGTTCTGTCGCTGAAATTGACGCTGTTGAACACGTTGAACGCCGTTACTCTGAGTTGCAAGCGCTGGCGCTCGGTTATGCGGAAGCTCTTGTTGATTCCCGTATCCAGCGACGCGTATGCCGGGCCCGTCAACACGTTTCGCGACCCTGGCAATCCAGGCAGGGTAAAAGTGACGTCCGCCAGGGCAGCGTCCTTATTCGAGAACAGATTCGGAAGCACCGGATTGCCGTTGGCATCAACCTTGCCGACGTTTCTTGTCACGTGCGTCTTTAGCGGATTTATGAGCGTCCCGGCCGACGTGAGGAAGAAGTTGGTCGGGAAGTTGAACCCGTTCCCAGGGCTCAATGGAAACCCCGAATGCCACCTCATAGCGGAGGTGACTTCCCAACCGCCGACCAAGGCGTTCATCCATGGACCCGAATCGCCAAGGAACCGGTGGCCCCTTCCGACTGGCAAGTCGATTACGGCGCTGCCGTTGAAATTGTGCTTCAGGTTGAAGTCAGAAAGGCCTCGATTCAAGCGAAGATCAAATGGATTTTGAATCAAACCCGTGGCCGTCCCATTGGCACTGAACGCATCAGCGTTTTCCGCCGTCGAATCGTTGTCGATCGATTTCGAAAACACGTAGTTGAAAGCAAACGAACCGTAAGGCACGACCTTCTTAACCGTGACTTGCAGGCTGTGGTAGTTCGAATTCGCAAAGTTGGTCCAAGCATCTAGTTGAGCGAACTGCTGTGGGAACAAGACGAAGCCGGTTCCGTTGGGATCGAGCTTCGAGTTCCACGGAGTCGGGAGGCCAAATTGCGGATCCGTATCAAGCGCGAATAGAGCACACGACCAAGAAGCTGATCCGCCAAAGGCCGCTCCGGAGGCTATTGACGTAAATGCATAGAAGGCCTGAGTTGGGGTGAGAGCACTGTAACCCGCTTGACACGCGGCAAAATTCGGAGAACTTGGGTTGCACAGGGCTGCCGCGTCGAATGCCGGCATGTTCGGGAGGAGGTTGCTAAAATACGGAACTGTCGGAATCGATTTGAGAGCTGCGTTCGTCGGATCAAAGGGGTCGATCGCTGCGCCGGAGCTCGATGGTGAGGCTTGATTGAGCTTTGCTATCTGGCGATAGGCAGTGAAAAGATCTGTCTTCGACGCTGTGTCTGTGAGGTCCAAGTACTGAGCAAAGTCAGCCTTACCGAGCAGCCGCCGGCCGAGCGTTCCCACGTAAGCAACGTCGAGAACGACGCCCTTTGGCAATTGGCGCTGCCAGGAAGCTGTCAGGTGGATGGTGTAAGGGGTCTTTAGATGGGGATCCACGGCAAAGCCCAGGTTCGAGGCATTGGCCACCGGAGTGACCGGGAAAGAGAACTGCGCAGGCGGTGGAGCAAAAAATGGTTGTGCTGCCAGGGGAAGGCCGGTGCATCCTGTGTTTGAGCAAGTGCCGCCGAACCGGGGCGCCGTAGCAAGAGAGAATTGTTGGGACCCGTCGATAAGGAATGTGGCAATTCCCGGGGAGCCATTTTGGTCGGCGTCCACTGCGAGCGCCTGGCCAACGCGATCGTAAAAAATCCCGGTGCCGAGCCGAAACACAGACTGGGTTCCGTTTCCAAAGACTTTCCGTGCCCAGTCATAATCGAAGTTCGGTGAATAGGCGAGAGCAAGCCGGGGTGCAAAGTCATGATAGTTCGGGTCAAACCAAGAGTTCCTGCCATTTGCCTTGCCGGCCAGATTCCAGCTCAGCAGCGGCGAGGCGCTGGACGAGATCCCTTGCACCATATTTATTTCACGCTGCCTGAAGTATTGCCCGATGTCGAACGTCGGCGCGACCTGGAAGCCATTAACTTCCCAGGGGGGCGTTTCATAACCGTAATGGAGTCCGAGTGTCACGGTGAGATTTGAGCGCACCTTCCAGCTGTCCTGCACATACGATTCAAACAGATTTTCGGCAAACTTCCGATTCTCAAGACTTCCAAATTGCTGCGTTTGGCCCTGGGGGTTCGCAAAGAAAGTCGCGTCGACTTGCGTAATCGAACCCGTCAGCATCATGAAAGCACGCGTGAAGGACGTCGCACTTTTGGCCGCCGGGGCATTCGTGCCGTCGGGGAGCGCATCTTCGCAGAGGTTCACGCAAAAGCCATTATTCACGTCGAAGGCCGGAAAGGAATTCAGGCCGTTAATGTTGTGGTCACGGACAAAATACAGCGAACCTCCGAACGACAATGTGTGCCGGCCTCGATTCCAAGTCAAGTCGTCGCTCACCTGATTCACTGGCACGGTGCGAATATTGGGGCGGGCTGCAAAGTCAGTGACGTCGCTGAAGCTGCGGACATCGAAGGATGAACCGCTGGCCCCCGATAGATTTACGCCGATTCTGGTCAGACCGTAACGCAAGCTATTTACCATAGCCGGACCGATCTGCGCGTTGTAGTTCACCGCAACCCCTCGGCTGTTGTTCAGCAAAGTTTGTGCTGAGGGTTCCCCGGGGAACTGACCAGGAAGCAAGCCGGTGCTCAATCCTTCGAGCGATCCGCGCGCAAAAAGCGTCTGGCGCCCGTCCTGCGTGAGGTTGTAGTCAACGCGGGCGGTGTAGAGGTTGCCCTTCGTTGGTAGCAGTGTATCGAAGTTTAGACCGCTGAAGGAACGGCCGCCATCAAACCCTGACTCGGGTGTATTACCGTTCGGAAGGTTCGTCATATAGGTGATCATCGCCGGATTGACGCCCAACCCAGCAGGGTCCAGGCTCTGCACCGAAGCACCTGGGCCGGTCGAAGTCGGTGGCAAACCAAAGTTGCCAGCCGCAATCTGATAGGTCTGACCGCTTTGGCCCTGCACCGTGCTGGCCGGGCATGCGGCCGCGTCTTTGCACTGATAGACTAAGACGCCATCCCGCAGGGGCGCGGTTGGGACGTTGCGAGTTGGAGCAGGCGCTGCCACCGATTCGCGGCGATCCTCGTTGTCAACGAAGAAGTAGGCGCGCTTCCTCTTGATCGGGCCGCCGAGCGAGCCGCCACCGATGTTCCGCTGGTCCTTCCCGCGAGCAATACCCGGGGGAATCTTGTTGAAGAAATCGTTCGACGAAGCACCGGACGTCCGGTAATACCAGCGCAGATTGCCGTGGAAATCATTCGTTCCGCTCTTGGTGACCAGCGCGACTTGCGCTCCGCCCACGATACCGTCCGTGGCATTCGCATTCGTTGTGGTCACGCGAAATTCCTGAACGGAGTCGAGCGTAATGGGCAGCGCGCTGGTGAACGCCGCCTGGTTCTGCCAGTCGTTGGCGTCAACGCCGTCGACGGTGATATTCGTCTGATTGCCCCGCACGCCGTCCACGGCGCCGTCACGGCGATCCAGGGTCGAGGTTGAACCCATCGCCAGCTTGTCGGTATCGGAGGTTCCAGTGGTAACTACACCTGGTTGGAGCGTCAGCAGGTTGACCACGTTGCGCGCGAGGAACGGCAGGCTCTTTACCTCATCCTCAGCGAACGGATTGCCGACCGTGGCGTCTTCTGTGTTCAGCGCCGGGGCGGCCGCCGATTCGATGATTACTTGCTGGGTTATGGTGCCCAATTCTAGCTGGATATCGAGGCTCGTCGGCGTGGCCACCAAGATCGTAACTTTGGCTTCGATGTACTTCTTGAAGCCATCCTTCGCGATTTCCACCCGGTAGTCACCGGGATTGAGTTGCGCGACGCTGAACTCTCCCGCGTTGTTGGTCTTCGTATTGCGCGACGAATTGGTAGCGAGGTCCGTGACGGTCACGGTCGCGTCGAGAACGGCCGCGCCCGTCTTGTCAACGACGGTGCCGCGCATGCTGCCGACGTTCTGCGCCCAAACTGGAAAGGAGAAGCCACCAAGAAGCACTGCCAGGCAGAATACGAGACACACCAATCGCTTAGTGTTCGACACTTTTCGCCCCCGTTCTTCCGCGCTGAAATAAGAGACACTCAACCCGCGTGGTAGGGAAGCGCCACGCCGCTTTTATCGCTGGGCGCATGTATAGCGGAATCTCGAAAATTGTCAAGCACATTTTATGTGATGCGGAGTATGAGGAGGACCCATTGCGCTGATTCGCGGACTGCGCGATTTCACAGTGTCGGTTCGGCGGCTTTTGAAACGTTAATTATTTCCGGTGATGCATGCAGCGCCACGCGACGGAAAATTTATTCTAACGAACAGCAGAAGTGCGCCCGGCAAACACCGCATGATTTCGTTTCGACTCGTCTTCGCTGGCGCGAGACTGCGGCGAGCCATAAGTAATCGCCATTCTCGTTGCCGAAAGGGGAGCGGTGTCAACGAATTGAGCTTGTTTGCCAACAATCTTCACGCCCAGTTTTTCCCAAAGCGCAGTGAGGTCAACGTCCACAGGCTTATCTTTCATGTTGTCGTAGAGCGTTTTCAAATCCGTGCCGCCAACCGCGCGGTCACCGAGGGCCAGCGCGTCGTCGAGACTCATATCGCGATTAATGTCGGCACCCGCGTCGAGAATTCCACGCAACGCATCTTCAAGCCCTTTTTGATTATGAGTCCGCTCGTGTATCCGCACATCCGCAAGGAAGCAAAATAAAGCTCCTCCCCAATACGTGCGTCCCCACGTGTGGGTGTGGTCGAGCCCTCTGTCGCCGGAAGCGGGCAGGCCCTGAGGAAGATCGCGAACCAATTCGTACCACATCTCAGCCGCATCCTTGTGCTTCGCGCGCACGCGCGCAATAGGCTCAACGTAAACGGAAATTCCTTCCTCAATCCAGTGATGCTCCTCGGGCACGGACGGAAACGCCAGATGAATCATCTCGTGCGTCAGCATCCAATCCGACTGAAAACCGGCGGGCGTGGTTTCCGCGCCCACGTGAATCGTGATCAGTCCGCCGTGTCTGCCAAACGTCATTCCATGCCGGACGCCGCGGCCCTCGCCAGGGGAGATGCGAATCAAGACGTGTGGAACGGGAAAACGTCCGTAGTAGCCGGCCACAGACTCGGCGGCCGAGTGGATCCAATCGAGCAGCCCATCTTTCGAAATGTCGAACGATCCCGGTTCGACAACAACGTCGAGCCGGGACTTGCCAATCAGAATAGTTGAATTCATTTCGCCTGCTGAGGCTGCCCACAAGGGCAATAAAACCAAGAGCGCCAGTATCCGCCAGATCGCACGCACAAGTTTACTGTACCACCGACCGGTCTTGATATCGCCCGGGGAAGCGCAGATCAAACTCTATCTTGCGGTGGGGAATTGCCGGCGTCTGCGAATGTCAGACGTTCGTTTCGCCGAAGCGGCGTGCGAGAAGAGTATCGAGGGACAGCTTTCCGGGTCCGAAAATCACAATGAGCAAACCGGCAAAAAGGAACGTATACGGGTCTGCAACGTAGAATTTCCCAGGGTCGGATAAAAATGAAAGTAGCGCCGCGCGATCTGCCGTGATGTACGCCATAATCATGTCGATGGTGATTCCCAAGGCCGCAATCCGCGAAAGCAGGCCCAGCGCGAGAAGGATGCCGCCAACGAACTCGAAGATAGCGACAAAAGTCGCCGTCGGACCGGGCGCCGGCAATCCGAGGCTCGCGAAAAACTCCGTTACACGCGGAAGATTGTGCAGCTTCCCCCAGCCGTTCGTCGCGAGTTGCCAGCCCCAGTACAAACGCACAACGAGAAGCAGGGGCGACTGCAAGCCGGACGCCGCCTTGACGAACCAGGCGTGCAGTTTCTGAATTTGAACCCAAAGATTCTTCATGTTCGAATAAGCCTTTCTCTTGCGACGGCGCCTTTACGAGGTACTGGAATTTTTCTCTTGCTTGCTGAACCAGCCGAGGGCTGCCCATGCGTGGAACCAACGCTGAACGTGGGAGGGACGTTCTTCCATATCGATCGAACTTCCGCGAAACGCCAGCTCGATGGCGCGGCTCAGCGTTTTTCCCTTGTGAAGTTCGCTCAGGATGACGAACTCCTCGCGTTCCAGCCGCCGAAAATAAACGGAAAAATCCAAACGGTGCACCGCCAAAAAAATCTCAGACGGCTTTAATCGCGCCACGGCTCGCACACGCTTCCGCTTCCTGTGTTCGTCGAACGCATTGCTGGCCACTTCAACGTCATCGTTATCTCTCACTTCGAGTAGCAGGTCGTCCACCGGGTATCGCAAATCCAGCAAGTGGATATAAGGCTGAAGCCGCAGGCGTAACTTCGATGCGTCGGCCGCAGCCAAATCTTCCGGCTTGAGAGCCGGCTCCGCTTTGCCGTCGAACGCATTGATGTCCGCCCACTCCAGCCGCACCATATCGAACGCCAAATTTTTTCGCGAACCGGCCAGCGACGGATGCTTTCGAAGCCAGCTTTCCAGTTTCGATCCAAGATTGCGCATCGTGAAAGATTGCGAAGGATGCGCGGTGAGATATGCCTTCGCCACCGCGTCGAATTTTTTCTCGCCAAGCACGGCGCGAAGCCCGGGGAAATCCTCAGCGAAGCTCGATAAAATCCGGAACCAGTATTGCCGGTTGTAGATTTCAAGACGTTCGAAAGAAGTCAGCCGGTCGTTCGGCTTGATGAATTCTGAGGCCACAGCCCGCATGGAGCGCCCGTTTGGCGCGGCTGGCCGCATGCGTTCGGAGGAAGTGAGCGGCGTCATCACCGCGCGAGCCATCCGCCGTTGCAGATTCAGGAGTTTCATACGGCCGTCGCCAGCGATTCGGCCGCCAGAAATATGTTCGCCTTCAGCGCTTCGTCGTGGACTTCGTCAAACGAAGGAATCCGGTCGTCCCACTCGAGCAACGTTGCCGTGTGCCCGGCGCGATGAATCGCGTCTGCGTACAGTTTCCACACCGGGTCGATTACGGGATGATCGTGCGTGTCCAAAATATATTTGCGGTATTTCGAATGGCCCGCGATATGGATTTGCGCCACGCGCTCTGCGGGAATCTCAGCGACGTATGTGTGCGGGTTGAAATTGTGGTTCTGCGACGAAACGTAAATATTATTCACGTCCAGCAGGATCCCGCAGTCGGCATCCTCCACCACTTCCGTCAAAAATTCCCACTCCGTCATTTCCGAGACGTGAAATTCCGCATAGCTGCTCACATTTTCAACGGCGATAGGCACCTCGAGAAAATCCCGTACTTCCCGGATCTTTTGCGCGGTAATCTTGGCAGCTTCAAACGTATACGGCATCGGCAGCAGGTCGTGCGTGTACCTTCCGTCGACGCTTCCCCAGCACAGATGGTCGGTCACCCACGGCGTCTTTGTCCGCTTCACCAATTCCTTCAGGCGCCGCAGATGCTCCGGGTTGGCGCGCTCCGCCGATCCGAAATACATCGACACGCCATGCTGCACCACTTTGTACTGTTCGAGAATCTGGTCGAGAATATGCAGCGGACGTCCGCCATCGATCATGAAATTTTCGGAAATAATCTCAAACCAATCAACGACAGGCTTTCGAGTCAGGATGTGGTTGTAATGCGTGGCGCGCAGGCCGATGCCGATTCCGTAGTTCGTGAAATTGTTGAATTGATTTGCAGGCATTCCAAGCTCCGACTGGCCTAAGAGTGAATCGAGGGCCGGTAGCTGCCAGCCGGCCCTCGCGCTGACGAACCCGACTGGGAATTACTAGCTTGGCTTCTTTTCGTCCGGCATCTTCGAGCCATCGGTCGCGCAGCCGCCCTTGCCCTTGCAAGAGTTCTTGCCTTTGCAGCCGTTGTCGCTCGACTTGCAGCCGCCGTTTCCCTTGCAAGAGTTTTGGCCCTTACAAGCATGCTTTTCCTTCGCGGCCTTGTCATCCTTCTTGTCCTGGGCACTGAACGAAGCCTTCACCTTCGAGGCCACGTTCGATGCTTGAATCGTTGCCGCACTGCCCGACAGCAGGCCCACCAACGCTGCGCTTGCTATCAACGCTTTCTTTGATTTTGTCATCTTACCCAATGCCTCCCATTCGACGAATTTGGACTGCGACTACTCCGTGGAGAGTACGCCTCCCTGGAGCTTTTGGTTTTTACCCTCAGTTAATTGTTTTGGTCGAGTTCGTGGATCGGGTCAGCCTCCGGGTCAACCCCAGCCCCCGGCACCGGGGAGGATAGTCCTTTATTCCCTGCACGGCAAGGGTAGTCCATTCCCCTAACTTTCTTGCAGCCGTTTGAGGACAGAATGCGTTCATGGACTGCCGGCCGTAGCCCTAGCCTGTACAGAATGTGTTGACACCAACCCTCCTGCTCAGTGTACCGTCACGGTCTTAAACCATCGGAACCTCGGAGGTATTTCAATCATGGCGGCCGCAGCGTCCCCTGCTCCCTCTCGACCAGCGGAACCTCAGCATATCCCCACACAACCCAAGCCAAAATGGCAGAAGTACGGGACTCCGTTGCTCGTGGTCCTGCTCGCCGTTGCGGTGGTTCTTACGATTACCTGGAAATGGAATTCGTGGGAAGGCGGCCGCATCGAGCAGGTCACTGACGATGCGTACGTTCGAGGCGATCTCACGCCGC
>Ga0073928_10004784_pt1 | contig 19594 bp, 21 predicted proteins | sample PaiPotPPA55metaG_FD_76969 | JGI IMG/M metagenome (GOLD analysis project Ga0073928, IMG submission 76969) | Iron sulfur acid spring bacterial and archeal communities from Banff, Canada, to study Microbial Dark Matter (Phase II) - Paint Pots PPA... ...
CGGGCACGCCGAAACGCACGCGCCGCAGTCGATGCACACTTCGGGATCGATGAACAGCTGCGTGTCTTCGTCCTTTCCGTGAATGCAGTCGACCGGACACACGTCGACGCACGACTTGTCCTTGGTGCCGATGCAGGGCTCGGTGATGATGTAGGCCATGATTGCTTGCGGGGGACCCCTTCGAGGCGAAGCAGGGTTCCTCGTATTGGGGACGCCGCCCGGGCGGTCCTGGCGCGCGGCATGCCGCGCGGACGCCGAGCGCGAAACGTCCGACAAAAGCGAGAGGTATACTGAGCACGATGGCCTCGATGTGCGAAACGTGCGGGCTCCAGCCTGCGACCGTTCGAGATTTCACCCTGCGCAGCGGAACGTGGGTCCAAGCGGAGATCTGCGACGGATGCGCGCGCCGCCGCCGCCTGGGCCCCGTGCCGCTGCTCGGTTCGGCGCTCGCCGCGGTGGCGCTGGCCGTGGGCACGTCGTACGCGATCGACCGCTTCAGCCGCAGCGAAAAGGAACTGCCGCCGGCCGATCCGCGCGAATGGGCGAAGCGTCTACGAACCTCGACGCCGACCCTGTCCGCGTACTCGCGCGACCTGCCCGCCGCCGCGCGCGCCGGCGAGCTCGATCCGGTCGTCGGTCGAGACGTCGAGATCGAGCGCGTCGTCGCGATCCTGTCTCGCCGCTCGAAGAACAACCCGTGTCTCGTCGGCGATCCGGGCGTTGGGAAGACGGCCGTCGTCGAGGGGTTGGCGCAGCGCATCGCCCGCGGCGCCGTGCCGGCCGTGCTGCGCGACAAGCGCATCCTCTCGCTCTCGCTCGGTCCGCTCGTCGCCGGAACGAAGTACCGCGGCGAATTCGAAAGCCGCGTCAAGCGCATCCTCGACGAGGTGAAGCGTTCGGCCCGTGAGGTCGTGCTGTTCATCGACGAATTGCACGCGCTGGTCGGCGCGGGCGCGGCCGAGGGCTCGCTCGATCTTTCTTCGATGATCAAGCCGGAGCTGGCGCGCGGCGAGCTGCAGTGCATCGGCGCGACGACGTTCGAGGAGTATCGCAAGCACATCGAATCCGATAGCGCGCTCGAGCGCCGGTTCCAGCCGGTAATGGTCGCCGAGCCCACGATCGAAGAAACCGGCGCGATCTTGCGCGGGCTGCGCGCGCGCTACGCCGACCATCACGGCGTCACGATCACCGACGCCGCGATCGATGCGGCGGCCGCGTTGTCGGCCCGCTACATCGTCGACCGCTTCTTGCCCGACAAAGCGATCGACCTCATCGACGAAGCCGCCTCCTCGGTGTCGCTGCGCAACGCGCGCGTCGTCGACGCGGCCGACGTCGCCGCGATCGTCTCGAAGTGGACCGGCATTCCGCAGGGATCGCTCAGCGAGGAACAATCCCGAAGCCTGCTCGCGCTCGAGGTCTCGCTCGCCAAGCGCATCGTCGGTCAGCAGCCCGCAATCGATTCGGTCGCTCAAGCGATTCGCCGCGGCCGCGCCGGGCTGAAGGATCCGAGCAAACCGGTCGGCGGCTTTCTCTTCATCGGCCCGAGCGGCGTCGGAAAGACCGAACTCGCCCGAGCGCTCGCCGCCGAGCTGTTCGGCACCGAAGAAGCGCTCGTGCGCATCGACCTCTCCGAATACACCGAGTCCCACACCGTCTCGCGATTGCTGGGAGCGCCGCCCGGCTACGCCGGTCACGACGAGCCGGGGCAGCTCACCGAGCCCGTACGCCGGCGGCCGTACTGCGTCGTGCTGTTCGACGAGTTCGAGAAAGCGCACGCCGACGTGGCCGCGATCCTGTTGCAGATCCTCGACGACGGCCGAGTGACCGACGCGAAGGGCCGGACGATCGATTTCCGCCACGCGATCGTGATTCTCACGAGCAACGCCGACCCGTCGGAGATCGAGATCTATCTGCGCCCGGAGTTGCTCAATCGGATCGACGACGTCATCCACTTCAACCGCTTGGGCGCGCCCGAGATCGAAGCGATCGTCGAGCTGCAGATGCACGCCGTCGCCGAGCGGTTGGGAGCGCTGCGCGTATCGATCGTCCTCAGCGCCGAGGCGCGCAAGTTCTTGGCCGGCGAGAGCCTCGCGGCCGGCAGTGGCGCGCGCTACGTCGCGCGAACGATCGCGCGCCTGGTGACCAATCCGCTCTCGACGGCGATCTTGCGCGGCGACATCCGCGAAGGCGCCGCGGCTCGAGTCGAGTTGCGCGACGCCGACCGCATCGAAGTCATCGCGGCCTAGTGTCCCCCACGAGCGTGCGCGCGGCCGCTGCGGCGATCGCGTTCGTGCTGCTCGAGCCCTGCGCTTCTAGCGCGCGCGCCACGTCGCCCACCCCCGTTGCGCCGGCGACAGCGTCCTCGCCGTTGCCGTCGTTCGCGCCGCTGCCGACAACGTCACGGGCGCCCGGGCTGGGACCGGGAACGCCGTCCGTGCCGCCGCCGGTCCCGTCCGCGACGTCGTCCTCGCAGCCGGCCGCGCTCACCGGAGCAATGCACGCGTACGCGTGGTTTCCGGGTCGGTGGTCGTGCGACACCGCCTCGATGCTCCACGGCGCGGCAACGGTGCAGCCGGGGCGGCTGTGGGTCGTCGTCGACGGACCGCACGACGGCCTCGTGCAGCGCTTCTCGACGACGATCGACGGCAAGCCCTACCGCAGCGACGAGACGCTCGCCTACGATGCGAGGTCCCGCACGTTCGTGCAACGGGAGATCGATCAGAACGGCGCCCGGATCGTGCTGGCAGCGAAGGCCCCGTACGCGCCGTCGATGACGTTCGAGGGTCTCCTGAGCCTGGCGAAGGGCCGCCTCTACCGGATGCGCGCGAAAATGAGCGTCGATGCGGCGGGCCGGAAGTTAGAGACTTCGACCAGCTTCTTCGTCGCCGCGGCGAAGGGCTACGTCGAGCAAAGCCGAGGCATCTGCACGAAGGTGTAGCGCCCGCGAGCGGTTTGCGGATCATGAAAAGGGACCCGCTGCGAGGCATTAAGGCCGTTCATAACGTAAGGGGCCTTACATCTCGACGATTTCGCGGGCGTAGGTCGGCCCCGTGGAGCGATCGATCAACTGGGTACTTCTCGCGAGAGAAGATTTTTCTCAGCCGGACAATCAGGCCACGCGCTGCGCGGGTCGTTCAGGAACGCCGTGATGGCAGAGCCCTAACTTCCGGCTGGCAAAGGAGTAATACCAAAATGCACGGTCCACACCTCACGCGATTGAGCGTGTTCCTCGTTGCAGCTTCCGCCATGGCGTTCACGGCGCTGCCGGCGAAGGCCGACGACTTCGGAAGCCGCATCACGATCAGCGTCGCGCCGAACTACCAGGGCGGCACGACGGGCGATCAGGCAGCACCGCCACCCGCAGGCCGGGCCGGCGTCGGCTACACGCACGATCATCCCAATCCGCAAGACCTCAAGCTCGACTACGGTCTCGATTTTCGGATCGACAAGGCCACGCACTTCAGCTACACGCGCTCGAACCTCGACTTCGCTCTCGGACGCATCCTGACGATCGCGCCAACGGTCTCGCTCGTCACGGGCGACATCGTCGACCGGACCGACACGATCTCGTTGTCGCACGCGTTTCCGCACGGCGTGGCAACCTCGCTATACTACTACAACCACGTGCGTCAGGACGACACCGGCTTGTGCCTGAACCAGGCATACTGCACGATGGCTCAGCTCGGACGGGGCTCGTCAGGCACGGTCACCGGCAACCCGCAATCGATCGACGAACACGGCTACGGCATGCACCTCGGTTACACGTTCGGGCCGAAGTCGCAGATCGGGCAGCTCTTCACGCTCGGCGTCGACGCGAAGTACGTGCCGCGACCGTCGATTGGGCCGACGGGCACCTCGATCAACCTCGGCGGCCTCGGCAAGTACACCGGCAGCCAGTTCATCTTCCCGTACGGGCTCACCGTGAAGTTGCCGCTCTTCCCGGGCCACACCACGATCCCGATCATCGGATACGAGCGCGCCACCGTGCTGTTCCGCGACGAAGCGACGCCCGAAGACTACAACCTCATTCTCGCCGGCATCATCAAGGTCATCAACAAGAACGCGACCTTGAGCCTCACGAACCTGCGCTTCAACGGGTGCAAGTGCGCCGACACGATCCCGCCGCCGGACGTCGTGCGCTTCTCGGTCATCCAGCTGAAGCTCGACCTCCACACCGGACTGTAAAGGAAGACCTCGTGCGGAACCGATCGATCGGCGCGGTTGCGGCCGCGCTCTCGTTGGTCGCCGCCATCGCATCGAGCGGCGCGACGCGGAATCCCGCGTCCGCCGCCGATGCCAAGGCGCCGGTCAACGTCGGCCTCATCTATTCCAAGACCGGGCTCCTCGGCGCGTACGGTCAGCAGTACGCCGACGGCTTCCATGCCGGCCTCGATTACGTGACGCATGGTACGGGCGAAGTCGACGGCCGCAAGATCGTCATCACCGAGCGCGACGACGCGGGCGATCCCTCGACGGCCGTCGCGGCCGCGAAAGACCTCATTGGCTCCGGCGACAAGATCATCGCGGGTTCCACGTCGTCCGGCGTCGCGCTCGCACTCGCACCGGTCGCCGAGCAGAACAAAGTCCTCTTCATCTCGGGACCTGCGGCGACCGATGGCCTCACCGGCGCAAACAAATACACGTTCCGTTCGGGTCGCCAGACCTATCAGGACGTGGCGACGTCGGCCGACGTCGTCGGCGACGTACACGGTAAGAAGGTCTTGGTCGTCGCGCAAGACTCCGCGTTCGGCCAAGCCAACGTCAAGGCCGTTCAAGCCGTCCTCGGTGCGGAGAAAGGCGGCGACGTTTCGAGCCTGCTCGTGCCGCTCAGCGCCAACGACTTCGCGCCGTTCGCGCAGAAGATCAAGGACGCCAAGCCCGATCTCGTCTTCGTTGCGTGGGCCGGAACGACGGGAGCGGCGCTCTGGAAGACCTTCGACGATCAGGGCATCTTCTCGGCGACGAAGGTCGTCACCGGGCTCGCCGACCGCGCGACGTACCCCACGTTCGCACCGGTCGAAACGAAGGTCAACTTCCTCTCCTACTACTTCTATCAAGCTCCGAAGAACAAAGCCAACGATTTCCTGATCGCCGCGATGAAGAAAGCGGGCAAGGTTCCCGACCTCTTCAATCCCGACGGCTTCGTGGCGGCCGAAATGATCGTGCGCGCAATCGAGAAATCCGACGGTACGGACGTCGACAAGATGATCGCCGCGCTCGAAGGGTGGACGTTCGAGGGCCCAAAGGGCAACCAGACGATCCGGCCCGCCGACCACGCGATGCTGCAGCCGATGTTCATCGCGAAGCTCTCCGGCGCCGAGCCGCAGCTCCTGCGAACCCTCGACCCGAACGCCGTAGCACCGCCCACGCACGCATTCAAGTAACGCGTTGAACGATCCCGAGCGCCGCGCGGTGCTGCAAACCGAGAACCTCGGATTGCGCATCGGCGGCGTTTCGATCGTTGCCGGCGTATCGCTCGCGGTGCGTGACGGAGAGTTCCTCGTGATCATCGGCCCAAACGGCGCGGGGAAGACGACGCTCTTCAACCTGCTTTCGGGCGTCGTCGCTCCCACTTCGGGAACGATCGCGCTCGGCGGCCGCGACGTCACGAACGCGCCGCCCTACGCGCGCGCGCGCCTGGGCCTGGGGCGCACGTTTCAGACTTCGACCGTCTTCGCAGGCCTGACGACGCTCGAGAACGTCCGCATCGCCGCCAAGGCCGCCGCCGGCGGCAGCGCCGCGTTCTGGCAGCACGCCGACGCGGAACGGGCGGTGATCGAACGCGCGCGCTCCGCGCTCGCGTCGGTCGGCCTCGAAGCGCGCGCCGCCGACCGGGCCGAGTCGCTCTCGCATGGCGAGAAGCGCAAGCTCGACCTCGCGATCCTGCTCGCCGGCGATCCGTCGATCGTGCTCCTCGACGAACCCACGGCCGGAATGGCGGTCGAAGACGTTCCGAACATGGTCGCGATCATCGAGCGCATCCACCGCGAACACCGCAAAACGGTCCTGATGGTGGAGCACCGCATGGACCTCGTACTCGGTCTCGCCGAGCGAATGGCCGTGATGCACCACGGCATGCTCCTGGCGCTCGACACGCCCGAGCGCGTCATCGCGGACGAAACCGTGCAGAGTGCCTACCTCGGCGATCCGCTGTGAGCGATCGTACGCCGCTGCTCGAAGTGCGCGACCTCGACGTGCACCTCGGCGAGTCGCACGTGCTGCACGCACTGTCGTTCGACGTCGCGCGCGGCGGCATCACGGCGCTCCTCGGTCGTAACGGCGTGGGGAAGACGACGACGCTGCGCGGCATTCTCGGCTTGGTATCGCGCGCCGGCAGCGTGCGGCTCGACGGCGAGGAACTCGTGCGTTTGCCGGTCCACGAGATCGTGCGGCGCGGCGTCGGATATGTGCCCGAGGACCGTGAGGTGTTCGCGGCGCTGACCGTCGCTGAGAACCTCGCACTCGCCGAGCGCAAAGGCTCGCCGCGCAAGTACGACCTCGTCTACGACCTCTTTCCCGAACTGCGCGAGCGCGCCGCGCAGCTTGCGGGGACGTTATCTGGCGGCCAACAGCAGATGCTCGCGCTCGCGCGCGCGCTGCTCAACGGCGACAACCGCATCCTGCTCGTCGACGAGCCGACCAAGGGACTCTCGCCGCTGTTCGTCGGCCGGGTCGCGACCGCGCTCGAGCGCGCGTCACACGAGACGACGATCCTGCTCGTGGAGCAGAATCTCGCGGTCGCACGAAAGCTCGCGGGCGCCGCGATCGTGCTCGATCAAGGCCGCGTGCGCTTCACGGGAACCGTCGAGGCGCTCGTCTCCGATCCCGATCTCGCGCGCAGTCACCTCGGCGTCGCAACGGCGGCTGCGCACGCGTGAGCACGCTCGTGCTGCTCGCGATCACGGGGCTCGGGCTCGGAGCGCTGTATTTCTTGGTCGCCTGCGGCCTGTCGCTCATCTGGGGCCTGATGCGCGTGCTCAATTTCGCGCACGGAGCGTTCTTCACGGTGTCCGCGTACTGCGGCTGGCTCGCGGCAAACGCGCTCGGCGCTCCCGGATCGTGGACCGCGTGGCTGGCGGCCGTCGCGGCGTCAATCGCAGCGGGCGGCGCGTTCGCAACGTTTGCCGAGCTAGCGCTCGTGCGGCCGCTGTACCGCCGCCCGGTTGGCCAAGTGCTCGTGACGGTTGGCCTCGCGCTCGCGACGATCGCGCTCGTGCAAGGAAGCTTCGGCTCGGATCCCCGGGATTTCGCGGTACCGGCGTGGATGGGCAAGACGACGGCGATCGCGGGCGCGGCGATTCCCAATACGCGTTTCGTGACGATCGCGGCCGCAGTGATCGCGCTCGGGCTGCTCGTCTTCTTCTTGCGGCGCACGCGCTACGGCCTGATCGTTCGGGCCGGAGTCGAAAACCGCGCAATGGTGTCTGCGCTCGGCATCGACGTCGGCCGCGCGTTCACGCTCGTGTTCGCGATCGGCGGAATGGCGGCGGGTCTGGGCGGCGTGCTCGCGGCCACCTACTACGGGAGCATCGATCCGGGCCGCGGTTCGGCGATGCTGATCTCGGCGTTCGTCGTCGTCGTGCTCGGCGGCCTTGGTTCGGTCGCGGGATCGGCCGTGGCCGCGGTTCTCGTCGGCCTCGTGCAGCAGTTCTTGAACTTCTACGCGGCGGCCGGCGTCGGCGATTTCGCGGTCGTCATCCTACTCGCGGTCGTGCTGCTCGTTCGGCCGCGCGGCTTGTTCGGCGTTTCGTGAGCGGATCGCGGCTGCGCGCGCTCGGGTGCGCCGTTGCGTTGCTGGTGCTCGCCGCGCTCCCAGCATGCGGCGTGACGATTCCGGGACTCTTCGAAGGGCCGCTCGACGCGCCCGGGACGCTCAACTTGCTCGCGCTGTGCTTCGTATTCGGAACGCTCGCGCTCAGCTACGATCTGGTCTTCGGGTATACGGGCCTGCTGTCGTTCGGCCAAGCGCTGTACTTCGCGACGGGCGCGTACGTCACGGCGATCGCGCTCGCGCACTGGAATCTCGATCTGCCGCGCGCGCTCGGCATCACCGCCGCGATCGCGCTCGTTTTACCGCTCGTCGTCGGCGCGATCTGCTTGCGAACCAAAGATATCCCGTTCGCGATGGTGACGCTCGCATTCGCCGAAGCCGGCTCGATCTTCGTGCTGCAGAACCCGTGGGGGCTCACCGGGGGCGAGGAAGGGCTCACGCTGCCGAGCGCGGCGTTGCCGGCGGCGCTCGTCGGCGTTACGAACACGCGCAACCTCTACTGGCTCGCGCTCGGATTGCTTGCGGTCGCGTTCGTGGTCGCGTGGTGGGCCGTCAATTCGCCACCCGGCCGCGTGTGGCAGGCGATTCGCGAAAACGAGCGCCGCGTTTCGGTGCTGGGCATCAACCCGTACCTCTACAAGCTCGGCGCGTTCGTGTCGTCGGCGTTTCTCGCCTCGAGCGCGGGCGTCGTGTATCTGCTGATCCAGGGCGGCGCGAACCCGGAGATCACCTCGGCGAGCTTCACGCTCGTGCTGCTCGTCATGGTGGTGCTGGGCGGCGTCGGCACGTTGTGGGGCGCCGTGCTCGGCGGCATCGCGTACGAATACCTCGATGTTCGGCTGCTGGGGCTCTCGAGTGCGCCGGCACTAGCGAACCTGCCGCCGTTCCTGCACGTGCCGCTCTCGCAGCCGCTGTTCGTGCTCGGCCTCTTGTTCATCGTGCTCGTGCTGTTCTTCCCGGGCGGATTCGCGGGGGCGGCCCAAAGTCTCCGCGCGCGAGCGGGGTCGGCTGCCGGCGTTAGATGATCTTGCGGATGGCGGCTTCGATGTCGGGCGGGTCCATCTGGCCGAGCCGATACGTGCTGATCTTGCCGTTCTTGTCGATGAAAATGTGCACCGGGAGCCCGATCACGCCGAGCGTTCCACCCATCGCACCGTCGTCGACGGCGATCGCGAACGGCCATTTGTAGCGGTGCGCGAAGCCGAGTGCTTTGCTCGCATTCTCGAGTTCGTTGACGCCGACGATCGCGAGGCCGCGCCGGTGGTACTTCGCGTAGAGCGCGGCGACGCTCGGCGCCTCCTCGTTGCACGGTACGCACCACGACGCGAAGAAATTCAAGTAGAGCGGCTTGCCGCGATAGGCAGCCGACGTGAGGGAGCCGCCCTTGGCGTCGCCGACCTTGAACGGCGGAGCGGCGTCGCCTTCCCGCGGCACGGCGAGCGCCGGGGCCGCCAGCAGCGCGCCGAGCGCGAGTGCCGCGAGTACGAGGCGAAAGCAGCGGATCACGGGGTCTCCCATCACGCCGGTAGAAACGACGGAAAGCGCACGTGCGTTGCGTCTTCGCGCATCTGCGCCCGAAGCTCTTCGGGCGACGCGAACGCGCGCTGCTCGCGCAAGAACCGGAAATCGCGCAAGGTCAGCTCCTCGCCGTAGATCGTCGCGCGAAAATCGAGCAGCCAGGCTTCCACCGTTCGCGCCCGACCCTCGAAGGTGGGGTTCGTGCCGATCGAAACCAGGCCACGATGGTCGCGGCCGTCGTAGCGTCCCGAGGCGGCATAGACGCCGTCAGCCGGCAACGTTTTCTCGGGCGGAACGGCGAGGTTGGCCGTGGGGAACTCGAGGTCATGGCCGCGGCCTTCGCCGAGGACCACGCGGCCGCGCACGGCGTAACTGTGGCCGAGCAGCCGGTTCGCGGTGGCCATGTCGCCGCGCAGCACGGCGGCGCGCACGCGCGTGCTCGAGATCCGATCGTCGCCGTCGGTCAGCGGCGCGACGGACTCGACCGTCACACCGAACGCCCCCAAGACCTCGCGCGCGAGCGTCGCATCGCCCGAACGCCCGCTGCCGAACCGAAAATTCTCGCCGATCACGAGCGCGCGAGCGCGCAGGATGCCCGCGACGACGTCGGAGCAGAAATCCCGTGCGCCGATGCGCGCGATCCGTTCGTCGAAGGGCACGAGGAACAATTCGTCGATACCGCTCGCGGCGAGCAGGTTGACGCGCTCTTCGACGGTCGTCAGCAACGGTGGAACCTTGTCGGGCCGCAGATGCGTCGAGGGATGGTTGCGAAAGCTGAGAACCGCGGCCCGATATCCCGGCCGGCGCAAGCGCAGCAGCGCGCGCAAGATCTCGGCGTGGCCGCGGTGCAGGCCGTCGAAGAACCCGATCGCGAGCACGAGCGGGCGATCGGTCGCGGCCCGCTCGATGCGGTGATGAACCTTCACACGAACACTTTCCGCGGCGCGAGCAACGCGCCCACCGGCTCCCCGATGCCGACGAGCGTCCGGGCCGCGTCGCGAACGAACACGTGCTTGGCCGCCGAACCGCTCGGCAGCGGGACGAGCCGCCCCGCTCGAAAATCGGCGGCGCCCCGGCCGTCGAGCACGATCGTGGGAAACGGAATCACGCGTTCGGGCGCGATCAACGCCGCCGTCGGCGCCGCCTCGATCTCCTCGAGCGTCAAGCTCTCGTAGAGCACGAACGGCCCGCTTGCATCGCGCAGCAGCGCACCCATGTGCGCGGGGCAGCCGATCGCGATGCCGAGATCCTCGGCCAGCGTGCGAACGTACGTGCCTTCGGAACACGCGACCGCGATCCGCGCGACGCCCGCGTCGAAGCCGAGCAGCGTCAAGCCGTAGACGACGATCTTGCGGGGTGCGCGCGCGACGGTCTCGCCGCGCCGCGCGATCTCGTACAGCCGCTCGCCCCCGACGTGCAGCGCGCTATACATCGGCGGCACTTGCTCGATCGTCCCGACGAACCGCGGCAGCGCGCGCGACAGCAGCGCCTCGGCGTCGGTGGGCACGCCGCATTCCTCGCGCGTCGCCCCCATCGCGTCGCCGGTCGTCGTGCTTCGGCCGAGCACGAGCATGAACGCATACGACTTACGACGATCCTCCATCAACGGAATGAGCCGCGTCGCCTTCCCGACGGCGAGCGGCAGAACGCCCGCGGCCATCGGATCGAGCGTTCCCAAATGCCCGACCGCAAGCTTCCCCGCGCCCGCGCTCGCAAGCGCGCGCCGCACGCGATTCCCGACCTGCGTCGACGTCAACCCCGCCGGCTTGAACACGTTCACGAATCCGAGCATGTCCCTATTCGAACCCGTCGAGTACGTCGACACAGATCGCGATTCACGACGCGGTAGCTGGGGTGGGCGCCGCGGTCGGTTGCGGGGGGCTCTGAGGCGCCGCTGGAGCCATGGATGGCGAGGCCGATGCGGCCGCCATCCATGGCTGCATCGGCAGGCCCACATCCTGTGGGCACAGGCGGCGCGAAGGCAGTAGCATTTTCGCATGGATGCGAAAATGCGCGCGGCCCCCGCGGTCGACTGCGGCGCCCGACCCAGCGGGCCACCTTCTAATCACCGATTCTTTGGGCCGACCGGTCGAAAGCGGCGAACGGCCTCCTTCACAGCCCTTCAGCGAGAAGCGCACCGTGGACGGCGGCGATCGCGTCATCGAGCGGCCCCGTATACGTGAGCCCCGACGCACGAAAATGTCCGCCGCCGTTGAGCCGACCGGCCGCCGACTGCACGTTGACGCGGCCGTTGCTGCGCAGACTGACGCGAATGTCGCCTTCGTACGCCTTGAAGAGCGCCGCGACGTCGACGCCCTCGACCGCGCGCAGGTGCTGGATGATCTCTTCGGTGTCCTCGCCATCGGCGCCGTAGGTTGCGAGCATGGCTTCGTCGACGACCGACCAGCAATACTTCCCGTCGTCTTCGAGCCGCGCGGCCGCCATCGCGGCGCCGACCAAGCGCGTCGCGGCGAACCGCTTGTTCGCGAAGATCTTCTCGGTGATCTCATCCTTGTCGGCGCCCAGCTCCATCAGTTCGGCCGAGATCTGCAACACGCCCGAGGTCGTGTTCGAGTGCATGAAGCCGCCGGTGTCGGTCATGATCGTCGTCAGCAGGCAGGTCGCGATGTCGCTCGTGATCGGCACGTTCATCGCGCGCAGCAGGCGCAGCACGCAGGTACCGGTCGAACACTCGGTCTCGAGCACGTAGTTCAGCGCGCCGAACCGCGAGTTCGCGAGATGGTGGTCGATGTCGAGGATGTTGCGCCGGTCGAGCGGCGGCAGGTACTCCCCGGCGCGCGAGGTGTCGCTCATATCGCAGAACACCCACAGCGCATCGGCGGGAAAATCCGCCGGGAGGGTTCGCGAAACGCGCTCCGCGTCGGGCAGAAACCGCAGGTTCCGGGGCACCGGGTCCTGCTGAAAGTAGGCGACGCGCTTGCCCATCCCGCGCAGCGCGAGTCCGAGTGCGAGCCCGGCCCCGAGCGTATCGCCGTCGGGCTTGACGTGGCTGACGAAGACGAACGCTTGGCGCCGCCGCAGTTCTGCGACGACTTCTTCGGTCGTCGATTCGAGCACCTTACTCATGATCATCACCGGACGTGCTTCCACGCGTGGTCCCCCGTTTACTCGCCTTCCTGGGCATCCGTGGGCCGAGCCTTGCTCGATTCGGCCAGAACTTTGCTGAGTGCGATGGCCTGTTCGGTCGTCCGGTCTTCGACGAACGTCAGCTCGGGGGTGTGCCGCAAGGCCACCGCCCGCCCAAGCTCCCCGCGCAAGAACCCCTTGGCATGCTCGAGCGCCGTCATCGTCTGCTTGGCGGCATGCCGATCACCGATGATCGAGACGAATACTTTTGCATTGCGCAAATCGTTTGTAATCTCGACGCGGGTCACCGTCGTGAAACCCAGCCGGGGGTCCTTGAGTTGCGTGCCGATCAGCCGGGCGAGCTCTCGCTGCAGCTCGTGGTCGATGCGCCCCATCCGTTCGCGTTTCATGTTCGCCCCTTTCGGCGGCCGGCGCGTTTTCGGCCGGCGCCTCGCTTGCGCGCGTGGCGCGCCTGCCGAGCTTCCCGTTTTTGCACGACGCCCGCCGCTGCCGCCGCCTCGCGCCGCCGCTGCGCGCGCCGCGCCGCGATCACCCCCACGATCATGACCAATGCGATCGACGACGCCGCGCTCCACGCATCGTTCGCGCGCATACCCGGGCGTTTGACATCCTGGAAGTAGTCGAAGATTTCCCATGCGAGCAGCGCGACGCCGGCGCTCGCGCCGCCCCACAGCAGCGCGCGCCAGATCCGGTCGTTCGTGTCCAACGCGCTCATACGCCCTGCCGCAGCCGATACGCGACCAGCGCCATCGCTGCCATGCCGGCGCCCAAGCCCACGAGCATCGCAACGAAGAACTCGCCGCCGCGCGGGCCCGCCCGCTCGAGCGCGACCGCGGCGGCAAGCGCCATCAGCGCCGAGAGCGCGAGCGCCTTCGGCGACGCACACCGTAGCCGTACGAAGAATCCCATCATTCCATTCGATCAGTGAGTTCGCGGGCGCGCGTCCTGGCGCGCCTCACGGGCGCCCCGGATCGCGTCGCTACGCGGGAACCGGTTCCGGCGCGACCAGCTCCGAGGTGAACGCTTCGACGACGTCGCCGACTTTGAGATCCGCAAAGCGCGCAATCTGCACGCCGCACTCGAAGTTCTCGGCGACCTCGCGCACGTCGTCCTTGAAGCGCCGCAGCGATTCGAGTTCGGATTCGAAGACGACCGCCGAGTCGCGCAGGATGCGAACCTTCGCGTTGCGCGTGAGCTTGCCGCTCTGCACGTAGCAACCCGCGATCGTTCCCACCTTGGAGACCTTGAAGACCTCGCGCACTTCGGCGCGCCCCAAGATGACCTCGCGGAACTTGGGCGCGAGCATGCCGACGAGCGCTTTCTTCAGATCGTTCTCGACGTCGTAGATCACGTTGTAGAAGCGAATGTCGACCTGTTCGTTCTCGGCGAGCCGCTTGACCGTTTCGTCGGGCCGGATGTTGAACCCGATCAGCACCGCGTTGGAAGCGCTCGCGAGGTTGACGTCGTTGGGCGTGATGGCGCCGACGCCCGCGTAGATCACGCGGATGTCCGCTTCGGCGTTGGAGAGCCCTTCGACGCGCTGGCGCAGCGCTTCGACCGCGCCTTGGCCGTCGGCCTTGAGGATGAGGTTGAGCGTCTTGTTGCCGCCGTCGGCCGGCGTGGACATGAAGCTCTCGAGCGAAATGCGGGGCCCGCTCGACGCGGCGATTGCGACGTCTTTGCGCCGGGTCGCGCGTTTGGCCGCCGCTTCACGCGCGACGCGCTCGTCGGACACGACCATCAGCGTGTCGCCCGCGCTCGGAACGTCGGAGAGGCCCATGATCTCGACCGGAATCGAAGGCCCGGCTTTCTTGGCCTGCTTGCCCTTGTCGTCGACGAGCGCGCGAATCTTGCCGTACGCTCCGCCGACGACGACGACGTCGCCGACGCGCAGCGTTCCGTTTTGTACGAGCACGGTCGCGACCGCGCCGCGGCCCTTGTCGAGCGCCGATTCGATGACGACGCCTTGCGCACGGCGCTGTTTGTTCGCGCGCAGGTCGCGCAGCTCGGCTTCGAGCAGCACGGTCTCGAGCAGCTGGTCGATGCCGTCCCCGGTGCGCGCGGAAACCAAGACCATCTCGGTCTTGCCGCCCCAATCGACCGGCTGCAGCCCTTCTTCGGAGAGCTGCGATTTCACGCGATCCGGTTGCGCGTCTTCCTTGTCCATCTTGTTGATCGCAACGACGATCGGAACGCCCGCGGCTTTGATGTGCGAGATCGCTTCGCGCGTCTGCGGCATGACGCCGTCGTCGGCCGCGACCACGAGGATCGCGACATCGGTGACCTTCGCGCCGCGCGCGCGCATGGCGGTGAACGCTTCGTGGCCGGGCGTATCAATGAAGGTGACCTTCTGATCGCCGCGATCGACCGTGTACGCGCCGATGCGCTGCGTGATTCCGCCCGCTTCACCCGAGGCGACGTTGGCCGAGCGGATCTTGTCGAGCAGTGAGGTCTTACCGTGATCGACGTGGCCGAGCACCGTGACGACCGGTGGCCGCGAGGTGAGCAGCTCGGGCCGATCCTCTTCCTGCTCGACGACGACTTCCTCGCCCGCTTCCTTGATGACCGCGTTGAAGCCGAACTTCTTGGCGACGTTCTGCGCCGTCGTCGCCGGGATGTTCTGATTGATCGTCGCCATCGTGCCCATCTTGATGAGCTCTTTGATGACGTCTTTCGCGGGCACGATCATCGATGTCGCGAGTTCTTGAACCGTCAGCACGTCGGGAATCTCGATCGTTTCGAGCACCGTCGGCGGCGTCGCCGGCGCGGCGTCGAGCGGGGACTTCTTCCGGCGCCGCTCCTTGTCGAGCAGCATCTCGGTCTCGCGGTCCTTCTTGTTGCCGCTGCGGTCGCGATCGCCGCCGCGCTGCGGGCCCCGGCCACCGCCGGAGCTCGGGGTGGGGCCGCCCGTGCCGGGGGCACCGGGACCAACCGAACCCGGCGCGCGCGGCATGAACGGGCGCGGCCCACCGGCGGGCGCGGCGAGCGGCCGAAACGGTCCGTTACCGGCGGGACGCCGGCCCGGCGGAACCGCCGTGCCGGGACGCGGTACAACTTGGCCCGCCTGCGGCGGGCGATAACCTTGGCCGGGAACCCCGGGCTGGCCCGGACGCGGCGCGACACCCGGTCGGCCCGGCATCCCGGTTTGAGGACCAGGCATCGCCGAAGCGGCGATGCCGGTCGGCGGCTGGGCAGGCGGCTGCGGGCGAGCAGCTGGGGCGATCGTCGACCGCCCGGCCGGCACCGGCACCAACGTGGGAATCGGCGTCGTGTCGGGCGGGGCAACCGGCGCTCGCGGCCGCGCGGGCATCGGAGTCGACTCGGCGGCCGGCGCGGCGGGTGCAACCCGCGGAGCGGGCGTGCCGACGATTCGCGGGGCTGGGCCGGCCGCTCGGCGCGGGGCGGGCGGTTCGACCGGCGCTTCCGGAACGGCAGTGGCGGCGGCCGCAGCCTCATCGCCCGCGACGGGGGCAACCTCGGGAGCCGGGGTCGCCGGGGCCGTTTTGGGCACGCGCTTGGAACCGGTAACGGGTTTGAGGGTGTGAACCGGCTCGACGATCTCGGGGGCGCGAGGCGCCGCGGTGCGGGCGCGCTTCGGGGGCGCCGCGGGCGGCGCCGGGGGCTCGGCAACGGCGGTTCCGCCGCCCGAGGCCTTGGCCGCGCCCTTGGCGGCCGCGCCGCCGAGGAGCACGCCGCGCACGAGATCCGCGATCGGGGCGTCGACGACGCTGAGCTGATTCTTCGCTTCGAGCCCAAGACGCTCGAAGAGCCCGATCAAGTCTTTGGAAGACAGACCAAGCTCCTTCGCCAGCTCGAAAATACGCACTTTACCGGTTGCCATATCGTCCTTCTCAAAACCCGGTCGCAGTTATGAACGCTGCGCTCCGGTCGTCCTCGTTATTTCATGTACGCGTGCTCCAGATAAGCCGCTCCATCATACACGGCCCGCAGCCATGCCGCCAACCCCAGTTGGGGGAAGGGCCCATTCGATCGTCTCGGCCGCATCGGCGAGGCCGGGGTAGCGGCGGTTCTTGCGTGCGCGCGCCGCGCACTCGGGCGAGCAGACGTACGCACCCCGGCCGGGCGCGCGGGGTACCGAGACATCGGGCCGCCAGCCGTCCGGCCGCTGAACGAAGCGCACGAGGGTTGCCTGCGGGGCGCGCCGGCGGCAACCCACGCACGAGCGCTCGGGAACGTGCACCCTATTGCTCGCCTTCGCCGTTCGAGCCGCCCTCGCGGTGGGACGGGTCGAACATCTGGCGCTTGAACTCTTCGAGCTTGCGAATCAGCTCGGGATCGATCGCCGGCGCGCCGTCTTCGCCCTCGGCCACTTCGCCCGCCGGCCCCGTTTCAGCGGGTTCGCCCGTGCGGCGTTCTTCGCGTTCGACGAGATACCGCGCGCGGGTTTCGTCCGCATCGGCCTCGCTCGTGATGTCGAGCCGCCAGCCGGTGAGCCGCGCGGCGAGCCGCACGTTCTGACCTTCGCGCCCGATCGCAAGCGAGAGTTGGTAGTCCGGTACGACGACGAGGCCCACGCCTTCGTCCTCGAACAGCTCGACCGAAATCACCTTCGCCGGCGCGAGCGCGTTGTTGATGAAGCCGACCGGATCGTTCGACCAGCGGATGATGTCGATCTTCTCGCCACGCAGTTCGTCGGAGACGTTGGCGATGCGGCTGGACTTGGGGCCGAGGCACGCGCCGACGGCATCGACTTCGGAGCGATGCGAGTGGACCGCGACTTTCGAGCGGCTTCCCGGCTCGCGCGCGATCGCCATGATCTCGACGACGTTGTCGAGGATTTCGGGAACTTCGCGCTCGAGCAGCCGCTGCACGAGGCCCTCGGCCGCGCGCGAGAGGACGATCTGCGGACCCTTGTTCGTCTTGCGCACGTCGAGCACGAACGCGAGGATCCGGTCGTTGATGCGGAAGTTCTCGCGCGGAACTTGTTCCGACAGCGGCAGCAACGCCTCGGTCTTGCCGAGGTCGACGAACATGTTGCGCTGTTCGTAGCGCTGAACCGTTCCGAGCACGAGGTCGTGCAGCTTTTGGCTGTACTCGTTGAAGATCGTGTCGCGCTCGGCTTCGCGAATGCGCTGAACGATGACTTGCTTGGCCGTTTGCGCGGCGATGCGGCCGAATTCTTTGGGCGTGACTTCTTGATCGAAGTAGTCGCCGGCCTCGTACTTGGGACCGGCCTCCTTGGGTGAGATCTCGAGCTTGGGATCGGTGACCTCGTCGGCGACGGTGCGGCGGTGATAGACTTTGTATTCGCCCGTGTCGCGGTCGATCGAAACGATCGCGTTTGCTTCACCGCCGAAGTTTCGCTTGTAGGCCGAGATCAGCGCCGCTTCGAGCGCTTCGAGCAGCATCTCGAATGGAATCGCGCGCTCGCCTTGCAGCAGGCGCAGCGATTCGCGTAGCGTGGGTTCGTCGGGGGCGGCTTTGGTTGCTTTTGCAGGCATCAGCGTTTCTCTCGTCTCTCTCGTTTGGCGCGCCGCAGATCGGCGCGATAGTCGTAATCGATGTGAGCGTCTTTGACCAGCTCGAGCGGAATCGGAAGCTCGCCCGTTCTCGCTTCGAGCACCGCGGCGTTGCCGCGCAAGCCGAGCAACTTGCCTCGATGGGTGTACTCGCCGCCGATCGGCAGCGTCGTCGTGACGACCACGCTCTGGTCACGGAACCGTTCGTAGTCGCGCGGCTCGCGCAGCGGACGATCGATGCCGGCCGATTCGACCTGCAGCGTATACGGCTCGGGCCGCGTTTCGAGCGCATCGTTGATGCGCGCGGCGATCCGTTCGCACAGCGCGAGATCGACGCCGCCCTGCCGGTCGACCGTCAAGAACAGCTCGCTCGCGCGACCAACGCGCCGCGCGCGGTGCGCGACGATTTCAACCGCCCGAAATTCTTCTTCGAATTCGAGCGCCCGAGCTGCTTGTTCGAACGACTCCGCGAGCGTCACGATCCCCCATTACAACAACGAAGCGCGGGACGCAACCCACGCTTTTCTGACTACCGCCGCATATAGTACCACGGACCCCGCCCGCAACGCAATGCCGCGTCCGAAACGCGCTCAATCTAGGACCATGGCCGAATGGTCTTACCAGAAGAAATCGTTGAGCGTGAGGATCATGTTCTGCAGTGAGGGATACGTCCTCGCGACGTTGGCCACGGCCCCTGCAAGAGCGCCACTTGCCAGCGCTTTCCCTTCGAACCCGTAGACGAGCAACAAGCCCGGGTGCTCGCTCAGGCGGCCGTAAATCACGCGAAAATCGTCGCAGTCGCGCGTGAGAACGACGTGCCCGCCCGAAAGGGCTGCGGCGGCTATGGCCAGGTCGCTCGTGCCAGGCCCTAGGGTTGCAGTTACCGTCTCGACGTGGTGGCCGGCACATCGAAGCTCTTCGGCTAGCGAGTGACCGCTGACGTTCTCATCGAGGAGCAGTCGCACGATGTGTTAGGAACGGCTCCGTGCGGCGGCGCTCCTCGGCCGCTTCCGCCAGAACGAGCGGCCGGTTGCGGGCGACATAATCGACCGCTTCGGCCACAGCTTCGGCCGGCAAATCGTATTCCCGAGCGGTTTCCTCGATGCTGAAATCGTTGGCCTCCATCGAGTCCACGAGCTGGCCTGCGGTGATACGTCGGCCTTTGATCGACAACTGCTTGCGCCACGGATGAGGCACGGCAACGAGCCACCTGTAGCGACTTTCCGGTCTCAAGGCCCGCGTGAACTCCGGCAACGCGTCGACCGCGCGTGGGTCGTCGCCGGGCAGGAACGAGATCGTTATGCCTTGCTCGACCGCGGCCGAGAGCTTCGCAAAAAGCGCTAGCAACGCGCGCCCCGCTTCAGAGTCACCCTCCGCACCCAGCACTTGCCGGACGCGCGTGAGCGTCAACTCATCCTCTGAGCGCAGATCGACCTGCCACCGGCGCCGGGCCATGACTCCGATTATACTCCCATATGGAGGCAGCCTCAACCCCCCGCCTTACCGCGAATCTGCGCCGAGGCTCGGGCTCGTATTCGGTGCAATCGTTGGGAGGCCGCCGGTGGGGGTGAACTCGTCGCCACCGCAGGGGCCGAAGGTGTAGCCGCCCTGCGGGGCGCCGCCGGCGGCCGGCTGTTCGATCTTCCAGCCGGTGCAGATTTCGATGCCGAAGATGCGCTGGCGTTTGAGCACGTAGACGATCGCGGGCGGCCCAAGC
>Ga0073928_10004788_pt1 | contig 19584 bp, 13 predicted proteins | sample PaiPotPPA55metaG_FD_76969 | JGI IMG/M metagenome (GOLD analysis project Ga0073928, IMG submission 76969) | Iron sulfur acid spring bacterial and archeal communities from Banff, Canada, to study Microbial Dark Matter (Phase II) - Paint Pots PPA... ...
AATTGCTTGCACTTCCGACAGCTCAATGCAGAGGCAGACGCGTGAAGAATATTTTCGTGGGAAATTTGAGCTTCAACACAAACGAAGACGAACTCCGGACGCTATTTGAACCCTTCGGACAAGTGGACCGCGTAAGCATTATGACCGACCGTGATACTGGCCGTTCGCGAGGCTTCGGCTTTGTGGAGATGACCAGTAACGAGGATGGCGACAAGGCGATCACGGCCTTGAATGGATCGTCAGTCGGTGGACGCACAATCAACGTCAATGAAGCGCGACCCAAGACCGAGCGGGCTGGCGGCGGAGGCGGCGGTGGTGGCCGCGACCGCGGAGATCGTGGCGGCCGGGGCGGTGGTGGCGGCCGGCGCGACCGCTATTAGTCACGACTTTCCGCAAGATTGAACGCATCGTGAGCGCTGGCCCGAGAGGAGGCGCGATACAGCCTTACAACAACTCCGCCGAGTGAGCGGGCGCTTGGGTTGTGCGAAGTGTGCATGTGATCTAGGGCCGGAAACGTCGCGATTGGTTGCGCAATGTTCCGTTGATGATGCTTCCCTCCGCATGTAGACTGTAATAACTAGTGTGCGCCCGTAGCTCAGCTGGATAGAGCGGTTGCCTCCGGAGCAACAGGTCGGGAGTTCGAATCTCTCCGGGCGCACCATTTCCCGTCACGCCCCTGAACTGATTCCCGCGCTTCCATTTTCCAGCGAGAAGCTATCCAAATTTTTGTTTGCCAATGAGGAGGCGCAAGCTTTATCCTCAGCGACTCCCCCAACTTTTCCGAATAGCAAGATTCTGGAGGCACAATGGCAGCCAAGGTGGAACTTTCTCTCAGCAAGGTGATTCTTTTCTCTATATGTCTGTTCGCTGCCTTACTGGGGCCGCAGGCTGCAATTGCGCAAACTGCTACAGGGTCAATCACCGGGACGGTAACCGATCCCTCGGGTCTCCCCATCCCGGATGCCGCGATTGTCGTACGGAACGCCGACACCAACGCACAGACTCACTATTCCACGAACAGTGTGGGCGTTTACGTGGCCTCCTATGTGCAGCCCGGGAATTATGTGGTCACCACCGGGAAAGCAGGGTTTGAGACCGTGCTCCACCAGAATGTAGTGGTCCACGTAGGAGAAATCGTCACCATTAATGTTCGAATGCCCGTGCAAGGCAGTACTACCTCGGTTACCGTGACGGAGCAGGCACCGGTTTTGGAACTCGACAAAACCGAACAGTCACAAACCGTGAGCCAGAACCAGGTGGAAGGATTGCCGATTGCCACCCGGCGTTGGGAAAACTTCGTGTTGCTCACCCCTGCGGTGACCACCGATGGAAACAGCGGCCTAAGCAGCTTCCGCGGACTGTCATCTCTCTACAACGGAAACTCGGTGGACGGGGCCAACAATAGCCAGGCCTTTTTCTCTGAGGCGCGGGGACGCGCGATCATCGTTTCCTATGTCTACAGCGCCGATTCGATCAGAGAATTTCAGGTGGCTACCAGCAATTACAGCGCGGAATTGGGTCAGGCTGCGGGCGGAGTGGTAAACGCTGTTACCAAGTCCGGCACGAACCAGTTGCATGGCGACCTGTTTTACAATTTGCGCTACCCAGACCTGAACGCCCTGGATCCCTTGGGAAAGTCTCGCGGGATTTACACCCAAACCGTCCATCAGCAGAACCAGTTTGGCGGGAGCGTGAGCGCACCGCTCATTAAGGATAAGCTGTTCTTTTTCGGCACCTATGACGGGTTCCGCAAGGTGAATCCGATCCTCTACACGTCAACGCAGCCCAATTCTACCATCGCCGGCTTCGTGTGTCCCCTCAACGTAACAGCGACGGCTTGTACGAACGCCAAGGCGTTTATCACAAACGGCCTCTTGGGCGCATTTCCACGAAATCTGAAACAGGATGTCTTCCTCGGAAAGCTCGACTACCAACTGAACAACAACAATCATTTGTCGGCAGTGTTTAACTTTCAGAACTGGCAGGAGCCTTACGGCTACAATACGGCGCCCACGGTCAACAACGGCGGAGCCACCCAGAACGGCAATGGCGCTACGCATGAGCGCTTTTTGATTGGAAACTGGACCTCGAATTTTTCCACGAACAAAGTCAATGAAGTGCGCTTTCAATGGGGACGCGACTTCGAGTTTGACACTACCAACTCCGGCGGCCCCAGCGTGTCCTTACTGAATATCGCGTCCTATGGAGAAACCTCTGCGCTCCCTCGGCCGGCTTTTCCGGATGAGCATCGCATTCAGCTTTCCGATAATTTTTCTATCGTGAAAGGTAAGCACTTCCTGAAAATGGGAGTGGACATAAACTTTATTCACGAATTGCTGATCAATCTTTTTCAGGGAGATGGGAACTACAGCTATAACTCAACCACCGCGTTTGGCGGTTGTCCTGCAGGCCCTAATGCCACTTTCTGCCGCTGGGTTGCTGATGCCGTTGGAGCGAACTCCGGACCTGGCACAGTTGGCATGCACTATTCCAGTTTTACTCAGGTGAACGATCCGATTACTCACGTGGGAAAGGACGATTTTTACGACGACGACTACGCGGCTTATCTGGAAGACACCTGGAAGCTGCGCTCGAACCTTACCTTGAATCTGGGAGTCCGCTACGACCTGCAACACGTTCCCGCTCCACCCCGGCCGAACACGGCATCGCCACTGCTGACGCTGTATACGTCCACCCTGAATATCGATAAGAACAATATCGCTCCGCGGATTGGGGTTGCATGGAATTTCCTGGGAAATACCGTGCTGCGGGCGGGCTATGGAATTTTCTATGGCAAGACCTCGAACAGCACCTACTACGCTCTGCGTGTGGAGAACGGCGTCTACCAGCAGACCTTCAGCGGATGCGGCCCCAGCGGGATCACTTCCTGTGCTCCGACTTTTCCCAACGTATTCTTCACGCCGCCGGGACCTGCTGTTGCCCCGCCGTTCGCAGGCGCGTTGACGCCGACAGTCGGGATTCCGGGAGGCACTTTGCCGGCTTCTTCAGCAGCCGCTCATGGGATGAGTCCCAACTTCGTGAACCCGGCGGCGCATGAAGGGGAAATATCGATCGAAAGGCAATTGCCCGGACAGATGACCATCTCCGCCACATACCTGCTGACGCGAGGTCTTCATTTGCCAGCCAGCTACGACGCCAACGTCGCTCCCACCAGCGCAACCAGGAGCTATGACGTGCTCACCTCGGGCGGAGCCACCGCGCTGACCGCCACTGTGCCTTTTTATACGGCCCGTCTGGACACCGGCACCGGACTGATTCTCAATCAAGCTAGCGTGGTCAACTCCTGGTACAACGGCCTGGTGCTCTCTCTGCATAAGCAGATGAGCCACGGTCTGGAGTTGATGTTCAACTATACGTTCAGCAAGGCGCTGGATGATGGCGAGACCGCCGGCACCAATGGCACCTTCTTCGGCACGGACGGCGTTTTGGATCCTTATAACCTCCGTCGGGACTACTCCTATTCCGACCTTGATCAACGCCACCGATTCGTGGGAAGTGTGGTTTGGCAACCCACCGTCGGCCATCTGGACAATCGTTTCGTGCGGCAAGCAGTGAACGGATGGTCCGCCTCCGGCATCGTCACCGTCGCCACCGGGCAGCCCTATACACCATTTATCGGCACCTCGATACTCGGGACTGCCATTCCGGGCGACGGCGGTATGACCGGGGCCGAAGTGAGCACTTTCGCCGGACCGACTGGAGGTCGTGCCTCCTGGCTGGCGCGCAATTTCTACAACCTCCCGAATTACCAGACCGTCGACTTCCGGCTGGGCCGCGGAATATCGTTCCTTGAGAAATACCGTCTCAATTTCATGGTCGATGCCTTCAATCTATTCAACAGCACGATCGTAGGAGGCGTTAACACCACCGCTTACACTTACTCAGGAGCCGGAACGGGAGCTTGCGCCGGACACACCAACGGTTGCCTTCTGCCCTCGTCCTCTTTCGCAAGCCGGACTACAACGTCCAGCCTGCTCTACGGAGCGCGCCAATTGCAGTTCGGTGCGCGCTTCGAGTTCTAAGAGGCACGCCGAGCGGGGGGTTGAGGAAACCTATTGTTCCGCAACCTTGACCCTTCGCACGACATAAGCAGATCATAAAGTTGCCCCGATTTTGCCGGGATATATCTGCACGCCCACGTTAAACCGTAAGCATGAATTACGACGCAATTCTTGTTGTTTCGTTCGGGGGACCGGAATCGAGAGAAGAAGTCATTCCGTTTCTTGAGAATGTGCTGCGCGGGCGAAATGTTCCGCGTGAACGCATGCTGGCGGTTGCGGAGCACTACTATCACTTCGGCGGAAAGAGCCCGATTAACCAGCAAATCCGGGAATTGATTGCCGCTCTAGAGACTGAACTGGCAGAGCACGGTCCGAAGTTGCCGGTGTACTGGGGAAATCGCAACTGGCATCCCAGGCTGGCGGACACTGTGAAAAAGATGAGGCAGGATGGCGTTCGGCGCGCTCTCGCTTTCGTCACGTCAGCTTACAGTTCGTACTCCGGATGCCGGCAGTATCGTGAGGACATTGCTCGCGCGCAATGTGAAGTTGGCCCGGATGCGCCGCAGATCGATAAGCTGCGCGCGTTCTTCAACCATCCAAATTTTATTGAGGCAACGGAAGATCGGGTGCGCGACGCTATGCAGGAAATTCCGGCGGACGCGCGCCAGAACGTCCAGATTGTTTACCTCGCGCACAGCATTCCGCTTGCGATGGCTGAGACATCTGACTATGTTCGGCAACTGGAAGACGTCAGGAGGATTCTCTCCGCGAGGCTGGGGATCACCAACGATGCTCTGGTGTATCAGAGCCGGAGTGGAGCGCCGGGGCAGCCATGGCTGGGGCCGGACATTCAGGATTACTTGCGCGAGGTGAAAGCGCGCGATCTGGCCAGCGCGGTGGTGCTGGCTCCGATCGGTTTTATCTCCGATCATATGGAAGTGTTGTATGACCTGGACGTTGAGGCGCGGCAGGTTTGCGATTCCCTGGCCTTACCCATGGTCCGAGCAAAGACGGTGGGCGTGCATCCCAAATTTATTGGGATGATTCGCGAGTTGATTCTTGAGCGCATGACTCCGGGCGTCGAGCGGCGGGCGCTCGGATCCCTCGGAGCACGGCGAGATGTTTGTGAGGAGGGGTGTTGTCCCGCGCCGCTGCATCGAGTACCGCTGCAGGCTGCGCAAGGACGACCGAAAACGGGTTAGCTGCCCGCATCGCCAAGCCCAAAGCTCTTAACCCAAAGCTCGCGAAGAAACCCCGCAGAGAACGCAAAGGGAAATTGTTATGGTTTCTTCAGCGTCCTCCGCGAGTCTCCTCTGCGATCTCTGCGGTTTGAGATTTGAACTTCTCAAGCGATCGCGCGCCCGGCCACGATTCCTAGAGGCTGTCGAGTTATCACTGGGATGCAGGGACGTTCGGATTCTCGTATTCCGTGGCCCTCGGGTGGCCTTGAACCCTTCGCATAGTGTCTAGGATTGTCTGGATCACTGGCTCGTCTCCCACGGCGGTGTTGAGCATGACGTGATACAAGGAACGCGTGGGCCAGTCGGCGTTGAAATAGTGCTTCACATAGGCAATGCGCTCGCGATCGACGGTGTCGACTTGTTCGATGGCGTCCTGTTCGCTGTGGCCATCGGCGACGATGCGCCGGATTTTCTCGGAGCGCGGAGCATACAGAAAAACATGGAACGCGCAGGGATTTTCGCGCAGAAAATACGGCGCTCCGCGACCTACGACAACGGCATCTCCTTCCCGGCCAATTCGATTCATCGTTTCCTGCATCATCTCCATCATGCAGTCGGTGTCGAACATCTGGTCGCCCAGCCTTGCACTGCGCTCGTAACTGCCGCGCCAGAAGGTTTTCGCTAAACGGTGAAAGCGGCTGTCCATGCGCTCATCGCAGCGTTTTACAGCAGAGGGATCAACGTGAGCGAGATGTGCGATTTCCTCGGTGAGCAACTGGTCCCAAAGCTTCCAACCCAGATGGTCGGCCAGTTGCGCGGCGATGGTGGGAGCACCGCAGCCGTACTCGCGCTCGATGGTGATAAGCCGAAACATCGCTACTTTTAGTGTACCGCCATCCCGCCGCCTGGCTTGGATTTTTTCATCAGAAAAACCATCGGAATCATGGCCAGAATCGCGAATCCGAGAAACTGGAAGCAATCGATATAGGCCAGCATAGTCGCTTGCCGCGCAGCCGTGCCCTGCACGAGTGCGAAGGCTCGCTGATTCGCCCCGGCGGCGCTGGCGCCGTGCGCCATCATTGCCCGGGAAGCGCCTCGAATCATGTTTTGGAGGGCGGAGCTGCCGGCGCTCAGATGACTGGCAAAATCGTTGAGGTGCTGTTGGGTCCGGCGGTCGAGCATTGTGGTGACGATGGAAATCCCGACGCTGCCGCCAATGTTACGCGCCAAGTTCATCAATCCGGACGCGGCATTGTTCTTGTCGCGCGGCAGAAATGCGTACGCGGCGGTGTTGATGGGAACGAACAGAAAAGCCATACCCGCAGCCTGTATCACACGAGCCATGGCCAGGGTTCGGAAGTCAATTTGAAGATCAAAACCTGTCATGTGAAAGAGAGAGAAAGACAGGATTATCAGGCCCAGTAAGAGAAGCCATCGCGGAGTGTAACGGGAAAGCAGAAATCCCACGAGGGGCAAAAGGATAATAATGGTGAAGCCGCCGGGCATAAGCGCCAACCCTGCCTCCTGCGCCGTGTATCCCAGCAACGTCTGTGAGAACAGCGGAATCAATAAGGTGCTGCCGAGCAAAGCGAAGCCCAACATAAACATAAGCAAATTGGACACGCCAAACGTGCGGTCCCGAAACAGATGCAGATCAATGATGGGATCTTTGTGCTTCCACTCCCAAATTGTGACAAAGATCAGCGCGGCGGCGCTAATCAGCGAAAGGGTAATAATAAAGTTCGAATCGAACCAATCGTCTCGCTGACCCTTATCGAGAACGATCTGCAAAGCTCCCAGTCCTAAGGCGACAAATCCCAGGCCAACATAGTCGATATGAGTCTCGCTCAGCTTGCGGCGCTTGAAATAAGGAGGATCCTGAATTAAACGCGAGGTGAGCAGGATGGAGAGAATGCCGACTGGAATGTTGATGAAGAAAATCCAGCGCCAGGTAAAGTTGTCGGTGATCCAGCCGCCGAGAGTTGGCCCAATGGCGGGAGCCGTTACAACGGCCATGCCATAGACCGCAAAAGCCATGCCGCGTTTGGCGGGAGGAAAGGTATCGGCAAGGATGGCCTGCTCGCTGGGCTGCAGCCCTCCTCCGCCGGCGCCTTGCAGAACCCGGCAGATGATGAGCGTGGCCAGGTTGGGGGCAAGTCCACAGAGGAATGAACTCACCGTGAACAGGGCCACGCAGCCCATGTAAAAGTTCTTGCGTCCGAGAATGGAAGACAGCCAGCCGCTCAAAGGAAGTACGATGGCGTTGGAGACCAGATACGACGTCAGAACCCAAGTGCTTTCGTCCTGGCCGGCGGAAAGGCTTCCGGCGATATGGGGCAGAGCGACGTTGGCGATGGAGGTGTCCAGCACTTCCATGAAGGTCGCCAGCGTGACCGCTAACGCGATGATCCAAGGATTGACAGCGGGACGCCAAGCCTCGGCTTGGGCGTTTCCGGGATCTTGCCAGCGATCTTTCCCGCGATCTTTCCCGTGTTCTTGCCCTTGATTCAGGGTTGCGCTGGCACCGCCCATTAGCGAATCCAAACCTTGGGCGTCACGGACTCCCCTGGACGCAGTTGGTGATCGTTATTCGAACCCGGATCCAGTACGATCTTGACTGGAATGCGCTGTACCACTTTCACGTAATTTCCAGTGGCGTTTTCGGGAGGCAGCAGGCTGAAGCGAGCTCCGCTGGCTCCGGCAACGCTGTCTACCTTCCCGTTGTACGTTCTGCCGTTGGCGTCGACTTCGATGGTGACCCGCTGGCCAACCTTCATCTTACGCAGCTGGGTTTCTTTGAAGTTCGCGGTAATCCAAACGTCGTCGAGATTGATAATCTTCATCAACTCCTGGCCGGGAGCTACATTCTGTCCGACTTCTACGGTCCGGTCGCTGACGATACCGTTCACCGGGGCGACGATTTTTGTGTACTGGAGGTTCAATGCAGCCTGATCGAGATCCGCCTTTTTGCGCTGGGCCTCGGCGAGGGCTGAGGTAGCCCGGGCGCGAGTAATCTGCATTTGTTTAGGCGCGGTATTGGCATAAGCCAAATTGGCCTGGGCCTGAACGAGTTTGCCTTGAGCCTGCGTAACTTGCTGGTGCGCGGCGTCGGCGCTGGCGCGCGCCGCTTCTACGGCTGCGGCGCTAGCTTGGGCCGCAGCGGTAGCCTGGTCGTACTGTTGTTGGGAAATTTCCTGCTTGTCGACTAACTGCTTATAACGTACGAGATCGTTCTGCGCTTTCACATTATTGGCTTGGGCTTCCTGCAGTTGGGCCTTGGCGGCTTCAAACTGCTGTTGGGCTGCCTGAATGCCGGCCCCGGCGCTGTTCACGTCCGCTGCCGTCGCCGAAACCTGGCTGCTGGTATTGACTCCGGTGATCGGAACGGTCACCCCAGCGGCGACTGCGGCTGCCTGGGCGTCTTCGAAGTCCGCTCTGGCGCGCTCGTAGGCCACCTGATAGTCCGCGGGATCGATTTCCACCAGCACCGTTCCCGCCTGCACGTATTGATTGTCTTGAACGTTGAGCTTAATAACGTGGCCGGTAATGCGAGCGCTGATGGAATTGATGTGACCGTCGACCTGGGCATCGTCGGTTGATTCATAACTGGTGAAGTAACGATAGGCAAAGAAACCCGCGATCAGAAGAACAATGATTGCAACGACTGCTCCGATTCGAAAGCCGGAACTCTGCGTGCGGGACCGCTTCCTGCGGAAATCCTCCTCGGTGGCGGGCAACGGCCTGGTGTTATTTTCCGGCGTCTCGACTTGGGTATTTTCGCCCTTGGCTGGCGGACTTTGCGTGGTTTGCTCCATACGGTTATTGAGTGCCTTTCAAATACTGTTTGACGCCGTGCTCCGCATCCCCGATAGCGTAAGCCAGTTCAACCTTCGAGAGGTTATGGGCATAAAGACTCTGAATGTAACTCTCGTGAGCAGTGGCAAGCGCCTCTTGCGCCTGTACCACCTCCAGGTTGTCGGCTACGCCGGCAGTGAAGCGGTCTTGCGATTGGGTGAGCGCCTGCTCCGCCAGATCGACGGAACTGCGTGCCACGGCCACTTGCTCGGCGGCGGCGTTCAGATCGAGCAGTGCGCTGCGGACTTCATAATCAATGCGGCCGCGCAAGTCTGCCAGTTGAGACCGCGATTGCTTCCATTGGGCGTCGGCCTCGAGTACGTCGCTGTGAGTCCGATTGCCGGCGAAGATGGGGATGTTGATCCCGCCATTCACTTGCCATGTTCCATTCGATTGGGAAGGGGTGACCCCGATATCCCCGAAATTCGCCCCGATGTCTACCGTGGGATAGTGTCCGGCGCTAGCCGCCCTCCGCGAAAGTTCGGCCGCCCGCACCTGCGCCATCGCCGCCTGATAATCGGCTCGCGAAGCGTAGGCGCGTTGTAGATACGTATCTAACGGCAGAGGCGCTAACTCCTGATATGGCGCTTTCTCGGTGAGCAAAAATTCCTGTCCTGGCGGGAGCCCGATGATCCGGGCCACGCTCAATTTCAGTTTGGCGAGATCATTGCGCGCAACGATGAGTTGCTGCTGACGGGTTTGAAGTTCGACCTGCGAGCGCAGCGTATCAATGGCCGGACTCAATCCCGCCTTCTGCTGGTCGGCGGCCTTATCGTAGAGAGCCTGCGCGCTCTTTACCTGGGCTTCAATGGTTTCCACGCGCGCTCCGGCAGCAATAGCCTGCAAATAGGAGTTGCCTACTGCCAGCACCACCATCTCCCGCGCGTCTTTGTAACTGAACTGCGCGGCTTTGAGGCTTTCCGAAGCAGAGCGTTCCCGTTCGAGGCTCCTGAAATTGAATATCGACTGGCTCAAGGAAGCGCGGGCGTCGAAATAGTTAAAGGCAGGAACCACTCGCGGAAAAGCGCTTGTGTTAGTACCGGGGGCGGCCAGCAGGGGCAAGAGCTTGTTGAATCCCAGCGCCGCGAGGCTCTGGGTTTGTGCGTTCTCCATTACACGCGCGCTGAGATTAGGGAGCAGCTCGCTGAGTTCCTTCCATCTTTCTCCCCGCGCTGTTTCGGTCTGGTGGGTGGCCAGCAATAAGCCCAGATTGTTGCGCAAGCCGCGATCAATCGCGTCCTTGAAGTCAATTTGTAGAACGTCCGCGGTGGCCCTGCCTTCGGGTGCGCTACCCAGAAAGGGATTTTGCGGGCCGGGCAGGGTCACGTTTGGGGCCGACGAGGTTACACCGGTAGCCTGAGCCAGGAACCGCACCGGGAGCAACGGCAAAAGGGCAAGAATTGCGGTTCGAAACATTATGAATGAGGTTCGCATTCTTGATGGTAAGAGGCTTCCGTACCTACGAAAAAACCTGTACGTCTGTTCGTCGGCTGACATAACTCGTCCGATTTGATTCGTTTGCAGCTCTTTGAGATGCAAAGGATTGTGCCGAAATGAGGCGAGCCTAAGAGACGAGAATTCGAGGAGCCGCTCTATGCCGGAACCTCCTCGTGACTTAGGTCATCTTGAAGGAAAGTGATAGCCGGTTCAAGCTAATGAAGAGCGCAGTTTAAAAGAACGTGAGATTGTTGATGAGTGCCACAACAGGAACTGACTGGACTCGAATACTGTCCGATCCGGACCTTGTCCGGCACGTTGGAGCGCTACTGCAGGCTTACCGCGAAGCCCCCGCTGGAAAGCGGGAAGAGGCGCTGCTTCTCGCGATGCGCCAAATCAAGGCCGGCTCGGCGCCCACTGTGAACACTACTGCAAAATCAGTTCCTGCACCACAACCGGTCCCGACTCCCACTTCGGTTACGCCCCCGTTTTCACCGGATATGTTTAGCCCCAGCCTGGGAAGCGACCGCAGGCGGAACCCGCGCATCAAGTGTTTTGTAGCGGTCGAGCTTCGTGTCGACGACACGCCGACCTCAATCTGGGGCAATCTTTCCAATACCAGCGTGGGGGGATGTCTGGTGGAAACGGCCCACCCGGTCAAGCCCGGAGCGAAAGTGGAAATTGGCTTGTGGGTGCCCAATGGGAAGATCTGGGTGAAAGGCTTCGCATTGAGCGGAGTAGTCACACCCAGCGGACCCGCGAATGGAGTTCGCGTTCGTTTCGAGGGAATGGCGGCCACTGAACGCGAGAGTTTACGCCAGTTCGTGAAGTTCGTGCAGGAGACGACCCGGGCGTCCCAAAGTGAAAGCACATATCTGCAACTTCTGAAGTAGAGCAATTCCTCTATCCTTTCCGATTTTTCACCGTAACTCCATCCACCGGTTCCAGGAAATTGATACACTTTTCCTTCGTACTGAACCCTTTCGGTAAATCGGAAGCTCTAATATAGGTTGTGGCTGATCTCGCCGGTGGAAATCTCCCAGTGGAGGAGCGGAATCGCATGGTAGCCAGTGAACAGGTTTTGGCAACAGGACAGCAACTGGACACGCTTTGCATTAACACGATTCGGACTCTGGCGATTGATGCGGTGCAGCAGGCCAACTCCGGTCATCCTGGGGCGCCCATGGGACTGGCCCCAGTCACCTATTGTCTTTGGCAAGAGTTCCTGCGCTATGACCCCGCCGATCCTACCTGGCTCAATCGTGATCGCTTCGTTTTGTCCAACGGCCACGCCTCCATGTTGCTTTACGCGATGTTGCACCTCGCCGAAGTGCGGCGGGTGGACAAGCAGGGCAAGGTTTTGAAAGACCTCGCAATGCCGATGGAGGAGATCAAGCGCTTCCGGCAGTTGGGAAGCCTGACACCGGGACATCCCGAGTCCCATATCACTTCCGGAGTGGAGACCACGACCGGGCCCCTAGGGCAAGGGGTGGGCAACAGCATCGGCATGGCGATCGCAAGTAAATGGCAGGCGGCGAACTTCAATCGTCCGAATTTCGAGATCTTCGACTTTAACGTTTACGCGATGTGTTCGGATGGCGATTTGATGGAGGGAATTGGAGGCGAAGCGGCGTCATTGGCTGGACATTTGAAGCTCTCGAATCTCTGCTGGATTTACGACCATAATCACATCACTCTGGACGGTCCGGCCAACTGGTCGTTCAGCGAAGATGTTGCGACACGCTTTATCGGATATGAATGGAACGTAACGCGCGTGGCCGACGCCAACGATCTGACGATGCTGGCGCGTGCGTTTGAGACTTTTCACAAAACTGAAGACCGGCCAACTCTGATCATTGTGGATAGCCATATCGGCTACGGTTCACCGCACAAGCAGGACACCAATGCAGCCCACGGCGAACCTTTGGGCGAAGACGAGGTGCGGCTGGTGAAGAAGTTTTACGGCTGGCCGGAAGACGCGAAGTTCCTGGTGCCGGATGGAGTACGGGAACATTTCCGCGATGGAATTGGGAGGCGCGGACGCGACTTACATGCTCGCTGGTCGGATATTTTCGCGCAATACTCACAGAAGTATCCCGATCTTGCCGAGCGCCTCAGCCAGATGCAGCATCACGAGCTGCCTGCGGGCTGGGATAAAAACCTGCCGACATTTCCTGCCGACGCCAAGGGCATCGCGACTCGCGAGAGCTCGGGCAAAGTGCTGAACGCCGTGGCGCAGAGCATTCCGTGGCTCATTGGGGGTTCGGCCGATCTGGCGACTTCGAACAAGACGACGCTGAAGTTCGACGGCGCGGGAGATTTTCAGGCTGAAACTCCAGCGGGACGCAATCTGCATTTTGGGGTCCGCGAGCACGTCATGGGTGCAAGCGTGAACGGGCTGAACGTATCGGGCATTCGGGCATTCGGCGCGACGTTCTTTAATTTCAGCGATTACATGCGGGCCAGCATCCGATTGTCGGCGCTGATGGAATGTCCGTCGATCTTTATTTTTACGCACGACTCCATTGGCGTGGGCGAGGATGGGCCGACGCATCAGCCGATCGAACAACTGGCGTCATTGCGGGCCATGCCGAATCTGATTGTGCTTCGTCCGGGCGATGCCAACGAAGTGACCGAGGCGTGGAAGATTATCGCGCACTTGCAAAGCTCGCCGGTGGCATTGGTATTGACTCGACAGAATCTGCCGACGCTGGATCGGTCCAAGTATGCCGCAGCGTCCGGCGTAGCCAAGGGAGCGTACGTGCTTGCCGATTCGGGAGGAAAGCCCGAGGTGATTCTGTTGGGCACGGGCAGCGAGGTGTCGCTCTGTGTGGAAGCGTACGAGAAGCTGAAGGCAGAAGGTATAAAAGCGCGCGTGGTCAGCATGCCCTCGTGGGAGATCTTTGAACAGCAGGATGCGGCGTATAAAGAAAGCGTCCTGCCTTCTGATGTGACGGCACGCGTGTCGGTGGAAATGGCTTCCACTTTTGGATGGGCGCGCTACACCGGCCTGAAGGGGCGCAACGTGGGCATGCACCGCTTTGGGGCCTCGGCGCCGTTGAAGGATTTACTGAAGTATTTCGGATTCACCGTGGAGACCGTTGTCAAGGAAGCTCGCGCGGCAATTTCAGCAAAGTAATTTCCGTAGAGACGTAACTTGTTACGTCTCTCCAGCCAGTAAAGAAGAGACGTAGCAAGCTACGTCTCCACGAATGGAAATCGTAGGAGACCATCATGCAGCCAACTGGAGTTCTCGAAAATTCGAAGGCGACAAAAAATCCGCTGAGACAATTGCTCGACTACGGTCAATCGATGTGGCTGGATTACATCCGGCGCGATCTGTTTACCACCGGGAAACTGAAACAACTGATTACAGAAGACGGTTTGCGGGGGATGACCTCGAACCCGTCCATTTTCGAGAAGGCGATTGGCGACAGCTCTCTGTATGACGATTTCTTGCATAAGCTGGCCTCGCAGAAGGAGCTTAGTACCACTGCGATTTACGAGCAGATCGCTATCCGCGATATTCAGGATGCGGCGGATGCGCTGCGTCCGGTTTACGAGGAGTCCAAGTTTCGCGATGGATACGTAAGCCTGGAAGTCTCGCCCTATCTGGCGCGTAAAACGCAGGAAACGATCGACGAAGCACGCCGCCTGTGGAAGGCGGTGAAACGCGAGAACGTGATGATCAAGGTTCCGGGCACGGCTGAAGGGCTTCCTGCCATCCGGCAGTTGATCGGCGAAGGCATCAACATCAACGTCACTTTGCTATTCGCCCAGGAAGTGTACGAAAAAGTTGCCGAGGCTTATATCGCAGGGCTCGAAGATCTTGCGGCTCGCGGGGGCAATCTGAACAGGATGGCCAGCGTGGCCAGCTTCTTCATCAGCCGCATTGACACGCTGGTCGATTCCAAGTTGGAAGAGAAGATCAAAGCAACTTCCGACGCAAAGCAGCAAGCATTATTGAAGAGCCTGCTGGGAAAGGTTGCCATTGCCAACGGCAAACTGACCTATCAGCGCTACCAGAAAATCTTCAGCGGACCGCAGTGGCAAGCCTTGGCGGCCAAGGGTGCACAGACCCAACGCGTATTGTGGGCCAGCACCAGCACCAAGAATCCAAGCTACCGCGACGTGATGTACGTTGAAGAATTGATTGGGCCGGACACCGTTGACACTATGCCGCCGGCAACTGTGGACGCCTTCCGCGACCATGGAAAGGTACGAAACAGTCTCACCGAAGACTTAACCGGTGCCGCCAAAGTGATGGACGATCTGGCCCGCGCAGGGATTTCCATGAAGGAAGTTACCGACAAGCTGACCCAGGATGGCGTCAAGTTGTTCGCCGATGCTTTTGACAAGCTGCTGGCAGCGGTCGAGAAGAACAGGCAGGCGAAAGGATAGCCGCGTGAGCCGACTGAAGACTTCCCTGCCGCAATCGCTGGCCGCGTCCGCGAAAGCGACAATTGCCGATTGGCAGTCGCGCGGAAACTTGCAGCGCTTGTGGCAACGCGATGCCACGCTGTGGACGGGCAGCGACGAAGGCCAGTGGCTGGGATGGCTCGACATCGTAGACGAGCAGATTGCCCAGCACGATCAACTGCAAAAAGTTGCCAAGGAAGTTCAAAGCCGTGGATTCCACCACGTACTGCTGCTGGGCATGGGCGGTTCGAGTCTGTGCCCGGAAGTTCTGCGCATGACGTTCGGGAGAATCACTCATTTTCCTACTTTGCACGTGCTTGATTCGACCGATCCTGGCCAAGTGAAAGCGGTCGAGCATCAGATCGATATTCCGAAGACACTTTTCATCGTTTCGAGCAAGTCGGGCAGCACGCTCGAACCGAACATCTTCAAACAATACTTTTTCGAACGCACGAAGCAGGCCGTTGGCGCGGTGAAAGTGGGCAGCCACTTCATGGCGATTACCGATCCGGGATCGAAGATGCAGCAGGTGGCGGAGGCGGATCGCTTTCTGCATGTTTTCTTCGGACGGCCCTCGATCGGCGGACGTTATTCAGCGCTATCGAATTTCGGGATGGTCCCAGCGGCTGTGATGGGAGTAGATACTAAGAAATTTCTTTCCCGCGCGGCGGAGATGGTGCGAGCCTGCGGGGCGGGCGTTCCCGTTGATGAGAATACCGGCGCTGTGCTCGGCATTATTCTCGGAACGGCGGCGAACGCGGGGCGCGACAAAGTTACGATCATCACCTCTGCCGGCATTGCGGACCTGGGAGCGTGGCTGGAACAGCTGCTCGCGGAGTCGACCGGAAAAATCGGGAAAGGCATTATCCCCGTTGATCGCGAAGCCCTGACCGCGCCCGACGTTTACGGCAGCGATCGCGTATTCGTTCATGTGCGCCTGGAGTCGGTTGCGGACGCGGATCAGGATGCAAAAGTGGCGGCGATTGAGAAGGCGGGGCATCCGGTCGTGCGCATCACGCTGGCAGATATCTATGATCTCGGCGCGGAATTTTTCCGCTGGGAAATTGCCACTGCCGTGGCGGGCTCGATCATTGGAATTAACGCCTTTAATCAGCCCGATGTTGAAGCCAGCAAGATCGCGACTCGTGAGTTGACGGCGGCGTATGAGAAGACGGGCTCTCTGCCGGCGGAAAAACCCATGGTCGAGGATGCCGGTATCAAATTATTTACTGACGAAAAGAATGCGACCGAGTTGGCTAAGGCCGCCGGAAGCGACAAGTCGCTCGCTGGGTACCTCAAAGCTCATCTGGCTCGCATCAAGGCCGGCGATTACTTCGCCGTGCTGGGCTACATTCAGATGAATGCGGAGCATGAACAAAGTCTGCAAACTCTGCGGCATCTAGTGCGCGATAAGAAGCGCGTGGCGACCTGCTTGGGATTCGGACCACGGTTCCTGCATTCGACGGGACAGGCTTATAAGGGTGGGCCGAACTCGGGAGTGTTCCTGCAGATTACTTGCGATGATTCCGTGGAATTGCCGGTGCCGGGACAGAAATATACGTTCGGAGTGGTGAAAGCGGCGCAGGCGCGGGGAGATTTTCAGGTATTAGCGGATCGGGGAAGGCGCGCGCTGCGGGTTCACCTGGGAAGCAATCTGAAGGCTGGGCTTGCGACTTTGCAGGCGGCGATTCAGAAAGCTCTCTGAGAGTTCAGTAGTTTCGAATGCGCGGGCGGGACGCCCCCGCGACAGCCGGTGGCACCCTTCGGCTTCGCTCAGGGCAGGCCGCAGGCGTTTACTAGGAGTGACACACATGCAATTGGGAATGGTGGGGTTGGGGCGCATGGGCGCGAATATGACGCGGCGGCTGATGCGCGGCGGACATCAGCTGGTGGTTTCTGATCTGAGCGCCGACTCGGTAAAACAGCTGGCCGGGGAGGGCGCCACCGGATCGACGTCACTGGAGGATATGATTCGCAAGCTGACGCCTCCGCGTGCTGTGTGGATCATGGTTCCTGCCGGTGCTGCGACTGAGTCGACCGTGCAGAAAATCGCGGCTCACTTGGAGGCTGGAGACGCCATCATCGACGGCGGTAACTCATACTTCAAAGATGACGTGCGGCGGGCGAAGGAACTGAAGGGCAAAGGCATTCACTACATCGACGTGGGGACCAGCGGCGGCGTGTGGGGATTGGAGCGGGGTTACTGCATGATGATTGGCGGACCGAAAGAAGCGGTGCAGCGACTCGATCCCATCTTCAAAACACTAGCGCCGGGGACCGGCGATATTTCACGAACGCCAGGAAGAGAAAAACTTGGGGGCACGGCGGAATCCGGTTACATTCACTGCGGTCCCTCGGGATCGGGGCACTTCGTAAAGATGGTGCACAACGGCATCGAATACGGCATGATGCAGGCCTACGCGGAAGGCTTCGACATTTTCAAGAACGCCGCAAGCAAAGAACTGCCGGAAGATTTTCGCTACGATCTGAACTTGCCCGACATCGCGGAAGTGTGGCGGCGGGGCAGTGTGGTCAGTTCGTGGCTCCTGGATTTGACGGCCATGGCGCTCACCGAGAATCCTACGCTTTCCGAATACGAAGGATACGTGCAGGATTCGGGCGAAGGCCGCTGGACGATTCAGGCGGCGCTTGACGAGGCGGTGCCGGTGGATGTGCTGAGCGCCGCGTTGTTTGTGCGTTTCCGTTCGCGGCAGCAGCACACGTTCGCGGAGAAGATGCTTTCCGCCATGCGACAGAAATTTGGCGGACATATCGAACAGGGCGCGGCCAAAACCAAGAAGACCGCTTAGTGATTGGAAAGCTTCACCGCCGAGTTCGCTTTAGCGCTTCGCAAAGTACGCGCAAAGAAGGTCGCCGCGGAAGCGTTACTATTTTTGTTTTACTTAATTTCATAGGACCCACTTATGGCTGAATTAGCGGAACATCCGGCGGTCGTCCCGCCGCGCATTGGCAAGCAGGGAGATCCCTGCGTCATGGTGATCTTCGGTGCCGCCGGCGATCTTACGGGACGCATGTTGATTCCGGCGCTCTACAACCTGGCGAGGGCCAACCTGCTTTCTCGGGAGTTTGCCGTGGTGGGCGTGGCGCGAGCCAAGATGTCGAACGAGGAGTTTCGAAAAAGAGTTCATGACGACGTCAAAGACTATTGCGGGGAGTGCGTGGACGACGATCTGTGGGAGTGGTTCGCCCAGCGTTTCTTCTACTTCACCGGGGATTTCAACGACGACAAACTGTATCCGGAACTGAAGGACTTTCTGACCAAGGTGGATCAAGAGCACTCGACCCACCAGAATGTCTTCTACTATCTTGCGACCGCCCCCAGTTATTTTGGGCCGATCGTGCAAAAGCTTTCTACCGCGGGGCTGATGGAACAGGGCAATAACCGCTGGCGGCGGGTAGTCATCGAGAAACCGTTTGGGCACGATCTGGAATCGGCCAAAGCGCTGAATCAGCAACTGCTCAAAGTAGCCGACGAGAAACAGATCTATCGCATTGACCACTATCTGGGCAAAGAGACGGTACAGAACATCATGGCATTCCGTTTCGCTAACGGAATTTTCGAGCCCGTCTGGAATCGCCGCTATATCGATCACGTGCAAATCTCCGTCGCCGAAACCGTTGGGGTGGAGGGACGCGGCAGTTATTTCGATCAAGCGGGTTCGCTGCGCGATATGGTGCCCAACCACATCATGCAATTGATCAGTCTCACGGCCATGGAGCCGCCAATCTCGTTCGACGCCAATGCAGTGCGCGATGAGCAGGCCAAAATTCTGCACGCCATCCAGCCCATGAGCGATGAAGAAGTGCTGAGCCGCAGCGTGCGTGGTCAGTACGGCGACGGAACCGAAGATGGCAAGCGCGTCCTGGCCTACCGCTCCGAACCCGACGTTCCTCCCGATTCGCGCACTGAGACGTTTGTAGCCATGAAGCTGCTGATTGATAATTGGCGGTGGGCCGATGTTCCGTTCTATCTGCGCACAGGGAAGCGCATGCCCGTGCGCAACACACATATCATGATACAGTTCCGCCGGGCGCCGTTCGTGTTGTTCCGCGACACTCCCGTGGAACACCTGATGCCAAATCAACTGGTGCTGCACATTCAGCCAGAAGAAGGAATCTCGCTGCAATTCGCGGCTAAGGTGCCCGGTCCGGTTATGCGGCTGGGCACCGTGGACATGAATTTCGAATATCAGGAATATTTTGGCAAGCAGCCCAGCACTGGCTACGAGCGCCTCCTGCACGATTGCATGATCGGCGATCAAACCCTGTTTCAACGTGCGGACATGGTGGAAGCGGGCTGGTCTGTGGTGAATCCCGTTCTCGATCTTTGGAAGGCGCTCCCGCCCCGCAATTTTCCCAACTACGCGTCCGGCACTTGGGGACCGAAGGAGGCCGACGACCTGCTGGAACGTGACGGGCGTCGCTGGAGGAACTTCGAGAAATGATTCTGGCCGGCGATATTGGCGGCACCAATGCTAGGCTGGCTTATTTTCAATCCCAGAATGGTCACTTAGACCTGGTGTCCGAGCGTGTCTTCCCCAGTCGTGAGCACAGCGAACTGGGCGAAATTGTGACCCAGTTTCTGGGCGATTCGAAGACTCTGCCCGAGGTGGCGTGTTTCGGGCTCGCGGGTCCGGTGCGTAACGGGC
>Ga0073928_10004789_pt1 | contig 19581 bp, 18 predicted proteins | sample PaiPotPPA55metaG_FD_76969 | JGI IMG/M metagenome (GOLD analysis project Ga0073928, IMG submission 76969) | Iron sulfur acid spring bacterial and archeal communities from Banff, Canada, to study Microbial Dark Matter (Phase II) - Paint Pots PPA... ...
AGCGACATCTCCGCGGCGTCGAACTCGCGATGCCGCAGCATGCGGAAGAAGGTCTCTTCCACCGGCAGCGCGAGGTAATTGAGGTCGATGCCGTCGGGCCGTATGCTGCCATCGGCAAGGGCGCGAGTGCGGTCGTAGTCCCAGCATGCAAGCGTGAGCGGCAGCCTAGCCATGACTCACACCGTCACCGGGTCGCTGTCGAGCGGGCTGAACAGCCCGTGCCGGGCGCCATCGCGGAAATGCGTGTCGCGCGGCAGCTCGATCGCGCAGGAACGCACGCGCTGGTCGTCGGGCGCGAGGCCCGGAATGGGCTTGCCCTCGCGATTGGCCTTCGCTGCCCTGAGGAGCGTGTTGCGCGTCATGATGATGCCGTTGTCGGTCGAGACGAGATGCTCGCGCGTGCGGTCGGCGATCGGTCCCATGCTCTCTTGCAGCGAGGCATCCTGCATGCCGATGCCTTCGATGCCGCTGAACGACACGCCGGCCGCCTGGGCATTGCGGTCCATCAGGTAGTCGTTTCGCTTGTTCGCAAGCGGAATGAAGGTGCCCGGAACATATTTGACGTGGATACCGTGGCCGCCGCGCATGGCGGCGAGCTCGGCGGGCGTGAGCGCTCGGCGCGGGTGATAGCTGATGCTCCAGGCCCAGCAGTTCTCGTTGTCGATGGGAACCCAGGCATGGCCGCTGATCGGATGTCCGCCGCGCGGCGGGATCAGGGTGTAGAAGGGCGCGATCCACGGCGTGATCCGCCAATAGTATTTGTCGTCGCCGGCGTTGCGCCGCGCGCCGATGAGGAGCCCGCCGGGGAAGGGCACGACATCGAAGATCGGCATGCGGTCGCGCTCGTTGTACTCGTTGCCCTTGCTGCCGACGAACAGCGGGTCGCGCTTGAGCGCGCCGCTGTGCAGGAAGGAGACGTGGCTCGAATCGATGCCGCCTTCCATCGCCTGCAGATAGTTGCACTCCTGGAGCCGCTTCGAGACGAAGCGCCGCTCGTCCGGCACCAGCGTCCATTCGAGGCCGGGCGGCTTGGGCTTGAGCGCGCTCGGCCCCATATAGGCCCAGACAACACCGCCCTGCTCGAGGCAAGGGTAGGATTTCAGGCTAATGCGCTGGCGCATGCCCGTCTCCTCGGGCTCGGACGGCAGGTCCACGCATTGGCCGGTCACGTCGTATTTCCAGCCGTGATAGGCGCAGCGCAGCCCGCCTTCCTCGTTGCGCCCGAACCACAGCGACACGCCGCGATGCGCGCAGAACTCCTCGACGAGGCCGAGCCGGTTGGCGCTGTCGCGAAAAGCGACGAGCCGCTCGCCCAGGAGCTGGACGCGCACCGGTGGGCAGTCGGGACCGGGCAGCTCGTCGGCGAGGAGCGCCGGGATCCAGTAGCGGCGCAGGAGGTCGCCCATGAGCGTGCCGGGACCGGTCTCGGTCAGGAGCGCGTTCTGTTCCTTGCTGATCGCCATCGCTCGGCCTCACCTAGGCTGCAAAGGATCGATGCAGATCTTCCCGTCAATCACCTCGGCCGTCCAGACCTTGAGCGGCACCGTGCAGGGCGGCGCCGCCGGCTGCCCGGTCGGGATGTGGAAGCGGCCGGCGTGGAACGGGCATTCGATCTCCTCGCCCTCGACGAACCCCTCCGACAGCGAGCCGGGGCCGTGCGTGCAGTGATCCTGCGTCACATAGAACCGGCCGTCGACATTGAACACGGCGTAGACCGCGCCGCCCAGCTCGGCGCGCTGCGCCGCGCCGGGCGGAATATCCGCTCCATTGCAGAGCGCTTGCCTTCCCGAGCCCGTCATCATGCCTCGGCGGTGAGCACGCGGCCCCGCGTCTCCGGCAGGAAGAGCAGCGCGGCCAGCACCAGCACATAGGCGAACAACGCGAAGACGCCGATCGCCGTGCCGAGCGGCATGGTCGCGCCGAGATATCCCACCAGCATCGGAAAGAGGGCGCCGACGCCGCGGCCGAAATTGAAGGCGAAGCCCTGGCCCGAGGCGCGGATGGGCGTCGGGAACAGCTCGGTGAAATAGGCGCCGATGGCGGCGAAGATGCCGGAGGAGAAGAAGCCCAACGGAAATCCCAGGAAGAGCATGACTGTGTTGCTGATGGGGATGAGCGTATAGGCGTAGACCGTGACGAGCGAGCCCAAGGCGAAGACGACAAAGTGCTTGCGCCGCCCGATGCGGTCGGTGAGATAGGAGCCGACGACATAGCCGGTGAAGGCGCCGCAGATCATCACGGCGAGGAACCCGCCCGTGTTCAACACGGAAAGGCCGCGCACGGTCTTGAGGAACGCCGGCAGCCAGATCGAGAGCGTGTAGTTGCCGCCGAGCGACCCCGTGGAGATCAACGCCGCGAGAATCGTCGTCTTGAGGATCGGGCGCGAGAAGATGGCGAGGAAGCTCGCCTCCCGCCCGCCGCTGTCCGCGCGTTTCCGGCTCTCCGTGAAAACTTGCGGCTCGGTGACGAGGCGGCGGATCACAAACACGAGAACCGCCGGCAGCAAGCCGACGAAGAAGACGGCGCGCCAGGCCTGCGCCTCGGGCAGGACGGAGAAGAACAGCGTCGCCACGCCGGCGGCGAGCATGCTGCCGAGCGACCAGCCGCTCTGGACGAGGCCGACGCCCTTGCCGCGATGCCGCGCGTCGATGATCTCGCCGATGAGCACGGCGCTCGCCGCGGTCTCGCCGCCGAAGCCGAAGCCGAGGAGCGCGCGCGCGGCGAAGAGCTGGGCGTAGTTCTCGGCGAGGCCGCTCAGGAAGCTGAAGCCGGCGAACCACAGGATGGTGATCTGCAAGGTGCGCACGCGGCCGATGCGGTCGGCGAGAATGCCCGCGGCCCAGCCGCCGATCGCCGAGGCCAGCAGCGCCGCCGTGCCGATCTCGCCGGCTTGCGCCCGGCTGAGGCTCCATTGGCTGAGCAGCGCGGGCAGCACCCAGCTATAGAGCTGGGTGTCCATGGCGTCGAGCGCGTGCCCGCCATAGCACGCCCAAAAGGTGCGGCGCTGGCCGGCCGCCATCTCGCGGTACCAGGCAATGGGCGAGACCTTGCGACCGCCTGCGGGAACAGCCGGCGTGCCTATGCTCATGCCCGTCGCTCCTCCACCGAGCCCTTTTCTTTTCGCCCGCCATGCGCCTGGCTCGACCCACGGTTTTCCCGCCGCAAGCACCGAGCGGGTCGATCTGGCTGACCTGCGCTTGGAGTGTGGTATCAATAGTTTAGGAACTCCGCGCCCTTGACCGCAAGCCCGGACGGGGCGTGATGACGGGGAGGTTTGCGATGAGCGCCACCGCAGTTTCGACGATGCCGAGCCGCGTCGATACGGTTGCTCTCTTGCGCCGCTTCGGCGTTGCGGAAACCGCACTCTCGAGCGGCGGTCTCGGCGTGCGCTCGCCGATCAACGGCGCCGAGATCGCCCGCCTGCAGGGCTCGTCACGCAGCGATGTCGAGCGGCTTGTCGGCGAGGCGCACGCGGCCTTTCTCGCCTGGCGCAGCGTCCCCGCGCCGAAGCGCGGCGAGCTGGTGCGGCTCTTCGGCGACGCCTTGCGCGCGCACAAGGCCGAGCTCGGCCGCCTCGTCTCGATCGAGGCCGGCAAAATCCTGCAAGAAGGCCTCGGCGAAGTGCAGGAGATGATCGACATCTGCGATTTCGCCGTCGGCCTCTCGCGCCAGCTCTATGGCCTCACCATCGCGACCGAGCGGCCGGGCCATCGCATGATGGAGACGTGGCACCCGCTCGGCGTGGCCGGCATCATCAGCGCGTTCAACTTTCCCGTCGCCGTCTGGGCGTGGAACGCCGCTCTTGCGCTCGTCTGCGGCGACAGCATCGTGTGGAAGCCGTCGGCGAAGACGCCGCTCACCGCATTGGCGTGCCAGTCTCTGCTCGAGCAGGCGATGGCGCGGCTGCCGGAGGCGCCGCAGGGGCTATCGGCGGTCATCATCGGCGAGGCCGACATCGGCGAGGCGCTGGTCGATGACCGCCGCGTGAAGCTGGTGAGCGCCACCGGATCGACGCGGATGGGCGGCGCCGTGGCGCCGCGCATCGCCGCGCGCTTCGGCCGCGCCATCCTCGAGCTCGGCGGCAACAACGGCATGATCGTCGCGCCTTCGGCGGATCTCGACCTCGCCGCGCGCGCCATCCTGTTCGCTTCCGTCGGTACTGCGGGCCAGCGCTGCACCACGCTGCGCCGCCTCTTCGCGCATGAGAGCATCTACCCGCAGCTCGTGCCGCGCCTGAAGCAGGCCTACGCGCAGGTCGCGATCGGCAACCCGCTCGAGCCGGATACGCTGGTGGGGCCGCTGATCGACCGGCGCGCGTTCGAGGCCATGCAGAGCAGCCTGGCGGAGGCGCGCATGGAGGGCGCCACGGTCACCGGCGGCGAGCGCGTCCATGCGAATCTTTGGCCGGATGCCTTCTATGCGCGCCCGGCGCTGGCGGAGATGGCGCGGCAGAGCGAGCTGGTCTGCCGCGAGACCTTCGCGCCCATTCTCTACGTCATGCGCTACGGCGCGCTCGATGAAGCGATCCGCCTGCACAACGCGGTGCCGCAAGGGCTCGCTTCCGCCATCTTCACCAACGATCTGCGCGAGGCGGAGCGGTTCACGTCGAGCACCGGCAGCGATTGCGGCATCGTCAACGTCAACATCGGACCGTCCGGCGCGGAGATCGGCGGCGCCTTCGGCGGCGAGAAGGAGACCGGCGGCGGCCGCGAGGCGGGCAGCGATTCCTGGAAGGCCTATATGCGCCGCGCCACCAACACGATCAATTATTCGCACGAGCTGCCGCTGGCCCAGGGCATCCGTTTCGACGTGCCGGGGTGATTGCCGATCTTCAGAACGAGGCGCGCACGCCCACGAACACGCCGAGCGGCGGCGCCGGGCTGAGGGAGCGCGGATTGCTCAGCCCGGCCGACGGCACTTGCGTGGTATCGAACAAGATGCCGAAGGTCTCGTATTTCTCGTTGAACAGGTTCTGCACCATGCCGAACAGCGCGACATGGTCGGTGACCTCGTACGAGGAGTGCAGGTTGACGATTTCGTAGCCGGGGATCTTCGGGTTCTGGTTGGCTTCATCGCCGCGCAGATACGCGTCGCTGGCCACCACCATGTCGGCGCCGAGCTTCCACTTGTCGGTCAGGGAATAGTCCGCGCCGAATTTCAGCCGATGCTGCGGGATCGACGGCATGTGGTCGCCGGGACGCACGGTGATCTGGCCGTTGGCATCGGCGAAGGGATTGCCCCGCGAGCTGAGCGTGAAGCCGCTCTGGAACGTCGCGTCGACCAGCGCGTAGTCGAGATAGGCGAAGAGGCGGTCGGACCGGTAGTTGATCCCCGCCTCGATCCCCTGGCGCCGCGTGTTGCCGACGTTCTGGAAAAAGCCGAAGCCGGTGATCGGGCTTGGCACGTTGAAGATGTCGTCCTGCAGGTCGGTGCGGAACAGGCCGAGGTTCCAGCTGATCCGGCCCCACTCCGGCTGCGGCTGGAACGTGCCGCGCAGGCCGGCCTCGTAGGTGCGCGCCACCACCTGCTTCAGCGGCGGGTCGGAGACGACGAAGTTCTCGAGGATGCAGGGATGCGTCGGATCGGCGCAGCCCAGCTCGTTCGGCGTCGGCGCGCGGTTGGCCTCGGAATAGCCGGCATAGCCGGTGAGGCTCGGCAAGATCTTGTAGGTGCCGCCGATGGCGGGATTGAGACGGCTGAAATGATGGTCGCCGTTGAGGCTGTTGCCGCCGAGGTCGGTGAGGCGGATGAGGGCGAGGTTGTAGCGGCCGCTCAGCGTCAGCGCGAGCCGGCTGGTGACATCGAAGGTATCGGTGGCGTAGAGGCCGTAATAGCTGTTGGTGGTCTCGAGGTTGACCGGCCCGACCGAGCCGTCGGGCTGGTCGATGATGAAGCCCCGCCCGCTCACCAGCAGGCTCGGCTCGATGATCCCGAGCTCGCTATTGGCCTGAAAGCTGACAGCGCCGTGATCGAGGCTGGCGCCGGCGAGGAAGTGGTTCGAATGGCCGAACAGGGGCGCGTTGCGCGTGAGCTGCAACGATCCGCCGAGCCCGTCGGCGACAGTCGTGGTCCGGTCGATCTGGCCGGGATCGGCGCCGTTGAGGAAGTTGGGGACGGGCGCTCCGTTCTGCCCGAACAGCACCGTCGTCGGACTACCGAAGCACAGCGTGCCGGGCGCGACCGCCGGGTCGCACGCCTGCGCATCCGTGGTGTTGCCATTGGCGATCCGCTGGCGGAAATGGCGGTAGTAGAAATTGCCGTCGATGGTGACGGTATCGCTGGCCTTGTAGGAGCCCGTCGCGGTCAGGAAGGCAAGATCGTTCCGTGTCGACTGCGGGTAGGTGAAGATCGCGCTGCGGCTCGCCGCCAATAATTCGACCGGCGTCGGGCCGACGGCGTTGATGAGGTTGGACGCGCCGGCGAACGAGACGTCGAGGCTGAGGCGCTCGCCCCGCGCGCCCAGATCGCTGTAGAGCTGATGCAGCGAGGTCGGCGAATGCTCGCGCCAGCCATCCTCGTAGAGCGCGCGCCCGCCGATATAGCTGGCGAACGCGCCCGACTGCACGCCGTATTCGACGATGCCGTCGCGTCGGCCGAACGAGCCGCCCGACGCCTCGGCGTGGGCGCCCTGGAAGTTGAAGCCGTTCTTCATCTCCACCGCCAGCGCGCCGCCGAGCGCGTTGAGGCCGAACACGGGATTGTTGCTGATGAGGTTCATGCGGTTCACGGCAAAGTCCGGAACCAGGTCCCAATTGACGGTGTCGCCATACGCCTCGTTGATGCGCACGCCGTTCTGGTAGACCGCGAGGCCTTGCGGCGTGCCCTGGATCGGCGATGCGTCGAAGCCGCGATACTGGATGTCCGGCTGAAACGGGCTGTCCTGAACGTCATTGATGTTGACGCTGGGGACGCGCTGGCTGAGCGTGCCGGCCAGGTCGGGCGTCCCGTCGCGGCTGAGATCGCCGGTCGAGAAGCTGCGCGCATTGGCCGGCACCTTGTCGCGGTCGATGCCGCTGCCGAGCAGGGGAGAGGTGCCAATGACCTCGACCGTGGGCAGCGTCGTCGCGGCGGGCGGCGGCTGGCTCTCCGGGGACACGGCTTGCGCCCGTGCCGCCGACGGCAGCAGCACCAGCGCCGTCGCCGCGAGGAGACGGAGAAACGTGCGACCCGACATCTTCCTTACCCTACGACGTTTTTTCTCTTGTTCGCACTAGCATGCAGATCGCGATCGTCCAGGCAAAACGTCCCGATGTCGCCGAGGCTTGCCGCGCCCGCATGAAAGCAAGCGGGGCGTGAAGTGCACGGCCGAGTTCATCCGCATCGCCGTCAGGAATTTACTTGGTGGGTGGCGCTCCCGCCTTTACCGACGGACGCGGCGCCAAGGCGGGGCTCACTCCTCCAGCCGGAAATTGATCGGCACATCGTAGGCGCCGACCACGGGCGACCCGCCTTTGGTGGCCGGCTGGAAGCGCCATTCCTCGACCGCCGCGAGCGCCGCCTTGTCGAGGATGACGTGCCCGCTGGTCGAGAGGATCTTTACGCTGAGCGGTGCGCCCGCCGCGGAGACCTCGACCCGCAGCACGACGCGGCCCTGTTGCCCGCGCATTCGAGCGGCAAGCGGGTAATCGGGTTTGCGATTGCTGGCGAGGCCGGGGATCGGCTGCGGCGGCACGACCGAGGCCGCAGCCAGCGGCGGCGTCATGGCCGCGACCTTCTGCTCCGCCGGCGGGATTGGCGCTGGCGCGGCGCTGCGCGGCGGTGGGGCCGCATGCGCCGGCGGCGGCGCCGGCTTGGCCGGGGGCGGCTTCGGCAGCGCCGGCGGCGCCGGCTCGGCGACGGCCAGCGGCGGAGCTGGAGCGGGCTCGGGCTCGGCCAAGGCCGGCTCCGGCGGCGCCTCGGGTGCTACGCTCTGCGGCGCGGGCGCGGGTGGCGGCGGCTCTTCGAATACCACCTTGAATACCGTCGGGCTCGCGGGCCAGGGCTCGGGCGGGGTCGCCGTCCAGGCGGCCAGCAGCAGGCCGGCGGCGAGCGCGGCGTAGAGGAGGGCGGCTGCCGCCCAGCCGCCGCGGCTGACCCCGCAAATATCCGAGGATTGGGACAGCACGGGCGGCGCTGTGGCAGGGGCGACGAGCGCCGTCGCCTTGCCGCTGGGCGCATCGTCGAGCGCCCCGGCGACGACCCTCAATTGCGGCCGGCGCTCGGATTCGACGCGCGAGCGATGGAGCGACCGTGCCGTGCGATCGGCCATTTCTGCCGTTCTCCTCCCTTGCGGCGACTCCAGCATATTTCACCGGGCGCGGGAAGCAGTAAGAAGGGCTTGGCGCGCAGTCTTGAGCCGGCCCAGACAGCGCGCCGCGAACGGTCCCTGACGCTCTTCAACCTGCCGGATTGCCGGCGGGGCGGTTGCGACGGTCGGCAGCGGGTGACAGAATGCTCGATCGCGACGGCCGGGCCGCGCCCTCCGAGCTGATCTCGCCCCGCCGATTGGCAGCTATTCAAGGACAGCTTGCTCATGGCGTCTCGCGCCGCCGCCGATCACCTCGCCGCGGCCGGCGCCAGGGCGCTGGCGGGCATTGCGGCGGATCGCCTCTGGCTGCGCCCGGCCGGGCTGCTGTCGGGTGTTGCCGCCGCGACCGGGGTTGCGGAGGGGTTGGCGATGCCGCTTGCCGCCTCCGGGCTCGCCTTCCCTGTGGTGGAGATCTTGGGCCGGCGGCCGGACGGCGGCGTCACGACGGCGCTCGCACCTGTGGCGCAGCTGCGGGAATGGTCGAAACAGGGCGCAGCGGCGCTGGCCGGGCGTATCGACCAGCAACTCGAGGCGCTCGCCGCGCCGCGGCCGGCCTGGGCCGGGCTCGCGCTCGAGCGGCCGCTGCTGATGGGCATCGTCAACGTCACCCCCGACAGCTTTTCCGACGGCGGCGAATTCATCGCGGCGGAACAGGCCATCCGCCATGGCCGGGCGCTGCTCGACGCGGGCGCGGACATTCTCGATGTCGGCGGCGAGTCGACCCGTCCCGGCGCGACGCCGGTGCCCGCCGAGGAGGAGATCCGCCGCGTCGAGCCGGTGGTGCGCGCTCTCGCCGCCGCCGGCGCGCTCGTCTCCATCGACACGCGCCATGCCCGCGTCATGGCGGCGGCGCTCGCCGCCGGCGCGCGCATCATCAACGATGTCTCGGCGCTCGCCGGCGAGCGCGAAAGCCTCGCGGTGGCCGCGCGCTCCGGAGCGCCGGTGGTGCTGATGCACATGCCGGGCGACCCGCGCACCATGCAGGACAACCCCGCCTACACGCTCGCCTCGCTCGATGTCCTGGAATACCTCGCGGCGCGCGTCGAGGCCTGTCTCGCTGCCGGCATTCCGCGCGCGCGCATCGCCGTCGATCCCGGCATCGGCTTCGGCAAGCGCTCGGCGCACAATCTCGAGATCATGGCGCGGCTTGCGCTGTTCCATGCGCTCGGCTGCGGCGTGCTCCTCGGCCTCTCGCGCAAGGGGCTGATCGGCCAGGTCGGCGGTGCGTTGCCGCCGAAGGAGCGCATGCCCGGCTCCGTCGCCGGCGCGCTATACGGCGTGAGCCAAGGCGTGCAGATCCTCAGGGTGCATGATGTCGCCGCGACCCGCCAGGCGATCGCGACCTGGCAGGCCATGGCGGCCGGCGCCTGAGGGCGGCAGAGGAGGAAACGATGCCCGGAGCGACGAGACTGCTCGCGGTCCTTGCGGCCGGTTTATTGGCGGCGGGCGCGGCCCGCGCGGCCGACCTCACGGTCGAGCAGGTGCGCGCCGCGCTGTCGGAAGCGACGGCGGCGCATGTGGCCGATCTCTCCGGCAAGAATCTCAGCGAGCTCGATCTGAGCGGGCTCGATTTCAGCCGCGCCAACCTCGCTCACGCCGATCTCTTCGGCGCCAAGCTGGTAGGCGCGAAATTCACCGGCGCCAATCTGCAGGGCGCGCGGCTCGATCTCGCCTGGATCATGCGGGCGGATTTCAGCGGCGCCGATCTGGCGAATGCGAGCATCTTCGGGCCGGTCGTCTCGACCACCATGGCGGCGGCGCCGCCGAGCGAGGCGCCGCGCTTTGCCGGCGCCGATCTGTCGGGGGCGCGCATCATCGCCCGCTTCAACGGCATCGACATGCGCGGTGCGCGCTTCGTCGGCGCGCGCCTCGGCGTCGATCTCAAGAACCAGCCGATGGGCCAGATGCGCAACGACTTCACCAGCTCCGATCTGACCGCTGCGGATCTCAGCGGCGCCGACGTCAATCGTGCCGTCCTGGCCTTCGCCAAGCTCGCCGGCGCCAATCTGACGGGCGCGAACCTGTTCCGCGCCGACCTGTCGCGCGCCGATCTCACCGGCGCCGATCTGACGGGTGCTGACCTCACCGAGGCCGACCTCGACGGCACCGTGCTCAAGGACGTCAAGGGCCTCGCCGCCGCCAAGGGCTTCGATCAGGCCAACAACCGCGAGAAGGCGATCCGCTGACCATCCCGCAGCGGGCGCTCGCGCGCGATCAGCTTTTGCTGATTTGCGACCAACCGGGCAGATGGGCGGCCTCGGGTTTCTCGGCGAGCTTCTTCGCCTGGTCGAATGCGCCGTCCGGATCCTCGCGCAAAGTAGCGAGCGAGATCCGCCGGCGGAAAAAATCCGCCCACAGGAATTCAGAAAACGGCGTTATGTCTTTGGGATATTCGTCTGCCCGCCGGACCTCCGCCGCCAGGCTGCGATAGGGATCGTCGCGAAGCTGCTTGAGCTTCTTCGGCATGTCGGAGAAGTCTCGGCGCTTGCCTTTCTCGTCATAAGGATGGGTCCATTGATGATGGTCCATCACGATCCAGAACTCGTCTTTGTCGAGATGGGAAAGATCGCTCAAGACGGAAACGATCACCGCGCCGACCTTCTCCTCCAGCAAAGCACGGCCGAGATGGTGGTGGTCGACGATATAGTAGTGGCTATTCGGGCCGCATATGGCCGGGAAGCGATGGTCGCGTAGAAAATGCTTGGCGTCCTTCGGTGTGCGTTCCCGCCACTCCTTGCGTTTCAGACTCACTTCCTCGTAGCCGACGGTCATTTGCGTTGGCCGCAATTCCGCGAGCTTCACGTGGATGGCGGGGCCGGCATCATTGCTCATCTCTCGTGCTTCCCTTCAGGTGAAGCCTGGCAAAGGGCAGCCGTCAAGGCTTCGTGGCCAACGCCGTGACAGCCTCATCCACGCTGTGGAACAGATGGTCCTGCCGAAGGAGGTCCATGATGCCGAAGCGCGAAAACGCTTCCTGCGCCCGCACGGATTCGAGACGTGCAACGGCGAACGCGATGCCGGAGGACTGGCACCGCGTGATCACTTCCGCGAGAATTTTGGAGGCGGTGTAGTCAAGCGCGACGATGCTGCTGGCCTCCAGAACGACGAGGTCAAGCGGCTGCGGGCGGCGCGCGATGGCCTCCAGGGTGCCTCGTCTGAAATCATACGCGTTCAAGAAAGAGAGCGGCGCCTGAAAGGCGATGACCAGGACACCGGGAAGCTTTTCGCCCTTCGGCTTGGTGCCGGGCGCCCACCAGATAGACGTCCCCGGGACTTTTTCAAACTCGATCGCCTGCGCGCGGGTCGCGGTCCACATTCCGTGCATGAGCGAAAGCACGATTCCGACCGCGACGCCGGTCGCCATCGGCAGCGCGACGATCGCGCCCATCGTGATGATGATCAGGAGGAATTCACCGAATGTTCGACGATAGACCTCGATGACTTCGCGAATACGAATCATCCGCAGACCGATGAAAAGGAGGACGCCGGCGAGTGCTGCCTGCGGCACATGGATCAGCAGCTTTGCGCCAAAGGCGATCAACCCCAAGACGAGTCCCGATGCCACCAAGCCGGCGATTTGCGAGCGGCCTCCGGACTCGGACACGATAGCGGTTCGGGGCGGGCTGGCATTCACCGGGAAGGCGCCGAGGAGCCCGGCCAGAATGCTTCCGGCACCCACCCCGATGAAGTCGCGATTGACTTCCGGAGGGTCACCGGGAGTCGACACGAATGAGCATGTCGTCGCGGCTGTTTGCACCATGACCACGACCGCGACGAGCAGCGCCAACGGCACGACACGGCGCAGGTCATCGAGCGTCACCGCCGGCCAAAGAAGCCGCGGCAACGCGCCGGTCGTCCTTCCCAAGACAGCAACGCCACGGCGTTCCAAGTCGAACCAGAGGACGGCTGCGGTGGCGGCGAGAAGGCCGATCAACGCGCCCGGAATGCGCGCGCTGATCCGCTGCGACCCGAGAGTCAGAAAAAGGACGAACAGGCCGAGTGTGACCGAAGCGAGGTTCGCTCGATCGAGGTCCTTGGCGATGGCGGCGATACGGTCGATCAGACTGCCCTCGGGCGGCGAAACACCGAGAAGACCCGGCAGCTGAGAGACAATGATGTGAATTGCGATGCCGGCGAGAAATCCCGTTGTGACGGGGACGGACAAGAGATTCGCCACCCAGCCGAGGCGGAAAACTCCGCCGCCGATCAAAATGGCGCCGACGACCAGCGCGAGCGCAACCGCCAGACCGGCATATTCCGGCGTTCCCATCGCCGCCAGGATCACCAGGCCGCCGGCAAAAATCGGCGTGATGGTTGAATCCGCACCCGCTGACAGGAAGCGATTGGCGCCGAAGGCGGCGAAACCGATCGATCCGGCGACAAATGCAACGAAGCCGAGTTCCGGCGGAAATCCGCCAAGGCGCGCGGTGGCCATCTGCTCGGGTATCGCGATCGCCGCGAGGGTGAGCCCCGCCGCGAGGTCCCGGCTCAGATTCTTCGCAACGTAGCCGGACAGCGAGGAAAAGATCGGCCAAGAGCGAGCAACGCGCCGCGCCTGTTTATTCGAAGCCTGAGCGGGGGGCGGCATCTGTGGATTTCGTCTTCCCTATCATGCCCCATATGCGCGTGAATGATCGCGACGTCGGTGCAGAGCGACCGTGACGGCGGTTCCCGTCCGCTCCTCGGCGAAACCGGACCTATTGGCCCCTGCTCGGACCTTTCGGCGTGCGCTCCACCGGATGGGCGGTCTTTCGCGGCTCGCTCTTCCCCTCCCCCTTGCCGCCGTGACCGGGCTTTTGCGCGTGGCCATGCGGCGCTTCCTCCTGATGCGCCGCGTGCGCATGATCCTCGGGTTGGAAGTGCTTGGCTTGGTGTGGGGGACCTTTGCGATTCCGGGCCATGACCTCTCCAAATTCGAAGCCGTCTCTGAATTGTTCGATCGACGTCCCTTGTCCACGGCGGCTTCGGATCCATCGCAAACTGGGCGCTCCGCGATACGGAGCATAGCCAACAGGATGCATGTACGGAACGGGTCATGAGCCGCGGCCGCGGCGAGGTCCGCCCGCGGTCAGCTCGGCCGCAGCCACCAGACCCGGAGGAGGATCACCAGCCAGGGCCGATCGGTGGCAAAGAGCGGTTGCGGTTCGACGCAAAATTGGGGATGAAATGGCCGGCTGCCGACGTTATCCGGATGGCAGCCAAGGCGACGCGCCTCCATCGGCGCGCGGAAAACCCGCGGAAGGAGCTCAAATGTCAAAACGGGTCTGTGTCACGGCCGTGCTCGGAATGCTTGTCGCCGCCGGCTCTGCCCATGCGGCCGGCGATCCCGATGCGGGCAAGGAAGTGTTCAAGAAATGCGCGCTCTGTCACACGACGGAAGCCGGCAAGAACAAGATCGGCCCTAGCCTCGCCGGGTTGATGGATCGCGAAGCCGGCACCGCCCCGAACTTCAACTACTCGGAGGCGATGAAGAACTTCAAGCACAAATGGACGCCGGAAGAGCTCGACATCTACCTGACCGACCCGCGCAAGCTCGTGCCGGGGACCAAGATGATCTTCCCGGGCTTGAAGGACGAGAAGGATCGCCAGAACGTCATCGCCTATCTGCAAACCTTGAAGTGATCCCGTAACGTCGCCCCGCTACGCCTTCCTCGTCGCGGATTAGCTGCCACAATATCTCCACGATCCTCGCCTTCGCAGGCGAGCCGGCGAGGGCTTGCGTGGCCGCGTCGGAAGCGCCATGAGAGCGGCGCAGTCGGGCGGGAGGAGAAGGCTTGGGTCATCCGATCGGCAGTCGCGCGCGGCGGGCGTTGCTCGCGCTGTCGCTGCTTGCCGCGGTCGTGGCGCCGGCGCTCGGCGCGGCCCGCGCCGAGGAGAAAAGCCCGGCCGCGGTGAAGATCGGCTTCCTCGGCGAGGGCGCGAAACGCGAAGCGCCGCAGCCCTATCTCGATCCGCCGCCCGCCGATGAGGGCGTGGCCGGCGCGCGCCTGGGGATCGCCGACGACAATACGACCGGCCGCTTCACCGGCCAGCACTTCCTCCTCGCCGAGGCGATTGCCCCCGAGGGCGGCGATGTCGCGGCGGCCTTCCGCAAGCTCGTCGTCGGCGGCGTGCGGCTGGTCGTGACCGACCTGCCGGAGGCGCCGCTCGTCGCGGTGGCGTCGCTGCCGGAGGCACGCGGCGTCACGCTGTTCAACGCCGCCGCGCCCGACGACGATCTGCGCGCCGAGAAATGCCGCGCCAACCTGCTGCACACGCTGCCGAGCCGCGCCATGCTGGCCGACGCGCTGCTCGAATATCTTCTCGTCAAGCAATGGCCCAAGGTGTTCCTCGTGACCGGCCCGACCGAGGGCGACCGCGCCTACGCCGCGGCGGTCAAGCGCGCCATCGCCAAGTTCGGCGCCAAGCTCGTGGCGGAGAAGCCGTGGACGTTCCAGCCGGGCGCCAAGCGCTCCGACAGCGGGCACTACTCGATCGCCGCCGAAGTCGCGAGTTTCACGCAAGGGGTGAGCTACGACGTTCTCGTCGTCGCCGACGAGGACGACGAATTCGGCGACTATGTGAGCTATGCCACCTACGCGCCGCGGCCGGTGGCCGGCACGGCCGGCCTGGTCCCCACCGCCTGGGCGCGGCCGCACGAGGAATGGGGCGCGACGCAGCTGCAAGACCGCTTTCGCCAGGCGACCAAGCGCTGGATGACCGCGCGCGACTACGCCGCGTGGCTGGCGGCGCGCGCCGTGGGCGAAGCCGCAGCGCGCACGCAATCGGTCGAGCCGGAGAAGCTCGTCGCCTTCATGCGGGGCGACCAGTTCCAGCTCGGCGGCTACAAGGGGACGCCGCTCAGCTTCCGCCCCTGGGATGGCCAGATGCGCCAGGCGATCCTGCTCGCCGATACGCGCGCCCTGGTCTCCGTATCGCCGCCGCCGGGCCGCTTCCTGCACCAGTTCTCCGAATTGGATACGCTCGGCATCGATCGTCCGGAGAGCAAATGCCGCTTGCAATGATGCGCGCGCAGAGCCGCCTGCTGCATCCGTGCCGAGCGTGGGCGCTGCCCGCGCTGGCGCTCGCACTCTGGCTCGCGCCGCTCGGCGCGCGCGCCGAGACGGTCCTCGTGTCGAACGAGAAGGGCAATTCGATCACCGTGCTCGATGGCGAGAGCCTGAAGGTGCTGCGCACCGTCCCGGTCGGGCAGCGGCCGCGCGGCATCGTGCTGTCGAAGGACAACAAGACCCTCTACATCTGCGCCAGCGACGATGACGAGATCGAGACGCTCGATCTCGATAAGTTCACCCTCGGTCCGCCGCTGCCGAGCGGCCCAGACCCCGAGACCTTCGCGCTCCATCCCGACGGCCTGCACCTCTATGTCGCCAATGAGGGCAGCAGCCTCGTCTCCATCGTCGACATCGCCGCGCGCCGCATCGCCGGCGAGATCCCCGTGGGCGTCGAGCCGGAGGGCATGGGCATCAGCCCGGACGGCAAATGGATCGTCAACACCTCCGAGACGACCAGCATGGCGCATTTCATCGACAACGACACGCGCAAGGTGGTGGCGAACGTGCTGGTCGACAGCCGGCCGCGCCGCGCGGTTTGGACCGCCGACGGGAAGCAGGTGTGGGTTTCCTCCGAGATCGGCGGCACCGTCAGCGTCATCGATCCGACATCGCACAAGATCGAGCATAAGATCGCCTTCGCCGCGTCGGGCGTGCCGCAGGAGGCGATCCAGGCGGTCGGCATCGCGCTGACCAAGGACCGCAAGCTCGCCTTCGTCGCGCTCGGGCCGGCCAACCGCGTTGCCGTGGTCGATGCGCAGACCTACGAGGTGAAGAAATATCTGCTGGTCGGACAGCGCGTGTGGAACCTCGCCTTCAACAGCGACGAGAGCCGCCTCTACACCACCAACGGCATCAGCAACGATATCTCGATGATCGACGTGCCGAATCTCCGCGTGGTCAAGTCGGTGACGGTCGGCAACCAGCCCTGGGGCGTGGTCGTGCGGCCATGACGCTCCATGAATGGCATCGTCGAGCGGAAGCGGCGCCATGGACACGACGCCGATAGCCGCGCACAGCGCGGCGGTGCCCCTCGTCGTCGCCGGCGTGAGCCATGCGTTCGGCGGCCGCGAGGTGCTGCGCGATGTCTCGCTCGCGATCGAGCGCGGACAGCGCCTGACCTTGCTCGGCCTCAACGGCGCGGGCAAGACGACGCTGTTCTCGCTCATCACCCGGCTCTACGACCACCGCAGCGGCTCGATCCGCATCTTCGGCTGGGAGATCAAGGAGAAGCCGTCCGAGGCGCTGGCCCGCATCGGCGCCGTGTTTCAGCAGTCGACCCTCGATCTCGACCTCTCGGTGGCGCAGAATCTCTTCTACCATGCCGCGCTGCACGGCATCGCCCGCCGCGTCGCGGCCGAGCGCATCGCCGCCGAGGTCGAGCGCGTGGGCTTGAGCGATCGGCTCGGCGACAAGGTGCGCCAGCTCAGCGGCGGCCAGCGCCGCCGCGTCGAGATCGCGCGCGCGCTGCTGCACCGGCCGCAGCTCCTGCTGCTCGACGAGCCGACCGTCGGCCTCGACATCGCCAGCCGGCAATTCCTGCTCGATCACGTGCGCAATTTGTGCCGCGACGAAGGCCTTGCCGCGCTGTGGGCGACGCACCTCATCGACGAGGTCGACGCCGAGGGACAGGTGGTGGTCCTGCATCGCGGCCGCGTCCTCGCGCACGGCGCCGTCGCCGATGTGATCCGCGACGCGCGCGCGCCGTCGATGCGCGGCGCCTTCGATGCGCTGACGCAGGAGCGGACGGCATGAGCCCGGCGCATTACTACCGCTGCCTCGCCGGCATCGTTCGGCGCGAGGCCTTGCGCTTCCTCAATCAGCGCGGGCGCTTCATCGCCGCGCTGGTACGGCCGCTGGTGTGGCTGCTGATCTTCGCCACCGGCTTCCACTTCGTGCTGGGCGTGTCGATCATCCCGCCCTACGAGACCTACGTGCCCTACGAAGTCTACATCGCCCCGGGCCTCATCGGCATGATCCAGCTCTTCCAGGGCATGCAGAGCTCGCTCTCGATGGTGTACGACCGCGAGATGGGCAGCATGCGCACGCTGATGATCAGCCCGCTGCCGCGCTGGTTCCTGCTCGTCGCCAAGCTGCTCGCCGGCGTCATCGTCTCCGTGCTCCAGGCCTATGTCTTTCTCGCCATCGCCTATTTCTGGGACATCGAGCCGCCGGCGCTGGGCTATCTCACCGTGCTGCCCGCGCTCGTGCTGTCGGGCATGATGCTGGGTGCGCTCGGCTTGCTGCTGTCATCGGCGATCCGCCAGCTCGAGAATTTCGCCGGCGTGATGAATTTCGTGATCTTCCCGATGTTCTTCGCTTCCTCCGCGCTTTATCCTCTGTGGCGCGTCAAGGAGTCGAGCTTGACGCTCTATTATATTTGCATGGCCAATCCCTTCACCCACGCGGTCGAGCTCATCCGCTTCGCCCTTTACGAGGAATTCGAGCCGCTATCGGCGGCGGTCGTGGTCGGGTCGCTGCTGGTGTTCATGCTGGCGGCGATTTACGGCTACGACCCGAGCCGCGGCCTCATCGCCCGCCGGGTCGCCGCGGAATGAGGCCGCTCGCCCTCCTGCTGGTCGCGGTGACGTGGCTGCCGCCATTCGCTTCCAGCGCGGCGCCGCGCAACGTCGATCCCAACTGGCCCTGCCAACAGGCGCTCGTGCCGGAGATCGCCGCGGCGACCCTCTGGAGCGGGCCGCCGGTCGCGGGCATCGGCGATTGGCATACCGAGCCCGCCGTCGCCGCGCTGGTCGGCCGCGCTGCGCCGCGCGGCGTCTCGGCGGCGGACGGCGAGGCCGCCATCGGCGACTTCACGCGGAGCCTCGGCGGCGGCCGCAACCGTCTCATCACGCTCGCCTTCGCCGGCTTGCTCGACGAGACCAACCGGCAGCGCACCGAGGTGATTCAGCGGATCAAGAATCTGGCCGAGCGGCAGCGCAACCTCGCCGATATCGTCGCCCGCCTCACCGCCGAGGTCGATGCGACGCCGGAGCCCAAAGGCGAGCCGTCGCCCGGGCGCGCCGAGCTGATGCAGCGCTGGACCTTCAGCTCGCGCACCTACACCGAGGTGCAGCGGACGATGCGCTACGCCTGCGAGATTCCCGGGCAGCTCGACGCGCGCCTCGGCGCCTACGCCCGCGCCCTCCAGGCGGCGCTCTCCTGAGCGCAGCGCCGCGGTCAGTCGGCGCTGATCTCGACGATGAATTTCTGCCGCATGGCGCGCTGCACATCGGCGAAGCCGTGCGCGGGCACCAGGAAGGCGGCATGGCCGCCGATGACGTGCTCGCGATACCACGCCTCGAGCGTGGCCGCCTCGTCGCCTTCGAGGATCGGCAGCCCGTTGATGGTGGCGCCGGCGGCGACGAGCTCGTCGCGAACCGTGTCGACCGATTTGGCGGGATTGCAGTTGTCGCGGCCGTCGCCGGAGACGTCGATGATGGTGCGCTCGGCCGGCACCGGCAGGAACGGCAGGACCTTGCCCTCGATGACTTCCAGCGCGCGCGACAGGCAGGTGAACTGGTTGTCGGCGCGCGCCGCCCCGCGGATCTTGTCGGCGAAGGCATCCGCGTCCTCGGCGCTGGTGATGAGCGTCCACGGCAGCATGACGAAGGGCTTGTTCGACCATTCGACGAGGGTGACGAACATCGAGCGGTGCGCGCCGGAGAGGATGCTGCCCTGCACTTCACGATCATGGAAGGCGCGGGCGATGCCCTCCATCTGCAGCGCGTAGCGCTCGGGCGTCACGGATTCGGACACGTCGACCGCCAGCACGAGGGCGGTGTCGGTCATCTCGGCCGCGCTCGCCGGCGGGACCGGACCGAGCATCAGCGTCCCGGCTGCTGCTATCAGGATCGCCGCGAGAAGCGCATATCGCCTCAGGATCTGCGTGCCCGGCTCGAGAGCCGATTCCGGGCAAGTAGAGCATTCGCTATCGTCACCCCGGCGAAAGCCGGGGCCCAGGGCCGCTGCGCGTCGCTTGCCGCTGGGTTCCTGCTTTCGCAGGAACGACGGCGAAGTGATTCCACCGGCTCGGGTCATGCTCTAACGGATGACGGTGTCGCGATGGCGGGCCGTTTCGATGCCTTTTGCCTCGGCCAAGCCTTTGGCTTTCTTGAGGATGGTCTCATCGAGATCGGCGCCGGATAGATCCGTATCCGTGAGATCGGCGCCGGTGAGGTTCGCATGTGCCAGGTCGGCGCGGGCGAGATTGGCATGCGACAGGTCGGCGCCGCTGAGATCGGC